>ERZ1066126.397-NODE-397-length-9450-cov-8.601809_pt1 | contig 9450 bp, 9 predicted proteins | sample MGYA00382773_ERZ1066126 | MGnify/ENA primary metagenome ERZ1066126 (study PRJEB33369, sample SAMEA5778356) | biofilm metagenome | biome: Industrial cooling water; feature: Water cooling tower basin; material: Biofilm | place: United Arab Emirates | collected... | reverse complement strand
GCACGCCATCGCCGTCCCCATCACGATCGTCAGCCCCGGCCAGAACGTCACCTGCGGCATCAGCAGGAAGCTGAGCCGATCCGCCTCCGCAACGTTGGTGAAGAACGGCGGGACCTTGGTGTAGTGCGTGTTCCATTACGGCGGCCCAGCCAGAACCGCCACGAGCACAACCACTCCCGTCACCAGTGCCCGATGACGCCTTCGGCTGCCGCCGAGACCACAGCGCCCAGTGCGTTGCCTGCCAGCGGGTCGAGAACCAGCGCCTGGTTGGCAAAACGAAGTCCGACGAGCCCGGCAGCGTTTGGGATCGGTAGTTGGTAGAGGGCCTCGTTGCTGCTGCCCGCGACCGCGCCCACCGCGTCGATTTGCACATCCAACGCGCAGCCGGGCATGCCGACGGCGGCAAGAGACATGGGGCTCGGCAAGCGAGCAAAACCGAACACCATCAGCGCGGCATTCGTGGGTAGATCGAGCAGTGCCACTTGGAGCACGTCGCCGATGCGCGGCGTGTCGTACGGCACCAGCCGGCTCGCCGGCCGCGAACCGGCGCAGCCACTGGCGAACGAGGTGTAGGTGCTGGTCGGGCCGACCCGCGCGACCACCGTGAACGTGCCGGCCGCCACTTGCACGTACGAGGTGCCCGGCTCGAGCGGCGGCACGAACTCCTGCAGCCAGTTGTCGCGAGTCCTGGAGACGACCACTTCGCCATCGGAGCGGCGCGCAACGGTGTGGCCGCCACCAGCAGCGATTTCGACGTAACACACACCCGACGGCAACGGGGGAAACAAAACGAAGCCAGGACTTGGCTGCCAAGCACTTCCCCACTGGACCACGCTGCCATCCGAGCAAATCGCAGCAGAGTAGAACTCTGCCTTGGCGACCTTGCGGTACCGCACGCCGGACGGCAGCGGTGGGGGCGGGTATGCCTGCAGACCCATATCGAAACAGGCACCGTCTGAACGGGCAAGCACGGTGTGGCCTTCGCTCACCGCAACATCGACGTAGCGCATGCCGGGGGGCAAAGGAGGAATGTTGCCTTGCCGCGCGGTGTTGTCCCCAAAAGAAACGGCCATGCCATCCGAGCGCAGAGCCACGTTGTGGGTGAACGAAGTCGCCACATCCGTGTAAACGAGCCCTGGCGGCAACGGCGGGACGGCGGTCCGCCCCCAAGTGGGATCACCCCACGCGATGAGGGCGCCATCGGAGCGCAGCGCCACCGAGTGCAACCCGCCAGCCCCTCCCTTCTCGTAGCGCAAGCCAGCGGGCAGCGGCGGAACGTCGCATTGCCCCGCAGAATTGGTTCCCCACCCCTGCATCGTGCCATCGGAGAGCACGCAGAGGTTGTGGTAGTAGCCAGCCGAGATGTCAGTGAAGCGAGTGAGCAGGCGGCTCGGCTGGTTGGGATCACGCGCCACCGTGGGCAGGGCGCCCTGCATGAAGCCCGTGTAACCCCAACTCAACAGGCTGCCGTCGTCGAAGCGAACGAATGTGTGGACATGTCCGCTGATGATCTGTGCCACGCGTTTGTTCGGCGGAAATGGAGGTGGATTGCCTTGCCCCCAAATGAAGCTGCCCCATCCCACCCATTGGCCGTCCGAACGGATAGCTTGGGAGTTGTAGCTGCTTGCGGTCACTAGGCTGTACCGCGTTCCCGGGGGCAGCGGCGGAACATCGCATTGGCCATACTGGTTGTCGCCCCAGGCCACGATTTCTCCATCCGAGCGCAGGGCCACCGCATGGAAAGGGCCAAGGGCGACATCCGTGTAGGTAGTTCCCTGGGGCAAAGCTGGTACTTGCAACTGGCCTTGACTATTGTCTCCCCATGCGCGCAGGCTGCCATCATCGAGTACCGCGACCGAGTATGACGCGCGAGCCAGAAGCCGTGCCACGCTACGGCCCAACGGCAGGGGCGGCACGTTCGTCTGCCCATAGAGATTGTCACCCCAGGCCACGAGCGCCCCATCCGATCGCAACGCAACTCCGTGGGCCGAACCACAAGCCACTTGCGTGTACCGCAGCCCGGTGGGCAAGGTTGGAGTGGGAAGGACTGGCCCTAGGGCCAGAGTGGAGCCCCATCCGAGAATCGTGCCGTCCGACAGGAGACCAACTCCGATGTTGCCGATTGCAACCTGGGTGAAGTGCAGGCCCGCGGGGGCCTCTATCGGTGGGCAAGATCCAAACGGACTGTTCACCCCTTGCAGGAAGATTCTCCCGTCGGCGCGGAGAAGCGCTGTGGTGTCCCGGCCACAGGCCACCTGCACACACGGCAGAGCCCGAGATTCAGTGTCGAAGGCGAACCCGCCCCAGCCGCGAATCGAACTTTGTGCCGAGATCGTAGCAGCGAACAGCAAAGCTGCGGCCCCGCACTGGGCGGGGCGCAGCAACCGGCACTTGCTTGCGAGGGGGAAGAAGCGAATGAAATTCATGGTGTCCCTGGCCTCAGTACGAAAGGTAGAGCGCCGGGCTCGCCGCGCTCGGCGCCACGGAGGAGTTGCAAGGCAGCGAGCCTGGGATCGACCCTCCAGGCACGCCAGCCGCGAGGACGCAGAACAACTGCGCCGAGAAGCTCACGGGGCCCGGCGGCATCGACCCAAGTGCGAAGCGGAACGAGCGATCGCCGATCCCCGCCGATGGAAACAGAATCGGCCCCCCGGTCATGACCCAGATGTGCATGCCATCGGGCAGCACCGTGGGAGCAGGGTCGGGGAAGCCAAGTTGCAGGACGGTGCCCAGCAGCGAACTGCCACTCGGCGGCCGCGTCACGACGATCGCACCGTCCGTGACGAGGTGGGCCGGGTCGCTGCCTTCGTAGTGGATCAGCATGCGCTGCAAGAGTGGTGCGGCCGTGTGGGGACGGTTGCCAAACGGCGAGAGCGGGCACCTCGGGGTTGTTTCTTCGGCGAGCGGAAGCGCGGCTGGCAGCAGGGATTGATCCCCAGTGCCATCGGTGCGGCAGAAGCCTGGCGGCAACAGATCGTGCACGATGCGCACGCCATCTTCCCGGGGACCACCCGCGTTGGCGGCAAAGGTGCGACCTGCGATTTGGACCGGAGTCGCTCCTGTGACGGGCATACCGACTTCGTCGGTCGCACCGACTACGTTCACTCGGCCTTGCTGGTCGACCGCAACACCACCGCCGGCAGGATCACCGAGGTTGAACTCCTCGAACTGCAGCCCGTAGGTGGACCCGCTGGTGGCGCGAGCCACCGCCATTGCCGCGGGACGCTCGATGTCGCTCGGACCACCGATCCGCACGCGGCGCAGCGGCGTCAAGACCACGCCGCCCCCAGAGGGATGCTGGAGGTAGTAGCTGCCGATCTCGAAGTCCTGATCCGTACCCTCTTCCACCGTCGCCTGCCGGAACCCAGCAACCACAGTGTGGTCGGTGAACTCACTCCAAGCGTTGACGCCAGTCAGTCCGTCCGCGCGATCCCCGCCGTGGTACGCACCCCAGGCAAACTTGGTGTCGACCGGTGGGAGCGTTCCGGTGACGATCGGGTAACCACCCAGCAGGAATCCGTCGCTCGGGCCTTGCAGCGAACCGAAACCAGTTGCCAGGCCAACGCTGGCAAACAGGTCTGGATCGTCGGTCGACCCTACGACTTGGAACGTAGCCGGAGAAGGCGACGCGGGGATCTCGAACGGATGCGACACCTGCACGTGCACATCGCGAGCGACCGTATGCCTGCAAGCTGCGGGGGGCGTGCCGCAAGCGAGGGCCGTGCCGATCGGCAACGAATCCTCCAGCACCAGTGCCGAACCAACACCATCGCGGAACACCATCTGCACGCCTACGCAGTTCGGCGTCGCTGGGTCGAAGGTGGTCTTGGTGAACGGAAACCCGGCGCTGTTGGCGGTCGAGCCCACGACGATGAAGCGCTTGTTGTCGATCTCGGCGATGCCGAAGAACCCGTCTTGTCCCGCTCCGCCGACCACGGAGTGGAACGAAGTTGTGGTTGTCCCGGTCGCGTCGTGGCGACGCACGAGTCGGCCGACGATGCCGTCCCACTGGGAGACTCCGTTGTCGGTCGCGCCATCGGTTGCGGTGTACGTCGCAGGAGCCGGCACAGGTGCCACAAATGGCAGGACGGGGGTCAGCGCCCCATTCGCGATCGGCACGCCGCCACTGTTCGGGACCCCGTGCGACGAAATGCCGCAGTACGTGACGACGTCGTAGAGCACGCCCTCGATCTCCTCGACGCGGACGCTGACGTCCGTGATCGCGCAATCGCCGAGGGAGCGTTCGGGGTCCAGGCCGAAGAAGTGGTGGGTCCAGAGCAAGTTCGCATTGCCGTCGTAGACCGCAACGAAACCTGAGGAGTGGTTGGGCACGCCCACCGTGTTGCCGCCCGGCGCTTGGCTCAGTGGGAATCGGGTGTCGAAGGTCTCACCACACACTGCGATGCGGGTGTTGGCATGGTCGGGGTCGCCGCTGGCCAAGAGCCCCCCACGCCAGACTGAGATTCCGCGCCCGTTTGTGGCGCGGCTCAGATCCTCGCCGTTGTTGGTGATCCCGTAAAGGTAGCGTTGAGGTGAATTGAACTGGTCTACAGCGCTATTGATCTGCAGCACCGCGATTTGCCGCACGGCAATCTGCGTGTACGGGAGCAGCGAAGTGGATGGCGCTACGCTTCGATCCGAGAAGAGTGCGGTGTTCGGATCTGTGTTCTGCACATCCGCAGTACCGAACACGTAGACGCGCCCATCCCCCGGCGTCTTGGTGTCGGCCCAGAAGTCGCGGCGCTTCGCGTCTTGGGTCGGCTGGTCGTGGGTCACGAATGCCGGCGCACCGACGGTGCCCTGCGCCAACGCGGGGGCGATGGCAAAGGAAAGCGCCAAGCTAGGAACGGCTTTGGCTGCGAGTATCCAGACGCCAGAGCTGAGAGCTGAGAGCTGAGAGCTGAGAGCTGAGAGCTGAGAGCTGAGAGCTGCATGATCACCTCGTCCATCGCGAGCGGCGGCGAATGCCGGCTGCGCAGCAGATCCTCGCCTGAGGATCCAACGCCACACAAGTGCAGCATACTACCTTCAGACCATCGCGGGTAACGCGACTATAGCCGTCGCCTTTCCATCTGTCCATGCCATGGGCATGGGACCAATCGCGCCCCGCCACCGACCACGACAACCAGCTGCAAGCCCTTCCCGCACAGGCGCATGCTGCCCCTCCCCAGCAAACCCGGTGCACCCCCGTCCCAGCCCGGGTAGAACGACGCCCCCGATGGACGCCTCCGACCCCCTGCTCGCCCACCGCGACCGCTTCCCGATCACGGCCACGAGCAACTACCTGATCAACAACTCGCTGGGCGCCATGCCCGCCGCCGCGCGCACCAGCGTGCAGCAGTTCCTCGACGCCTGGGCCACCCGCGGCGTGCGCGCCTGGGGCGATGGCTGGTGGTCCTTGCAAGAACAGGTCGCCGACCAGATCGCCGGCGTGCTCGGCGTGGCGAAGGGCACCGTCTCGATGCACCAGAACATCGCCGTCGCCCAGGAGATGATCCTGTCCTGCTTCCGCTTCGACGGCCGCCGCAACAAGCTCGTCTACCTCGACCGCAATTTCCCCAGCGACCAATACATCTACGAAGCCCGCCAGGCCCACGGCGCGCGCCTGGTGCGCATTCCCGCAGCGGCCGACGGCATCTCGACCGACGTCCAGCAGGTGGTCGACGCGATCGACGCCGAGACCCTGATCGTGGCGATCGACCACGTGATGTTCCGCAGCGCCGCGATCCTCGACCCGCGGCCGATCGTGCAGCGCGCCCGCGAGATGGGCGCGTTCGTGGTGCTCGACACCTTCCATTCGGTGGGCATCCTGCCGCTCGAACTGGCCAAATGGGGCGTGCACGCCGCGGTCGGTGGCGCCCTGAAGTGGCTGTGCGGCGGCCCCGGCAACTGCTTCCTCTACGTCGATCCCGTCGAAACGCGGCACTTGACCCCGGCCTTCACCGGCTGGGCCGCGCACAAGCAGCCGTTCTTGTTCTCGCCCGAGGGCCAGGACTACCGCGACGACGGCGGCCGCTTCCACACCGGCACGCCGAACGTGCCGGCGCTGTGTGCGGGCCGAGCCGGCATCACCGCGGTGGCCGAAGTCGGCCTGCCGGCGATCCGGCAGAAGAGCCAGCGCCTCACCACGCTGCTGGTCGAACTCGCCGACCGGGCCGGGCTGCCGATCCGTTCGCCGCGGTCGGCCGACCAACGCGGTGGCCACGTGGCCCTCGACGTGCCGCACGGTTACGCAGTGTGCCAAGCACTCGCCGCGCGCGAGATCGTGGTCGACTTCCGCCCCGACGCCGGCCTGCGCGTGGCACCGCACTTCTACAACAGCGAAGCCGAGGTGCGCGCCGCGGTGCAGGCGATCCGCGAGATCCTCGAACACCGCGAGTACGAGCGCTTCCTGCAAGGGCCGCGCAAACCGGGCTGAACCACCATGCGCATCTGGGACATCAGCGAGCCGATCGAACCCGCCACCGCGCCGTTCCCCGGCGACACGCCGTTCGCGCAGGAGTGGGTGCTGCGCCAGGAACGCGGCGGCTCGTGCAACGTCAGCACCATCCGCATGTCGGTGCACGTCGGCACCCACACCGACGCGCCGCTGCACTTCGATCTGGCCGGCCCCGACATCGCCGCGGTCGATCTGCGCCGCTACCTCGGCCGCTGCCGCGTGCTCGAGGTGCGCGGCGAGGGCACCCCGCCGCAGATCCCCGCCGCGGCGCTGCGCCCGGAGCTGCTGGCCGGCGCCGAACGCATCCTGTTCCGCACCCGCGAGCACCACGACCACCGGATCTGGCGCGACGATTTCACCGCGCTCGGACCCGAAGCGGCCGCGGTGCTGGCGCAGGCCGGCATCGTGCTGGTCGGCATCGACACACCGAGCATGGACCACGCCGCGAGCAAGGCACTCGACGGCCACCACACGCTGTTCCACGGCGGCGTGGCGATCCTCGAGAACCTCGACCTCACCGGCGTACCAACCGGCGACTACGAACTGATCGCGCTGCCGCTGCGCATCGTCGGCGGCGACAGCAGTCCGGTGCGCGCGATCCTGCGCGAACTGCCGAGCGGAGCCAGCCCACTGCCAACGCGCACCCCCTCATGAGCAAACGCCCGATCAACCCCGCCGACCTCGCCCCGCCGGTCGGCTTCGCCCATGCGTACCTGGTCGAACACGGCCCGCAGCGCACGCTGTACCTGGCTGGCCAGTGTGGCTACGACCCGAGCGGAAAGGTCGCCCACCCCGGCGATCTGGTCGGCCAGCTCGACCAAGCGCTGGCCAACATCGGCTGCATCCTGCGCGATGCCGGGATGGCCTTCGCCGACGTGGTGCAGCTGAACTTCTACGTGACCAACCGCGACGACTACGCCCACGCGCGCAAGGCGTTCGGCCAGATCTGGCGCAAACACTGCGGCAAGCACTATCCGGGCATGGCGATGTTCGAAGTGGTGTCGCTGTTCGACCCCGCGGCGCGCATCGAGATCCAGGGCATCGCCGCACAATGAGCACGCGGCGCGGGACGCTCTGGGCCGGACCGCTGGCGGTGCTGCTGGCCGGACTGCTGGCCGGCTGTGCCACCGAACCCGCGCCGCAGTCGGTGTTCGACGGCACGGCGACCAGCCACGAACTGGTGGTGCTCGGCGACGGCTTCGTGCGCACCGGCGCGCGCCGCATTCCGCTCGAAGCCGCCGTGCTCGAACTGCGCCTGCAGACCCGCGCACTGCCGCCAGCCGAACGCAACGCCCTGGTGGTGCACGTCCGCCTCGCGCCAAGCCCGGGCCCCACGGCGCCAACCGACTGGAATCGCCTGCTCCGCGAACTCGAGATCCTCGGCATCAAACAACTCCGCTTGCTGTGAACGTGCCCCCTGTGACCGGCCATCCCGTGCCCGCGCCCTCCCCCCTGCTCGCCCAACACACCCCGCCCGAGCTGGTGGTGTTCGACGTCGACGGCACCCTGCACGACACGTTCCGCTGGTGGGCCCCGATCCTGCGCGCGGGCCTGCAGCGCTTCGCCGCCGCACGCCAGATGGACCTCGCGCTGCCCGACGACGCCACCGCCGAAGCCGTGGTCGGCATGAAGGACGCCGGCGTCTGGGCGCCGTTCCTGCCGGAGGGCCACAAAGACCTGTGGCCCGAACTGCGCGCCACGGTGCTGCCCATGGAGGTCGACGAAGTGAGCCGCGGCGTCGACTACCTGTTTGCCGGCACCCGCGAACTGCTGCTGCACCTGCGCGCGCTCGGCGTGAAGACCGCCCTGGCGAGCAACTGCCGCACCACCTACATGCGCGCCATGCAACACGGCCAGGGCCTCGCGGCGCTGACCGACTGGCAGTTCTGCCTCGACAGCCCCGGTGTGCGGCACAAAACCGACATGCTGGCCCACGCGCAGGCCGCCGCCGGCGCCCGGCGCGTGGTCATGGTCGGCGACCGCGAACCCGACCGCGATGCGGCGCGCGACCTCGGCTGGCCGTTCGTGTGGCGCAGCAACACCCGCTGCCGCATCGACGACGCCGACCTGAGCTGGGGCGGCGCCGCGAACGACCTGCTGGCCGCGCTGCGCCTGCCCCTCCTGCCGCACTGAATTCCGCATTTTCCGCAACGCCCTCCGGCCCACGGCCGTTGCCCGCTGCTTGCCCATGAACCTCCGCATCCTCACGACCCTCTCTCTGCTGCTCCTCAGCACCATGACCGGCTGCCGCACCGCCGAAGAGAAGGAGCAGGCGCGCGCCGAGAAGGAGCGCCAGAAGCAGGAACAACGCGCCGAGAAGGAGCGCAGGCGCGACGCCGAACGGCAGCAGAAAGACGCAGAGCGCGATGCCGCCATGCACGCGAAGCTGCCGGGCAATTCGCCGTTCCTGGTGTTGCACGTGCGCATGCGCGAAGGGGAAGTACTGGCGCTGCTCGGCGAACCGACCTCGCGCGACAGCCGCCAAACCGGCGCCGAGTACATCCCGTTCAACTTCGGCGGCCGCGGCTCGGTGCAGACGACCTGGTTCTACAAGGGCAAGGGCCGGGTGGTGTTCCTCGGCGCCACGGGCGGCGTCGACAACTCCCTGGTCGACGTCGTCGACGACCCGAACGAGATCGGCTACGCAACCTCGCGCTGATCCCGCGGGGCGATGCCGGCATCCCTCTGGTTCTGGCTGCGGCGGCTGGCGCGACCGAGCCGCTTCTCGGTGGCGATCCGTGCCGGCCGCGCCGTGGTCACGAAAGCCCCAGCCCCTCCCGGTTGGGTGGTGGACTGCGGGGCAGTCGCAGCCGAGTTCGGCGTCGACTCGGGGCACATCGATGCCGTTCCGGGCTGGCACGGCCTGGAGTTGCGTTGTTCGCCCGAGGTTCCGGCCGCGTGCCAGCAACGCCTGCGCAACCTGCTGGCGGTGCGGGTCCCGACTCGCTGAACCGAAAACAGACTCCTCTGGCCCCTGGGAACCGGCCCCGGGCCAGCCCAGAAGCGGGCCG
>ERZ1066126.396-NODE-396-length-9473-cov-9.390741_pt1 | contig 9473 bp, 5 predicted proteins | sample MGYA00382773_ERZ1066126 | MGnify/ENA primary metagenome ERZ1066126 (study PRJEB33369, sample SAMEA5778356) | biofilm metagenome | biome: Industrial cooling water; feature: Water cooling tower basin; material: Biofilm | place: United Arab Emirates | collected... | reverse complement strand
TCTACAACAACAAATCTTATGTATATGAGACCGAGAACGATCCCGTATCGAGTGTTTCTGTCATTAACAACAAAGGGGCAATTACCATGAGAAACACCACTATTAGTGGTAATCCTGGGTTCTACACGATTTACAATACAGGCGCGATCGCAATCAACTCCAGCACGATCTCAAATTCGACCTATCTTTGGCAGATTGCAGGGGGCGATGTTAGCCTGAAAAACACCATTGTTGAAGGCATACTTGGCTTTGGGAGGTTTGTCAGTCAGGGACATAACCTGATTAGTAGATATGCAGGCGATGGATGGATCAAGTGGCAAAGCAGTGACATTGTGGGCAGTTCGGGAGCATCGATCGATGCCAAACTTGGCGAGTTGAAAGACAACGGTGGTTCTACCTGGACCCATGCGCTGCTAGCAGGAAGTCCAGCGTTAAATGCAGCCAATCCCAACGATCGCCCCGAAACCGATCAGCGGGGAGTTAATCGCGGTAATCGCCCTGACATTGGAGCCTATGAGAATGCACCCGCGATTGCCCGGACAGACTTTGCCACGGTGCGACGGGGGCGTAGCGTCACAATTCCGGTTTTAGCGAATGACTATGATGCGGATGGCGATCAATTTGCGATCGTCCACTACAGCAATCCTTTTGGCGGTAATGTCAGGCAGAACTTAGACGGCACCTTCACCTACCAGTCGCGCTCTGGCTTTTTCCTACCCAACGATTCGTTTACCTACACCATCAGTGACGGTAAGGGAGAAACCCGAACAGCTACAGTACAGATTCGATTTGTTTAACTGGCGTGAAGTGTAGAAGGGTAGATGTTTTCTACCCTCTACCGTTTTTATGGTTTTGGAGTGCAGCAGGAAGAAAAGGGCATTTGGGTCAGCGGTTCCAGGTTTGTCTGTTGCAGGAGCGATCGCCAAGCATTCCCGATTGCAGGTTGATTTGGGCTGGCTTGGTAGAGATCGGCGATCGCGGTCAAAGCGTCATACCACAGACCTCGGGCGGCATATAACCGAACTCGTTCCAAGGGAGTTGCTTGGGCTAAGGGCGCTTGTAAATCGGCAGCAGCCACTCGCTGAATGATGCCTTTGACGAACACTGCCGAGGATGGTTTGGCTGGATCGCAATACACCGACAGAGTCCAAGTATAAGCTTTACCAACTTCCAAAGGCTGGGTTGTTACAGGCATAGACAGACGAATTAAACCGGGCTTTGTAGTCGGGTTCGTCATTCGAGTGTTGTAGACATAGTTATCCGCAGCATCTTGGACAACAAATTCAATGGGTGTTTGCTCTGTCAGAGGTGCAGGCAAATAAACCCAAACTGTGGGGCGATCGCTCATCGTTTGTCCCCAAGCTTTGCCTTTTGCCGGAAGAAGTGCTGTGAGTGATTCAAATTGGCGGCAGTTGCCTCGGCTGGCTCCACCCCGTTGACGACCAGACGGTGAACCTTGCTGGGGCGGAGTTGGATCATTAAAGATAATTTGGGTGTCTTGAATTGTTTTGTTATCGGATGTTTGTGCCCCAACAGATGGAACCATTGCCATGAAGCCAAGGGCGATCGCGGTTATGCCTGCCACGGTTTTAGAAAATAAAGGTTGTTGATAAGGTCGCATTTTATTCCTGGTTGTTTATTTCAACGACTCGATTGTACGGTGATCTTTGCAGTAAAGCAGGATAGGGAGACAACGACTCTGACGCAAACTACAGCCAAAATTTCAACGATCCAGCACCCTTTCATTCTTCGATTTAGCAGCCCTTTGGTTGAGATACCGAACAATACCTACAGTGCCAACAAAGGCAACTCCGGCAGAAACACAAGGAATCCATCCACCCTGAATGAACAGAAACCAACACGATCCAATCAATACCGCGATCGCACCACTGCTGAGAATCCCAATTTGCACCAACGATAGCCTCATACTGGCACAAATTCCACCCATAATCGCCCATGATCCAATCCAAACAATTTCTACAAACTCACTCCAAACCCAAATCAGCGATCGTTGATCTAATACCGCACTAATGAGTTGACTCGTCATATGAGCTTGAATGATTACACCAGGTATTTTATCGGCGGTGCCCGATCCGTAAGGCGTTGTCCAGAAATCGCTGCTGCTTGTTGCCGTAACTCCCACCAACACAATTCGATCCTTAATCGCTTCTGGACGGACTTTTCCCTGCAATATCTGACTTAAAGAAACTTGAGGCGCGATCGCTTGCAACGAGGGTAGCGATCGGTAATTGAGCAATATTTGATTCCCCGCTGCATCGATTGTTTGATAGCCTCCGGAGTGCTTTTGCAAACGCTGAATGATAGTTTGCCCTAGCTTCAGGTTTCCTTCGGGAGTAAATTCAGGTGAGATGTTTTCCATTTCCAAATATCGGAAAGCCAAGCGGGTGTTAAAGGCATAGGGCGCAGCACAAGGAGAAGCCGGATCCGGCGTTTGAGAAAGCAACTGACGACGGATAATGCCATCGTTGTCTTCTAAGAAATCACTGAAGCCAATTCTAGAGGCTGGGACCTCTGGCGGAGGCGCAATACCCGTTGGGTCAAATGTTGCATCACTACTTTTGCAAATGGCGACTAATCGTTTTTGCTGCCGCAGTTGAGTGATTAAGCTTGGATATTTAGAGTTCGCTGAAAAATCACGATAAATATCGAGTCCAATCACACGAGCTTGATAATTATTCAAGATTTTCAATAATTGGTCCAGCGCGTTATCAGATAATGAACCTTGCCGTTGTTCCGCTGGTTGAGCTTGAATATCGGCTTCATCAATTGTGACAATTAAAAACCGATTGTCTGGTGCCTCTTCGGGACGCAGTTGCAGCAATCGATCATAGACCCACAGTTCCAGAGGTTGCAGCCCCCCCAGCGATCGCACTCCTAGCAAACAGACCGTTGTGAATAGACTTGTGAGTAAGACTTTTATGAGTTTTGAGTTGAAATTTTGGGTTTTGAACTTAGGAAAGTTTTGAGTTTTGAGTTTTGAAGGTTGAATTGATTCGTTGAACTTAGAACTCAAACCTGCTAACTCAAAACTTCCTTCCTCCCCATTGTCTCGGTCTTCCCTTACATCCAACTCCCACCGCATCGGCAACTCTGCGGGATTCTGGCAGATCACAGGTAACCAGCTAGCGCACAAAAATTCAGTTTCCAAGCCCTGAAGTTTTTCCCTCGCTTCTCGTACAGCCAGGAAAAGAGATTGCCCTGTTGAAAACGCAGCCAGAAAGTGTTTGAGAAATTCTTGTGCGACGCGATCGGGCACGGGTTCCCGCATCACAATCACCTGAGGAATCTGCAAATCTGCGAGATTCCACGCCAGATCTAAGCCATCACAGGAGTTGAAAATGGCTAGCTTCAATCCCTTTTGAATCGCTTTTTTCAGGGCAAATTTAAGTTGTTCAATGGTCAAGCTTTCCGTCGCATTGACATGAAATTTTCCTAAATTTTTGTCTCCATTCTCGGTTTCCTGTTGCCTGCTTCCTGAACTGTGCCCCGCAAAAAATAGAATATCCCAATGCGTTTCCCAAAGCTGTTGATTCAGTTCTGTTAATCTCGGTTCAGATAGCAAACTTAATTGAGTATTTGGCAGTGTTTCCAGCAGCTTTTTGTCGTTTTCAATATCAATTCCTTGGGAATTTCCTAAAACCGCAAGAATGTTGATTGTTTCTTTAGGCTGAGAGGGGGCAACTTTAAGCGATCGCTGATATTCCGGCAAGCTCAAGGCAAGCTCTGCATTGGGATAATCCTCAAAAAAATGCCACAAATGCCAGGGTAATCGTAACAGGTGACGGTCTTCAGCCATGACAATGAGTTGAAGCTCATCCTGAGGCGTAAAGCTAGTGCGAAGGTGGCGATCAATATTGCGAAATCCCTCAGAGTTCAGCCAACGATTCAACGTTTGATGCAGTTGATCACACACCTGTTTGAACGCGACTTCTGAAACATCCGTGGGATAGGTTTCATCGGTTTCTATTTCAAACTCGTCGGCAGCGCCTCGAAGCATGGGAGATTCTATTTGAGCAAAGTTGCGCCACCCCCGATAGGCATACAAGGCAGTGTATAACCATTGCCAACGGCGATACAGTAAACCCAGTTCTGGCTCAGCGAGTAAACTTCCTGTAATTTGTATTGGCATTGATGCGTCCGCAAGCCAAATCTGAGCTACGACCGTATAGCCCTGCGAGAAATCACCTTGACCAAAATGAAGGGTAATGCGCTGATTCATTTACATGACAAAATCTTCTGTAACGCTAACATCTGCGACCCTGATTTGGAGACGAAACCCCGTTCCCTGGGAACTTTTGAAGGGGCGGAGTTGAATGTAACGGCTCTGATCGCTTGCTTCTACCGATTGCAATACGGCTCCAGCATTCGACCTCATGATTAATTGCAGGTTGGCTGGTAGGTAAGCGTTGCCCTGTTCCGGCAATATCTGTATCCCGGTTCGGATTCGTCCATCTGGCTCAGGATTTAGGGCGATCGCTAAGACGACATCCGGCAATTCTGCACCCAATGGAATGCGCTTGAGCCGACGCACAGCGGGTTGAGTGTCTTCTTGTCGCAGATTAAACGCTAGATCCGGTTCCGGGCTAAGAAACTCCTCGATCACTTGCCAGCCAGCCTCAAACTGATTTTGCAACCATTGACTCAATCGCACCACACTCGGATTTTGAGATTGTACCGTTGGTGATTGAAGCGGTCTTTGGCGCTGTTCACACAACCGCTGAAACCAGCGATCGCTTTGCAGCAAGCCCCCCCACTGCTGAAACGGAACGACCAGACGCGGCAGAATCACCTCTGAATGTCCTAATTGTTCAAGCAAGGTTGCAGCTTCCGCTGCCGATAAATCAGGTAGGGGTGGAACTGCAACTCGGGTAGGCTCTGCTGAGATCTGGTGCATTACCCAAAACACTGCCCAATCGTGCATCAGGTCATTTCCCTCTAGACGATAGGTGCGATCAAGCGGATCATAGGTTCCCTGAGCTTTAAGCTGAGCATGGGTGCTGTAGCCCCAAATTTGTAACGCCTGTTCATCGGTATTCACTTCCACCGCAAGATAATAATCTCCCACCAAACCGGGCAGATCGATCCACTCCTGAGGCACGCAAAACTCATTCCTGTCCATTGTTTCGTCTGGTATCAGGATTAAGCGAGTGCGACCTAAGGTTATTGCACTCCCGTTCACCATCTCCCAAAATGAGGCTTGCGCAGGAGAAGCGATCACGGGATGACTCTCAAATTTTTCCTCTAGCCACAGCAGAATTGTTTGCAGACAAACCTGGTTGAGATAGGCTTGCCAGCGTCCGGGGGACGGGGCTGTTTGGCACTGTTGCCAGGATTCTGTGTGAACCGCTTCCGAAATTTCCAGCCATTGGGTCGAAGTATCAAATATCAACATCAGCAGGGACTCTCCTTTGAGGCAGCGGAAGGTGGGAATTTTGAAGTTTGAAGTTTGAATTTGACCTATTCATTAGATGGTTCTGAGTCTCTATTCCTACTTCTAAATTCTGCTTCCAGCCATTCCTCTAAAACTATACTCATGCCGTTGATTGCGGTCGGAGTTAGGGAAATATGCAAGGTTTCCTGGCTCCATTTTGCTAATGCCAGTAATAATTTTTCTCTTGTGCTGCTGAGACGGCGGGAGATGGTGTATTGCTTAATGCCCAATTGGGCGGCAATTTCCTGTTGGGTCAAGCTTTGCTGGTAATAAAGTTTTAACAAGGTTTGTAGTTCTGCATCGAGATTTTGTAGGGCTGTTGTAAGGATGTGATGGATCTGCGATCGCTGGGATTGGCGTTCCTCAATTTCCTCCTCAGCCATTAAACGGGCGAAAGGAGATGCCTCTTCCCCATCCGACAAATCATCCTGAATTTCGCCCCCTGTCTCTGTTTTGGGTTGGTTGAGTGATGTGACAGTTGGAGTCAAGTAGGCGCGAATTTGTTTAGCCGCAGAGAGCAACCACTGTTCCAACTGTTGTGTAGACGCTTCTGATCCGGAGTCGGGCAATTGATGTCGTTGGGTGTTGTAAAAGTGGGCGATCGCCTGCCACATGGCTGGAGTGGGTCGGGAAAGTTGGCGCGTAGCTGGTTCCTGATTGGGCACACAAACCGCTTTAAAGCCCAGCCAGACCAGACGATAACGGGCGATCGTCATCTCCGAAAATCCGGCTGCTTGCAGAGACTCTATCAGTTGCTTCTGGCTCGCCTTGCGGAGCAATCCCCAATCGGTGCGGCTGTTGGCTTCCTGTTGCTGTCGCAGACTATCGCGGATTGTGTTCCCAAAAACAAGACTGGCATAGGTTTTGAAGCTGCCCCCTTGCTCTGGGTTGTAATTTCTGAGAACGGTGGGCAAGGCTGCGATCGCAATTTGGAAGCAATCAGATACACCAGACTGCAAACTGGTCGTTCGAGCCGCAAGCTTGTAAGCAACCCAGTAACAGGCTTCCTGCACATACGCCGCTAAATGCCCAGACGCACGGCCTTCGGGCTTGGCTTTCCAAACCTGATACCAGTACAGCGCCCAAAACTGTTCTGATGCAGGTTGAGGATTGCCCTGTTGCAGAACGCGCACCATATTTCGGTTGAGTGAGCCATCCGTCACCCAATTTGAAAAGCGATCGCCCGCAAATTGTGCGAAGGTTGAAAAAAGTTCTGTGATTCCATGTCGAGCAAGCATGTATAAGCGTCAAGAACAGCGAATAAGGAAATGGATAAAACTGGAAACAGCCACACGCAAAGTTCGTAGAAGCTGGTTTGTCAATACACTCCTGGCAGGCGCAAATCTTCTTTTGATTCTAGGCTTGAATCAGGGGAAAACATTGGCTTTCCTCAAGTTATATCCTGCAACCTCAGCGGACTCGGTATGGAACACCATTTTCATCGCTCAAGCCAATTCCGACGATCCAACAACGCTTACTCAACTTGTGCAGCAGGGGCGATCGCACTATCAAGCAGGGCAATTTGCCCAAGCAATATCCCTTTGGAACCAGGCAAGCGATCAGTATCAGACACAAGGCGATAGCCTGAATCGCGCTCTCATCCTGAGTTATCTATCTCTGGCGTACCAAAAATTAGGTAACTGGACGGTCGCAACCACCGCCATCAACACCAGCCTAGAGATCATTCAAAATTCACAACTTACAACTCCCAACTCCCAACAAATTCTCGCCCAAATTCTCAATGCTCAAGGCAGCCTCCAGTTTGCTCAAGGTCAGACTGAAGCAGCACTCGCCACCTGGCAGCGGGCAACAACGCTTTATCTTGAATTGAAGGATACTCCCCGAACAATCGGCAGTTTAATAAACCAGGCACAGGCTCAGCAGGCGCTGGGGCTGTTTCTCCAGTCCTACAAAACCTTGAACCAGGTTGAACAACTGCTTCAGCAACAACCCGATTCTCAATCAAAGGCATTGGGACTGCGGAGTTTAGGAAATACCGCATTGCTGATTGGTAATGCTAAAGATGCTCGTCGCTGGTTAGAACAAAGTTTAAACCTCAGTCTCAAGCTAAAATTATCTGAAAATGCCAGTGCAACGTTGTTGAGTTTGGGCAATGTGGCGCGATCGCAAAAAGATTTGACCACCGCCCTCAGCCTGTACCAACAAGCCGCCATTAATACAGATGCAACCACTCAAGTGCAAGCATCCCTGAACCAAGTGAGTCTCCTGCTGGAAATGAAGCAATGGTCGGAAGCCCGTAATCTGGTTGCGATCGTTCAGCCTCAATTAAACCAATTACCGCCGAACCGAACGGTTATCTACGCCAAAATTAACATCGCTCAGAGCTTGGCAAAACTAGGCAACACAAAACAAGCCGCTCAAGTACTGGCGATCGCCCAACAACAAGCCCGTGAATTAGGTGATCCGCGTGCAGAAGCCTATGCAGTTGGCTACTTGGGGAAGGTTTACGAGCAAACTCAACAGTGGACAGACGCTCAACAATTGACCGAACAGGCATTGCAAATGGCTCAATCCCTCAATGCCGCAGACATCGCCTATCAATGGCAGTGGCAGCTTGGACGCATTCTCAAAGCACAAGGGCAGTTTGCATCTGCTACTCGCTCCTATGACATTGCGGTGAAAACCTTACAGTCAATTCGGAGAGATTTAGCCGCAGCCAGTCCCGATCTCCAGTTCTCCTTTCGCGAGAGCGTTGAGCCTGTATACCGGGAATTTGTGGATGTGCTGCTGCAATCACCTGACGCAGATCAAGCAACCCTCAAACAAGCACGCCAGGTGATCGAGTCTTTGCAATTGGCAGAATTGGATGATTTCTTTCGCACTGCCTGTCTAGAAGGGCAAACTGTGGCAATTGACACTATTCCCCAAACCGATGCAGCCGTTATTTATCCCATTATTTTGCGCGATCGCCTGGAGGTGATTCTCAGCCTGCCCGGACAGCCTCTACGGCACTATCGAACAATAGTCTCCCAACCAGAAATCGAAACCACGCTCGATCAACTCCGGCAAGAGTTAGAAAAGCCCTTCACCACGCCAGAAAGCAAACAACTAGGACAAATGGTTTACAACTGGTTGATTCAACCCATCACCGCAGACCTCGCATCCCAAGCACCCAAAACCTTAGTATTTGTTCTAGATGGAGCACTCCGCAATGTGCCAATGGCAGCCCTGTACACGGGACAAGAGTATTTAATCGAGCGTTATAGCATTGGGCTAGCACCCGGTTTGCAATTAATTAATCCAAAACCTTTACAGCAACAAAAACTTCAAGCGATCGCAGCGGGGCTCACCGAAGAACGACATGGATTTACAGCATTGGTCAATGTTAATACAGAACTTAAGGAAATCCAGACAGAAATACCAAGCCAGGTTCTCTTAAACCAATCTTTCACCAGTTCAGCACTGCGATCGCAAGTCCAATCAGTCTCCTTTCCAATTGTACACTTGGCAACTCATGGACAATTTAGCTCAAACGCAGATGAAACTTTTATATTGGCATGGGATAAACCCATTCGAGTCAATGAGTTAAGTGCACTATTAAGAGATCGTACCAATGCTCAAGATCGTGCGATCGAACTCCTAGTACTGAGCGCTTGCGAAACCGCTGCCGGAGACAAACGGGCTGTCCTGGGTCTTGCAGGTCTTGCAGTTCAGGCAGGTGCACGAAGCACCCTGGCATCCTTGTGGAGCTTAGATGATGAATCAGGAGCCAAGTTCATTGGTCAGTTTTACCATCAACTAGCTACCACACAAGTATCCAAAGCAGAAGCATTACGACAGGCACAACTTACCCTCATTCGCGATCCAGATTTCCGCCATCCCCGCTACTGGGCACCCTACGTCTTAGTTGGAAACTGGCTGTAACACGATTAGGGTTAAAGGAAAAATAAATCTCAAAAGAGTGAACACACAAAAACGCCTCCCTGAGGACATATAGTCGGATACAGAGAGGCGTTTTTAGTATTAAATCTGGCACCGTGCTATTTTCACAGAGGGCTAC
>ERZ1066126.395-NODE-395-length-9513-cov-6.189681_pt1 | contig 9513 bp, 15 predicted proteins | sample MGYA00382773_ERZ1066126 | MGnify/ENA primary metagenome ERZ1066126 (study PRJEB33369, sample SAMEA5778356) | biofilm metagenome | biome: Industrial cooling water; feature: Water cooling tower basin; material: Biofilm | place: United Arab Emirates | collected... | reverse complement strand
ATGAAGAACTATATGTTCGACAACTATGTTGTCGAGTGGGTTCATGTCAGGTTTCGGGCGATGGGCGTTCATGTCTCGATCGCTGGTGCTCCGAATAATCTGGAACTCTCGGTTTCGTCTCGCGGAGCTCGAGTTCGGTGTTCGTCCGGCGACAGTCTTCTTCATGCAATGCGGCAGGCGCGGCTTTTCGCATGGGACGTAGTACGCGAGAAGGCCGACAACATCCGTGAATCCGCAAAGCTTATTCGTGATCTCGATAAGCGAGCCAGGGCGATTCGCAAGGCTGACCGTATCATGCAAACGTCCCGATGGTTCAATCTGGGAATCGAATCTGGAGTTAGTCATGAAGATCAAGATCTTTCCTGAGGGATATGAATGTATTGGCTCTTGCGGCGCGCTCCGAACGATACCAGTGGGGCGAGGAGGTCTGATCGATCATGGACTTTCTACCGTCTCTGCATCTTGCAGACCGTGAGCGAGAGTGGGTGGCACGCCGGATGCAGCAAGAGGGATGGGGACGATTTCGTCTGATGGGGATACCTAGCGCCTGGCCGATCGGCGCTCAGATATTCTTTCCCGAATATGGCGTGATCGTCGAGCGGTTGACGGAATCCATGTTCTGGTTCGCCAAGGACGACGGCACCAGTCTGGCGTGTTAAGAAAAGTGAACATGGGTGTTTGGGATCGAATTCGCGGAATCGGTTCCATCGCGATCAGTTTTCTAATCCTGAAGAGGTTAATACATGAATCCCGAATTCATTCCTGACGAATACAATGTTCGATTTCTTCGATCATGTGAGATCGACGTGGAATTCGACTATGTATCTTCTTTTACAAGGAAGATGGATCAGGGAGACATTCTATTTTCAATGTATGTGAAGCAAGAAGGAGATTTTTACTGCTGTACTCCGAACGGATATGAAGATGGACCGACGAGTCGGTATTATCTTCGTGTCGAAGACGAAGGAATCATTTACGAGATTCTGGATCAATACGAAAAGGTTTGATCATGAAGTATCGTGAGCTTCGGAAGTTGGCGATGGCTCGTGGATTCGTTCATACTGGTTGCGGTCCGAGCTCTTCGCATCGGAAGTTCGTTCATCCTTCTGGAGAATATGTGATTATTTTGAACGATCGATTCGATGTCACTCCAGGAGTGGAACGAGATGTTCTTCGTCGTCTCGGAATTTCGAAGAAGGAACTCCGAACTGGTCTTCCCAATCTCATGAAGGTTTAGCTGAAGGATCAAGAAAATGATGAATCCCGGTGACTTTTTGAGTCATCTCTTGTTCTGCTCCGCGTTCTTCAGTCCCCTTCTCATCGTCGCCGTGTTGTTTTCGTGGAACATGAAAGACAGTCGGTTGGCTCCGGACCCTGAGCGAGATCGGTGGAACTGCAAGGCGGGAATCATCGTCTGCGTGGGGCTCTATGTCGTGCTCGTATCGGCGACCTCTGTTTTTAGTTTTCATTTTGGCTGGATGGGACCGGCTCGATGATGTCGCAATGATTCGACGGCATAAAAGAAGGCATTTCTTACCGATCGAAGAAGGTCGTTAGTATTTCAATCGAGTCATGAGTTCTATTCTCGATCATCGAACTTCATTTTGGGGATGACAATATGCAAAATGTTCCATGGTTTATACAAATATGGTTATTTGTTTCGATATTAACCAGTTTTATTTTTATGAGTGTAGGGCATAAAAATAATAGAGGAGGATCAAAATTCGTAGATCGTTCAGTTATATTCGGACTTTTGTGGCCCATAACTATACCCGGATCGATTATCTGGGGAACTATTCAGATTATTACGTTTATGATCCGAAATAATCGAGAAATTTCAGAAGAAAATTCCGACGTACACGATCGATTTATCCCGTAGTATCTTCCTATGCAATACATATATTCATTCAAGAAGGTATCTAGAATCATTTCTGGGACACTTTTAGTATCACATAATAGCGAATGATGGATGATATGAAAAATGACCCAGAAAATGACTGAAATTATTGATAAGTTGGATGGTATTAAGGAATATTTGGATAAAGAGGGGATCGAATGGAATCAGCATATTTATTGGCCTGATAATTCGGTTTCTTTACATTTTTGTCGTAAGATCGAGCATCTTGAATTTCATATTCGGATTGATGTTGCTGCAGAATGCAAGTCTATTGTTATTTTGAGTGCGGTTTCTGTTTCGATCAATAGAAATCGGCAAGGTTTGATCGGAGGTTTGGGACTTTGTGTACCGATAAAATTAGAATATTTTAGTGCGATCGGATTGATGGATTTGTTATTTCAATCTATCGATAAAAAGTTTTGGGTTGCCGAGAGCCGTTTAATGATTTTTTCTTTCAAATTTCAAGAATATTTGGCAAAGTATTATCCTATGTTTCTTCTTCGAATTCCATCTGATCTTGTAGATGAACGTATTAGAAAAGAATATTCATGGTTATTCGAACTCAATAATATCGGATTATAATTATGGAAATCAATGGATGTAAATTTAAGCAATATTCTAATTCTTGTCATTATTGGTGCGAAGATTATTTTGGATTTTGGGTTTCAATTAATCATCAATACAATTATTGTGGTTGTTGGGTTTATCTCGAGCTCAATGGAAAGAAAAATCATATGGTCACGCATAAAATATTCAATTCAATCGAAGAGTTGATTGAAAACCTTGATGATTTGATTCGAAAAGAGTATCCAGATCATATAGGAAATCCTGAAAGAGATTATCAAGATGTATTTTTGGCATAGAGGAAATTATGAGTAAGATAGAAGTTAGAAAGAGTAGGATATCAGGAAGAGGCGTATTTGCTTTGAACGATATCAGAAAAGACGAATTGATAGAGAAAGTACCGGTTTTGGTATTTTCTTATTCTGAACACGAAGATTTAGATAAGACTAAATTGGGAGATTATATTTATGATTGGGATGGTAAGGGAGTTGCTGTAGCTTTCGGTTGTGGATCGTTCTATAATCATAGTTATCGTCCGAATGCTATATGCATCCAGCAAGGAAGATATTTCGAATATCGAGCATTAAAGAATATTGCAGCTAACGAAGAAATTCAAATCAACTACAATGGAAATCCTAGAAGTAGACGGAAGATAATTTTCGGGTAAGTAAATAAAAAGATAGAAAGGACAAATTTAATAACCGTTCAGGAACTAATCGACTACTTGCAGAGTTATCCAAGAAGTTGTTTGTGTTTCTCCTAATGAACGTAATCTTGGTTATTCACCTGCTTTTTTTATTGATGGAATTTCTTTTCATGAAAATGGAGAAATTCGCGAACAATTTAGGCCATGTGATATCAAATATCTTGCAATAATGTGCGAGTAATTCAGATAAGCAAAATGCGAGTAATTCAGATAAGCAAAATGCGAGTAATTCAGATAAGCAAAAGATGGATGGTTGATATAATTACTTGAGGGAAGAGAAAACATGATTCCTGTACTACTTTTCAGTTTCGTGATTTCTATCGCCAGTCTGTATCTTCTTGAAGAGATTAAGAAGATTGGTGGAAATCGAACTATGGTTTCTATCGGTAAGGTCATTACCGAAGGCCTTATGGGACTCAGTTTCGGAATGCTTGTCGGACATACTATCAAGATTCTCGTCTTCTAGAAAAATAGAAAAATGTACGACGTAATCGTTATCGGCGCTGGACATGCTGGATGCGAAGCAGCTCATGCGGCTGCAAAAATGGGAGCTGACTTGTTCGAGAAATCGATGCTCTCGGAGGTCTGATGGCAAAGGCGATCGATGCCACCGGAATCCAATTCCGTATGCTCAATACCAGCAAGGGTCCGGCAGTTCAATCGCCTCGAGCCCAAGCGGATCGCCATCTTTACAATTCCTGGATGCGAGATACCATCAAGTCGACTCCGCGACTAACTCTTGCAGCTGGTACGGCTGTAGACTTGATCGTCGAAAACGGACGAATTCAAGGAATCGTTACGGGAGAAGGAACGAAGATTCCCGCTCGTGCGGTGGTTTGTACGACTGGTACCTTCCTAGACGGTATCATGCACACCGGACTTGCTCGTTCTGAAGGCGGTCGAGTGGGAGAAGCTCCGGCGATCGGACTTTCTGCGGCTTTTCGCCGTCTAGGATTTCAGACAGGAAGACTGAAGACAGGTACTCCGCCGAGGCTAGATCGATGGTCTATCGATTATTCTCGGCTAGAAGTCTTTTCGGGAGACGAGAATCCCATTCCGTTCTCCTTTGAGACCGACAAGATCGATCGTCGCCAGATCGATTGTCATATCACATATACGAATCCTCAGACTCACGATATCATTCGTGGGAATCTAGACAAGTCTCCGATGTTCGTCGGACTTATCGAAGGCATCGGACCACGATATTGTCCTTCGATCGAAGACAAGGTGGTTCGATTCGCTGAAAAGATTCGACATCAGATTTTCCTCGAACCTGAGGGATTTGATTCTGATCTTGTCTATATCAATGGCGTTTCGACTTCTCTTCCTGCTTCCGTTCAAAACGAGTTTCTTCATACGATCGAAGGACTCGAGAATGTTCGAATGGTAAGTCCAGGATACGCTGTAGAATATACGTACTGTCCTCCGATGCAGTTGAAGGCAAGTCTAGAGACAAAAGATGTCTCCGGATTGTTTTTCGCCGGACAATTGAATGGAACTTCTGGATACGAAGAAGCAGCAGCTCAGGGAATTATCGCTGGAATCAACGCGGCTCTTTCTCTACGCGAAGAAGAAATCGTTTTCGGAAGGGATGAAGCGTATCTTGGAGTACTGGTCGACGATTTGGTTACGATGGATCATCGAGAACCCTATCGAATGTTCACCTCTAGGGCCGAACATCGACTTCATCTGCGTCATGATAACGCTGATCTTCGACTGACTCCGATCGGAAGAAAGATTGGGCTCGTAGACGATCAGCGTTGGTCTCGATTCTCACGATATCGTGATGCCGTTCAAGAGAATCTGACGAAAATCGAAAATACGATGATCGTAAAGGAAAGGTATTCTTGGGAAGAGACAGGATTGGAAGCTCCTGCTGATCCTGTTCGGGCCAGTACTTATCTTGCTCGTCCTGAGGTACGTTATGAATCTCTGGTAAAGCTAGGAGTCGTAGAAACGATCGATCCTAGAATCATGAATCAGATCGAGATTCAAACCAAATATCAAGGATATATCGAAAGAGCTCGTAAGCAAATCGATCGAGCTCGATCTTTCGAAAAGACTTCGATTCCTTTGGATTTCGATTATTCGAAAATCGCAGGATTTCGAACGGAAGCAAGGGAAAAGTTGACCAAGTTTCGACCAGGGACTGTCGGTCAAGCAAGTCGTTTGTCAGGAGTGACTCCTGCAGATATTGCGATTCTGACAGTACATCTCAAGAGGTGAGCGCATCTCATATACGTGAGATAATTGTTCATGTGAGGAGAATAACATGGTCCATCTATCAATGAGTCCTTCGCAAGCCAAGACGGTCGTCGAAGCATTGGATTTCTTCGCTAGGATGGGAAGCGGTCAGTTTTCCGAAATCCTTGGACTACATTGGACTTCTACTTCTAAGAATCTTGAAGAGCTTGAGAAGATCATTCAGGATTTGAAGTTCAAGATGACTGGATTCCAGTCTGGACAGAGTCTCGGATGCAGGTCTCCTGAGCTTCCTGAGAAGTTCAAGACTTCGTGGGATATCATGCAGGCTCTTCGACATGCTCTTGCTTGGCATGAGAAGCCTGAAGGGGGATTCCAGGTCTGTTTTGATCCTCCGCTGAAGACGTCGCAGGAAGAGTTTCCTTCGGTTTCTATCGAAGACTAAAAATCCGGGAATAGCTCAATTGGTCAGAGCAAAGAGCTCATAATTCTTAGGTTCTCGGTTCGAGCCCGAGTTCCCGGACCAAATTAAAATGATTCGACTCCTTACTAAGATTCCTGAGAATATTTACCTCGGTCTTTCAGGTGGGGTTGATTCCGTCGCATGTCACACTTTTTTCTCCAATTCTCGTCGAACGATCATTCCTGTCTTTTTCGATCACGGAACAGAAACTTCTAAAAAAGCACTTGGATTTCTTCGATCTCGATATTCCAATCTACTCGTTGGAAAAATTCAGAGAGAAAAAGGAAAGAAAGAGTCTTGGGAAGAGTATTGGCGAAACGAACGATATAATTATCTTTACAATCTCAATGGTCCTGTGGTTGTCTGTCATCATCTAGATGATGTTGTAGAGACTTGGTTATTTAGTTCCTTTCATGGTACGCCAAAACTTATTCCTGTTCAAACACGAAATATCGTTCGTCCATTTCTAATTACTGACAAAGATCGATTAAAGGAAATCTGTATTAAATGGAACAAAGAATGGATCGAAGACGAAAGTAATTTCGATGATTCTTACATGCGGAATCATATTCGACATAACATTCTTCCTGAAATACTTAAAGTAAATCCTGGTATCAAAAAGACTTTGAAAAAGAAGTATCTAGAAAAATCCAATCAATATCTAAATCATTTTTGATCGGAGATTCTCATGGAACAGCTCTGTAAGGGCGAAAGTCGGAAGAGTCGTCGCTTTCTTAAGCGACTGGCTCATAGGTGGCTTCGTCGTCAGAAGATTAACGATGAATCTTCTACGAATGGACGATACCATTTCCGTGGATGGACTATTTAGAATAAGAAAGGAAACAAAAAATGGGCTGCTGCTGGAATCTGTGATTCTGCCTCTGAACTGAGTTACTGGCAGAAGAATCTGAATGATGGCAGGAATTACCGATTCTATCGGTGTCCCAAGCCTGTTCTTGAACCTTATCTGTATTGATAGGAAGGAAGAAACAAATGTTTCACCAATTCAATAAGATTTTCTTTGAACTTCTTATTACAGAGGAAGAAAAGGCCGAACGAGAGCATCGACGAGCACGGGCGATGGATGAAGCCCATGATTTCTTTCGTCGGAAGATTCAGGAAGACTTCGATAGTATTCTGGATTCTCTTCGTGCTCTTCGAAGTCTGAATCATCTAACTCCGGATTATCCTCGGCCCGTAAGGAACGACGATTTCACATATCATCACAAGTATGAGATCGGTCTGCCGCTGGCGCGGAGCGAAGGCACAAGCGATTCAGAAATTGTTCGTAATAAGACTTCTGCCAGGTCGGCCTTGGTCGCGAGCCGCGCGGTGGCCGCCGCGCGCGCTCCTATCTCTTCTTCGAGTTCAAGTACTGTCGAAAGTGCCGCAATCGGATATATGACTGGAAGTCCGATTTTGGGCGGCATTTTCGGAGGAGATATGGTTGGAGGAATCATAGGAAGTTATCTCCGAGACTAAGAGATACGACTCGAGAGAAATTAGAGAGGCAAGTAAGGGAAAAGTGAGATAATAAATACGTGAGGAGAATGCTTCGCTCGATCGACGAGCCCCTCAACTCCAAGGCATAATAGAGAAATAATCTCTGCATTTGCCACGGCATTCTTGGAAAATCGGAAGAGGACTTATGAAAGTCGCTCTTCAGTTCGCAAAGATTCCTGCAATCGATATACGTTCAAAAGTACTCGTCACACTTTTGACAAACCAAACTTCTACGTCGACACGAATATTTCCCAGGTCTATCTTTCGCGAATGTCCCTGTCAAACTGATTTTCGCTCACGCAGTTTGACAAAATATGGAGGAAATAAGGTCTTTACAAGCTTATTAGGTCTATGATCTCCGGTCTACTGTGCCGGAACCAAGATCATAGATGGGAAACTGGGTGCAAAACCAAAACGAAATGATTTCCAAGGATTTCAAAGTAGTTCGTTTCCAGGAGTTCCTCCGTTCGTCCTTTTCACGGAGGCTCGTAAAAAACCCAGATCGAAGATTACTATGTCCTCTACCGAGGGCCGGCACCCGCTCGGTCGGCAATACGATCGAGCACCCCATTTTTAGCGCCGGTTCCAAAGATGAGCTCTGATCTAAGATCGAAATCCCTCCAGAAAGTTTCAAAATCTACAAAATCCGATTGAACGGTAGGAGTAAACAATGCCGCCCTGGTGATCAAGTAAGCGCATAAAGGTGAAAGTAGTATAATAAACCATACCGCACGTCAAGCGGGTAAAATGAAAGGGAAAGCGAATGGAATGTTCTCCTGCTTTTTCGATCTTCATGGACGACAATAAGATTCGTCCACCGCCCAACTAGGAAAATTCTCTTTCCCTAATAGGCGGATGACTCGTTACGGAAAATTCATCAAACAAGAGGAGAACGATCATGGTCATCAAGTTCCGTATTCGTGACGGCAAGCTGGTCATGAGTTTCCGTCAGAAGTAGATTCTAGAGAACCTTCGGGTTCTCTTTCGAGTCAAGAGCCTAAGCGCCTCTGGGTGAGCAGCATCACGTAAAATGAATGTTAACATGAGTTCGTAAGAACTCGAGACCGGGCCGATGCTTCCCCGATATATTTCATACCCAAGCGTTAAGGGTTCTTGATTCTAAAGAGAATCTGAAAATATTCGAGACTAGCCATGAATCGTGCTTTGAATGATTTCGCTTAAAACGATACATTTTAAGTTCTGGATTCATGAGTGAAAACCAGCCTTAATAACTGTCCGTCTCGATAAAGATATGTCCTGGGTGCGAGTCAGTGTCGATCAGTAATCTAGATGCAGCTGCAGATGCAGAATAGCTCTTACTGTTTCGAACGTCAGTGAGCGATCGCAGAAACCGAAAGGTTTAGCCAATAGAGGCGTCTGCGTGGCTTTGTCAACAACATAAACTACATCGATCTCACTGTCCAGGACTAAATTTTACAAAAATTCAAAAGAAAAGGAAACGAATATGGCTACGAAGAACGAAGTGATCAAGTTGATGAAGGAAAAGCTAGAGGAGACGCGGAACCGGCTTATGCATGGACCGATTGCTGAACCTGCAGAAATCAAGGAATATCAAGATTCCGTTTTGAAGGCGATCGAGGACGCTGTTGCTCCGATGGGAATCAAGATCGATCGCAATCATTTTCTGCTATGTTCTCTTAGGAACTCTTCTGGGGTTAATTTTTTACAGATGCATCATGAACACGAGAGGGAAGTCCGTAAGACTCGCGAACTTGAAATCAAGGAACTCGAGAGGAAGTTCGATTCGATTCGCACTTCTTTGGTTCTCGAAGGTCTGAACGAAGAGACTCAGGCCCTTATCAAGGGTTTCATCGATACCTGCAACGGATAAGGAATAAAAATGAAGACTCGATCTATTCACATGATTGCCGGATGTTTTCTCGGACTCCTAGGGCTTATGGCTCTAGGAGTTTCGATTGCCGAAGGACAGGAAGGGCGAGACGATCGAACTTCTCGACTTCGTTCGGATCGACATACTCTTCCTTGTTCGATTAAGCACCTAGCTGGAAACGTGTACAGTTATGATACGAACTATGATCGACGATTCAGGGAAGAACTCGAAAAGTTTCTGACTGAGAACCAGAATCTTCGAGTGATCAATATCGAAGTCCTCGAATACGAGTCGGTTTCGACATACGAAACTGGACACGGCGGGCA
>ERZ1066126.393-NODE-393-length-9555-cov-8.094526_pt1 | contig 9555 bp, 7 predicted proteins | sample MGYA00382773_ERZ1066126 | MGnify/ENA primary metagenome ERZ1066126 (study PRJEB33369, sample SAMEA5778356) | biofilm metagenome | biome: Industrial cooling water; feature: Water cooling tower basin; material: Biofilm | place: United Arab Emirates | collected... | reverse complement strand
CGCCCAGGCGGAGCTCGCCAAGGCCTACGACTTGGCCCTCGGGGTGGCCACGGATGCCGACCTCGCCGACCTGCTCGTGAACCAGGCGAACCTGCAGCAGATGCAGCGGAACCTGCCAGAGGCCGAGGCGCTGTTCGAACGGGCCGACGTGCTGTTGCGGACTGCGGACAATCCCCTGCAGCAAGCGACCGTCGCCACGAGCCTCGGCAACCTGCGCATGGTGCAGGGCCGCGCCGCCGAGGCTGAAGTGCAGTTCCGCCGCGCACTGGAGCTCGGTGAGAAGCAACTCGGCCCCAACCACCCCGTGCTGATCCGCCGCCTCTGCAACCTGGCGGGCGTGCTGGGCCAGACCAATCGCCTCGACGAGGCTGCCCCCCTGCTCGAGCGGGCCGTGGCGCTCGGCAACGGCGTGGACGCCCGCTTCGACGACGGCGTCGCCAACGCCACGGTGAACCTCGGCAACGTGCGGGCGATGGCCGGGCGGCACGAGGACGCACTCGCCTTGTGGCAGCAGGCGCTCGTGATTCGCGAACGCCGCGATGGCAAGGACAGTCTGGAGGCGGTCTCGATCCTCGAGAACATCGCCACCGGGCTGGACGAACTCGGGCGCCACGACGAGGCCGAGGCGGTGCAGAGCCGTATCGCCGCGATCCGCGCCAAGCTCAAGTGAGGTCGGCGCCAGCCGGTGAGGACTACGCCAGGGCGGCGAATTGCTCTAGCATCTGCGTCTTCGTGAGTTCGCCCCCCCATTCGATCACCCTCTGTCTGCAACGCATGCGCGACGGCGATCCCGCCGCTGCGGCGGACCTGCTGCCGCTGGTCTACGAGCAGCTGCGGGCCATCGCCGGCCAGATGATGCGCGGCGGGCGCCCCGGGCACACGCTGCAGCCGACCGCACTGGTCCACGAAGCCTGGCTGAAGATCGACCGCGCCGTGGGCGGTGGCAGCCACCTGCGCGACCGCGAGCACTTCCTCGCGGTGGCCGCGACGGCGATGCGCCAGGTGCTGGTCAACCACGCCCGCGAACGGCGCGCCCAGAAGCGCGGCGGCGACGCGGTGCGCGTGCCGCTCGACGACCATCTCGACGTCGTCGAGAGCAAGGCGGGCAGCGTGGTCGAACTCGACGACGTGCTGCAGCGGTTCGCGCAGAGCCATGCCCGTGCGGCCCAGGTCGTCGAACTGCGCGTGTTCGGCGGGCTGTCGATCGAGGCCGCCGCGCGCACGCTGGGCGTCGCCGAGAGCACCATCAGCGAGGATTGGCGGTTCGCGCGGGTCTGGTTGGCCCGCGAGTTGCCGGGCGGCGGCAAGGGCCCCGCGTAGCTCGTGCTCGCCATCCCGGCGCCCCGCCGCAAGTGCCATGCGGTGGCACCCTGCTTTCCGGCCCGGCGAGCCCGGCCCGAGAGGGTTGCCTCGGACCCGTCGCGAAGCCTAAGCTCGCCGTTCCCCGAACCCGGACGCCACGACCTCGACCCCTTCCCGCCCTTGAAACGAGACTCCGTACTCCCGCGTGGTGCCGGCCGTCGCGGTGCTCCTTCTCTCGCCCCCGCCGAAGCGGCGAAGGTCGCCGAGATCCTGGTTCGCCACGCCGACCTACCGGGCAACCTGCTGCCGATCCTGCACGACGTCCAGCACGCACTCGGGTGGGTGCCGGCGGGCGCCATCGGCCAGATCGCCAAGGCGATCGGGCGGTCGCGGGCGGAGGTGCACGGCGTCGTCACGTTCTACCACGACTTCCGGCAGGAACCGCCGGGGCGGCACGTGCTGAAGGTGTGCCAGGCGGAGAGCTGCCAGGCGTGTGGCAGCCGCGAACTGACCGCCCACGTCGAGCGCACCCTGGGCTGCCAGCTCGGCAGCACCTCGCCGGACGGGGCCGTGACCGTGGAGCCCGTCTACTGCCTCGGCAACTGCGCCACTTCGCCGGCGGTCCAGCTCGACGGCCGCCTGCACGGCCGCGTCACCACCGCGAAGATCGACGCCCTGCTGCAGCAGGCGAGGAGCCAGTCGTGAGCGAGCCGTCGTCCAAGGTGGCAACCACCGTCTACGTGCCGCGCGACTCCACGGCGATCAGCCTCGGTGCCGACGAAGTCGCCGCGGCGATCGCCGCCGAAGCGCAGCGCCGCGGTCTCGGGGTGCGCATCGTGCGCACCAGCAGCCGCGGCCTGTTCTGGCTGGAACCGCTGGTCGAAGTGGCGGGCGCCGAAGTGCAGGGTGCCGGCGGTGCGCGCCTCGGCTACGGCCCGGTCACACCCGCAGACGTCCCGGGCCTGTTCGAAGCCGGTTTCCACCGCGGCGGCGCCCACGCGTTGGCCTTGGGCAAGGTCGAGGCGATCCCGTTCCTCGCGCGCCAGGAGCGGCTCACGTTCGCCCGCGCCGGCATCACCGACCCGGTGTCGCTGAGCGACTACGAGGCACACGGCGGGCTGCGCGGCCTGCGGCGGGCGCTGGGCATGGCGCCGGCGGCGGTGGTCGAAGAAGTGGTGGCGTCCGGGCTGCGCGGCCGCGGCGGCGCGGGCTTCCCGACCGGCATCAAATGGCGCACGGTGGCGGCGGCGCAAGCGCCCCGCAAGTACGTGGTCGTCAACGCCGACGAAGGCGACTCCGGCACCTACAGCGACCGCATGGTGATGGAAGGCGACCCGTTCGTGCTGCTCGAGGGCATGGCGATCGCCGGCTGGGCCACCGGAGCCAGCTACGGCTACATCTACCTGCGCTCCGAGTACCCGGACGCGAAGCGGGTGCTCGAAGAGGCGCTGGCGGTGCTGCGCAAGACCGGCTGGTACGGCACGAACATCCAGGGCTCGGGATTCGCGTTCGACGCCGAAGTGCGCGTCGGCGCCGGGGCCTACATCTGCGGCGAGGAGACCGCGCTGCTCGAGTCGCTCGAGGGCAAGCGCGGCATGATCCGCTACAAGCCGCCGCTGCCGGCGATCAAGGGCCTGTTCGGCCTGCCGACGGTGGTCAACAACGTCGTTTCGCTGGCGTCGGTGCCGATCGTGCTCGACCGCGGGGGCAAGTACCACGCGGACTACGGCATGGGCCGATCGCGCGGCACCTTGCCGATCCAGCTCGCGGGCAACGTCAAGCGCGCCGGCCTGGTCGAGAAGGCGTTCGGCGTGACCCTGCGCACGCTGATCGAGGACTACGGCGGCGGCACGCGCAGCGGCCGGCCCGTGCGTGCGGTACAGGTCGGCGGCCCGCTCGGCGCCTACTTCGACCAGAGCCTGCTCGACCTGCCGCTCGACTACGAAGCGCTGGCCCAGCACAAGGGCATGGTCGGGCACGGCGGCATCGTCGTCTTCGACGACACCGTCGACATGGCCGAGCAGGCGCGCTACGCGATGGAGTTCTGCGCCGTCGAGTCGTGTGGCAAGTGCACGCCCTGCCGCATCGGCAGCACCCGGGGCGAAGAACTGATCCGGCGCATCATCGCCGGCCAAGACGTGGCGGCGAACCACCGGCAACTGCTCGCCCTGTGCGACGTCATGGAGCACGCCTCGTTGTGCGCGCTGGGCGGCATGGCGCCGTGGCCGGTGCTGTCGGCGTTGAAGTACTTCCCCGGCGACTTCGGTCTGCCCGCCTCCAAGGAGCCCGCCCATGTGGTCTGAACTGCGCCGTCTGCGTGACGACGTCGACTACGGCACGCCCCCGCGCGACGGCGCGCCGGTGTCGCTGACCGTCGACGGCGTGCCGGTGACCGTGCCCGCCGGCAGCAGCGTGATGCTCGCCGCCACGTCCTGCCGCAAATCCGTGCCCAAGCTGTGTGCGACCGACACGCTGGAGGCGTTCGGCAGCTGCCGCGTGTGCTTGGTCGAAATCGAGGGGCGGCGCGGCTTCCCGGCCGCGTGCACGACCCCGGTCGAGGCCGGCATGGTCGTGCGCACGCAGTCGCCGCGGCTGCAGGAACTGCGCAAGGGCGTGATGGAGCTCTACCTGAGCGACTTCCCCGCCAGCGAAGTGCCCGGCGGCTGGAGCGAGCTGCACGAGGTGATGGCCGCCACCGGCGTCACCACGAGCCCCTATCCGACCGGACAGAACCACCTCGATGCGCCGGTCGACGAGTCCAACCCGTACTTCCTGTTCGATCCGGCCAAGTGCATCGTCTGCAGCCGCTGCGTGCGCGCCTGCGAAGAGGTGCAGGGCACCTTCGCGCTGACCGTCGCCGGCCGCGGCTTCCAGTCCAAGATCGTCGCCAGCCAAGGCGAACGCTTCCTGGACAGCGAATGCGTGAGCTGCGGTGCGTGCGTGCAGGCCTGCCCGACGCACTCCCTGGTCGAGAAGAGTCTGTTCGAAGGAGGCTACCACCGTGCCCAACCCCCGCAAGCCTGAGCGCTCCGTCGTCACCACCTGCGCCTACTGCGGCGTCGGCTGCGGCTTCAAGGCCGAAACCATCGGCGGCCGCGTCGTGCGCATGATCCCGTGGAAGGAAGGCAAGGCCAACCACGGCCACAGCTGCGTCAAGGGGCGCTTCGCGTTCGACTACTACGACCACCCGGACCGCGTGCGCAAGCCGATGGTGCGCAACCGCATCGACGAGCCGTGGCGCGAAGTCACCTGGGACGAAGCGTTCGCCCACGCGGCTGCCGAGCTCAAGCGCATCCAGGCCACCTACGGCTCCGGCTCGGTCGGCGCCGTGTCGTCGTCGCGCTGCACCAACGAAGAGATCTTCCTGATGCAGAAGTTCGCGCGGGTCGGCCTGCGCAACAACAACATCGACAACTGCTCGCGCATCTGCCACTCGCCGACCCAGTTCGGCCTCTCGGCGACGCTGGGTGCCGGGGCAGCGAGCCAGCACTTCGACTCGATCCTGCAGGCGGACGTGATCCTGGTCGCGGGCGCCAACCCGACCGAGGGACACCCGGTGTTCGGCTCACTGATGAAGCGCCGCATCCGTGAAGGTGCGCGCCTGCTGGTCATCGACCCACGCCGCACCGAGACCGCCGACTCGCCGCACTGCCGCGCCGACGTCCACCTGGCCCTGCGCCCGGGCACCAACGTCGCGGTGCTCGACAGCATGGCCCACGTGATCGTGCGCGAACGCCTCTACGACGAGGCGTTCATCCGCGCGCGCTGCCACTGGTCCGAGTTCGAGCAGTGGATGCAGCTGGTCGGCGACGCCCGTTACGCGCCGGAGACGGTGGGGCCGGAAGCCGGGCTCGATCCCGAGGACATCCGCCGCGCCGCGCGCATCTACGCCAAGGGCCCCCGCAGCACCATCTACTACGGACTCGGCGTCACCGAGCACAGCCAGGGCTCCACCGGCGTCATGTGCCTCGGCAACCTGGCACTCGCCTGCGGCATGCTGGGCCGCGAAGGCGTCGGCGTGAACCCCCTGCGCGGCCAGGGCAACGTGCAAGGCGGCAGCTGCCTCGGCAGCTGGCCGCACATGTTCACCGGCTACCGCTTCGTCACCGACGAAGCCGTGCGCAAGAGCTTCGAGGCCGACTGGAAGATCGCGCTCGACCCCGAGCCGGGCCTGCGCCTGCCGAACATGTTCGACGCAGCGGTCGCCGGCACCTTCAAGGCGATCTACATCCAGGGCGAGGATCCGGTGCAGAGCGATCCGAACCAGAACCACATCGTGGCGGCGATGCGCAGCATGGAATGCGTGATCGTGCAGGACCTCTACCTGACCGAGACCGCGAAGTTCGCCCACGTGTTCCTGCCGGGCTCGAGTTCGCTCGAGAAGAACGGCACGTTCACCAACGCCGAACGCCGCGTCAGCATGGTGCGCAAGGTGGTCGAGCCGCTGGCCGGCCTCGAGGACTGGCAGATCACGGTGCGCATGATCAACGCGATGGGCTACCCGCTGCACTACGACCACCCGTCCCAGATCCTCGACGAGGTCGCGCGGTTGTCGCCCGCCTACCAGGGCATGAGCTTCCCGCTGATCGAGCGCCTGGGCTCGGTGCAGTGGCCGTGCAACGCCGACGCCCCCGAAGGCACGGAAGTGCTGCACGAGAAGCAGTTCCCGCGCGGTCGCGCCAACTTCATGCTGACGCAGTACGTGCCGACCACCGAACGCACCGACGACCGCTTCCCTCTGCTGCTGACCACGGGCCGCATCTTGTCGCAGTACAACGTCGGCACACAGACACGCCGCACCGGCAACGTCGCCTGGTACGCCGAGGACGTGCTCGACCTGCACCGCAGCGATGCCGAAGCGCGCGGCATCCAGGACGGCGACCAAGTGACCGTCACCAGCCGCTACGGCGAGACGAAGCTGCGCGCCCGCATCAGCGAGAAGATGAACCCGGGCGTCGTCTACACGACCTTCCACTTCGCGCAGAGCAAGGCCAACGCGGTCACCAGCGACCTGTCCGACTGGGCCACCAACTGCCCGGAGTACAAGGTCACCGCCGTCGAGGTGGCCAAGGTGCCGGCCCGGACCGAAGCGCCGCAGCGGGTGCCGGCGGAGGCGAAGTCGTGAGCCACGGCGCAGCACCCGGGTCCGGCGCCCAGAGCAATCGACCGGTGATCGAGCTCGCCCGCCTGATCGAGATGGCGAACCAGATCGGCGACTTCTTCGCGCCCTATCCCGCCGGGCCGCGCGAAGAAGGGGTGCGCAACCACCTGCGCAACTACTGGGACCCGCGCATGCGCGCCGCACTGCTGGCGCACGTGCACGCGGGCGGCGCCGGCCTGCACCCGCACGTGCGCGCGGGCGCCCTGCTGCTCCTGGAAAGCGGTCGCGAACGCACCGCCTACGCTGGGCCGCCAAAGGCCTGAGCTGGGCTGCCTGCGGGCGAGGGCGGCCGCGGTCAGCGCACGAGCCGGGTGTACCGATAGTAGCTCTCCAGCGTCAACACCCGCAGCGCAGTGGTGCACTCGGCGGACAGGCCACCGGCCGCCGGCCAACTGCCCGCGGCTGCGCCTTGGGCCACCGCGCCCGCGAGCACTTCGGCATCGAGGCGCTTCGTCCACGCCGCCCAGTGGCGACCGCCGAGCAGGAACAGCGCGTAGGTGGTCCAGTAGCAGGTCCACGGCTCGGCCGGCTGGGCACCCGCGAGCAGCAGGTCGGCGGCAGCGGTCATCCGCGGGTCGCGCTTGCTGTCCTGGCCGGCGAAGAACCGGCCGAACAGCGCGGCCCCGGTGGCGACCGCGTCGAGCGGCGCCGTTTCCGGCGCGATCGAGTTGGGACGATGGCGGCCATCCGGCGTGGCCACCCCTTCGTAGAAGCCGGCGGCGTCGGCGGCGGCCAAGTCGGCGCGCAGAGCGAAGAACTGCGCCGACGCCAGCGCCACCAGGGCCAGCGTGGTGGTCGCCGTGTCGCTGGGGGTCCCCGGCGCGGCGGCGAACCCCCCGTCCCGTTCGCGCCAGCGGCACAGGCGATCGAGGCCGTCCTGCGCGGCGCCGCGCACCAGGGGGGCGGCGGACAACCCGAACGCCTCGACCACCGCGTAGGTGGCGAGCGCGTGGTCTGGCACGCGGTCGGCGAAACTGCCGTCCTCGGCCTGCTGCGCCATCAGCCACCCGACCGAGCGCTGCAGCATCTCCCGGTGCGGGCCGCTGCGCAGCGTGGTGCCGTTGCCGAGGATCGCCAGCTGCAGCAGCGCCGTGGCGCCGACGTCCGGACGCCCCTGTGCATCGCGGAGAGCGCCCTCGGCGTCCATGCGCTGGCCGAGCCAGTTGAGACCTGCGGCGATCGCTGCGGCGTAGGCAGCGCCACGGCCGCGGCCCGCGGCACCTGCCCGACCGGCGTAGCGCCCGCCGGCACCGCCGCCGGCGACTTCGCCCGCGTCGTCGGCCGGCGGCGCAGTGGCCCGGCTCCGACACCCCACCGGTTCACTCGCCAGCGCCGGCTTCGGCAGCGGGATCGCCGCCGCCGGCACGGCGAGCCACGGCTGCGCGCCCAGGTCGATCGCCAGCGGGCCCTTGGTCGCCCCGGGTTGCGCGGGAGTCGTGCGCAAGACCACTCGTTCGACCCCGGCCGCAGCCGCCGTGGCGAGCCCGCCGAGCGCGTCGCTCCAGGCCGCGTCGACCGGCACTTCGACCGCCAGCGCAAACTGCGGCAGCGCGCCGTCGGGCAAGCCGCGCCGCATGCGTTGCAGCAACGGCTGGGCACTGGCCGTGGGCACGCCCGGGCGCCCGCGGTGCATGCGCATCGTCCACCCGGTGGCCGCCTGCGGCTCCGGCAGGGCCAACGCGAAGGCGCCCCGGGTGCCGTCGGGCAGCTGGGCGGCGAAGTGCACTTCGGTCACACCGCGCCCGGCGGCGAACTCCAGGAGCTGCTGCACCGCGGACACCGGCGCCCCTCGATCCACGGCGAGCACGAGGTGGGCGGTGCCCGTAGGGAGAGCGCCGGCCAGGTTTTCCCCTGCCAACCCGGTGCCGTCGGCCTGCTGCACCGCACCCGCAGCCTGCACCTGCAAGTGCACCGCGTCGGCCGGCACCGGGCCAAGGCGATACAGCGTCGGCAGCTGCGGCGGTGTCTGCGCCACGGCAACGGCCAACGACAACCAGCACGGCAGCAAGCGAGACCAGTGCATACGAGACCTCCTGCGGTTGGGTGGGACCGGCCTGGGCTCGCAGTGAGCGACGGCATGGCCACCTGGATCCTGGACAGCGTAATGCGCCGCCCAGCCGCGGCCCAGCCGCAGTAACGGGCACGCTGGCCGCGGCGAGCTCGCACTCGCCCCGGCCACGCACCGGGGTGGGCTGCCCCACCCCGGTGGCCGACTACTCGCGGCCTGCCACCAGGCCCTTCACCTGCTGCGCCAGATCGCCCGAGCCGAGCACGAAGGTCGCTTGCGCACCCTTCAAGATCGACTCGACCGCCTCCAGCTCCTTCATGCGGAGCAGGACCGGGTTCTCGGCCAGCAAACGTGCGGTGTTGGCCTGGCTGCGCGCCGCCGCGGTTTCCTCGCGACGCCGGATCAGGTTCGCCTCCGCCTGCTTCTGCGCTTCGATCACCTGGTTGAGCAACGTCTTCATGTCGCCGGGCAGGACGATGTCCCGGATGCCCACGGCGACGACCGACACGCCGAACGCCTCCGCCCGCGCCGCCACGGCGGCCCGGATCTCGTTCGCCACGTCGGCCTTGTCGGCCAGCAAACGCTCGAGTTCCCGGCCACCGACCGCCGCACGCAACGCCAACTGAGCCTCGCGGTAGACGGCGTTCGCCGCGCTGTCGACCACACCGGTCGCCAACTCCGGAGCCACGATCCGCCAGCTGACCACCAGGTTGAGTCGCAGGGTGACCTTGTCCGCCGTCATGATCTCCTGGCCGCCGACATCGGCGATCTGCTCACGCAGATCGATCGACTTCCAGGTGATCAGGGCGCCCCGGCTCCAGAACACGTGCCGCCCCGGGCCACGCGTGCCCACCAGCGCACCGCCGCGCCGGACGAGCAGGCACTCGTGCGGCTCGACGTCGACGGTCTGGAGCTGGGCACGAGCGGCCGGGAACGCCAACACGGCGTCCTGCCGCTCGTGCTGGAACTCGCCGTCGGTCACGCGGAAGGTCTCGACCTTCAGCGTGTACGGCGCTTTCCAGTAGGCGAAACGCCCGGCGCCGACGAAGTCGAACAACCGGCCGTCGCGCCAGACCAGCGCCCG
>ERZ1066126.392-NODE-392-length-9597-cov-8.716307_pt1 | contig 9597 bp, 5 predicted proteins | sample MGYA00382773_ERZ1066126 | MGnify/ENA primary metagenome ERZ1066126 (study PRJEB33369, sample SAMEA5778356) | biofilm metagenome | biome: Industrial cooling water; feature: Water cooling tower basin; material: Biofilm | place: United Arab Emirates | collected... | reverse complement strand
CGACTTGGCTGCCCGGCACGTTGGCGTGGCGCCTCGACGACGATCGTGCGTTGCTCGGCACCAACGCGGGCACTGACGACTACTGGACGCGCATCGTCGCGGACTGGAACTTCTTCGCGCCGGTGCCGAACTCGGAGTACACGATCGTCGGTGCGGCGATCGGCAGCAACGCGATCGAGGTGCGGCGTTACGGTGGCTGGCTGCCGGGCAACTTCTTCACGACCTTCGTCTCGCAGTGCGGCAATCTCAACATCGCGGCGAGTGGCGCGCCGACCACCGGTGGCTTCCTGAACTTCAGCCTGATCGGTGCGGGGCCGATCTCCGGCTACCTGTTCGGGTTCCCTGGCTTCGTCAATCCGACGCCATGCCCGTCCTGCATCGTCGGCGTCAGCAACGCGGTGGGGGTGCCTGGACCCAATTTCACCTTCGTGGTGCCGGCCAACCCGGTGTTCGTGAACTCGTTCACGCTGTCGATTCAGGGCTGGGCATTCGGCGGCAATGCCTGCCTCGGGGCGATCGACCTGAGCAACACGCTCGACTTCGTGATCCGCTGACCTGATGCCGGATCGGTTCACGGCGGCGGCGCAAGCGGTCGCCGCCACGAGGACTCGGGATCCGCACCCGAGTTCCAGCCGCAGGCCGGCGTGGCCCGCCGCGTTGTCCCGATCGAAACGGTGGGCGACGGGCTGCGGTCGGCCCAAAGCGTGTGCCGTGGGTTGTTCGGGGGCGTTGGGAGGGCGTTAGAGTGGCGCAGCGCGCACCTTCTTGGCCTCTGGCCACCCGCCGCAACTTCCTCCCGACCCGAGCTCTCATGATGATCCGCAGCCCTTTGGTGACGTCTCTACTCGTCGGCATCGCCGCCGCGCAGGAGCCGTCTGCTCCTCCCACCGCCGACGATGCGGCGTTGCTTGCCGCGACCCGCAAGGCGGTTGCCTGGATCGAACGCCAGGCCAAGCCGGTGGAGGGGGCCAAGGATGCCGTGCAGTTCCCGGGCAGCGCCGAAGCCGAGGAGGCGCCGACCCCCATCGTCTACGGCGGTTCGGCGGGGGTGCTGCTGTTCCTCGAGAACGCCGCCAAGGTCCTCGACGACACGCGCGCTCGGGCACTCGCCGACAAGGCGGCTGCCGGACTGCTCGCGGTGGCCAGCAAGGACGCGCACGGCATCACGTGGGCAGGGGCCCAGCGCGAGGAGGGCTCGGCCGCTTTGTACGTCGGCGATGCTGGCGTCGGAGCCGCGTTCCTCGCGCGGGCAAAGCTGCGTGGGGACGCCGAAGCGCTCGCCACGGCCACGAATGTCGGCAACTCTCTGCTCGCGCGCGCCGTGACCGAAGGGGAAGCGCTGCACTGGGACAAACAGGTGGAGATCATCTACGGCACCGCGGGTACGGCGCTGTTCTTGCTCGATCTCGCCGCGGCCTGCGACGATGCCGCCGCCGCGGCGCGCTTTCGCAATGGCGCCAAGGCCGCGGGTCGCCATCTGATCGCAGAGTCCGCGGTGCACGAAGCGAAGCCGGCCCAGCGCAGCTGGCGCTGGCAGCTCGCGAACAACAAGAGCTACACGGGCTTCAGCCACGGCACGGCCGGCGTCGCCTACGCGCTGCTGCGCATTGGCCTCGAGTGCCAGGACGCGGCCTGCGTGCAGGCGGCGAAGGATGGCGCCGAGTGGGTGCTGGCGCTCGCAATGAGCAAGGACGGGGCGATGTGCTTCCCGGTGGCATCCAAGTCGACGGTCAGCCTCGGTGGTTGGTGCCATGGGGCGCCCGGCACGGCGCGGCTGTTCTTGCTGCTGCACGCGGCGACCCAGGAGGCTCGCTGGCTGGAGGCCGCGATCGCTTCGGCGAAGTGGGTCGTGGCCCAGGCCGGTCCCGCCGATGCCGCGATTCCGCCTGCGTTCCCGCCGAGCTACTGCTGCGGTGTCGCCGGCGCGCTCGAGTTCTTCGTCGACCTGCAGCGCGCCACCGGCGACGTGCAGTACGGCGCGTTCGCGCGCCGTGCCGCCGCCTACCTGCTGCAGAAGGCCGAAGTCGACGGCGACGGCCTGAAGTGGGCCAATGGCGCGAACGGCCACCAAGCCGGCAAGGACCGGCACAACGTGGACCTCATGCTCGGAGCCGCGGGCGAGGCCTTCGCCCTGTTGCGCCTGGCGACCTTGGCGACGAACCCCGATCCGATGGTCGGGTTGCCGGATCGCCGCGTCGCTCCGCGCGCGATGAAGTAGGCGCGAGCGGCAGCGCGCGCCTGGATTGGTCGCGCTGGGCCGGGCGCGCCGCGGGTGGTCGCCCGCCCGCGGCGATGCAGCCCGCAATCACCAGCCGATGCGCACGCCGACCACCTGGGCCGTCGGCACGAGCTGCAGCGCCCCAGCGACGTCGGAGGCGAGGATCGCCTGCTGGAAGAAGCGCTGACCCAGCAACGCGGCGTCCAGTGGCGTGGCGATCGGGACCGACAGCGAGCCCTCGCGCAGGGACGGGCCGAACGGGAGCGCATCCGACAGGAAGCTGGTCGCCGGATTGTAGATGCTCATGCAGCCCAGCGGGCCGAGCGGCGACTCGACACTGGAGAAGTCGGATACGATGACGGCCACGTTCCAGTTGCGCGCCGGTCCTTGCTCGCCGCGTTCGACCACGAGATTGTAGGTGCGTCCTGGTGCAGGGATCCCGGTGGTGCGCAGCGTGGGCAGGCCCGGAGTGACGTTCAGGCTCGGCGTGCTCGGGTTCGACCAGGCGCCACGCGTCACCGTGAGGTCGTAGTAGAGCGAGCCGCAGCCCCAGTGAGCGCAGTTTTGGCTGGGTGTCGGGTACACACCCCGGAGTGCATACGTGCCGGGGGCCGTTTGCGTCCAGGGAGCGGTGTTCCGGAACTCGCGCCACCAGGGCACGAAGCTGCACGGGACGCTGAGGCCATTGGGACGCACCATGAAGAACGCCATGTCGGGCGACGCGTCGAACACCAGGAAGCGCGGCCCGAACGCGCCTTCGATCGCCGCAAACTCGGCCGTGGCCACGCCGGTGGCGGCATCGATGACCAGGGTCGACGGCCAGCTGCCGCTGGCTTCGTACGGGCCGAGCGTGACCGGGCCGGGCGGATAGGGGCACGGGCCCGGTCCCATCGCGATCTGGTAGTGCTGCGCCGAGACGAGGCGGCAAGGAATGCTCTCGCTGCGGGCGAAGCGACCGCGGAGCTCGACGCGGACGACATTGTTGCCACCGGTGGTGCCGCCGTTGTTCTCCGTCATCAGACCCAGTGCGACCTGGCGATACGAGTCGGGGATCGGATCGAACGTCACGCCGGGAGGCAGCGACGAGTAGACGACGGATGGCGTGGTTTGCAGCACCGTGCACGGCGCCGCGGTCTGGCTGGGGATGACGTTCAGCGCGGCGGGCTGCGCGGGCACTCCAGGCGCCAGCGTGGCGGTGGCGACCCCGAGCGTGATCGGCGCGGTGCCAGAGGCTACACGGTTGACGAGCGCGGTCACCGTGATCGTCTCGTTCACCGGTACCTCGAACTCGAAGCGCTCCCAGGTGCGGTTGCCGAAGGTGTCACCCGGATTGACGCGCGAGGCGACGTTGGCGATCTGGCCGCTGAGCGAGCCGTCCACGAGCAGGTCGATGTCGGCCCAGTTCGGCTGACCGTTGACGAGGCCCGGATTCAGGTTGGTGCGGAACCAGGTCAGGACCACGCTGTAGCGCGTTTGGCGGATGGCCTGGAACGAAGCGACCTGCAGGCGCTGGCCCACGCGGTTCAGAATCGACGTCGTCCCAGTCCGCGTGTTGGCGTCGGTCATGCGATCGTTGGTCAGCCGGTCCGTGCGCAGGAAACCGGCGCCGAGCTGGTTGTCGCCCACACCGTTCGGGTTGCTGTTGAACGCGGTGGCCAACATGGCGGCCTTCGCCTCCAGGATCGAGGTTGTCTGCGGTGTCCCGCCGTCAGGGCCGTTCAGGTAGAGCGTCGCAGCGCCGGCGACGATCGCCGTGGCGATCGAGGTGCCGCCAGCCTGCAGCGAGGCGTTCTCGTTGCGGGCGACCGCAGCGAACGAGGTGCCGCTGATCGCCGCCAGGTCCGGGTACTGGCGGCGGTACGCATCGCCAACGCCGGGGAAGTTGGGCATGCGCCAGTTCGGCTCGCTCGACAAGGGCAGAACGGCGCCGGTGGTGGGGCTGATGAAGAACCCGGCCGAGCAGGGTACGGCCGTGTTCGCGTTGCTCAGCGGTCCTTGGCCGGCCATGGGGTCGGGCCGATGCGAGGCAGTGGTGCTCGGCGTCTTCTCAGTACCGCCCACGCACAGGCCGTTGCACTGGTTGAACGCCTCGAACGGGTTGTTCGCGTTGGGGGCATAGTTGCCGCTCGGCGTGACGACCAGGATGCCGGTGTTGACCGCCAGGCTGTCGACGGCGAGCGACAGCGCGTGATCCGGATTCGTCGGACCGCCGAAGCCGAGGCACGCGATGCGGATCGGGGTGCCGCCGGCCGTCGGGTTGGCGGCGAGCCAATTCAGGCTCGTGGCCATGTCGGTGATGGTCGAGAAGTAGCCGGTGTTGTTGATGACGCCGGCGCCACAGGCGTAGTTCAGGTTCCAGAACCGGGTGATGTTGACGCTGACCAGCCCTGCCCGGGGTGCCTGCCCGTCGGTGAGCGGCGCGGTCGAAGGCTGCGCAGTCGCCGCGCCGGCGGCGAAGCCAGCCGTGTGCACACCGTGATCGACGCCCCAAGGCTTGTTGCCGAAGCCGTTCCACTGCGACGAGCCGATCGGGTTCGCGGCGGCGAGCACGCGACTCGGGTTCGCCGTCGACCCCCTCTGAAACAGAGTTTCGTGCGCCCGGTAGCCGGTGGGGTAGTTGTCCTCCAGCCAGTAGTCGAGGATCGCCAGCAGGGAGGTCTGGTTGGCGCCGGTGTGGCCGAGTTCGTGCGCGATCCGGGCCCCGTGATGCTCAGGTGCGAGCAGCGCGCCGTCCGTCGGCGGGAGCATGGACGTCTGGCCGCGCATCAGCGCGTCCGGCGCCAGGGTTGCGATCTGCGGCTGGGCCGCGAGCAGTTCCGCGGCCTCGGGCGTCATGTCGACCACCAGCGAGTGGATTTGCGGCAGGTGGTGCACGATGCCGGCGTGCACGGCGTCGAAGGCGCCCGCGGCGGCCTGGAACGCTTCGTGGTAGGCACGCTCGCGCTCCTGCGCTTCCGCACTGCGCAGTGCCGCGCTCTGTGCCGGCGACAAGCCGCGGTGGCGTTCGTCGAACGGCAGCTCAGGAATCGGCGCTTTCGCCAAGCGGACGAGCCAGCGCACGACCTGTCCCGAGGACGACCCAGGATTGGCCTGGGCGGCGACGGGAGCGGCGCCGAGCAGGGCTGGATCGGACTGTGGCGACTGCGCGAGGGCGCTCGCGCCGAGCAGGGACGGGAGGAGAAGCCAATAGGTTGGAGGTGTCTTCATTGCTGAGCACGGAAGAGAGCCGGGATGCTCCGGTGCTCGGTTGGTGTCGGCTGCCGTGCCCGAAGTTTCCCGGCATGCAGATCGCCTGGGCGAATGGCCGGCAGGAGCACCCGCCTCCCGGCGCAGTCCCCGGGGTGCCCGGCTGCGGCGCGGCCGGCGTTGCCCCGGCCACGGCGGGCGTGGCGGGGGTGCGGGTGGGTCGGGCCGGTCAGCGGCCCGCGGTCGGATAGTGCCGCCCGTCGACCACGGTGCCGACGCAGTGCGTCGTGTACTCGAACGGATCGCCGTCGTAGAGTGCCAGGTCCGCATCCTTGCCGACCGCGAGCGAGCCGAGCCGCGCCTCGACCTGCAACAGCCGCGCCGCGTCGATCGTCAGCGCCCGCAATGCAGCTGCAGCGGGCAGGCCGTGGCCGACGGCGACGCCGGCCTCCCAGAGCACGACGCGGGTCTTGGGCACGTAGGCTTCGTAGCCGCTCTGCAGCGCGAACGGCACCTGCGCGTCGCCCAGCAGCTTCGCGAGCTCCATCGTGCCATTCGCCAGATCGCCACCGGTGCGGGCCATCGCCGGGTGCGGCAGCACCCAGACCCCCGCAGCCCGGATCTCCGGCAGCACGAGGTACGCTTCGGCGGCGCCGTCGAGCACGACGCGAATGCCGAACTCCTTGGCCACCCGCAGCGCCGACAGCAGATCGTGGGCACGATGCGCGGTGACCAGCAGCGGCACCTCGCCGGCGAGCACCTTCGCCAGCACGTCGAGCCCGAGATCGACCGGGGTGGCCGCATCCCGTTGCCGCTTGGCCGCGTACTCGCGCGCCTTCTGCAGCTGCTCGCGCAGCATCGCCACGGACTTCGCGCGCGTGCCCGGCGCCTTGCCGCCGGCGGCGCGCCCCGCATCGGCAAGGCTCACGGCGACCATCGCCAAGGGCGCCACGACATCCTGCTCGACCGTGCGGCCGTGCGTCTTCACCAGCATCGTCTGGCCACTGATCAGGGCCCCGGTGCCGTGCCCGGTGTGCACGCTGGTGATGCCGAGTCCGCGCAGCCAGCCGACCAGTTCGTCGCGTGGATGGAACGCATCGAGCGCGCGCAGTTCCGGCTGCATCGGCGACGACTTTTCGACCTGGTCCTGGTCGTGCGGCACGTTCAGGAGGCCGCTGAGGCCGACCGTCGCATGCGCATCGATCAGGCCTGGCGTGACGACGGCGGCGCGCAGCACCGGGATGCCCGGCGGGATCGTGAGCGTCGCCGCGGCGCCGACGGCGGCGATCTTGCCGTCGCGCACGAGCACCACCCCGTCCGTCAGTGGTTCGCCGGCCATGGTCCAGACCACGGCGCCGGCGACTGCGAATTCTCTGGCGGGTGCCGGTTGCGGCTCCTGGGGTGCCGCACCGAGCAGCAGTGCCACGGCCGCGAACAACGTGCCGCAGGTCGTCATTGGCCCCCCTGCGTGCCGAAGCAGCACATCGACATGGCCTGGTCGCGCGAGGCTCCGTAGCCGCCCACCGCCATCAGGCGATCCTGCGGGTCGGCGCGATCGAACACCTTCTGGCCTTCGACCCAGGTCTGCAGCACCTGCGTGTAGACCGACAGCGGATCGCCCGACAGCACCACGAAATCCGCGTCCTTGCCGACCGTCAGCGTGCCGATGCGGTCCTGCAGGTCGAGCATGCGCGCATTCGCGATGGTCACCGCCTGGAGCGCTCGGTCGCGGGCCATGCCCGCGCGCACCGCGAGCGCCGGCGAACGCAGGAACAGCCGGCTGTCGGTGATGCCGTCGTCGGTGTGGAACCCGACCAGCACACCGGCGCGGTCGAGCACGTCACCGGTCGACAACGACAGGTGCGCGGCTTCGAGTTTGCCGCCCGGAGAGTCGATCACGATCACCGAACACGGCACCTTCGCCGCGGCGATCTGTTCGGCGACCAGCCAACCTTCGCTGACGTGGTGCAGCACGCAGCGGAAGCCGAACTCCTGCTGCAGTCGCAGCACGGTCAGGATGTCGTCCTGGCGGTGCGTGTGGTGGTGGACGACCCGCTTGCCTTCGAGCACCTCGACGAGCACTTCGAGGCCGAGGTTGCGTTCGGGCAACTTGCTCGGTTCACCGGCTGCCGCGGCGACCTTCTGCTGGTAGTCGCGCGCGCGGTGGAACTGCGCTCGCACCAGCGCCGCGGCCTTGCCGCGCGTGCCGGCGAACGGCGGGTCCCGCTGCGGATTGGTGCCGTTCGCCATCTTGAGGCCGCCAGCGACGCTGCCGTCGGCGTTGCGGATGGCGAGTTCGTCGACGGTGCGGCCGTCGCGCAACTTCAGGTAGACCGTCTGCCCGGACAGCAGGTGGCCCGAGCCAGGCATCACGTTCACCGTCGTGATGCCGCCGGCCTGCGCCTTCTGGATGCCTGGATCCCGCGGATCGATCGAATCGAGCGCGCGCACTTCGGGCTGGATCGGGCCGCTGCCATCGGCCCCGGCGACGGCGCCGATGTGCGAGTGGCTGCAGACCAGGCCGGGCATGATGGTCTGCCCCTTGGCGTCGACGACGACGGCCTCGGGCGGCACCACCACCGCTTGCAGCGGTCCGACGGCGGTGATGCGGCCGCCCTGCACGATCAGCGTGCCGTTCTCGATCGGGGCGCCGTCGATCGGCAGCAAGCGCGCGCCCACGAACGCGTGTGGCCGTTCCTGCGCGATGGCATGCGCCGCGATCGCCATCCACGCGGCTGCCAGAGTCCAGCGTCCGAAGTGCACCATGCGCAGAGCGTGTCGCCAAAGCGGGCCTCGCGCGAGGCTTTTCGGCGCCGCGCCACCCGAACCGTGCGCCACGCCGAACGGCTGGCTCAACCGGGGCTGCCCGAGCCGTTCCTCGGCGCTCGGCGGGTGCCGCGCACGGTGAGCCAGGTGGCGAGCGCGATGGTGCCGGCCCGCAACAGGTTGGGCCACAGTCCACCGCCCCCGGCCCCGCCGGTCGCGCCCGCGAGTTGCCAGCCGGCGTTCATCATGGCGTGCAGGAGGATGGGCACCCACAGGGTCTGCCAGCGCAGCAAGAGCCAAGCGTACCACAGCCCGCCGAGGCCGGTGACCAGCAAGGTGGGCCAGCCGGTGGCGATGCCGTCGAGGCTCCATTCGACGTGCAGCAAGGCGAACACCGCCGCGTTGCCCAGCACGGCGGCGAGCCGGCCGCGATGCTGCGGACCGAGGGCTGCGGCGGTGACGCCGACCAGCAGTCCCCGGCACAGCAGTTCCTCGACCAGGGGGGCCCGAACCCAGCCGCTCCAGGCCTTGGCGAGCCAGTCGTCCGACCATGGCCCGCCGGCCGCCAGCCCCAGGCCGAGGCCGCCGAGCAGCAGCGGCGCACCGCCGAGCAGCGCAGCGCGCCGCCAGCCAGGCCGCCCACGCCGCAGGCCGATCAAATGCCGGGGCGGTTGCTGGAGCAAGCGGCCGCCAAGCCAAGCCCCCAGGGCTGCGGCCGAGAGTTGCAGGACGAGGCTGTCGAGGTTGCGCACCGCCGGCGGAACCCCGAGCTCGGCGAGCCAGCGGTGCAGGGCGACGTAGCTTGGCCATGTGCCGCGCAAGCGCACCAGGACGAAGGCGCCGACGCCGCACAGCCAAGCCGCGGCGATGGCGGCCACGGGGAGTCTGGGCCTGGCTGGTTCCATGGCGGTAGTCTGCCGCCGGGGCGCGTCCGCGCCTACCGACGGGTGCGCGCGCGAGCCGCATCGGTCCAGGCGGTGCCGCCGGGGACCGCGTCGAAGGCGGCATGTTGGACGAACAACGGGAACCAGGACAGGCCCGTGGGCACGTTCACGGTCATGGCCAGTCGGCCGCTGGTGTCCGCAACGCCGATCTGCGTCACGTCGATGCTGACCCACAGCTGGCAGCCACTGGTGCCGAGCAGTGGGTCGAGCGCGAACGGCAGGGGCTGCCCCTGGTGGACGGTGGCGCTGAAGCCGATCAGCTGCACACCCAGGGCGCCGCTCGTGTGGGTGCCGCTGGTCGTCACCAGGGTCTGGTCTTGGTTGAGGAATCGGGCGCCCATGCGCACGCCGGCGCAGCCACTGCCGAAGCGCGTGGCCCGGCCAGTGGTGAACTCCACGCCGCGCAGATCCGGCGCACCAGCCACGGCGATGGCCGGCCCGACCGTGCCGGTCGAGAGGTCGACGGCTTGCAGTGTGGTGCGA
>ERZ1066126.390-NODE-390-length-9633-cov-7.852057_pt1 | contig 9633 bp, 7 predicted proteins | sample MGYA00382773_ERZ1066126 | MGnify/ENA primary metagenome ERZ1066126 (study PRJEB33369, sample SAMEA5778356) | biofilm metagenome | biome: Industrial cooling water; feature: Water cooling tower basin; material: Biofilm | place: United Arab Emirates | collected... | reverse complement strand
GTTTTCTCCACGGCAGCCGGGATCCAGCAATCTGGCAAGTTCGCGACTCCTGACTTCGTACGTCAGCGCAGCGTACGTCAGACGGAGCGTACGGTCCGCGAGTCAGTTGCGGGGCTCCTTGGGTTCGTATCGCATCGCCCGCGCATGCGTCACAGCGGGTCGCCCTGGGCGTGCAAGCGGTTGTAGAGCGTTTTCAGCGCCACCCCGAGCAGTTTGGCCGCCTGCGGCTTGTTGCCCTCGGTGCGGCGCAGCGCCTCCTGGATCGCCAGGCGCTCGAGTTGGTCGAGGTCGAGCGTCGGCAGCGCCCCGGGCGCGCGCTGCGGTGCCGTGCCGAAGGCGTAGGTGGCGACGTCTTCGGCGGTGATCGCCGGGCCGTCGGCGAGCACCGCGAGGCGCACCACGGCGTGTTGCAGTTCGCGCACGTTGCCGGGCCAACCGTGGCTCTGCAGCCGTTCGAGCGCGGCCGCGGTGAAGTGCAGGTCGCTGCGGCCGGCCGCGCGAGCTTCCTGCTGCAAGAACGCGGTGGCCAGCGCCGGCAGGTCGGCGAGCCGTTCGCGCAGCGGCGGCACGTGCAGTTCGAGCACGGCGAGCCGGTAGAACAGGTCGTCGCGGAACTGGCCCGCGGCGCAGGCTTGCCGCAGGTCGCGGTGGGTGGCGGCGAGCACCCGCACGTCGACGGTGCGCGGCTGGTCGCGGCCGATCGCGCGCACTTCGCCGAACTGCACCGCGCGCAGCAGGGCTGGCTGCACGGCGAGTGGCAGTTCGCCGATCTCGTCGAGCAGCAGCGTGCCGCCGTCGGCGGCTTCGAACAGGCCCAGACGGTCGCCATGGGCCCCGGTGAAGGCGCCCTTCTTGTGGCCGAACAGCTCGCTCTCGACCAGTGCCGCGGGCAACGCACCGCAGTGCACCACCACGAACGGCCGGCCGCGGCGGGGCGAGGCTTCGTGCAGCCGCCGCGCCACCAGTTCCTTGCCAGCACCGCTCTCGCCGGTGATCAGCACGTGCTGCGGCACGGCGGCGATGCGCAACAGGCGCTGTTCGAGTTGCTGGGCCGCCGCGCTGGTGCCGAGCGGCAGCGCGGTGGTGGTCGCCTGCGCCGACAGCGCGGCGAGGCGGCGGTTGTCGCGCAGCAGGCGGCCATGGGCGATGGCGCGCGCCACCACCGGTTCGAGCACGTCCAGCGACACCGGTTTGGTCAGGAAGTCGAACGCGCCGTGCTGCATCGCCTGCACCGCGAGCGCCACCGTGCCGTGCCCGGTGCAGACCAGCACGGGCAGGTCGGGATGGGCGGCGGCCAGCTCCTGCAGCAACTGCATGCCAGGCGTGCCGGGCAGGTGCAGGTCGAGCACCACCGCGTCGGGTTCGGCCGGTTCGACTTCGGCCAGCAGTCCGGTGCCGTCGCTGCGCGCCACCACCCGATGGCCCATGCGGCCGAGTTCGCGGCTCAACACGGTGCGCAGGCTCGGGTCGTCCTCGACCAAGAGGACGGTGGTCCGCGGTGCGGTGCCGGTGCTCACAGCCGCCGGATGCGCAGGTTGCGGAAGGCTACTTCGTCGCCGTGGTCCTGCAGCGCCAGGTGGCCTTTGGCGCTCTTGCCGAACGGCCAGTCGCGGAACTTGCTGTTCTGCACCATCGTCTGCCACTCGGGGCCGGCGCACGGCGCGTCGACCACCAGGGTGCCGTTCAGCCAGTGCTGCACGCGGCCCTTGTGCACCACGATGCGGCCGTCGTTCCAGGCGCCGGCGGGGCGCCGTTCGGCGGTGGTGGCGGCGGGCACCAGGTCGTAGAGCGCGCCCACGCCGTGCTTCGGGTCGGGGCGTGCGGTCAGGTCGTCGAGCACCTGGTACTCTGGGCCGGTCATGTAGGTCGCCGCTTCGGTCTCCAGCACGTGCCAGATCACGCCGCTGTTGGCACCCTTGGCGGTGCGGAACGCAAAGCGGAACTCGAAGTCCTCGTACTGCTCTGCGGTGACCAGGTCGCCGCCGCCGCCGCCCGCCACGTGTTCGATCGCCGCATCGCGCACGCGCCAACTGGTGGCCAGAGGCGCGCCGCCGCGGTAGGTGCGGAACTGGGTGATGCGCCGGCCGTCGAACAGCGACACGAAACCTTGCTGGCGTTCTTCGGCGGTGAGCCAATTCAGGGGTTCGGGGGCCAGGGTCACGGCGCCACTCGCCGCCCATTCGGTGCCGCGGGCGACGAGCCGCCGGAGCTGCGGATCGTGCCAGGTGGCTTGGCTCTGCGGCACGCCGGTCCAGGTGTGGCCGAGCGGGGTGTGGAACACGCGGCCCTTGCCGTACTGGGCGACCGTCGCCATCGGTTCGAAGCGGCCGGTGCCGCCGGTCTTCGGTTCGCTGTAGGCCGCCAGCAGCACACGCCACTCGGCGCCCTTGGCCGGCACCAGCCGGTGGTAGAGCTCGTCGGGGTGCTGCTGCAGGTCGGCCATGCCCTGTGTGATCGGGTGGTAGCGGTCGACCACTGGCACGTCGAAAGCGTGGTAGGCGCCGTGCCCGGTGCCGTCGCGCCAGAGCAGGCCGACCAGCCGTTCGTATTCGGTCCAGCCGGGGAAGGCGTTGTTCGCGGCGTGCACCACCACCACGCCCACTCCCTGTTCGACGGCGCGCAGGAAGCCTTGCTCGGCGGCTTCGCCCCAGCGGTCGCCGTGGTAGTTGAGCACCAGCACGTCGAGTTCGCCGCGGGCGGCGAGTTCGGGGGCGGTCGCCAGGGTCGTGGCGGGGGTGTCGGTGACGGTGACTTCGAAGCGCCCGGTCTCGGTCAGGGTGTGGACCAGTTCCGGCGTGACGAAGCGCCAGTCGTGGTTGTTCTGCCCGCTGACGACCAGCGCGCGCAGGGGCTTGGGAGCGGCTGCTGCCGCGGCGGCTGGGGCGGCGCCTGCCTCCTGCGGGGCCGGGGTCAGGGTGGCGAGGACCGCGAGCAGCGGGGCGCTGAGCAACGAGAGCATCGCAGGAAGGTAACGCCGCCGGTCGGTTCTGGCGAACGGCTCCCGCATCGGATAGGGGAACGGCATGCGGCGGCTGCGGTCGTGGGTGGTGCGTAGTTCCCTCTCCTGGTTGGGGCTCGCGTGCTTCGGCGCGCCGGCCCTGGCCCAGACCTCCTTGCGCGACGCGATCGCGGCCGCCGAGGCCCTGGGCGCGCGCACCGGGGTGGTCGCGACCGACGCCAGCGGCGCGATCCGCTTCCGCCACCGCCCGAACGAACTGTTCGCGCCGGCCAGCAACCAGAAGCTGCTGACCGCGGCGGCGCTGCTCGGCGGCCTCGGCGCGGAGTTCCGCTTCACCACGCGCTTCGCCTTGCGCGCCGGGCGACTCTTGGTCACCGCCAGTGGCGATCCGAACTGGCTCACCGGCTCGGCGCATGCGCCCGAAGTGGTGTTCGCCGAGTTGGCGGCCGCGCTGCAGAAGCTCGGCGTGCGGGCGCTCGCCGGCATCGACCTCGAACCCGGGGTGTTCCGCGGCCCGGCGCGGCCGGCCACCTGGCCTGCCGACCAGTTGCAGACCTACTACTGTGCGCCGACCGGCCCGTTCGTGCTCGATCTCGGCACGTTCAGCCTGCGCGTGGCTTCGACCCGCGGGGCGGTGGCCGACGCGGCGGTGGTGGCGCCGCTTTGCGACCTGCCACTGCGCGGGGCGATCGAAATGGTCGAGGCGCAGAAGGGCGCAGTCTACGGCGCGCTGGAGCAGAACGGTGCGGTGGTGGTGCGCGGCAAGTTGTTCCGCAGGGCTGCGCCGGCGGTGGTGAAGACCGCGGTCGGCGATCCGGCGACGTTCTACTTGGCGGCGCTACGGCGCGCGCTGGCCGAGGCCGGCATCCGGTGCGATGCGGCAGGCACGGCGGTGCCGGACGGCGAAGTGTTCGTCTACCAGAGCGAGCTGGCGCCGGCGCTGCTGCGCATGCTCGAAGACTCGTCGAACTTCGACGCCGAACAGTGCCTGCGCGTGCTCGGGGCCGTGGGCGGCGACGGCAGCCTCGCGGGGGGCATGGCCAGCATGCACCAGCAGCTCCGGCGGCTGGTCGGCGAGTTGCCGCCGGGTGTGGTGCTGCTCGACGGTTCGGGTTTGTCGAAGGACAATCGCCTGTCGCCCGAACTGCTGGTGGCGGCGATGCAGGCCGCAGCGCAATTGCCCGGTGGGCGCATGCTGCACGATGCGCTGCCGATCGCCGGACGCAGTGGCACCCTCGAAGAGCGCTTCCGCGGCACCAACCTGGTCGGCCGGGTGCACGCCAAAACCGGCTGGATCCGCGGCGCGTCGGCGCTGTCGGGCGCCCTGGACCGCGCCGACGGCAGCCGGCGCTGGTTCGCGATCCTGATGAACTACGACCCGAAGCAGAACGGCCTGAACAAGGACCTGAAGCAGCTCCAAGAAGCGATCGTCGCTGCGCTCGACCGCGGTGAGGGCGTGTCGTGACCCTTGCGGGGGCCGAGGTGCCGGCGGGACCGCCGCTGCAGCCGTTCCTCGACCGGGCCCTGGCGCTGGCGCAGCAAGCCGGCGTCGGGCTGCTGGCGCAGCGCGCGGCCGCCGCCGGCACCGTGATGCAGAAGGGGCGCCGCCGCGAACTGGTCACTGCGGCCGACCGCGCCGCGGAGCAAGTGGTGGTCGGCGGCCTGCGCGCGGCACATCCCGAGCACGCGATCCTCGCCGAAGAGGGGGTGCTGACCACCGCTGGAGAAGTCGACAAAGCTGCCGACTGGACCTGGATCGTCGATCCGCTGGACGGCACCACCAACTTCGTGCACGGCCTGCCGTTCTTCGCCGTGGCGATCGCGCTGGCCCACCGCGGTGTGCCGGTGGTGGGCGTGGTGCACGCGCCCGCACTCGGCGAGACGTTCTTCGGGGCGCGCGGCCTCGGCGCGTTCCGGCGCTGGGCCGACGGACGCGAACAGCGCCTTACGGTGTCGCGCACCCACGAGCTCGCCGACGCGCTGCTGGCCACGGGCTTCTCCTACAACCGCAACGAGCCGGGCCGCGACGACAACAGCGCACGCCTCACCGCAGTGTTGCCGCATTGCCGCGACCTGCGCCGGCTCGGTTCGGCCGAACTCGACCTGTGTCTGGTCGCCGCGGGCGTCTACGACGGGTATTGGGAGCTGTATCTGGCGCCGTACGACGTGGCGGCCGGCGCGGTGTTGGTGCAGGAAGCGGGCGGCACGGTCACCGACCTCGCCGCCGGCGGTGACTGGTTGTTCGGCGGGCAGGTGTTGGCCAGCAATGGGGCGCTGCACGCCGAGTTGCTGCGGGTGCTGAACCGCCGGTGACGGCGGCGGGGCCGCCGGGGGTGGGTCCAGCGGCGGACGGGGGGCTGCGCACTGCGGCCGATGCCTTGCCACCGCTTCGCCTGCCGAACGGGGGATAGCTTTGCCGTGCGCCTCGGCGCCGCCCTCCCCATGGACTTCAGCCTCTACTACTTCGCCAACCAGGACACCGCCGACCACGATCCCGCCAAATACCGGCTGATCCTGGAGAGTGCGCGGTGGGCCGACCAGCACGGCTTCGCGCGTCTGTGGACGCCGGAGCGGCACTTCCACAGCTTCGGCGGCCTGTCGCCGAATCCGGCGGTGCTGTGCGCGGCGTTGGCGGCGACCACCCAGCGCATCCAGCTCTGTGCCGGCAGTGTGGTGCTGCCGCTGCACGACCCGATCCGCGTCGCCGAGGAGTGGGCGGTGGTCGACAACCTGTCGGCGGGGCGCGTCGGGCTCGGCGTGGCCTGCGGCTGGGTGCCGAACGACTTCGTGATCGGCGGCAACCAGGACAAGTTCGACCGGCGCAAGCAGGTGTTCGAAGAGAGCATTGCGGCGCTGCGGGCACTCTGGCGCGGCGAGGCGCAGCGCGTGCGCAACCCGCAGGGCCAGGAGATCGAAGTGCGCACGCTGCCGCGGCCGGTGCAGCGCTCGGTGCCGCTGTGGCTCACTGCGGCGGCCAATCCGGAGACGTTCCGTCTGGCCGGCACGCTCGGCGCCAACGTGCTGACCCACCTGCTCGGGCAGACGCTCGACGGTTTGGCGGAGAAGATCGGTGCGTACCGCGCGGCCTACCAGGCGGCGGGGCACGTGGGCCGCGGCGTGGTGACGCTGAGGCTGCACGCGTTCGTGGGCGAGGACGACGACGCCGTGCACGAACTGGTGCGCGCGCCGATGAAGCGGTATCTGCAGGGCTCGCTGAGCCTCGCCGCGGCGCACATCTGTTCGGTGCCGTTCCTGCAGCGCGCCGACCAGATCGATCTCGCCAAGGTCACGCCGCAGGAGGTCGACGCAGTGCTGGAGGCGTCGTTCGAGAAGTACTTCCACCTGAGCGGCCTGTTCGGCAGCCATGCGCGCTGCCTCGACATGGTCGACCGGGTCGCCGCCGCCGACGTCGACGAGATCGCGTGCCTGATCGACTACGGCGTGCCGCCGGATCAGGTTCTGGCGAGTCTGGAGCATCTGAACGTGGTGCGCATCCTGGCCAATCCGAAGCGGGTCCCCGCCGCCTGCTGAGGCGCTGCGGTGCGCGGCCCGCGGCGTGGCGGCGGTGCGACCGGCTCGGTTACCATGGTCGGTGATGACCACGCCGACTCCTGCTGCCCGTTCGTTCGCGGCCCGTGCCTACGGGGCCACTGCACCGACCGCCGCGATGGCGCCGCTCGCGATCGCGCGCCGCGAACCCGGCCCCGAGGACGTGCACCTCGAGATCCTGTTCTGCGGCGTCTGCCACTCCGATCTGCACCAGGTCCGCAACGAATGGCAGGCAGTGATGCCGACCGTCTATCCGTGTGTGCCCGGCCACGAGATCGTCGGGCGGGTGGCGCGGGTGGGCAGCAAGGTCACCAAGTTTCGCCCAGGCGATCTCGCTGCGGTCGGCTGCATGGTCGACGCCTGCCGCACTTGCGACGAGTGCCGGGCCGGCAACGAGCAGTACTGCAAGGCGATGCCGACCTTCACCTACAATTTCCCCGACCAGTGCCTCGGCGGCGTGACCTACGGCGCCTACTCGAACGCGATCGTGGTCGACCAGGCATTCGTGTTGCGCGTGCCCGCCGGTCTGGATCCGGCGGCCGCCGCCCCGCTCTTGTGCGCCGGCATCACCACTTGGTCGCCGTTGCGCCATTGGGGCGTGGGGCCAGGACACAAGGTTGGCGTGGTGGGCCTCGGCGGCCTCGGCCACATGGCGGTCAAGTTCGCCCGCGCGCTCGGTGCGCACGTGGTGGTGTTCACCACCTCGCCCGGCAAGGCCACCCAGGCGTTGCAGCTCGGCGCCCACGAAGTGGTGCTGTCCACGGATGCGGCGGCGATGGCCGCGCGCGCCGGCAGCTTGCACTTTGTGCTCGACACCGTGTCGGCGGTGCACAACGTCAACGCCTACCTCGACCTCTTGGTGCGCGACGGCACCATGACCATGGTCGGGGCGCCGCCGGAGCCGGTGCCGCTCGGCGTGTTCAGCCTGCTGTTCGGCCGCCGGCGGCTCGCCGGGTCGGCGATCGGCGGCATCCGCGAGACCCAGGAGATGCTCGACTTCTGCGGTCGGCACGGCATCGTCTGCGACATCGAACGCATCCCGGTCCAGCAGATCGACACGGCGTTCGCCCGGCTGTTGCGGGGGGACGTGCGCTACCGGTTCGTGCTCGACATGAGTTCGCTGCGCTGAGCCTGGCGGTGGCGCGTGCGACCGTAAACGAAATATTTGTAGTGGTTTACGGTAGATTGACCAGGCCTCCTCAAGCCGCCAGGTGACGCCTGGTTCGGTCTTGGTTAGGGTGTGACGGTGCGCACCCTCCTGCACGTGGACATCGATGCGTTCCTGGCGTCGGTGGAGCAGCTGCGCGACCCGGCGCTGTTCGGCCGCCCGGTCGCGGTCGGCACCGGGGTGGTGGCGTCGCGCTCGTACGAGGCGAAGGTGCGCGGGGTGGCCACCGCGATGCCGCTGCACGAAGCGCTGCGGCGGTGCCCGGAGTTGGTGGTGCGGCCGGGGGATGCGCGGTTGGCGGAGCGGTATCGGCAGCGGACCGCCGAGGTGCTGCGCGAGTTCGCGCCGCAGGTCGAGGTCTGCTCGCTCGACGACTTCTACGTGGAACTGACCGGCGCTGCGGCGCTGGGTGCCGCGGGCGCCGATCCGGCGGCGGCGGCGTTGGCGCTGTGCCGGCGGTTGCGCGACCAAGTGCGCGCCGCCACCGGTTTGTCGGTGGCGCAGGGGGTGGGGCCGACGCGCACGGTGGCGGCGTTGGCGACTGCGCGGGCCAAACCGGGCGGCATCTGCATCGTGCCAGCCGGCCGCGAACACGCGTTCTTGGCCGAGTTCCCGGTCGTCGATCTGCCCGGCGTCGGGCCGAGCACCCAGGCGCTGTTGGCCGCGGTGGGCGTCACCCAGGTGCGCGAACTGTGGGCCTTCGACCGCGAATTGCTGCAGCAGAGCCTGGGCGCGCGCGGCGACGAACTGTGGCTGCGCGCGCACGGCCGCGACGACGCGCCGCTGCGCAGCGAGGTGCTGCCGCAGTCGATCTCGCGGGAGACGTCGTTCGAGCCGCGCGGGGGCCTGGTCGCCCAGGAACGGCCGTTCTTGCGGGCGATGCTCGCGTACTTGGTCGACCGCGCCGCCGCCGAACTGCGTCGCCAACGGCTCCTGGCCCGCCGCGTGCAGGTGCGCGTCGACGGCATCGACGGGGTGCGCGGTGAGCGCACCCAGGCGCTCGGCGTGGCCACCGACCGCACCGACCTGCTGTGGGGCGCCGCCCAGGCCCTGCTCGAGGGCCTGCTCGAACGCCGCGCGCTGGTGCGTCGCGTCGGCACCGCACTGCTCGGGCTGGAGCGCTGTGGGGTCGCCCAGGGGCAACTGTTCGCCGCGGAAGACCAGGCGCGGCGGCGGCTCGGCGCGGCCGTCGATGCGCTGCGGGCCCGGCACGGGTTTGGCGCGATCCTGGGCCAGGGTGTGGGGGCGCTGCTCGGGCAGGTGCCGACGGGGCGGCACGGCTTCGTGCTGAGGACGCCGTCCTTGACCAAATGAGCCGCGCGGTCCCCGCGCCTGGGCGGCCGCGCATCGGGTGGGCCATGGCAAGGGCCGTTCGGCCGTCGGCTCGGGACGCGCGCTGGGGCGGCAGCTCGGGAGCACCGGGCCGAGAACCACCAGCGGCCATGCTGCGATGGGGGGCGTGGTCTGCCGCGCCATCGGCGCTGCCGATACCGTAGACTGCTGGCGGTGGCCTGCCGCCGCCGACCCCGTCCATGAGCAAGATCGTCCGCGACCTCCGCAACTACTACGCCGTCATCGCCGACCTCGCCAGCCACGCCGAGACGTGGTCGTCGCGGCCCGGGTGGCTGGAGTTCGCGCCGAACAACGTCTGCAACCTGCGCTGCATCATGTGCGCCCAGGCCGACGGTCTGCCGCTGCAGGTGATGAAGAAGGAGGACGCGGTGGCGCTGCTCGACCACGTGCTGCCCCACACCACGCTGTGGACGCCGTCGGCGTTGTCGGAGCCGATGTTGGCGAACTTCCGGCTGGTGCTGGAGAAGTGCCGCGAACACGGCGTCTACCTGAACATGTATTCGAACTGCACCCTGCTCGACGGCGCAGCGTTCGCCGACATGAGCGAGCGGGTGCACAAGCTGTGGATCTCGTTCGATTCGTGCGATCCGCCGGTGCTGGAGAT
>ERZ1066126.389-NODE-389-length-9661-cov-7.563190_pt1 | contig 9661 bp, 5 predicted proteins | sample MGYA00382773_ERZ1066126 | MGnify/ENA primary metagenome ERZ1066126 (study PRJEB33369, sample SAMEA5778356) | biofilm metagenome | biome: Industrial cooling water; feature: Water cooling tower basin; material: Biofilm | place: United Arab Emirates | collected... | reverse complement strand
CTACGGTGACCGCGTGGCGGTGGCCGACGTCTCGGTGACGTTCCCGCCCGGCGCTTCGGCGTTGCTCGGGCGCAACGGCGCGGGCAAGAGCTCGCTGCTGAAGGCGCTCTTGGGCTTGGTGCGGCCGAGCGCTGGCACCATGCGCATCCTGGACCTGCCGACGGACGCGGATCCGCGCGATGTGCGGGCGCAGGTCGGTTACATGCCCGAACGCGATGCGCACTTGCCGCTGCTGTCCGGCTTCGAGATGGTGGCGCAGCTCGGCATGTTGAGCGGCATGCCGCGGCGTGATGCGTGGCGCCGCGCGCACGAAGTGCTCTATCTGGTGGGGCTCGAGGAGCAGCGTTATCGGCCGGTCTCGACCTACAGCGCAGGCATGCGGCAGAAAGCCAAGCTCGCCGCGGCGCTGGTGCACGACCCGCAGGTGGTGTTCCTCGACGAACCGACCAACGGCCTCGATCCGCAGGGCCGCGAGGACATGCTGCGTTTGGTGCGCCAGTTGGCCACCGAACTGGGCAAGTCGATCGTGCTGTCCACCCACATCTTGCAGGACGTCGAAGCCGTGTGCGACGGCGTGGTGGTGCTGGAGGCCGGGCGGGTGGTGGCTCAGGGGCGGTTGCGCGAGCTGACGCGGACCGCCGAACGCCGGTTCTGGTTGCGGGTGGAGCCTGCCGAGGCTGCGGTCGGGCCAGCACTCGCGGCGCTGGGTGTGCGCCACGAGGTGTCCGGCGAGGGGCGCTACACCGTGTGGCTGGCCGAGGCCGCGCCGTGCCAGCCGGTGTTCGCCGCCGTGCAAGCCTCCGGGGCCGTGGTGTTGGAGTTCGCGCCGCAGCGGCGTTCGCTCGAAGAAGTGTTCCTCGGCGCGGTGCGCGCCGAAGCGCCGGTGGCGGTCGGCGCGGCGTCGGCTGGTGCAGCGCCGGCCGGGTCGGCGGTGGGAGGCGGCCGATGACGCCGCTCGGACTGCGCTACCGCCGCGCCGACCACGCGCTGGTGCCGGCTTGGCGGCGTTGGTGGCCGTTGGCGCGCCAGGAGTTTTTGGTGCCGTTCCGCAGCAAGGTCGGCATCGCCGTCTTCTGCCTCTGCCTGGTGCCCGCGGTGGTGCGCCTGTTCGTGCTGATGATCCGCTACGGCATGGTCGACTTCGGCGCGGCGGCCCGGGGTGACGTGATCGGTCGATCCCAGGCCTGGGCCCAGTGGGATTCGGGGCGGCCAGAGTTCTATGTGGAGCTGGTGATGGGCACCTGGCCCGGTCTCCCCGTGCTGATCTTGCTGACCGGCTCGGCCACCGCGGGAGCGATCGCGCGCGACCGGCGCACCAATGCGCTCGAACTGCTGTGGACCCGCGGCATCACCCCGTTCGGTTACCTGCTGGCCCGGTTCTGCGGCTCGCTGGGCAGTCTGTGCCTGGTGACCGTGGCGGCACCGCTGGCCCTGTGGGTTGCCGCCGCGCTGATGGTCGACGACTGGCAGCAACTCACCTCCACGCTGCCGTTCCTCGGGTCCGTGCTGTTCGCACTGCTGCTGGTGAGCGCGGTCTGGACGGCTCTCTGCCTGTGTCTGTCGGCGATGGCGAGTTCGCCGAGCCAGGCGATCGTGTTGTGGTGCTTGCTGCTGGTCGGCTCCACCGCGCTCGCCAACATCGCGGCCGGGGTGTTGCGCGAACCCAACCTGCGCGCGTGGCTCAGCGTCTGGGACGCCGGCGGCACGTTGGCGCGCCATGTCGCAGGTGTGTCGACGCGCGTGGCGCTTGGGCCGGCGCTCGGCTTCCTGTCCGGGCTCCTGCTGTTGCTCGGCCTCGGCGCGTGGCGGCGGCTGCGCGTCGGCGAGGCGGTGGCATGAGCATCGCCCCGACCAGCACTGCGCCGCGGTTGCAGTTCGCCAATGCCAGCAAGTGGTACGGCTCGGTCACGGCGCTGATGGACGTCAGCTTCCAGGTCGGCAACGAAGTGGTCGGTCTGGTCGGTCGCAACGGTGTGGGCAAGACCACGCTGATGAAGTTGGCCGCGGGTCTGTTGCAACCGAGCCAGGGTGAGGTGCGGGTGGCCGGAGTGCCGGCGGGCAGTCGGGCGGCACGTGCGGCGCTGGGGTTCTGCCCGGACACCGACCGCTTGTTCGAGAGCCTCACCGGCGTGCAGTTCGTCGCGTGGATGCTGCGCTACCATGGTCTCGGCGCCGCAACGGCGCGCCGCACCGCCGAACAGGTGCTCGACGATCTCGGCCTCGGCCCGGCGATGCACCGCAAGGTCGGGACCTACAGCAAGGGCATGCGCCAACGCGTGCGGCTCGGCCAAGCGCTGGCGCACCGTCCTGCCGTGGTGCTGCTCGACGAGCCGATGACCGGGCTCGATCCGATCGCGCGCGCCGAACTGGCGGAACGCATCGCCGCCCTGCCGGGGCGAGGCGTCGGGGTGCTGGTTTCGAGCCACGTCTTGCACGAACTCGAGGCGATCGCCGACCGCGTGGTGCTGGTGCACCAGGGCCGTCTGCTCGCCGAGGGCAAGGTCGCCGATCTGCGCCGGCAATTGCCCGGCCGGCCGCAGACCTACCGTCTCGCTGCGCCGGATCTGCGGGAACTGGCCGCCGCGCTGGTGGCATTGCCCGCCGTGCAGGACCTGTCGGTCGGCGCCGAGGGCCTGCTGGTCACCGCCGGGGACGGTGCTGCGTTCCGCGCTGCGGTGACCGAACTGGCGGCCGCGGGTCGGTTCGCGATCCGCGAATTCGTTCCGGTCGGCGACGACCTGGCCACCGTGTTCGAGAGTCTGGTCGGATGAACGAGCCTCGCGTCGAACTGCCGCCGTTGGTTGGCCTCGGGTTCCTGGGCACGCTGTTCGAGGCGGCGCGCCAGTGCCTGTTGCTGTTGCTGCGCAACCGGCTGCTGTGGGCCATGCTGCTCTTGCTGCCGCTCTTGGCGGGACTCGAGTACGCGGTGGGGGGAGCCGGGCGCAACCGGCTCGACGGCCGCGATCTCTACTGCCTGTTCGCCTGGTGGCTGCTCGCCGGTGTGGTGGTGCCGTGGCTGACCCTCTACCTCTCGGTGCAGGCGATCCACGGCGAGATCGAGGACCGTACCTTCCAATACTTGTTCCTGCGGCCGGTGTGCCGGGTGCCGCTGCTGCTGGGCAAGATGGTGGCCGTGGCCGTGCTCGGCATCGCCGTGGCGTCCTTCGGTGCCGCGTGCCTGTTCGTCGGGGCCGCCTTGCGTCCGGATCGTTGGGCCACGGGAGTCGAGCCGGAGTTGCTCACCATCTTCGTCGAGGTGAACGGCTTCGGCGTGTTGGCCTACGTGGCGGTGGGGGCGCTGTTCGCCGCACGCTTTCGCCGACCGATGTTGTGGGGCTCCTTGGCGGTGGTCGGGCAGATGCTGGTGGCGCTGCTGCCGGTGTCGGCCGGCTTGCGCAGTGTCACCGTGGCCGACCCGATGCGGCGGTTGCTGCTCGACCGCCTCGATCCGAACGGCCAGTTGGCGCGACTCTTGTGGCCCAGTGAACGCGACTTCCGCAGCGATCTGGTCGGGCAGCCGCTGCTCAACCTGTTGGCGGTAGGGTTGGTTTCGCTGCTGCTGGCGGCCTACGCCTACGCGCGCCGCGAGTACGACGCGCGAGAACGCGAATGAGCCCGGCGGCGCCGCGCGACGAAGTGCGTCTGCCGTGGCTCGGCGAGGCGCAGCAGCTCGACAGCCTGCGCGAACAGGTGGCCTGGTTCAATCGCCTGCGACTGGTGGTCGCCGCCTGTGTGGTGTGGTTGACCGCCGTCGCCAGCCACGTGCTGGGGCTTCTGGCGTCGCCGTGGCCACTCTACGGCCTGGGCGGCCTGCTGCTGGCCATCGACGGGGTCTACATCCTGGCCTATCCGCGGCTCCTGCGGTGGTCGGTCGGCGCCGTGCGACGGCACGTCTATCTGCAGATCGCCGTCGACCTGTCGATCTTGACTGCGCTGCTGCACTGGACCGGGGGCGTGACCAATCCGCTGGCGCTGTTCTATCTGTTCCACGCGTTCATCGCCGCGATGGTGCTCTCGGTGTCGGCGGCGGTGGCCGTGGCCGCGGCGAGCCTCGTGCTGCTGGTCGCGCTCGGCAGCGCCGAGCGCTACGGCTGGATCGCCCACCACCCGCTGCCGGTCGGCCTGGTCGAGCTGCACCGCATCCAACCGCTCGGTTTCTGGCTGTTGTTGTTCGCCTACGTGGTCACGCTGGCGTTCTCCATCTACTTCGTGGCGGTGGTGCTCGCGCGCTTGCGCGCCAACGAACGGCAGCTGGTACGGCTCGGCCGCCACTTCGCCCAGAGCGAGAAGCTGGCGTCGCTCGGTACGCTGGCCGCCGGCATCAGCCACGAGATCAACAATCCGCTCGGGGTGATGCGCAACAAGGTGCAGATCCTGCGTTACCGCGCCCAGGACGGGGAGACCGGCGAGCGGCTGCTCGCCGACCTCGACACCATCGACAAGCACTTGTCGCGGGTTGCGCAGATCACCGCGGGCCTGCTGCAGTTCGCGCGGGAGCAGCCGTTCGAGTTGCGGCCGATCGAGGTGCCGGCGCTGCTGCGTGAGGCTGCGGATCTGGTGCGTGTGCCGTTCCGCACGGCGCAGGTCGAGCTGGTCTGCGATCCCGCCGTGCCGCTGCAGGTGGCTTTGCTCGGCTCGGCGAACCACCTGCTGCAGGTGTTGATCAACATCCTGCTCAACGCCAAGGATGCGTCGGCACCCGGGGCCGCGGTGCGGCTCTATGCAGAGGCGTCCACGGCAGAGCTGGCCCTGGTGGTGCAAGACCACGGCACCGGGATCCCGGCCGAGGTGCTGGACAAGGTGTTCGACCCGTTCTTCACCACCAAGGACGTCGACAAGGGCACCGGGCTCGGCCTCGCGATCAGCCACGGCATCGTGGAGCGGCACCGCGGTCGGATCGAAGTCGACAGCGAGGTTGGCCGCGGCACGACGTTTCGCGTGGTGTTGCCGTTGCAGGCAGGCGAACCCGGGGCGTAGGTTGACACCCTGAGGGCTTGGTTGCCAGCCCGATGGCCTGCCCAAGATCTTGTGGTGGCTCGAGATTGTGCTTGCGCGCGACCGCACTACGCCTAGGCTGCCCGGTGTTGGGCGGTCGCCAGTTGGGAGGGACCGACAGCACGGGCCACTCGGGCAAGGCACCCGGGTGGCCCGATCTTTCCGCGGGCGCGGCAACTTTCCGCAGGAGCGGCAAGTTGCCGGCCGCACCGCTTGGGGAGCAGAGCGCCTGAGGCGGCGATCGACCCCGTGCGCTGCCGAGCGCACTGCCGCCCCGGGTGTCGCTGGGTAGGCTCCGACTCATGGACTTTCGCGCTGCGACCCTCGGTCTCCTGCTGTGCGGTGCTTGCGCGGCGCCAAACCACGAGCCGGCACCGCCTGCGGTCGTGCTGTTGCCGGTGGCTGCGGACCTCAGTGCCTACGTCGAACGGCAGATGCGGGAACAGGACGTTCCCGGGGTGGCGATCGCCGTGCTCGACGTCGACCCGGTGACCGCCGCGGAGCACCGCTGGTTGGCCGCGTTCGGCCGTGCCGACGCGGAGGGCGCGCCGCTGCGGCCGGATGCCGTGTTTCGCGTGGCGTCGTTGAGCAAGCTGTTCACGGCCACGGCCGTGATGGTGCTGGTCGAGCGCGGCTTGGTCGACCTCGACGCGCCGGTGGCCCGGTACTTGCCCGAGTTCGCACCGCGCAATCCCTTCGGCGTGCCGGTGACCGTGCGCCACCTGCTGGCGCATCGCGGTGGTCTGGTGCGTGAACCACCCGTGGGGCACTACTTCGATCCCAGTGAGCCGAGTCTCGCCGAGATGGTTGCGGGGCTGACCGACACCGAGTTGGTGCACGCACCCGGCACGGCGTTCAAGTACAGCAACCCAGGCTTCGGCGTGCTGGGTGCCGTGGTCGAACGGGTCGTCGGGCAGCCCTTTCCCACCGCCGCACGCCATCTGGTGCTGCAGCCGCTGGGGCTGGTCGACAGTGATTTCGGCAAGCGTCCCGACCTCTGTGCTCGCACCGCCGAGGGGGTGATGTGGACCTACGACGGCCGAGCCATCCCCACACCCGACTTCGCCTTCGGTTTCGGCCCGGCGGCCGACCTGCGCAGTACGGTGGGAGATCTGCTGTCGTTCGCCCGCAGTTGGTTGCCGCACCCGCGGCGTGCCGTGCTCTCGGCCGAGAGCCTGGCCCGCATGTGGCAGCCTGCGGGGGGCGAGAGCTCTGGCTATGGCCTGGGTTGCCAGTCGGGCTACCGCCAGGGCTGCCGGGAAGTCGGCCATGATGGGGCGGTGTATGGCTTCGCTTCGGCGTTGCGTGCGCTGCCCGAACAAGGCCTTGCGGTCGCCGTCGTCTGCACCAAGGACTTCGCCAACGCGGTGGCGGAGGCGATCGCTGCGCGGGCCTTGGATGCCGCGCTGTTGGCCCGCCGCGGCGAACGGCTGCCGCCGCCGCAGTTTCCGGAGCCGGTCGGAGCGGTGGCCGCGCGGGCGCTCGCCGGCCACTACCGGGCCGGCGAGTACCACGTGGATCTGCTGCACCGCGACGCGGAGTTGGTGTATGACCCGGACGTCGGCGTACGCACGCGGATGCGGCGTGCCACCGACGGCAGTCTGGTCGCCGACTCGGTGTTGGCGGTGGACAGTGCGCGGCGGCTCTTCCAGCAGGCGAACGGCATGTGGAGCGATGGTGCAGTCGAGTACGTGCGCGACGACGAGGCTCCGCCCGAACCGCCGGCGGCCCTGCTGCCGCTGCTCGGCGAGTACGGCTTCGACCACGACGTGCTGGTGGTCTACGAAGACCATGGGCGGCTCGGGGTCCTGATCGAATGGGTGGTGCGCGATCTGCCCGAGCCAGTCGGTCCCGACCTCTACCACTTCCCCCCGGGCATGTACGGTGGCGACCGTCTGCGCTTCGAACGGGATGCACAGGGCGAGGTGGTGGCCGCCGTGGTCGGTGGCGCGCGGTTCGAGCGCCGCCCGGAGCCGCCGGCTCACGGCTTTCGCATCACACCACTCCGGCCGATCGCCGAACTGGCCGCCGCAGCCCGGGATGCCGTGCCGCCGGTGGAGCCTGCAGGACGGCTCGCCCCCGACTTGGTGGATCTCGCGGCGGTCGAGCCGACGCTGGTGTTCGACCTGCGCTACGCGACCGCCGACAACTTCCTGGGTGCGCCGATCTACCCGGCCGCGGTGGCCAAGCTGCAGCGTCCGGTTGCGGCAGCGCTGGCGCGGGTGCAGCAGGCGCTGCGGCGCGAAGGGCTCGGGCTGTGCGTGTTCGACGCCTACCGGCCCTGGTCGGTGAGTTGGGTGTTCTGGCACGCGACGCCGCCGGCGCTGCGGCAGTTCGTTGCCGATCCCGCGGAGGGTTCGCGGCACAACCGCGGTTGCGCCGTCGACGTGACGCTGGTGGATCTGGCGACGGGCAGGCCGGTGGACATGCCGAGCGGCTTCGACGAGTTCACGCCGCGCGCGTATCCGGACTATCCGGGTGGCACCTCTCGGCAACGGCATTTCCGCGAACGGCTGCGCATGGCGATGGCGGCCGAGGGGTTCACGGTGAACCCGCACGAGTGGTGGCACTTCGACCATGCGGACTGGGCGCTGTACGGGATCGCCAATCTGCCCCTGCCGTGACCGTACTCTGGCCGTGGCTGGGCGCCGACGGTGGCCGGTCCGCTTGCCCTGCGCCGGTCCTGGTCAGCGCTTCACGACGGGAGCCGGCGTGAGACGGTGTTCGGCCTGCAGCGCCAGGCACAGCATCGCCGTCGTGTAGATGCGGCCGCCGGCTTCGCCCCAGACGCCGATCGGATCCCACGAGCCGCGGAAGTTGCCGTCGGTGCGCTGGTTCTTCAGCACGGCCAGGCCGAGCTTGTTGCGCCAGAGGTCCCAGGCCTTGCCGCCGTGGTAACGAAGGGCCATGGTGCCGAGCAGCCAGGCGTACTCGTCGATGCTGCCGGCTTTGGCGTCCCAGAGGGGTGGTTTGGCCACCAGCACCTCGGCGGAGCGCTGTTGCCACACCTCGAGGTCGCTCGGGACCGCCGCTTCCTTGAGCAGGAATCGGCCGAACAACGCCGCGGCCGTCATCGCTTCGTTCTTCTCCACCGGGAACCGCACGGCATGGTCGCCGGCGAATCGGCTCGAGACTTCCCCGACCTTGGTATAGCCGCTGCGGCCGGTGCCTTCGGTGACCTGGGTGAACCAGATGGCGCAGAGCTTCAGGGTCTCGGGTGGCGCCGGTATCCCTGCGTCTTGGCCCGCGAGCAGCGCCCAAAGGCACCAGATCGTCACCGAGGTGCTGTTGTCGTTGTCGCGCGGCATGTAGCGCCAGACACAGTACGGGTTGCGCCGGCTTTCGAGGTGGGCCAGGGCCGCGGTCAGCCCGGGCCGCGCCCAGGACACCGCCGACACGGCGCAGGCTTCGGCCAGCGCGAGAGTCGCCAACGCATGGTCATAGACCTGGTAACCATGGTTGCCGGCGATCATGCCGGTCTGCGGCGCCTGCTGGGACAGCAACCAGCGGCAGGCGCGTTCCAGCGGGTCCCGATGGCGTCGGCCGTGCAAGTTGGCGCCGTCCCCCAGCAGGCACAGGGCCGCCAAGGCCGTGATCGCAATGTCATAGCAAGGTTTGCCGGCGCCATCACAGGGTTCGCCCACGGTGTCGTGGCGCATGAAATGGGCGGTGCGCCAGCGGCCGTCGGCATCTTGGTGGCGCAGCAGCCAGTCGATGGCTTGGTCGACCGCTGCCGCCCAGCGTTGGTCCTTCTTGGCGAGGGCTTGGCGGCCGTTGGCCCGCGCTGCGTAGCGCGGGTTCCGTTCGACGACCGTGAGACCGTCCAGCGCCAGGACTTGCCCCTGCTGGAGTCCGTCCTTTTGGCGCGTGAGCAGCGCGAGCAAGGCGCCGCCCCCGTCCTGACGGCCGACGCGCAGGTCCGCGACCACGTCAGGGTTTCTGGCGAGCTGCGGCAGTTCGCTTTGGGCGAAGCAGCGCTCACTGTCGCCGAACACCGAGTAGGCGACACCATGCCGCGCCGTCCCCGAAAGTGCTGCGACCAGATTCCATTCGAGGTGGGCGATGCCGAGCAACGGGCCGGGCGGCAGGGTCGCCTTGGACCAGCCCGCCGTGGCAGGACGGTTGCGTTCGGTGAGACAGAGGACCGGCGCGTTGGCGGCGCCCGCGGGAACACACGTGAGGAACCAGTGGGTCTTGGTGGCTGCGAAGTGCAGCGCTGCGGTGGGGGCCGCGGCCAAGCGCGTGCCATCCAGGCGTGGCTGGTTGGCCACCGCTGTCCAGGCGCTCTGGGTCGGATCGAGCGTGACCAAGTGCAGGACGCCGTCGGCGTCCTCGAACAAGATCGCGCCGTCGCTGGCGGCGAGCCGGGCGCGGCCGAACTGGCCTTGCGCGAGGCGGAGGGGCGCTCCGAACTTGGTGTCGTCCTGGGCCGGGACCACGAGCAGTTCGGCCGGCGTGCTTCCGGTGGCTTCCCTTCGCGCCAAGAACGTGAGGTTGCCTTTGGGATCCGACCCGGCATCGAGCAAGGTCGCACCGGGCCCGAGCACGATCCGGTGGCTGCCGACCGCGGTGCCTTGCGCGGCCTCCACGGCACGCTGCTCTATGCCTTCGTCCCGCTGCAGCAGAATCTGGAGTTGGGTGCCATCCAGGTTGGTGAGCAGGGCTC
>ERZ1066126.388-NODE-388-length-9671-cov-7.580595_pt1 | contig 9671 bp, 7 predicted proteins | sample MGYA00382773_ERZ1066126 | MGnify/ENA primary metagenome ERZ1066126 (study PRJEB33369, sample SAMEA5778356) | biofilm metagenome | biome: Industrial cooling water; feature: Water cooling tower basin; material: Biofilm | place: United Arab Emirates | collected... | reverse complement strand
GGGTTGGGCAAGTGGCAAGCAGTGGCTTGCAGCGGCGCCGCGCCCGTGCCCACCGTCGCGCTGGCGAGCAGGCAGCAACCCTGCAGCAGCACCGGTCCCGTTCCAGCGGTGGCGACAGTGCATTGGTCGAACCGCGAGTCGCGCACCGACAGGCTTTGCTGCGGGGAGGTCGCGAGGGTGACGGTACCACCACGGCAGCGCAGGTTGGTCAGCGCCAACGGGCTGGTGCTGCCGCCACAGGCGACCTGCACGTCGCCGACCAGCGTGCTGTCCTCGAGGTCGCCGTAGAGCGCCGCACCGGGCGTGCCGAGCTGCAGGGCCGTGCCCCCGCTGCCGGCGCGCACGTCCCACATGCGCAGGGTGGCGAACGTGCCGCCGGTCTGGGCCGCGGCGATCCCGGCACCGAGTGGTGCGCGGATCCGCGCGAACGTGCTCTCGATCAGCGCCACGCGGTCGGCGCCGTTCGGGCGCTGCAGCACGAGCCCGGCGATGCTGGCGGTGAAGTCGAGCCGGTCGAAGGTGTAGCGGCCGGTGCCGCCAGAGCCGAGTTCGAGCCGGCAGGCGGTCTGTGCCCCCACCACCTCCACCCCCAGCAACTCGACGATCGTGGTGCGGAACGCGCCCGTCTCGCGCCAGTCCATCGCCACCGGGCAATTGACGAACACACAGTCGCCGGCGATCCAGCGGCCGACGCCGAACGCAGTGGTCGCCGTGACACGCACGCCGAACTGGCTCTGCCCTTCGCAGCGCACGCGCTGCATGGTGAACCCGGCCTGGCCCGCCACGTCGGTCTGCACCACGTCGGCACCGTAGGGGCCGCCGACCAGCACCAGATCCTGCAGCGCCACCGAATTGGCGGGGATGCGCAGGCCGTGCTGGATGCCGGGCCCGGAGAAATCGAGCACCGGCGCTTCGTTGAAGCCGCGCAGCAACAGGCCGTAGGGCGTGTCCAGGATCGGGTCGAGATCCCGCTCGATGGTGATGGTCGGCACACTCGAGCCGTCGATGTCGACCCACGCGATCGACAGCGCCGTGCCGGTGCCAGGAATCAGCTGGATGGTCGCCTGTTCGCCCGGCGAGAGCTGCGCGTACTGCAGCGTGCCGTTGTGCAGTTGGATGGCTTCGTTGAGCGACAGCAAGCCGTCGCCGACGAGTCCGTGCGAACGCGCGTCGGTGACTTCGGCCACCGCGTGGAACGCGGCAGCCGGTGGCCCGGCCGGCGGCGTGGCGCCGGGCTCAGAACCCGCGCCCGATGGCGCGAGCGAAGCCAGAGCGAGCCCACCCAACCAAGTGCACATCGTCCGACCTCAGTTGCGATGGATGCGGAAGCGCAGACCGCGGCTGGCCGACAGCGGCCCTGGCACGGCGCCAGGATCCAGGCAGGCGACCTGCGCGAACAGGTAGAGATTGTCGTAGACCATGCTGTTCGGCACCTGGAACGGCACCGCAACCGCACCACCGGCCGACACCACCTGGAAGAACGAAGTGGCCACCGCCGGTGCCACCAGCAACTGAATGCCGGCGACTGGCGTGTTGTCGGGCAGCAGACCGAGCAGCAGGAACGAACCGGCGTTCGGCAACAGCGCCCCACCCTGCACTTGGGTGGTCGTGCCGATGAGAGCGGACGCCGAGAGCTGCAGCGTCGGCACCACGCCGCCGGTGCCCGGCGTGCCCACACCGTAGAGCAGCGGCGGCGCTTGGTCGGACAGCGCCACCAGTTCGATGTCGTCGAGCGTCCAACCACCCGAGACGTTGGAGCCGTTGCTGGTCAGTTCGAAGCGGATGGTCGCCGTGCTCGCGTTGTCGAGGATGGCACTCACGTCGTGGTCGATCGCCTGCCAGCTGGTGTCGTTCACCGCGCTGCTGGTGGTGAACACCACCGTGCCGTTGACCAGAACGCGCACCGTGTCCAACGCCGCCAGCGTCAGCCACCGGCGGTAGCGCAGGTGCAGACCGCGCGTGCCGTTGGTCGGGATCGCCGGCGACTGCAGCCAGTTGCTGGTGTTGTTCGGGTAGGAGCCGTTGAAGCCGGATCCGCCGAGGTCGTTGGCCCGCACCTGGGTGCCCGAGAACGCCGAACCAGGATCGGCCCACGGCACCCCGCCCGAAGTCCCCGACAAGCCCCGCGGCACCCCGCGCTGCCAGTCGTTGGCGCCGGACGTGAAACCGCTGGTCCAGCCGAGCTCGAGTTCGCAATCGTCGAAGAACACCTGGGTGCGCGTGCCGACCACGAATTCGTACTCACCTTGCACGGGCAGGCGTCGACTGCCCCCCGTGTCGACACCTTCGATGTAGTACTGGACGCTGGTCACCGCGTCCTGCCCCGGGATCGGCGCCGACCAGAGTCCGCCGGACAGCGACATGGGCACCGCGGTGAACGGGCCGCTGCCACCCACGCGATACCGCATGGTCATGCTGGTGATCGGATTCGAACCGGTGGCTGCGGCGGACACCACATAGGGCCCGTCCTCGTTGGTGGTCTGCGCCAGCGGCGTGTGGTTCAGGGTGAGGTCGGTGATCTGGGGCCGCACCACGTACAACCCCGTCGAGATGTCCAGGATCAGCACGTTGCCGGACGGCAGGAACGGATAGACACCCCACGCGCCGTTGAAGCCACCACTGGCGCCGGGCCAAGTGTCGTAACTGGCGATCTCCACCGGCTGCGTCGGGTCGGTGATGTCGAGCAGGATGTAGCCCTCGGTGTACCACGACACGTGGCACAGATTGCCGATGATGTAGGCGTTGTGTGGGACCGACTGTGGGTTGGTGGTGTACTGGGAGAGCCCGACCGGGGCGCTGCGGTTGCTGACGTCCCAGAACTTGACGAACGAACCATTGCGCTCGTCGGTGGTGACGCACACGGTGCTGTTCGCGTTGGTCCACGCATTGTGCGTGAACGTGTTCGGCGTGGTGACGCTGCTGAGCGCCACCGGCGGCCAAACGCCCAGGTCGTAGATCCGCAACACGCCGTTGTAGATCATCGACGCATAGCCGTAGCCGTTGCGCGTGTGGAAGTCGTGGAAGTAGTTCGACTGGCCACCCGGCGTCATGTACCCGACGAACGTCGGGTTGGTGCGATTCACCGTGGCGTCGAACACCGCCGTGCCGTTGTTGGTGCCGTTGCAGTAGATGCGCCCGGTCTGGGTGTCGCAGGTGATGGTGTGGCAGTTGTTGAACTGCGCCGTGCCGAAGGTGTTCGCCAACACCGGCTGGTCGGGATTGGTGAGGTCGATCACCTGGATGCCGGCACCCCCGGCTTCGGTGCTCACGTAACAGTACTGCTGGTAGGTGTTGAGCTCGCGCCAAGTCGAAGTCGCGCCGGGGATGAACCCCCGCTCGATCGGATTGGCGGGATTCGACACGTCGACCACCACCGTGCCGGTGGTGGCGCCGAGCAAGGCGTATTCCTTGCCGTTCGGCGCGACGTAGCCCCACACGTTGGCGTAGGGTGCGTGCAGGTTGTGGGTGCCGAGCAGGGTGCAGTTGACGCCTTGGGCGGCCGCGGTGGCGGCCAGGGAAGCGAAGACGAGGGCGGAGCGGTGGCGCATGGAGTGCCGATGAGGCGGAGGGGCGGCCGCCGCAGCGAAGTCCCTGCATCGTACGAGAAGCCTCGCAGGTGGCAAGGTGCAGCCGTGGCGTGCGAATGCCGTGCGCCGCAATAGTCCACCAGAGGGGCCGGCCGCGGCCACGGCCCCCGCCAGTGCGCCTCCCGACAAGACGCGCGCAACGTGGTAGTCTGCTCTCTGGCTCGCCCCACCCGAACCCCATGCCGATGTTATCCCTGTTCGTTTCTCTGACCTTGGCCGGCCCGACCGGGCTGACCGCCACCATCAACGATCCCCAATCGCACGGCACGCTGGGCGATCCCCTGCTGTCGCTCGACGAGGCGATCCGCCTCGCCAACGGCACGCTCACCATCGCGCAGCTCTCCGCCGCCGAACAAGCCCAACTGAGTGGCCCCACCGGCGACGTGCGCGAGATCGTGATCGACGCGTCGATCACGCCGACCATCACGCTGCAGGCGCCGCTCACGCCGATCGTCGGGCCCAACAACCACACCGAGCACGTCGAGATCACTGGCATCGCCGGTGCCAACGCGCCGGTTCTGCAGGGTGGCAACCATCCCTACGTGCTCGCGCTCCGGCGCCACCTGGTGCACGTCGAAGGGCTGCACATCCTCGGCGGCCAGGTCGCGATCGACGCGCAGATGGGGCCGATGGGGCCGCACTTCCACATGGCCAAGGTGCACGAATGCGAGATCGAAGGCCAATCGGTCGCCGGCGTGCTGGTGCATGGCTTCGGCACCGAAGAGTCGATGCTGATGCTCGAGCACGTGCACTTCGAAGGCATGCCGGTCGGCATCCGTCTGGACGACCAGACCTCCGGCACCGGCACGGCCATGGTCGAGTGCGAATTCGTGCACATGCACGACGTGCAACTGGGCAACGACGTGCTCGGCCACGGCAGCGGCCAGATGACCATGCTGAACTGGTTCCGCAGCGACTTCCACGGCGGGGACACGCTGGCGCGCCTGCGCCGCAACCCAACCGCCACCGGCGACTTCATGTTCCGCTTCGTGCACTGCGAAGCGGACTGCCACATGGACGTGCTGGACGCGCAGGGCAATGGCGCGGGCCTCACCATGGTGCACCACCACCACAGCAACTTCACCGCGGCCCCGGGCCACAAGGCGTTCTGGGCGTATCCGCGCACCGCGCTGTTCGACATCCACGGCAGCGAAATGCACTTCGACGGCGACGTGTCGATCGCCGGCAACACCTTCTCGCCGCGCATGTGGCAGCAGAACAACCACTACGCCAACGGCACGGTGACCTTCGACGTCGACGGCGCCCTGCCGAACCTGCTGTGGAACCGCTACACCAACTGCACGCTGGTGGTGCCGAGCACCGCGCGTTCGCCGGTGACGGTGCGCAGCAGCGAACTGTTCGCCACGTCGGTGCAGGGGCTGTCGCTGTTCGCGCCGGTGGCCCTGCGCGGCTGCTACCGGAACGGCGGCTCACTGTCCGGCCAGGCCAGCGAGCAGCTGCCGGCCCCGGCGCGGTTCCTCGGCACGACGGACACCGGGCCGGTCGAGATGCCGATCGGTGGCATCGCCCGACTGGGGGCCGATCTGCCGTTCGGCATCGGCGGCTACTGGGTGTTCGCCTTCAGCTACCCGCGGCCGGTGACCACTGCCGAACCGGTGCGCTTCTACGGCGATCCGGCCACCGGCATCCTGCTGCCGGGCATGGTGGTGTTCCAGAGCAACACCCAGGTGCCGTTGCCCAACTCACCCGGGTTGGTCGGCCTCGAGTTCTACGTGCAGTCGGTGACGGTGCCGCTGCTGGGCCAGAGCTACGCGCCGGCCTACCACCTGCCGCGCGGCGGGTTGCTGCGCTTCACCTGGTGAAGGCGCGCGGCCAGGGCGCTGAGCACAGCGCCAGCGTCGGCCGCTGAAGGCGCGCACACCGTCAGCGCCGCAACAGCATCAGGGCGGCAGCCGCGAGCCCGCCGGCCGCCACGATCGCCGCCGCCAACCGCACGGGCGGCCCAAAGCTCGACTCGTGGGCTGCGCGCGGCGCAGCGGCGCACCACAGCGGCACCGGCATCAGCGCCAGGAGCAGGGCCGGCCAGCGCGGCAGCAGCCCTTGGTAGTGGCCGACCACCAAGGGCCCGGCGTGTACGACGGCCAGCGCCAGCCAGCCACCTTCGCCGAGTTCGAACGGCCGCCGCCACAGCGCCACCGCCAACGTCACCGCCCCCACGACGGCCGCCGTGGTGGTCGCCGCCACCCCGGACTGCCCCCCCACCAGCCACAGGGCCGCACCGTCGGCGCCAAGACACAGCGCCATCGTCAACAGCACGCCGAGGGCCGCCCCGGACCTGGCCGCCAGACGCTGCACCAGCCACACCAACGCCAGGACGCCCACGACGGCCCCGACGTGCAAGGTGGCCGCCTCGGCACTCCACTGGCTCCGTTGTCGGCCGAGCAGGAGCCACGGTCCAGCCAGCAGCAGAGCCACCGCCGGCGGGCCCCCGAGGGCCGCAGGCCATACGCGCAGATCGTGCAGCGCACCGCCCAGACCCGCCGCGGCCACCACCCAGGGCAGCCACTCCTCCCCGGAACCCGTCCCCTGGAGCAGCAACCAGGGCCACGGCGGCAGCGCTTCCAGCAACGCGAACGGCACCAGCACGGCCACGGCGATCGCCAGGGCGAACCACCGTGGACCGAAGGCACCGACCAGGAGCAGGGTCACCGCCAGCGCGGGCAGCGAGCAGTAGACCAGCCATTGCCACCAGAGCACACCGGGACTCTACGAGCGGCACCCGCGCGACGCCAACGACGCACCGATCCCCCTTGCCCCGCCCCGCCCCACCGCCGACCATCGCCCCTGGTGTCCCTGACCAGCCTGACCAGCCTGCAGCGCCAACTCCTCGAGTGGGCCCAGGATCCAGCCAACGAACAGTTCCTGTCCCACAACCAGGAGCAGCAGCTCGCCGACTCCCTGGGCGATCCGCTGCGCCGGCCGCAGGTGCACGTCGCCGCTTGGCTGCTCGGCACCTGGCACCTCGGCCAGGGCTTGGCCCAGGTGCTCGGCGGCAACGGCCGCGGCTTCGACGCAGTGCGCACCGGCCAGGCCCTGCGCCGCTGCTCCCTGTTGCTGCGGGTCCAGCACCAGCAGCCGCTGCGCCGCACCGGCCAGCGCGCGCAGCCGTTCTCGTTGCAGCAGGGCGCGCTGACGGCCTTGTTCGGTCTCGCCCTGCACGACCCTGGCGCCGAACCCCTCTACGACCTCCTGCGCCACCTCGCCGACAACGTGTTCGGCCCCACCGACCACCTGCCGCGCTTCGTGCGCGAACTGCTCGCCCTGCGCGCCGGCGCGCGCCCGGTGGTGACCACCCACCTCGGGCCCTACCAGGACGCGCTGCTGCACTGGCACGGGGAGGGCCGCCTGTTCGCCCAGGACCTCGCCGCGCTGCTCGACCTGCACGTGCAAGAAGCGCAGGCCAAGGGCGGCGCGTTCGCCGACCCGCCGAGCCAGTGTTTCCCCCTCGAAGTGCTCGCCGTGGCCGCCGTGCGCCAGTGGTGCGAACTACCGATGCCCAAGGTCGAGCATCCCCTGATGTTCACCAACCTGGTGACCATGGCGCCGACCGGCCCCTGGCCACGCCCCGAGCTGGTGCAGCGCCTCGAACGGCTGCTGCGAACGTGAGATGCTCGACCTCGCCCGGTTGGCCGCCGCGCACCACCGCGTGCTGAAGGACGAGCCCGACACCACCGTCGAAGTGCTGGGCGAAGGCGCTGGGGCCGTGGTGCGCAAGGTCTACCGCAACCGCGGCAGCCGCTGGCTGCAGACGTTCGGCCGCCGCTGCCGCGCCCGCCGCGAGTTCGACAACCTGACCGCGATGGCCGCAGCTGCGGTGCCCTGCACCCCGCCGCTCGCCTGGTCCGAACGGCGCCGCTGCGGCCTGGTCGCCGAGTCGACGCTGGTGACCGGCTTCGTCCCCGGCACCGAGACGCTGAAGCGGGTGCTGGGCACACTCTCCGACCGGCGCGACCCAGGCACGGCTCGCACGCGCGCCGCGCTGGCCACCGCGATGGGCCGCCTGTGCCGCCACCTGCACCTGGCCGGGATCGCCTGGGGCACGCCGATGCCGCGCAACGCGCTGGTGGTGGGCGAGCCCAGCGCGGCCCAGCTGGTGGTCTGCGACACCCCCGCCGCGCTGGTGCTGGGGCGGTCGCTGCTCGGCACCGAGCTGGCGCTGCACGATCTGTTCGACGGCGCCTTTTCGGCGAGCCGGCAACGCGACTGGTCGGCGGTCGAACGGTTGCGGCTGCTCCGCGCGTATGCTGCTGGCGACCGCGATCTGATCCGCCGGTGCTGGCGAACCCTCGCCAAGAGACCTCGCTGGCGGCACGATGCAGGCCGCGCCCTGGCGATGCTCCGGTTCGGCTACTTGCGCCGGACCCCATCCCCCCGCCCAACGAAGTCATGACCCACATGCACGCACCGATGCAGCCCAGCAAGCTGCAGAACTACAACAGCACGCGCGGCGCCGAGGCCTACAAGTCCGACTACCGGCGCAAGCTGCACCGCAAGTTGTCGGACAAGCGCGAGCGCGCCCTGCTGACCCGCTACTTCGCCGAACTGGGCCACCAGGGCACCATCCTGGACCTGCCCTGCGGGCACGGGCGTCTGTCCGATCTGCTGAAGAAGCACTGCGATCGTCTGATCGAAGCGGACTGGTCGTTCACCATGGTGTCGCTGAACCACAAGGACCACGGCACCGACCTGCGCAACTACTTCCGCGCCTCGGCGCTCGAAGTGCCGCTGCCGGACCAAAGTGTCGACGTGGTGGTCAGTTTCCGCCTGTCCCACCACCTGGAGACGCAAGCGCTGCGCGAACGGCACCTGCGCGAACTGTTCCGGGTGGCCAAGAAGGCCGTGATCGTGACTTGGTTCTCGGCGTCGTCGCTGAAGAACATGCTGCGGCAGGTGCGCGTGGTGCTGACCGGCAAGAAGCCGAAGAACGTGCTGCGCAACCAGCGGGTGCGCGAGATGGCCGAGGCGGCGGGGTTCGCGCAGCGGCACGCGGTGCCGTTGTTCTGGTTGGGGTCCGGGCACGTGCTCGGCATGTTCGTGCGCAAGTGAGTCAGGGCCGTGGGTGCACCACACCCGCAGCACCCCTACCGGCCCACCCAAGCAACTCTGCGCCAGCGCTGCCGCGGCCAGCTCACCGCCGCGCCCAGTGGAACGCCAGCGCCGCCAGCACCAGCGCGTGGTCGATCGCGCCGCTGCGCACCAGCGCCGGCACTTCGGTGAGCGGCAGCACCACCACTTCCAGGTCTTCTCCGGGATCCTGCTCCAGCCCGCCGGCCAAGGTGCACCCGGTCGCCAGATAGACGTGGCAACGGTTGGTGAACAACGCCGGATTCGGCTGCATCACTCCGAGCGGCTCGAGATCGCGAGCGGTGTAGCCCGTCTCCTCACGCAGCTCGCGCAACGCCGCCGCCGCCGGATCGCCGTCCTGCGGATCGATCAGCCCGCCCGGCACCTCCAGCGAAATGCGTTCACTGCCGTGCCGGAACTGCCGGACCAACACCAGTTCGTCGCGCTCGGTGATCGCCACCACGTTCACCCAATCGGGCGTGTCGATCAGGAAGAAGCCGATGTCGGCCCCGGTGCGAGGCGAACGGCGCCGCGAACGCCGCACCGTGAACACCTTGTAGCGGGCCAGGACCTCGTCGCCGAGCCGTTGCCAATCGCGCAGCGTCATCGCACCAACCTCAAGTCGGCACACACGGTGCCAGCGGCCGTGGTGGCTTGGCGGGCGGCGCCCCCGGCCACCAATTCGACACGCCCCGGACCGAACTGGTCGGTCTCGAGCACGAACGAGCCGTCCGCCGCGGTGGTGGCGGTCTGCGGCAGCACCAGGACGCCGCCGTCGAGCACGCGCCGCCCCGTCGGCAGGCTGGGCGGCGTGGCCTGCGCCGGGACCCAGCGCACCGCGACCCCGGCCTGGGGCCGCTGCGCGGCATCGACCACCACGCCCTGCAGACTGGCAGTGAGGCCCAGACCAACCCGTTCGTCGCGATCGAGCGGCCACAGGTCGTAGTCGGCGAACGGCGCACCCGGCGCCACCAGTTCGGCGTAGGCGATGCACCCCGG
>ERZ1066126.384-NODE-384-length-9820-cov-8.421505_pt1 | contig 9820 bp, 7 predicted proteins | sample MGYA00382773_ERZ1066126 | MGnify/ENA primary metagenome ERZ1066126 (study PRJEB33369, sample SAMEA5778356) | biofilm metagenome | biome: Industrial cooling water; feature: Water cooling tower basin; material: Biofilm | place: United Arab Emirates | collected... | reverse complement strand
GAACCGCGCCAACGTCAAGATCGAGTGGGACGTGGGCCCGGACACGCTGTTCGAGCTGATCGCCTACCACTACGACGGCACGCGCACCTTCCTGCTCGGCAATCCGACCTTCTACGGCTCCGGCACGCCGACCTTCCTGCAGGCGACGCCGCGCCCGATGCGCACCGTCGCGGTGCAGCCGCAGATCACGCACACCTACGGCTTGGGCGCAGCGACCGGCGAGTTCCACCTCGGCGCGCGCTACCTGCAGGAGGACATCGTGCGCAGCGTCGACCGGTTCTTCCCGAACGGCACGGTGACCCGCCGCACCGAAGAGCAATACGACTACTACACCGGCTCCGCTTGGGTGGAGAACACCTTCCGCTTCGACGACTGGACCATCACTCCGGGCGTACGCCTCGAAGTCGTCGAGATGGACGCGCGCATTCGCCGGAGCACCACCCCGGCCAACAACGGCCGCTCGGTCGAACGCGACTTCACCGAAGCGCTGCCGGGCCTGTCGCTCGCCCGGCGCATGACCGAACACTGGTCCTTGTTCGCCAGTGCCCAGCGCACCTTCGCCGCCCCGCAGGCACCGCAGATCTCGATCCTGTCCGACACCCAGGACATCACCGCGCAGCATGCGTGGGTCTACGAAGTGGGCTCGCGCACGCGCGGCCTCGACGGCCTGCTGCAGACCGACGTCACGCTCTACCAGATCGACTACCGCGGCCGGCTGGTGCCGGATCCGGACCAGGTCGAAGTCTTCCTCAACGCCGGCACCTCGCGGCACCGCGGCGTCGAAGTCGCCTTGGGCAGTGACCTCGCAGCCCTCGGACTGCCCGGCCTGTCCTTGTGGGGCACCGGCGCCTACAACGATTCGGAGTTCACCAACGGCCAGTTCGCCGGCAACACCTTCGCCGGCGCCCCGCATTGGGTCGCCGCGTGGGGCGCACGTTACCAGCACGCCGGCACCGGCCTGTGGCTCGGCATCGACGGCAGCTACACCGGCTCGGCCTACAGCGACGCCGAGAACACCGTGGAGATCAACGCCCAGGGCACGCGCGGCGTGCGGCCGTCGTACCGCCTGTGGAACGCCAGCGTCGGTTGGGACTGGCAAGCCAGCAAGGCCACCGAAGTGAACGTGATGGTCGGCGGCCGCAACGTGCTCGACGAAGACTACTTCGAGGTGCGCGCCGCGCGCGGGATCTTCCCCGGGGCGCCGGCGAGCCTCGTGGGCCAGGTCGGCGTCACCCACCGCTTCTGAGCCGCGCTGCCACACCCAGCACCTACCCCCCCCAGTCCTCTCATGCCAACCCTGACTTCTTTGCGGTATTGCACCGCACTCTGCTCCGCCTTGGCCCATGCCGCGGCCCAGACGCCGGCGCCGGCACCGACCCAACCGCCCCCCACGCGCGAGTTCGCGCTCCGCGACCAGCGCGCCTGGCTCGGCGACCATGCAATCGAGATCTGGGGCCTGCGCTGCGGCAACGCCCTGCACAGCCAGGCCGTCACCGAACGCCACGTGCGCGCCCTCGACACCATGGTGGCCCACGGCATCAACGCCCTGGCCGTCTACGTGCAGGGCAGCCACGGCGGCTGGCCCGACCCCGACGCCGGCCTGAACGGTTTCCACCGGGACGGCCGGCTGCGGCCCGACGTCGCCGGGCGCCTCGAATGGCTGATCCGCGAGTGCGACCAGCGCGGCATGGTGGTGTGCGTGGGCGTGTTCTCGCCGCGCAAGGACCAGCAACTCGAAGGCGAAGCCGCGGTGCAGCGCGCCCTGCGCGAACTGGGGCAGTTCTTGCAGGAGCGCCGGCTGCGCAACGTGTTCGTCGACCTGATGCACGAGTTCGACCACACCGAGCGGGCCGATCTCGCGTGCCTGCGCGAACCGGACGGCGCGGCGAAGAAGGCGCAGCTCGCGGCGTGGTTCCGCAGCGCCTGCGAAGGCATCGAGGTCGGCGTCTGCCCGTACGAGAAGTCGCCGACCACGGACAGCTTCCCCGGCATGGACGTGCGCATCGTGCAGAAGTCGATGCCGATCCCCAGCGAGGGCTTCGTGGTCAACGTCGAGATGCAGAAGCAGGACGCCTACGAGAACGACGGCGTGTTCACGCCGGGCCAGATCGAGGCCGCGCTGGCCGACTGCGAGCGCTACCGGCAGGCGCCCAACGCCGCGCTGTTCTTCCATGCGGCGTTCGTGCAGGGCATCGGCAACCACAGTGGCACCGGCCCCCATCCCGAAATGGGCGGTGCCGGCGACACCCAGGGCAACCGCGGCGTGCGCTGGTACTACGAATGGGTGCGCGACCACGTCGGCCGCTGGCAGTACCCGGTGCACGTGCCGGTGGCACCGGCGGCAGCCGCAGCGGACGAACCGGCACCGACGCGAGAGTTCGAAGTGCGCGAGCAACGCGCGTTCCTCGGCGGCCAACCGGTGCGGCTGTGGGGCCTGCGCTGCAACAATTCGCTGGCGAGTCCGGCGGTCACCGAGCGCCTGTGCAACAACCTGGACAACATGGTGGCGCACGGCATCAACCTGATCAGCGTGGCGCTGCAGGGCACCAACGGTGGTTTCCCGGACGTGGATGCCGGGCCGAACGCCTACACGCCCGACGGCCGCCTGATCCCCGCGTTCGCCCGGCGGCTGGAACGCGTGGTGCGCGCCGCGGACCAGCGCGGCATGGTGGTGCTGGTGGTGCTGATGATGCCGCGCAAGGACCAGCTGCTGCGCGACGAAGCCGCCGTGCGCACGGCGATCGAGACCACCGCGCGCTGGCTCGAACAGCGCCGGCTGCGCAACGTGATGGTGAACCTGTTCCAGGAGTTCCACCACCCGACCCGCATCGACCACGAGATCTTCCGCGAGCCCGAGGGCGCGGCGAAGAAGGCGCGGCTTTCGTCCTGGTGGAAAGCCATCGCGCCCGGCATCGAAGTCGGCATCGTGCCGAACCACCTGAACGGCTCGGCGGTGGACTTCCCCGGCTGCGACGTGCAGATGATCCACGAGGAGATGCCGCTGCCCGCGACCGGCTACGTGGTCAACACCGAGAGTGCCGACGAAGACCTCTCCGGCAAGGAGGGCATGTTCACCGCGCAGAGCAAGGTGCGCCTCGAACGGCTGTGGCGCGAGTACCTCGCCGAGCCGCGGGCCACCGTGCTGTTCCGCACCTGCTTCGCCGAGGACATGCGCGGCAGCATGGGCACCGGGCCGCATCTGGAGATGGGCGGCGACGGCAAGGGCGAGAGCGACCGCGGCATCCGCTTCTTCTACCGGTGGTCGCTGCAGCACCTGGGCCGCTGGCAGTATCCGCTGCACCAGCGGCAGTGACCGCGAGGGGCGGTGCCGGCACCGCGTAGAGTCACTTCTTGGTCTCGGGCGCAGCACCCCCCGCGGCAGCACTCGGCGCGGCACCACCCGGCGGTGCCGGCAGCAGCACGGGCGCTGCCGCCGCAGCCGCCGCGAACGCCGCTGCCACCGCCGCCTCGACCCCTTGCGCAGCGGCGAGCTGCTGCTGCAAGGCCGCAAGCCGCGGCAACAGCGCCGCCTGCCGGGCCGCGAGGTCGGCCTCCTGCGCGGCGAGCTGTGGTTCGAGCCCGGCGAGCTCGGCCGCCACCGCCGCCAGCTTCGCCGTGAGCTCGCTGCGCTGCTGCTCGAGCGCCCGCAACGGCTGCAACTCGGCCGCGACTTCGGCGGCACGGGCCTTGGCGGCGGCCAGGTCCTGTTCGAGGTGCTGCAGCTGCTGCAGCGCGGCCAGCAGTTCGGTCTGGTGCGCCCGGAGCACCGCCGATCGCGCCACCGATTCGGTGCGAAAGTGCGCCAACTGCTCGGCGTAGTCGGTGGCCTCCAGCCGGTAGCGCTCGGCAGCGCGCCGCATCTGGTCGCGTTCGACCCGTGCCGCGGCCGCTTCGCGGTGCGCGTGGCTCCGCAGGACGCTGTTGGTGCGCTCCACGGCACACCCAGTGCCCAGCAAGCCCAGCAACAGCCCCACCAGGACCGGCAGCCCCGCGGCCCGGGCCGGCCGGCACCCCGAGGGCGAACCACCGCCGCAGCCGGGGGCCGCGACCGGTCCGACCGGATTGGCCGAGGCAAAGTGGGTGCGGACGGTTACCATCTTCCCCCCAATCTACCATGGAACGCACCCTCATCCTGCTCAAGCCCGACGCCGTCCAGCGCGGGCTCGTCGGCCAGATCCTGGCCCGGTTCGAACAGAAGGGCCTCAAGGTCGTGGCGATGAAGTTGATGAAGATCACGCCCGAACTGGCCGCCAAGCACTACGAAGCGCACAAGGAGCGCAAGTTCTACCCGGGTCTGGTCAAGTTCATGACCAGCTCGCCGGTGGTGGCGCTGGCGCTCGAAGGCATCGACGCGATCAAGATCTGCCGCACCCTGATGGGCGCCACGTTCGGCGCCGACGCCGCCCCGGGCACCATCCGCGGCGACTTCGGTGTGAGCCGCAGCTACAACCTGCTGCACGGCAGCGACAGCCCGGAAGCCGCCGCGCGCGAACTCGGCCTGTTCTTCCCCGAGGGCATCGTCGGCTACGACTACGCGGCGTTCGGCTGGATCTACGATCCGATCGAAGAACTGAAGAAGTGACGCCATGGCGGACGGCCCGGCAGCAGGACCACCGGCAGCCGGTACACCTCCCTCTGGCGGTCCGCCCCGATCCGGCGGTCCTCGCCAACCCGGAGATCCGTCCGGCCCGCGCCCGCGCGACCGGCTCCCGGCTGCGCGGGGCCTTACCGCGCGCGAACTCGCCGCGGTCCTGGCCGAACTGCAGTCCCTGCGCTCCGCCACGGTGCTCGACATCGCACCGCTCGCGGTGCCCGCGCAGTGCGACGACCTGCTGCTGGTGCTCCAGGAGCCCGCCGCCAAGGCGTTCGTGCTGCTGGCGCCGGGCGGTGACCGCGCGCACCTCTGCCGTACCGCGCGCCGCTACCCAACCGCGGCGATGCCGCGGTCGCCGCAGCGCGACGTGCTGCAGCAGCACCTCGTCTCTGCCACGCTGACCGGCTTCAGCCAGCCCGAAGGCGAACGCCGCTGCGAACTGCGCTTCGCCACTGCGCACGGCGACCGGCGGCTCGTGCTCGAACTGTTCGGCGCGCGCGGCCTGTGGGCGCTGCTCGACGCCGAAGGCCGCGCCATCGCGCTGTCGCGGCCGGTGGCCACCGCGGTGCGCACGCTCGGGCTCGGCGACCGCTACGCGCCGCCCCCGCCCGCCCCGGGCCCGCTGCGCGACGAGCCGGCCGAGCGCTTCACAGCCCCAGTGCTGGCCAGCGTCGACGCGCACTTCACCGCGCTGGACGCGGCGCGCGAGGCCGTGCAGGCCCTCGGCCTTCTGCAGCGCGCGGCCCAACGCAGCCTCACCCAGGCCCAACGCGAGATCGAAGGCAAACGCCAGCAGCTCGCCGACAGTGGCCGTGCGGCGGCGTTGCGCGCCGATGCCGACCTGCTGCTCGCCTACGCCCACCAGGCGCCGCGCGGCGCCCGGGAACTGTGCGTGCCGGATCCGGAGACTGGTGCGCCGCGCACGCTGGCGCTCGACCCGGCCAAGCCCGTGGTGCTGCAAGCGCAGACGCTCTACGACAAAGCGCGCCGCCTCGAAGCGGGCCGCGCGCGCACCGAGCAGGCGCTGGCCGAGGCCGAAGCGCGAGCCCTGGCCCTCGGCCCACCGGCCGCGGCCCTGCAGCAGTTGCAGCCGACCGATGCCAACTTGCCCACGGCCCTGGCCGAACTGCACCGCACGTTGCAGGCGCTGGGCGTGCCCGGGCTCGGGCCAGCACCTGGGGGCATGGGGTCAGCGCGGCCGAAGCCTGGCAAAGCCGCACCCGACCCGACCGCGGAGTTCCGCCGCTTCGTCTCGGCCGAGGGGTATCCGCTGTGGGTGGGCCGCGACAACGAGCAGAACGACCGGCTGACGATGCGGATCGCCAACGGCAACGACCTGTGGCTGCACGTGGGCGGGCAGCGCGCCGGCGCCCACGTGGTGGTGCGACTGCCGAAGGGCAAAACCGCGAGTCTGGAGACGCTGCTGGATGCGGCGACGCTGGCGGTGCACTTCAGCAAGGCGCGCGGCGAGCCACGCATCGAAGTCGTCTACACGCACAAGAAGCACGTGCGCAAGCCGAAGGGGCTGCCACCGGGTGCGGTGGTGCCGGCGCAGACCAAGACGATCGTGGTGCGCCACGACCCGGCGCGGCTGCAGCGGGTGCTCGACAGTGCCGGGGTGCGTGACGATGCGCAGGATCGCTGAGTTCGCGGACTGGCGAATGGCAGTGGCGGTGGCGCGAACACCGAAGCAAAAGCACCGGTTCGACGTCGGCTGCGACCGGCAGTCGTTGGCCGCGACGGCTCCCAGATCAGGAACAGAACTGATCAGGAACAGAACTGATCAACCCAAGAACTGAACCGTACAAGAAAATCGGGTGACCGCCTCCCGTCAGGCGATCACCCTCCCTTGCACATCTCTCGTATCGCCACTGCGACCGGCAGCATCGCGGTTGCCCACGACACCACCGAACACGGCAGCGAAAGGTCCGCCCCTTGCCAGGACGGACACGGAGAAGGCGACCAACGCGGGCGAAATGGCCGGAACAATCCGAAAAAAGTCGCGGCCCCTACGCCACCCCGCCCCGCAACCCGAACCAACCCCAAACCCAGCACGCTTCCCGCGCCGCAAGCCGCCGCTGCCCACCAGGGGCAGGCGCCCACCCCGCCACTCAGCGCAACGGCGGCTCGAAGTCCGGGTGCCGGCACACCTGCCGGTGCCGTAGGCAGTACGGCAGATGCCACAGCGCCGCCAGGGTCGCCTTCACGCAGACCCAGTAGCCCCAGCGCACCGAGCGGATGTTGTCGAACAGCCCGATCGTGCCCACCGCGTCCGCCACTTCGCCCCCGTCCTGCTGCCGCTTGCCGCCGAGCCCCTTCTTCAAGAACACGAACGGGAAGCCCAGCACCAGAAACCACGGCAGGTACTTGAACGCGTACAACCAGAAGTTGCGCACGTGGTAGTAGAGGCTGCGCTGGCCGTGGCGCATGCCGAACGGCGCTTTGTGGAACACCTCCACCTGCGGCACCATCTTCACCCGGTAGCCGAGGTTGAGCAGGCGCGTGGTCAAGTCGCGTTCGTTGCCGAAGATGAACAGCCGGATGTCGTACCAAGCGGCTTTGCGCAGCGGTTCGGCGCGCGCCATCGAACCGCAACCGCGGAACGTCGGCAGGTACCGCTCCTGATTGACCTTCGGCGAGTTCTTGTACCAGTCCGGCATCTGCGGCTCGATCACCTTGGGCGACAGGATCGCAGTGGTCTCCGGCTCGGTGGCGAACTTGGCCAGCATGTGCTCGACGAAGGTCGGCGGCAGCACCACATCGTCGTCGAGGATGCCCACGAACTCGCCGCGCGCGCTGGCGAAACCGATGTTGAAGGTCTCGCAGGCACCGTAGGCCGAGTGCGGCATGCGGATCAGGTGCACCCAAGGAAACTCGGCCAGCACCATCTCCGGCGTGCCATCGCGGCTGCAGTTGTCGACCACGACCACCTGATCTGCAGGCACGGTCTGGGCCTGGATGGCGCGCAGGTTGTCGCGCAGGTCGTCCTTGCGGTTCCACACCGAGATCACCAGCGACACCGTGGGCTTGGTCACGGCAGGTCCCTCGTCAGCAGGCGTTGCAATGCAGTGGCCAGCTCGGCAGCCGGGCCGAGTTCGGCGGGCCGCAGGTCGGCGAACATCTCGCCGTAGAGCACGCCGGGCAGGTCGAGATTCACGGTGTTGGCGCGGTCGCGGTGTTCGCTCATGCCGGGCAGGTCGACGTAGACGTTCTGGCTGGCGTAGGCCTGCAGGGCCTTGTACTTGGCCGGATAACAGTCGGTGGTGTCGAACAGCACGCCGGTCGGCACCACGTGGTTGACGCCGTAGAGCAGGCAGCGGCAGTCCTTGGGCAACGCAGCGGCGGCCAGGGCGGTGGCAGCGGCGATGGCGCGATGGTCGCGGTGCGCTTCGCCGAACCAGAACGAGTAGAGCGTCGCCGGCTGCACCGCGGCGAACAGGGCCCGCAGTCGCTCGGTGAGCGCCGGCAGGTGCTCGGGCAGTTCGCCGTCGGGCAGATCCCAGTGCTGCGGGGCTGGCACGCCAAGACGGGCCAAGGCCGCTTTGCCCTCGGCGCGCCGCACCGCACAGATGTCGGTGGCGAGCGCCCCGGGGTCGCCCTTGGCGCCATCGGTGGCGTGCACGACGGTGATGGTGTGGCCCTGCCGCGCGTGGTAGGCCAGCATCGCGCCCGCGCCGATCACTTCGTCGTCGGGGTGGGCGGCCAGCACCAGCACGGGGCCGCGCAGGGGGTCGCGTGGCAACAGGGGGCAGAACAGGTGCTTCATCCGTGCTTCATCCGTGCTTCAGCCGAGGCGCCGGTAGAGATCGAGGTGGAACGCGGCGGAGGCGGCGATGGTCGGCAGTTCTATCGGCACGGCCGCGCGCAGGGCAGCGAGTTCGGCGGGCTGCCGCAGCAGGCGCGCCAGCACCATCGGCAGTTCGGGCAGCGGCGCGACCAGCAACCCGGGCAGGCCCCGGCGGTCGGCGAACGCGCCGCCGGTCGACAGCACCGCAGGCACCCCATGCGCCAAAGCCTCGTCGACGACCAGCCCGTAGGTCTCCTGGCACTTGGACGGGAACACGGCGAGGTGCAGGGAGCGCGCCGGATGGGGATCGTCTGGGCCGAACGGGCCGTGCTCGACCAGTACGGTGCCCTGGTTGCGGGCCAGCTCGCGCACCGAAGCGGCGAAGCCGGGGTCGAGGAACCGGCCGGCGAGGTGCAGTTCGCAGGGCAGACCGGCGGTGGCGGCGACCAGTTCGCGCACGCCCTTCTCGGCGACCAGGTTGCCGAAGGTGCCGATGCGCAGCACTTCGCCCGGCCGCGGCGCGGGGCTGCGCGCCGCCGCGGGCACGGGACGCAGCAGGCCGTGGGGCACGACATGGATCGCGCCCGTGTAGGGCAGGCACTCGCGGACGAACTGTGCCGCAGCGTGGCTCGGGGCCGTCACTGCAGCCGCGAGCGCCACCTCGGCGCGCACCGCGGCATCGCGCTGCGCCAGCAGACCCAACACGGCCGCTGGCCCGACCTGCAGGTCGCGGTCGAGGCAGACCGCACAGGCGCCGCGGTCGGCGCCGACCGGACACACCACGCCCGCCGGTGGCAGCCGAAAGTAGCGCGCGCACGTGACCCACAGGTCATGCGCGGTGAACACCACCGGGATGCCGAGTTCGTGGCACGCGGCGAGGCACCCGGTGCCGAGCGAAGCGAACGAGTGCACGTGCACCACGTCTGGTTGCAGGGTGCGCAAAGCCTCGCGCACCAAACCCACCAAACGCGGCCGGTGGAAACCATCGCGATCCCACTCGCCATGGTGCTTGTAGTAGCGCTGCACCGGCACACCTTCGTACACCGCATCGTGGCGGTCGACGCCGAAGTGCACCCGGTCGCTCGCGGTGAGCACGGTCACACCGACGCCGGCAGCGCAGAGGCTGCGCGCCAGGGCGGACACCACCTGTTCGGTGCCGCCGTGGGCCTCAGGCGGGTAGTTGGAGGTCAGGAAGACAACCTGCACGTGCCGGCAGGATGGCCCCCACCGCCTACCCGGTCAACTCTGCCCCTACTTGAAAGCCTGCCTCTGCTTGAAGCCTGCCTCTGCTTGAAGCCTGCCTCTACTTCAACCTTGGCTCTGCTGGCGGGGCGGCATCGGCGGACGCGCAGCCGGAGCTGGGCGAGCAGCTTCGAGGCGCCCCTCCGGCTTGCCACCTTCCGACTTGCCCGGCTCAGGCCGCACCGGAGCACCCTCGG
>ERZ1066126.383-NODE-383-length-9823-cov-8.695332_pt1 | contig 9823 bp, 6 predicted proteins | sample MGYA00382773_ERZ1066126 | MGnify/ENA primary metagenome ERZ1066126 (study PRJEB33369, sample SAMEA5778356) | biofilm metagenome | biome: Industrial cooling water; feature: Water cooling tower basin; material: Biofilm | place: United Arab Emirates | collected... | reverse complement strand
CCTGCTGTTGAGGTAATACAACCTGCTGTTGAGGTAATACAACCTGCTGTTGAGGTAATACAACCTGCTTTGGTTTGGCCGCCGCAGGTTGCTGCTGTGTTGTGGTTTCAGAACCGGTTAACAGTTCTTCTTGCCCTTCTTCTTTCCTTTCATTTGTTTCTGTTTTTAGTGGTTGAAAAACTTTTGCTTTTGTCTGTCCGTTAATATACTGTTGGGCCAGCCTGCTTTTGCCATCTTCAATCGATCCGTCCTTAGCCATAATAGCAGGCACTATCAACCCGTCTTTGTTGTTCTCTTTACGGTCGTAGTTTTCTACATAGTCTTTAAAACCCGGGTCTGTTTCATACAGGTTTTTTAAATCTATTTCTTCCACACGGTATTCATTCGCTGCAATACGCTCCTGCATTTCGGCAGATGGTGCACCTAACTTGTCGCCTATATGGTTTACAATCTGTACCACTTCGGCACCACTCAATTCTCCGCCCATATCCGGCACGCCTAATCCTATTCGTTTTACTTCTTCAGCCACTCGTTTTTCCTCGGCTTTAATCTCTGTACCTACGGCTTCTTTTAAAACAGGATTATAAGATATCTGCTTGTACTCATTGTTAAGTTCTCTTCCTTTGTAAATCTGCCATGCGGCTTCCGCTGCCTGATGTTCACTAAACCCAAACTGCTTGGCCAGTTCTACTGCCCCACGGTATTTGTTATAGTTATCGGTAAGCACCTGTACCTTGGGTATATCAATCTTCCCTTCCTGTACTTGTTTCCCTATAAACGCATTAAACTGTTCAGGGTTTTGCGCTGCATTGTACCATGCGCTTTTTTCAAAATTACTCGGTGTGCTTTTACGTATAGCTCCGGGTGTCGATAGCGCACCGGTGCTGAAAGTAGTCAGTACAATTGTTTCAAACAATTCGTCTTTAATACCATCCCATGAAAGATCATCGTTAAATACAGGTTGTTCGCTTATTTTGTCAAAAACTAACCGCACCATTTTGTCTCCAACGCCCTGATAAATTTCCTGCAGGTTTTCTGTTCCTACTTCTTTGGTAAGTTCTTTTGATGCTTGCTTAAAAGCCAGCTTTGCAGAATAGCCTTTAGCAAGATATTCCGCATACTCCTTTGCCATTTTAGTTTTTACGCCACCGGTTATTAATTTGTTCGGACTAATCGCTTCCAGCAAAGAAGTGAGCCCGGCGCTCATGTTCATGAAATTATCAAGCGCATCGCCTTTTAAACCCGCTTGTTTTCCTGCTTCTCTGTAATCGCTTTGGGTATTTATGTACGAAGCTCCTATTAATGAAGGCACGGAACTCAATCCGGCTGCTGAGCCCGCTTGTGCAGTACCAAACAACCACGCCATATTGGTGAGTGTTTCTATGGTAGATGGCACAATCTTCGCCGCATTTATTTTTCCGTCATTAAACAGATCGCCTTGCAATGGAGTTGGGGTAGCTCCAAACCAGTTCCTGTTCTCTTCTGTCCATCTTTTGTCAGGATGAATATTATCGTAAATAGCATCAGCCCAATCGTCTGTAATTTCACCAGCACCTATAACATTGCCTGCTGTTCTCGTTACTCCGCTCAGTACATTGGCAAGTCCTGTACCGCCTGCTTTTGCTAACGGTTTAAAAAACCAATTCACAAACTTCCCCTGCGGTGTTTTGTAAAATACATCCGCTACCGCTTGGTCAATCTGCTCCTGTTTCTCACGCTCAATTTCAGTGGGTGTTTTTATCGGGTTTAGATTCGGGTTCTGAAGATTAAATTCCAGTACATCATCAGGATTGGTAATTGTAGTAAACATATCATTTACAGGCTGCACCACTCCCACGGGCATACCTTCTTTTGCGGTAGCCTGTTTAATCAAAGATTTCTGCACCTGCAATGCATTATTGCTCTGCTTAGCCTTTTCACGCTCCTTTTCTGCAACCAATCGTGGATCACGCTGTACTTCATCTTTCTTTACCTGTACAGGTTTGGGCAGCACTAAATTACCCTTTGCCTGCACCGGTGTTTTACGCATGAAGGATTCAACCCTTTTCCTTATCTCGTCGAAACGCTGCTGCTCTTGCGGCGTCAATAAAGAGGATGAATTTGCGCCACCAACTTTTTTTTTAATGGGTATGCCAAACTCATCTACTTGTGATGCTTTTTTCTTTATGGGTATTCCGTATTCGTCCAGTTCAGGCATAGTAATTAGTTTACAATTTCAATGTTTCGTTCTCTAAGAAGTTTTTCGTATTCCTCAATCGTGTAGCCTGCCGCATTAGCTTTGGCCTGTATATCGCTCCGGCGAATTGTTTTTTTACCCTGCTGCTGCTGCTGTTGCACTACCTGCTGCTTGGCTTTCTGCCCCAGTGGTTGATTAGCCCTTACATTAAAATCATTGGCACTTATCAGCATAATCCTGTTGTCATTGGTTACAAGGTACTCTTTTTTACCACCGGTTGATTTTACTTTATAAACCCCCACACCCTCATCTGTTGAGTACAAAAAGTATTTATCAGGCGTAAGGTCATAATTTGCACGCTTCAGCATGTCCGCTACTAAAATCTGTTCATCACTTGGAAGCGCATTCGCAAGTATAGCAGCACCTTTACTCCGGGCATCATCTACTCGTTTCTTTAAACTCTCGTATAGGTTTATACTCTTTACATCCGCATCAGAACCCTTGCTTCCGCCGCCACCGCCACTGCCGGGAAAATAATTTTTCACCACCGTAGCACTTTCATCCCTGCCTGCTTCTTTTTTAAAATTAGCATTATCAGGAAATACGCCCTGTAAATACTTGTAAGCCACATGCCGCATAATCTTTTCCCGCTCTTCTTTGGTTACAGGTGCCCCACCTATCATTTTATTAGTTAGCCCCTGTATCGTAAATCGTAAGTCACCGTTGCTTCCAAAATGCCGGCTAAAATCTTCTGCAGGCAGCATGGGTAATTCCTGCTTTCCTATAATCAACGGATCCGCATCACGCTTTACTCTTGACCCTACTACCTGCCCGTTTTTATCTGTCACCAATTCTTCAAAATCATGCAGATCCGCCGTCCAGTTATAGGTATCCGTTACCCCCTTGTTTTCAATATTGCTCTTACCGCCCGGCTTGTTTGTTTTTAATCCTTTCAAATAATCAAACAATGCCGTAGGGTTGTCGTATCCCACCGCTTCGGGTCTTGTAGCTATAATACTTGATGTGTAGTCCGCATTGGGGTCTATCTCGTCCGCACCCTTGAATGTTACTTGTCCCGTATTGGGGTCGGTCTTTAAAAACGCATTGGCAAACGCCATGTTTTTTAAGGATGACGCATTAATCACCTTGCTTTCTTTGCCGTATTCTGTTACAGCACCTTCAATGTTTTGGCGCACCAGTTGCGCTTTCATTCGGTAATCATTCACCGGCTGCAGGTCACGGCTCAGGTCAAACATAAGGCTGCTCATACCTTCGCCTTTGTTATTTTTTATCCGCTCTGAATACTTTTGCAACAAGCCGTTTACGTTTTCATTAATCACAGGGTCAAGCACAGTGCCCGTAGCAAAGTTTTTCCAGTCAAGCTGGTCGGCTACCATCTTGATTTTATCCTGCTCCTGTTGCTGCTCTTTTTGTTTGTACGCCTGCTGCCTGTCTATTACCTGCATTATAGCAGCACCGAGGTTAGGCACGGGTACTTCTTCGCTTCGTAAAACACTTGTTGCTACCATTATCTTCCAAATTGATAGGGTTGGTTAAAATATGTTGGCATATTTAAAAAAGGGTTAATTGAACTTGTTCTCGTAGCCTGCCCCGGTAATCCTATGCCCGGATTAGCAGCCCCGCCTATCCGCTGCGCCGGTCCCGTCATGGATTTACTTGGCGCAGCACTACCGCCGCCACCGCCACCCAAACCCGGTATGCCCGAAATAGCACCAAACACCTGCCCCGCAGTTTGCAAAAACTGATTCTGTGCATTATTCGGTGCGGCCAGTGCCGCCATACGGTTTTCAACGGAAGAGTTTAACAAGGTTTGCTTCAGGTCAAAATCACGGTTAAACTTCCGTAATTGGTCGCCATATACTTTGTCACCCTCGTTTACCATAGCTCCTAAAGCACTGCTCAAATTCTGAAACATGCTGTTGGTATATTGCGCTTCCTGTATAGCAAGGTTGTTTAAAGCGCTGTTAGTGTTCTGCTGCAAGGCACCTGCTCCGGCAATCATTTGCTGTGGGTTAGAAGCAGCACGGGATAAACCGGCATAAGCATTGGCCTGACTGCCCAATAACCCCTGCTGCAGCGCCGTAGCACCAGGCATCCGGCTATTGGCTAAGTTCCGTGCATTCACAAGGTTTTCTTTGGCATACTGCGATTCCTGATAGGTAGGATCGTTCAGAACAATCTTGTCCGCCTGCTCTTTTTGTCTTTTAGACAAATTGCCCTGCATAATCCCTTGGGAAATACTCTTGCCGAAAATAGGCATGAAGGATAATGCTGTTGCCCAATTTTGCGCCCGTTTATCTCTTTTGTCACTCATAGTTTACTGTTTGTGCCCGTAAGAGCTATTATACAATACATTAAAAAATCTGATGTTCATTTGGCTGCCGCCGCCGTCAAAGTCCATGCACACTAATAAAAACTGCCCCCGCATCACATCACCACGCAGCATCTTTTGGTTAGCTGTAGCGCCCACAGGGTTTGGGCTTAATCTGTCCCTTAAAACAGGCGCATAAAATCCTGTTTCTCTTTGCTTCCACTCACTCGTTACTATCTCTGTACTCTGCACCACCGGCCACTCTGTACGCATGTGCGTCCATGAGGGTTTTGTATCTCCTTCTATATTGATGCTTTTAAAGGTCTTTGTCTCGCTGGGATTCTCGTTTACTACATACGCCAATCTGCTTTTGTAGGCTGTTCCGTAAAATGTATTGAACGTACCGGTATTGTGCCTGAATAACCTGCCGGCATTAAAACTGTACAGTTCGTTGTTGCAACTGCAAAATCCATCAGCTACGAAAGAAAACGTACTCATCCATTTGTCAGCCTGTATTTTAAACACCAGCGTTTTACTTGCTCCGTCAAATAAATCGTAGGGATATACATAGTCAGATGCAGGACTGTAATCACTTAGACTTCCCTTGGGTGCTGCATCAAATACTTTTGGTATGGTCCACAACACTTCTTCGTGCCGCACGTCAATGCCGCCTACTATCTTATTTCTGAATCCGGTAGCAATATTGGTTCCCGTGTTTTTAATCTGCATCCGTTGAGCAAGCAAAGAAGCCACCCGCTTCATCTTGTAGTTGCTGATATCAAACAGGCCGTTATTGCTGTATCTTACAAACGCTCCGTTAATCGCATCAAACCAGTATAGATTGCCTCTGAAAAACACCACGCTTTCCGGATGCAGTGTGCCGAAACTTCCACGCAATCCATTCACCGTGCCAATAACCGTATCAGTTTTTAATATCAAACTAAACTGTGTTTCATCACTCACCTGCGATCTGCCCACGTACAAACTCAATGTCTCCCTCTGGCAAATGGCAATCATCACCCCGCCTTCTTCCTGCAAGCTGCTTGTATTAATCAGTTTCTTTACATCGCCTGCATTAATAGGAAGGGATTGCCTGTTGTTAACCTCAAATGAACTGCTGCCGTTTATTTCCGTTCCTAAAAACCTTGGATTGCTCCAGCTAATTACATTGGGCTCTACCACTTCTCTTGCTTTGAATATGGCAATCGGCCTGCCGCCATTGGTAAACCAAAACTTGCTGAACAGGTCATTGCTACTCATAGCTTCTGCTATGTATTTTTGATTAGCAGCATCCAGCCTTTCTACCAAAGGTGTATCACCGGGTATTGTATAGGTCAATGTAGAGTATGCTCTTGTGCCCGTACCGGGATTGTTCACCGCAAACTTATTCGCTACTTCGTAGTAAAAACGGGTTTGTATTTGTTGCAGCGGACTATAAATTTCAAAATATCCTTGTGCCACAGGCCCGCCTATAACTCCAATGTCAAGCAGTTCGGTTAGTACATTGCTGCCTATCTGAGTTATAATTTTTACGGTCTTTGTAAACAATTGACCGCCTGCAGCCGTTTGTATGGCTACCCTGCACAAGTCGCCTTCCTGAAAAATATAACCAATGCCGTTCTTTAACAAACTACCTACATTCACTACTAAAAACTCTGAGGTAGCAGGATTAGTTAAATCAACCGTAAACGTACCATCCGCATTTTTCTTTGCATACTTTACATTGGTTTCTTTAAACTCAATGAAGTTTTGCGTTACATAAGGTTGCCCTATTATAAATCCGTAGTAATGTGCTTTTACCGGTATTTCTGATAATGCGGCTGCATTGCTCACCGTGCACGTTACGCCAGTAGTCTTATCTTCGGATATAGCGCCAAAGGTTGAAGTAGGTGTAAAGGTGTTGGTATCTTTTACAACGGCTTCTATAATCCGGTGAAACTTGTCATAAAAACAAATACCCACACTTCTCGGACTGTTACTCTTAAATATCATGGGCAGGTTCACCGCTTGGGCACCGCCATCATTCACTGTCCCCGCTGCTGTGCTTGCAAACGTAGTCACCACAATGCTGTTACCAAACAACGGCTTTAGCATATCCCCGCCTAAAACAGTCCCGCAGTTTTTACCTAACACAACGGGGCTGGTAGGTGTTGTTACTGATGGATAACTGCCTATCTGTGTGGCTATTTTACCCTCTACTGACCAGTACGTATTATCAGACGGCTTCAATACAAAAAAGCCACGCATGTAATACGTAGGTGGTCCCGAATAAGGAAAATTAAAAATAGCCGTTACTTCAAACATGTTGTAGGTAGTAACCGGCGCTGTTACAAAATTCTGTTTTACCTGTGTAATGGTTAAGCTGCTTAACCCCGTTCCTGCAAATCCTGTTGTAAAATTGCTCAGAAATAAACGGTCGCTGTTTACTTGTAATGCCTGTACATCCCTCGGTACTGAATCTTCAATTTTATCTACAAGATCGTTGGCAAGGGTTTCAATATACTTGTTGTTGTTAAAGGCAAAAGTCAATCGGTCGCCCGCTACTGTTCCGGCATTGTGCGTAGTAATGGCTGTTGCATCCGCAGTAATATCTTTATCCCACACCCGTATTACATAGGTTACATTGGTATCAAGCCGCCTCGCTATCAATCTCACTTTTCTCACTGTTTGCGGCACATCTTCTTCCAATGGCAAGGAGATAGATATTTCGTTTTGTATGTCTCCTTTTTTGTTGAATGGAACTAACAAGCTCCATGTACCAGGCACACTTTGTTGAAAATCTATGTACTCGTAGATGTAGCTGAAACGCCATGCTTTGTCGCCAATATTATCTACCGTTAATGCATTATTGATTTGTTTGGTAGCCACAGGCGCATACACAGGAGGCCTGCGTATCAAAGCAATATCTTCTTCTTTTAACTGAGAAACATAAGGTATAACAGATGTGGTGTAGGAAGGATGGTTTAATTTAATGCCACGCTCAATGTTAATCACTTTTACTTCACCCGTTCCGGTCGTGTAAAACAATAAATCACCCCATATTTCAATAGCATCTACATACTTGTTTTGTGTAAATCCTAATCCGCCTTCAACCTGTGCTTCTTTTAAAATAGTGTAGGTGGTATCTTCTATACGGTCATACACATAAATAGCATGTTTGGTCGCTACATTGTTATGCCATGCAAAAAATATAATACGTTGCCGGTCTTTATCTTCATAAGAACCAACACATTCAAACGCATCACCACCTGCATATTCCAATCCGTCAAACACAAGTGTAGTGCCCTTTATCTTTTCAAATCGCATCATGGCACCATCGTCTGTACTGCCAAAACGAATATTGCTGGCATTCACCATCTCATTGGATGCCACCAAAGAAAAGTCGTCATCGCAGTTCAACAACCCATTCAGATATTTTTTTACAGGTACCACTATTTGTAAATAATTAAACCTTGGCTTGTTTTTTTAATTGCTATAAACAAAACCCCGCTGCTTGTTCTTGTCCACATCTTTTTAGTTTTTATACGTTGCGCTGTAGCCTTTTCGCACAGCATTTAAAATGTCTTCCTTGCTCAATGGATTTTTCCGTGCTCTTAATTTACGTACAGCGGCATCATGCAATCGCTTACGGTAGTCCGCATCACCTTTGCTGTACTGTCTGTTGTTGAGTTCCACCTGCCACATCACATACGTCTTTATCGCATCGGTTGCATAAGGATCAACCTTTGTAGCTGCATCCGCATCCAATCCGTCACTTATGTATTCCAGTATAATCTCTGTATCGCCATTGTTGCTTTCCAGTTGTATCTCTCCACGCTCCGGCAACACTTTAAAAAACGTGCTGCTCAAATCAGGACGGTGATTGTAAAAACCTCCGGTGTATTCATAAATATCCGTGCGCCACATATAGAAATCGTCAATACTCACCGTGCTTTCATCTATGGGCCACTTTACTTTATTGCCTGAAATATCAAAGTTGTTTAACCGGTTAATGTTACTGCTCTGTACCAATGCTTTTACTTTGTCATTGGCTACTACCCCCACTCTCACCCAATCCACATAATCACAGGGGATCGCTACTGCTTTGTAGGAGTTAATAGTAAGTTTCACCGTCTTTACATTTCTCAGGTGGTCAAAATGTAATTCCCGCAGTGCACTTGTAGCATGGGTCAGGTACTCCAAATACCAGTGTATCGGCTTGCGCTGTTCCAGCAGTATCTGCTTTACAATGCTATCTATGGTGTACCATGTCATACTCTATCAGTTGAAGGGTCGTTTACTTTTGGTTTCTTTGGCTGTCCCATCCACTTCGCTACTACCTGCTCAATAATCAAATCTTCCATATCTGCCTGCACGGGCAACGGTTCGTAATCATTGTAGCGGCTTATATCCATCACTACCAGTTGCATGTTTACTTGTGTTACAGCCGGGCTTTGTGTTGTCAGGTTCTTATTGTACCATACTTCTTTGCCTCTCACTTCATACCCCACTTGGCCCAGCAGGTCGCTCATGCCCCTTTGTGCTTGTACAAATCCTATTTGCCCCATGGGTACAGGTATAAAATTTGTAAAAGGGTCATTCGTTTTGGTAATACTGTACACGCCCATGTTACGGGGCAGTTTCACAGGAAATGCAGGCAGCACACTTTTGCTGATGCCGTTCCACGCTGTTACCGTTACGTTTTCATAGTAAGCAAGTACATGGCCTTCGGGTACTGTTTCACCACCTGCCAATGTTTCTGTATAAAACTGTGTTTTTAAATTCGCATTAATTACTTGGTTGATGGCTTCCATCACTTCCTCCGGGGCAGGCATAAATGAAGAAGAAGGATCGCCCATGGCAAGCCTTCTGCGTATTTGTTCCTGTAATTTGTATCTCGTGGTCATGTTACACTCCCGTTGCGTCTTTTTGCTGGAAATACTGTACTATCTCACCACTCTGCAGATTCACACCGCACAGTTGCAGCGTTTTGAATAAAATATTGTTTACTTCCGCATCATCCCATTCTAATTGTGTGCTGGCACCTGAGTTATAAGTAATCTCACGGCCACTTGCTCCACCCAATGTATAGTCGAGCACAGGCTTTGCCGGTCTTCTCAAATACATTAACGTACCTGCATAGCCCTGCGCAGGAAACATCTCCACCGCCCTCGCAGGGCTTGATGTGTAAATCAGACGTCCGATAGGCCTTGTTGCTGTTGCAGGTATAAGTTGGGATTTTCTTCTTTCGCTCCACTCGTCCTCTTTTACAAAATCTACTGCTTGGTAGGTTACATCGCCCGGTGCATTGGTATCTGCAATGTTAATATCCATAC
>ERZ1066126.382-NODE-382-length-9871-cov-7.115526_pt1 | contig 9871 bp, 6 predicted proteins | sample MGYA00382773_ERZ1066126 | MGnify/ENA primary metagenome ERZ1066126 (study PRJEB33369, sample SAMEA5778356) | biofilm metagenome | biome: Industrial cooling water; feature: Water cooling tower basin; material: Biofilm | place: United Arab Emirates | collected... | reverse complement strand
GCCCGGGGAGGCCACCCCGCCGCCGGCCACCGCCGGCGCAGTCGGGCTGCGGTCGGACGGCATGCACCGCGAGGTCGTCGTGCCGATCGATCTCGATGGCGAGCGGCTCGGCACGGTGTTCATCCGCGCCTCGCTCGACGAACTGGCCGGGCGCATCACCGTGTTCGCCGCGGCGACGCTGCTGATCGTCATCCTCTGCGGCGGCGTCGCGCTGCTCATCGCCGCGCGGATGCAGTCGGTCATCGCCCGGCCGCTCATGGCGCTCGCCGAGACGGCGCGACGCGTGACCTCCGATCGGAACTTCTCGCTGCGCGCCGCCGGTGCCGGTCGCGACGAAGTCGGCCGGCTCACCGACGACTTCAACCTGATGCTCGCCGAGATCGAGCGGCAGAACCTGCAGCTGCACACGCAGCAGGAGCGCCTCACCATCGAGGTGGCGCACCGCACCGCCGCGCTGCAGTCGGCGAACGCGCAGCTGACCACGACGGTGGAGCGGGCGCAGAACTACGCCAACCAGATCGCGCAGCTGACCGCGCTCGGCCAGTTGCTGCAGTCGTGCCTGACGGCCGACGAAGTCTACGGTGTCGTGCCGCATGCCATGCAGCGGCTGTTCCCAGACGGGTCGGGCGCACTGTCGCTGATCGACGCCTCCGGCAGCGTGATGGAGACGATGGCGATGTGGGGCACGAACCCGCCGCACCAGAGCGTCTTCGACTCGGCCGAGTGCTGGGCGTTCCGCCGCGGCCGCCCGCACATGGTGCGGGACCTGGCGTCGCCGGTGCGTTGCTCGCACCTGACGCGGGCTGATGGTCCGGTGTCGTTCTGCGTGCCCATGACGGCCCAGGGCGACACGGTCGGCGTGCTGCAGTTCTCCTTCGTCCCGGGCGAGGAGGCCGACGAGGTCGACGACAACGGCACGCCGAAGTCGACCCGCGGCCGGCTGGTGGTGGCGCTGGCCGAACAGGTGGCGCTGGCGCTGGCCAACCTCCGCCTCAGGGAAGCGCTGCGCAGCCAGTCGGTCGTCGACCCGCTGACCGGGCTGTACAACCGCCGCTATCTCGAAACGGTGCTCGAGCGCGACTGTCGCCGCGCGGTGCGCGCCGGCCGGCCGCTCACGGTGCTGATGCTCGACGTCGATCACTTCAAGCGCGTCAACGACACCTGGGGGCACGACGCCGGCGACCTCGTGCTGCGTGAGCTCGCCGGGCTGCTGCGCGCCCACTTCCGCGGCGACGACATCGCCTGCCGCTACGGCGGCGAAGAGTTCGTCGTGCTGCTGTCCGACTCGACGATGGAGGGCGCGCTGCAGCGGGCGGAGCAGTTGCGCCAGAGCGTCCATCGCCTGGCGATCCAGTATCGCCAGCAGTCGATCGGGGCGCTGTCGGTGTCGATCGGCATGGCCGCCCTGCCCGAGCATGGCACCAGCCCGGAGGAGCTCATCCTGGCCGCTGATCGCGCGCTCTACGACGCCAAGACCGGCGGCCGCGACCGCGTCGCGCGCGCCATGCTGGCAACCACCACCCGGCCGTAGGCCCTGGCGGCACGGCTTGCGCCCGGTCGCGCCGCGATCGATAAATAGGCATGCTGCAGCGGCTGGTCGCCGTGCTTCGCCAGGTGGGTGCGGGGTTGTTGCACAACACCTATGGCAGCTGCAGCGGCGACCCGATCGCCTGGGAGCACGACTTCCTCCGCCGCCAGGCCGAGGAACGGGGCGGCCCTCCCGTCGCCGGCCCGCGCCGAAGCCCGCCACCGCCGGACCAGACGCCACGCGCCTCGCGCCGCGCCAGCCGCCTGCTCGCGGTGATCCTGGTGCTCGGCACTGCGAGCGCCGCCTTCGCCCAGCGTCTCTTCTTCGGCGGCGAGGGGCGCGACCCGCAGGTCGTCAACCTGCCGTATGACGGCCGGTTCACCTTTGCGCGGCTGAAGTACACGACCGCACCGGGCGGCTACTGGTATCAGGGGCTGCCGTCATGGGCGCACGGTTATCCGCTGTCCGAGGACAACCTGATGCGCATCATGAACGAGATCAGCCTGATCGGCGCGCACGTCGAGGGCTTCAACGTGTTCTCGCTCGACGACGACCAGTTGATGCGCTATCCGCTGGCCTACCTGACCGAGGCGGGCTGGTGGACGCTCAACGAGCGCGAGGCGCAGGCGTTCCGTCGCTACCTGCTGAAGGGCGGCTTCGCGATCATCGACGACTTCAAGGTCGCCGGGACCTACGGGATGGGAGGCGGCGGCTGGGACGCGTTCGAAGAGAACATGACGCGGGTGATGCCGGGGGCGCGCTTCGTCGACATGCCGCTGTCGCACCCGATCTTCCACTCGTTCTTCGAGATCGAATCGCTCGACGACTTTCCGCAGGCCTACAACGCCGGGCCGCCGATCTTCCGCGGGCTCTTCGAGGACAACGACCCGAAGAAGCGCCTGATGATGATCGTCAACTACAACACCGACATCTCGCAGTACTGGGAGTGGTCGGGCCGCGGGTTCCGGCCGTTCGACGAGACCAACGAGGCCTACAAGCTCGGCGTCAACTACGTCGTCTACGGCCTCACTCACTAGGGACCGACCCGACCGACAGCGGCGTCGGAGCGTAGGCGTGTCCGCGTGCGCCGACGCGCCGCAGCAGCGCATGCGCCGACAGGCCGGGTGGTGGCATCCGCACCTCCGGTCCGAGGTTGTCGAACGCCGGCCCCGGCACCACGACGCAGAGCACGGCGCCATCGTGGGTCGTCACCCGGTAGAGCCCATCGGTCCGGGTCGCCAGCCCCTGCACGCCGGCCGTCGATCCGCGGGCCAGCCGGACGTCGAGGTGATGCTGCCGGCGCGAGGGCGGCGCGAACTGCAGTTCGCTGAAGCGATAGCTGTTCTGCTGCACGATCCCGGTCGGATCGCCCGAGATCACGAGCGCGCGGCCGTTGTCGTGCGCGAGGTTGGCGCTCCACGCGACCGCCTCGAGCAGGCAGTTGCCCCAGTAGTCCATGTCGTAGCGGCCGAACGCCCCCCGCGGCCCGCCGACCAGCCCGTTGAAGTAGACGATCTCGTTTGGATAGGCGCGGGCCTCCCAGGTCGCCGTGCCGATCAGGCCGGCAATCAGTGTCGCCAGCGTAACGCGCCGGCCCACGGGGTGACGCACCACGGCAGCGAGTGAGGCCCAGCCGCCCGCGGCGAGCACCACCAGCGGCGGATACGCGAACAGCAGATGCCGCACGCCGTCATACAGCGTGGTCTGCATTGCCACCGCCATCACCATGGGGAATGCCGCGACGCCCGCGAGCAGGGCCACGGGACGGCGGGCCGACGTCCACCCCAGGGTGAGGGCCAGCGCGACGCCGGCGATGACGACCGGCGGCGTGGTGATGAGAAACCACCACGGGACGTACGACAGCGGCAGCGCGTCGGCGGTGATGACGCGGCCGGCGAAGAGCATCGGCGCGCCGTAGGGGTAACCGGCGAAGCCGAGCAGCGCGCGCAGTGGTCGGAGGAGTGGCGACTGCTGTGCCCACGGCCAGGCCACGGTGCCGAACACCAGCACGGCCACCGACACCGCGGCGAGCCGTCCCGCAGTGGCCGCCACCTGGCGCGCGCTCAGGGTGCGGCGGGCGATGGCGCAGCCGATCACGAACAGGCCGAAGTAGCCCAGATAGATCAGGGCGCCGACGCGGATGCTGAGCGCCAGCGCCAGCGCGATGACCAGCGGCGCCGCGCTGCGGAGCGTCACGTACGGATACGACGTCGGCAGTGCGGCAATGTAATACAGCGCCGCCGTCGACATGGCGGCGAACGGCAGGTCCTTGGGGTTGTTCATCGACTCGCCGAGATAGCGCGGAGAGACGACGCCGAGCATCAGGCCGACCACGGCGGCCCATGGTCCGAACAGCCGGCCGGCCAGCCGTCCCATGTAGAGCAGGCCGACCCACCCGAACAGCGCGTTCAGGCCGTGACGCACGACGAAGCGATCGGCGGGGATGAAGGTCTCGACCGCCGCGCACAGGGTGTCGAACAGCCCGCCGTAGAAATTACCGTCGGTGTCGGCCGAGAACTCGCTGGCCGGGCGCAGGCCGCGGAGATACTGCCAGATCCGCTCGCCGTACAGGTGTCGCGAACGCTCGTCCCAGGTGACGCCGAAGTCGAACGACGCGACCACCATCAGCGGCAGCAGCACGGCGGCGAGCGACACGAACGTCCACCAGGCCGCGTCGCGCCGCGGCGGAGGTGAGAGGCGCCCGGATGCGGACGCGGCAGCGTCGGTCACGGGCTACCGCGAGCGGACCTGCGGCGAGGGGAGCTGGAACACCAGGTTGACCGGCGACGGTCCGAACGACGCCCAGGGCACGACCGGCGTCTGTTCGCGTCCCGGCTTCTGCCAGTCGCAGACCCCGCCCGGAAAGATCGTCGCCAGGCGCGCGCGGTCGGCGGCGGACATCGGCACGGTGTAGTCGCGCGCATCGACCGGCTTCAGCTGGCACTTCAGGACGTCGGCGGCGAGCGGGCCGCCCGCGACCAGCCGCGGTGCGGCATACACCGGGTACAACGTGCTGCACGGCGACACCGGGCCGGAGGCGAACGGCAGCGGGTCGGCGACGAAGGCTGGCGGCGTGGCGCGGTCGTAGCAGCCGCTGGTCAGGGCCGCGGGCCGATGCGCCCGCATCTTTTCGCGGGCTGGCCGGGTCGAGGTGTCGGCGGCGATCGCCGTCATCCACTCGTCGAACAGCTCGCGGCCGCGGTTGCCGGCGGTCGATCGCCACATCACCATGCTGTCGTCGTTGCCGCCGTTGGCGCGCCGCACCCGTTCACGCAGCGCGAAGTGGAACCAGCCGTAGTGATACCCGCCGGTTTCGTTGGAGGTGGCGTTGTCGAAGATCGGAATCGACCGGAGGCCGCCGTTGGCGCCCAGCATGAGGCCCGCCTGGTAGGCGCGGTGGATGGCGCCCGCGTCACCCGCGGCGCGCGTCGGCGTGTAGTTGGCGTCCTGGTCGAGGCCGCCAATGCCGGCGTTGAGGTCGAGGAACTGCTGCACCGTGATGCTGCCGCTGTTCAGCGCCGCCAGGCCGTACTGCACCCCGGTATTGTCGAACACGCGCAGCGCCGCGCCGGTGTCGGGGTTGACGCCGTAGACGTTGCGGGCGGCGTCGAACACCGTCGGCCTGGCGCCGCCGCGGGCGTGCGCCGGGTCGTAGCGCAGGGCCGCGGGGACGGCCGCGTTCCAGCGGGCCGACTGGTAGCCCTCAATGTCGGTGCGCAGCGGCACCGGATCGGTGCGCTGCGACTGGTTGGCGGCATCGATGAAGGCGCGCATGCCGTGATAGCCGCTGACCGCCACCTGCTGGGCCTCGCTGAAGCCGGGATGCGAGACGAAATAGTGGGTGAGCAGGTGCGCGTCCGATCCGGACATCGCAATCGCCAGCGCGTCTGGGAAGGTGGCGCGGATCTCGACACCGTCAATCAGTCCGGGAAACGCGTCGGCCACCTGCAGGCTGGTGTAGGCGCCGCCGGATCCGCCGTAGGAGATCGTGTAGAGCGGGACGCCGAACTCCTCGATGAAGTGCTCCTTGCCCATCATCGTCGTCTCGCCGGCGAGGAACGCGTTACAGCTGTTGGTCGGGTGGTTGAGCGTGTTGTTGAAGACCGCGTAGCCCTGCGCCAGGCGCGACTCGTCGGCGAGCACACTGACGCCGAGGGCCGCGCCCTGGATGTACCAGCCGCCCGGGCAGCCGCTGCCGTGGACCGCGAGCAGGCGGCGGTTCCAGCCGCGCGGCGGCGTGAACGGCGTCGGCGCCGGATCGGTGGTCGGATCGAACAGGATGGCGTTCTGGTAGATGCCGCGGTTCATCGTCCCGGTTTCGACCCGGACGATGAAGGGGACCGAACGGCCGTCGGTGGTCGTCGTGGAGGCGACGTCGGCCGGCAGCGTCCGCGGATCGGGGAGCGGGGTGTACCACGGCGCGGTGTTGCGGCCGCTGCCGCCGGGCACGGCCGTCGACACCGTGCGCGTCGACTTGTAGACGTAGTGCACGACCGTGCGGGCCGAGCAGTTGGTGTCGAGCGGTGCGCCGAGGGTGGTGCCGTCGGGCAGCGCGAAGGCGTCGGTCTGGCAGACGAACGGCTGCTGCCAGGGGCCCGAGATCACGGGACCGGTCACCGGGTAGCTGGTGACCGGGAGACGGGCCGACGCCGCGCCGGCCCGGGCGTCGATGGTCGACGCACCCAGCGGCAGCCCGGTCACCAGGCCCGCCATCGTCTGGCGGCCGGTGGACTGGAAGGCGCTGGTGACGTTGCGGCCTGCCGCCGTCACCGTCAGCGTCTCGGGCGACGTGCCCTCCGGCAGCCTCACCTGGACGAGGACGTCGCCACCGGTCACGCGACTGGCGTCGGTGGACAGCGTGGTGAGGGCGAGCCCCGCCGACGACGGGGTCTGCAGGGTCGCGGTGGCGATCGCGGCGGTGACGAACAGGGCGGTCAACAGCAGTTTCATCGAGAGCTCCGGCAGAGAACGCGTACCGTGTGCTGCGCGCATACTGGCAAACTCAGCCCCCCGCTGTAAACCGTCGTCAGGCCCCTGGCTATTGAACTGACCGGGGCAGTCGTATAGATTGCCGGGGCTCCCATCCGGGAGTGTCGTCATTGTCCTCGGAGGCTGGTGCAATGAAGCGTTGTTTTACCTCGTCCTTAACGGCCCTCGCGCTCGCGGGTGGGCTGGCGCTGGTGTGGGCGCCGGCGCAGCCTGTCGTCTCGGCGCAGAGCAAGGCCACGGCGACCAATGTGCCGGTCATTCCGCACGAACCGGTCCCCAACTTCTTCAAGAACCCTCCCGGCATCTATACCGGCGAGAACATGGGGATCGCGACCGATTCCAAGGGCAACATCTACATCTATCACCGCGCCTATGAGACGCGGCTGTTCCAGTACGCGCCGAACGGCACCTTCGTGCGCGAGATCGGGCGTGGCAACTACGGCTTCGCGTTCGCGCACTCGGTGCGGGTGGACGCGCAGGACAACATCTGGGCGGTCGACGAAGGCACCGACACCCTGGTGAAGTTCAGCCCCGAAGGGAAGATCCTGATGACCATCGGGCGCCGCATGGACCCGGTGTTCGCGATTGCCAACATGCCCGGCCAGGGCGCGTTCCACGGCCGTAACGAGAAGTACCGCTTCGGCCGCCAGACCGACGTCGCCTGGGACCAGCAGGGCAACATCTTCGTGCCGGACGGCTACAGCGATGGCCGGGTGGTGAAGTACGACAAGAACGGCCGCTTCGTGAAGGCGGTCGGCACGCGCGGCAGCGGCAACCTGCAGTTCAACACGCCGCACTCGCTGGCCACCGACTTCCAGGGCAACGTCTACGTCGGCGACCGCGGCAATGCCCGCGTCCAGGTGCTCGACAACGATCTGAACTGGAAGGCCAACTACCCGAACACCGGCAACCCGTGGGCGGTCTGCGTGTCCGGCGGCCCCGGCCCGAAGAACCCCGGCAAGCAGTACCTCTACGTGTCGAACTCGTGGCAGGACAGCGCGCCGGCCGCCGGCGCCGAGATCACCGGCGAGGTCTACAAGATGGAGCTCGACGGCACGATCATCGGCAAGTTCGGCCGCGCCGGCAAGGCGCCGGGCGAATTCGCGACCATCCACCAGATGGACTGCCGCGATCCGAACACCATCTACACCGCCGAGATCAACAACTGGCGGTCGCAGAAGATTCTGTTGAAGCCGGCCGCGAAGTCGAGCGCGAACTAGGAGACCCCCACGATGACACGCACATTCAAAGGATTCGTGGCTGCGGCCATGCTCGCGTCTGGCGCGTCGCTGACGGCGCAGTCGGGCGCGCCCGAGATCGCCTTCGACAGCACGGCTGATCTGCTCAAGACCAACACCGACGGACCGAACGCCGTGTTCGTCGGCGAGGTCGGCGGCGTCGGACAGGACTCGCGCGGACGCATCTTCGTCTACACCCGCACCGGTCATCCGTACGCGACGCTGGCCGACAACCGCACGTTCCAGCGCGGCGGCTCGCGCCTGCTCGTGTTCGACCGCACCGGCAAGATGACGGCCGAGTGGGGCCAGGACGTCTACGGGTTCAACGCCGCCATCGGGCTGCGCGTCGATCCGCAGGACAACGTCTGGACCATCGACGAAGTCGCCAGCCAGGTCGTGAAGTTCAATCCGGACGGCAGCGTCGGGCTGGTCCTCGGCCGCAAGCCCGAGGCGATCGGCGTCCGTCCGGCGGCGCCGCCGGCCGGTCGTGGTGGCGGGCCTGAGGCCGGCCGTGGCGGTCCGCCGGCGTTCCCGCCCGGAGGCCCCGGCGGCCGTGGCAACGCGCTGCCCGGCTCGGGCACGCCCGGGTCGACCTTCAACCGGCCGACCGACGTTGCCTGGGACAAGCAGGGGAACATCTACATTGCCGATGGCATCGGCAACAACAACCGCATCGCCAAGTTCGACAAGGAAGGGCGCTTCATCCGCCAGTGGGGCTCGACCGGCAGCGAGAACGGTCAGTTCCGCGGCATCAAGTCGCTCGCCATCGACGCGGCCGGCAACGTCTACGCCGCCGACCACGGCAACAAGCGCGTGCAGGTGTTCGACGCCGACGGCACCTACAAGTCGCAGTTCACCGGCATCGGTACGCCGCTCACGATGTGCATGACCACCGGCGCGACCCAGTACCTCTACATCTCGCACTCGGGTGACGCCGACGGGATGGAGGACGCCTACATCCAGAAGGTCGGGCTCGACGGCAAGGTCATCGGCAAGTTCGGATCGGCCGGTCGCCTGCCGAAGCAGTTCGGCCTCGCCAACTCGATCGACTGCCGCAACGAGAACGAGCTGCTGGTCGGCGAGATGGCAGTCTGGCGCGTGCAGAAGATCGCGCTGAAGAAGTAACGTTCGCGACCGTACGGCAGGAACGGAAACGGCGACGTGCCCGGAAGGGTCACGTCGCCGTTTCTTTTTGCGGCGGCCCATCGTCGCCGCCGCATCGCAAAGGAAGGCCGACATGGGCTGCGCGCTCCTGACGTTCGCCTGCATGCTCGCGGCCGCGCTGCCGCAGGCGCCCGCCGGCGGATCGCCCACCCGGATCACCCGCACGTCCGACACCGACGTGACGATCCGCCGCCGGTTCGCCGCTCCGCCGGCGTCAGTGTTCGCGGCGTTGACCCAGCCGGCGCTGCTGCGGCGGTGGATGAGCGCCAACGGCCGGGAGCTGGTGGAGTCGACGGTCGATCTGCGGAGCGGTGGGCGCTATCGTCACCAGTTCCGATCGCCGAGCGGCCGCATCTTCGCGATGTTCGGCGACTATCGCGAGGTCGTTCCCGACCGGCGCCTGGTGCACACCGAGGCCTACGACGGTTACGACTGGGAGCCACTGGTCACGACGACCGAGCTCGAGACCGATGGCGCCGGCACCGTGCTGACCATGACGATCCGCTATCCGTCGAGGGCGATCTGCGATCGGGATCTGCCGAATGTGGAGTCGGGCACGAGCGACGGTTTTCTGCGGCTCGACGCGCTGCTCGCGGAGCGCTGACTGTCGCGTCGGTGCCGGCCGTCAGGCCGGACGCAGGGCGTCTCTGGCCGCGAGGGCGCGGGCGCGCGCTTCGGCGACCGTGCCGCCGAGGGCGGTGATGTGGCCCATCTTGCGGCCGGGCCGCGGCGACGTCTTGCCGTAGAGATGCAGCCGCACGTCCGGCAGCGCCAGTACGTCGCTCCACCGCGGCTCGCCCCCGGCCCACAGGTCGCCCAGCAGGTTCACCATCGCCGCCGGCTGCACCAGATCGGTGGGGCCGAGGGGCAGTCCGCAGACCGCCCGCAGCTGCTGCTCGAACTGACTGGTACGGCAGGCTTCGATGGTGAGGTGCCCGGAGTTGTGCGGACG
>ERZ1066126.380-NODE-380-length-9875-cov-35.418534_pt1 | contig 9875 bp, 7 predicted proteins | sample MGYA00382773_ERZ1066126 | MGnify/ENA primary metagenome ERZ1066126 (study PRJEB33369, sample SAMEA5778356) | biofilm metagenome | biome: Industrial cooling water; feature: Water cooling tower basin; material: Biofilm | place: United Arab Emirates | collected... | reverse complement strand
ATCGCAGCACCCTACCTGGAAGTTGGGTGTTGCACTTGAAGCTAGAGCCTAAGCAGTGACCAGCAAGGCTAAACTGCTGAATTCGTCGACTGCGCTATTCCCCTCCGAAGACGACTGGCCGTATATAGACCAGCGGCTAGTTCGTGCGCAGTCTGCAAGAGACTTTCGGAAAAGGCAGGTCCAAAAAAAGCAATCATTCAGTCTTGAAGCCGTAATCGACCAATTCCAGTTTTCGGTCGTCGAAGCTCCGATGGGTAGGGGGAAGTCAACACTATTGGCCCAGGCCGCAATCAGAATGGCCGACCCCGAACGATTCCACGTCGATCGGCGCATCCCGGTTATAACAAATTTCAAAGAAATCAGGGACCGCTGGAAGGGTGACCTTGGTAGTCTGCTTGAGGAAGTCCGCGCGTCGGTAAGTATGGATGGTCTCAAATATGTTGTTTTCATTGATGGACTCGACGAACTCAAGATGGACCCCGCAGAGCAGATTGATTTGCTATCAGCCATCAAGGCGAGCTTGAACGGACGGCCCGAAGTAAATCTTGTTATCGCCTCTCGACCTGTTGCGATTGAAGTCGATCAACATGTCGAAGGGGCCTTTACAAAACTGGAGCTAGAGCCGTTTTCAACGAAGCAAGTCATCAAGCTCGTTGATTCGCTGTGTAAGAGCAAGCTCATCCTGGCGCGATTGACGAAAGACCTGGAAAAATCAAGCCTGTTCAGATCTCTTCCGAAATCTCCGATCTCCGCTATCCTGCTTGCGACTCTTCTGCGTGAGAATTCGAACGAAATTCCCTCGACAATGACCGAGCTATACAGGAAGTATGTCGAACACGTACTTGGACGGTGGGATATGTCGAAGGGTCTCCAATCTCAGACTGAGTATGAAGTAATAAATAATGTCTCAATTTCACTAGCAAGATTCTACATTGACAACTCACTTGACGTTTTTTCAATACAAGAGGCGCGAGATGTTTTCAATGCGTATGTGGGGAGCAGAAACCTAGGGCCGTTTGACCCGGGCAAATGTTTCGACAAGCTACTTGAGAAGAACGAAATATTTGCTGTCTCACAGCATGACGGAGTGATGACGTTTCGTCACCGAACATTTGCCGAATATCTGTACGCGCTCGGAAGACATCTCGATAATGATAACGAACTACAACCTGAAATTTTCCATTCCTATTGGACAAACGTCTATTTCTTCTTCTTTGGTATTAAGAAGGATGCATCAACTTTAGTCGCTGCTGCCAGCGCCATGAATGGCGAAGGGCAGATGGGTCGTTTTAACAAGATGCTGGCTATGCCCAACTTTCTTCTGGCAGCGTACATGACACCATATGCAGACGTGACGTTTGCGGTTCGACGCTACTTTGATGAAGTTGCTGCGCTTTATTTGGGAATTGTTTCAAAGCAAGACGATGAAAACCCACTTTCGAAACTGCCCGAAATTGATTTGCTATGCATTTTCACAATTACTATCAGTAGGTACTTCTCCTACGATTTTTTTATCGACGCTCTAAAGACCTGCGCGGCTGATTTATATAGCCAACCAACTCTTGATCAAACCAGCGATCTTACAGAACTGTTTTTTCTCAACAGCGCACTCGCTTCAATCGGCGATCATCATGCTTATGAAACGTTGATAGAGGATTACGGTTCGATCATGCCGGTTGCGTTGCGGCTTGGTATCGTCAATCACTCGGAATTCGTTGGTCTTAAGACGGAAGCTGTAGAACGATATTCTAAAAAGTTTCATAAGGCCCTCAGAAATAATCCTTCCCTCGCTCGTTCAGTAAAGCAAATTTTTGAGCCTCCGACCAAGGCAGTAGGACGCGAGAAGCAACTTGTTGGATCGTCAAACCCGCGTAACCCGCGTAAACCCGCGTAAGGTGGATTCCCGTGTAACCCGCGTAAGGCGGATTCCCGTGTAGGGTGGAACCCGCACACGCTTCATCGTGCGGATTCCACCGCCACGCGCACGGCACGATGGACGATGGTGTGTCGGGGGCCGGATGGCGGAATCCGCGCGGGGGGATGGCGGCATTGTCATTTGTCCTCGGCGCGCGGGTTCCGCCCTACGTCAGATTTTTCTGACGTTTTATTGCGGGGAATGCTGACTGACGGGTGTGGGTGGGATGGGCATGATGGCGATCTGGTTCTTTTGGATGCCTGCGATGCCCAACTATCGACGTGCGTTGACGCCGGGTGGCACGTGGTTTTTCACGGTCAATCTGCTGGAACGTCGTGGCAACGATCTACTGGTTCGGCACATCGATCTGCTGCGGGCGTGTGTGGCGGCGGAGCGATCACGGCGGCCTTTTGCGATTCGGGCGTGGGTGGTGCTGCCGGAGCATATGCACTGGATGTGGACGCTGCCGGTCGGCGATGCGGACTTTCCGACGCGCTGGCGGCGCATCAAGACGGACTTCTCGCGGGCGCTGGCGCGCACGGAACGGCGATCGACGGTGCGTGTCAGCCGCGGCGAACGTGGCATCTGGCAGCGGCGCTATTGGGAGCACCAAATACGCGACGACACCGACTTCGCGCGCCACTTCGACTACATCCACTACAACCCGGTCAAACACGGTTGGGCGAGATCACCCGCACTGTGGCCGCATTCCAGCTTTGGCGAAATGGTGGCGCGTGGCGTCTACCACCGCGATTGGGCTTCGCCCGTTGCCTTGGATGTTGGCGAGGGGTAGGGCGGAACCCGCACAAGTTTCATCGTGCGGATTCCGCCGTTACGCGGTCCGAGCGGCGGATTCCGCCGTTACGCGGTCCGAGCGGCGGAATTCACCGTTACGCGGTCCGAGCGGCGGAATCCACCGTTGCGCGGTCTGAGCGGCGGATTCCGCCGTTACGCGGTCCGAGCGGCGGAATTCACCGTTACGCGGTCCGAGCGGCGGAATCCGCGGTTACGCGGTCCGAGCGGCGGAATCCGCGCGTGTGGATGGCGGCATTGTCAATTGTCCACGGCGCGCGGGTTCCGCCCTACTTGCCGGGCTGAACGGATGCGCGAGAACGAGGACGGCCGAATCTTCACGCGAAAACGTCGGCTGCGCGCGGCAGGTCCACGGCCCGCATTCGCGCACGAGCGCTCGGACACTCGGCCTCATACACAGAATTTCAGACATTCTCCGGCGCCGAATGCCGCGCATGCGCGCGCGAGTGCTCGATCATTCGACGCCGAATGCCGCGCATTCGTGGCCGAGTACTCAAGCATTCGACGCCGAATGCCGCGCATTCGTGGCCGAGTACTCAAGCATTCGACGCCGAATAAACTAGCTCGACGCCGAATGCCGCGCATTCGTGACCGAGTACTCAAGCATTCGTGGCCGAGTACTCAAGCATTCGCGCACGAGTACTCGATCATTCAACGCCGAACAAAAATTGCTCGACGCCGAACGCCGCGCATTCGCGCACGAGTGGTGGATCATTCGACGCCGATCAAAAATTGCTCGACGAGCCTTTGACTTTCGCGTCGATCGCTTTACGCCGTAGCGCTCTCGCGCCTGTGCCGGAACGCCCGTGCCGCCGCGTATTCAGTTTCGCCGCTTACCAGTGCCCAACCGAATTGTGATGCGTGAGCCCTCTGCTTTTTCGAGCGTCGCGCCCAGCGATACCAGCAGCGCCTCGACATCGCGCCACTTCACGTTGTCGCTGGCTGGGAGGGCAAAGATCAGGGAAAGCGAAATCAGGTTAAGCGCGCCGCCGGACGGTTGCTCGTGCCGTCCGTCATGCCCTGGATGATGGGAGTTCCAACGCAGGGCGTGGCTCCATCGTTGCCCGGATGTTGCGGCGGTTTGACGCCAGGTTGTTTGCAACCCCGAGTCAAGCGATGGCAACGGCGCGACGATGGTGCTGGCGACTGCGCTGCCCAGACTGCCCAACAGCGCCGGCCAGTGGGTCGGCGCATCTGTCCAGACTTTGGAGATTGTCATGCACGCCATTTTGCCCCGATTCGCCGCTGCGTTGTCTCTGTTGGCATCGTCCCTGGTCAACGCGCAAATCGACGGACCCCTGATCGTTGCGCCCGGCATCAACGGCGGCAGCCGAGTCGATACGATCGTGCCAGCGGACGGCCTGCCGCTGGTGGTTTATAGCGAGCCCGGCGCCGTGCGCGCGCTGAAGTGCGGCGACACCACCTGCACCAGCGGCAATGTCATCTCGCTGGTCGTGCCATTCAATGTGCGCCGCGTGCGGCTCGCGCTCGGCACCGATGGCCTGCCGGTGATCGGTCTGTCGGTGACTTCCAGCGGCCTGCGCATGGCGCGCTGCTTGAATGCCGCTTGCAGCAGCACCACGCTGAACATCATCGATCCGGCAAATCTCGGCTCGGCCACCGATCACGCCTTGGTTGTACCCGGCGATGGCCGCCCGTTATTCGCCTATTACGACAGCAACAATTTCGACTTGAAGTACGCGCGCTGTACCGATGCGAGTTGCTCCAGCAGCACGGTGGTGCTGCTCGACAGCGTTGGATTCGTGGGCAACGCACCAGCGCTGACCCTGGTCGGCGGTTTGCCGCAGATCGCCTACAACGGCAGCGGCCTGCGCTTGGCGCGCTGCGGCACGCTGGATTGCCCGGCAGCGACGATCAACACGTTGACGACCGACAACGCCCAGGACATCGCGATGATGACCGGACGCGATGGCTTTGCGATGATCGCTTATCGCCACGATCAGGCCTTGCTGGACGCGCTGCGCTTGGTCAAATGCAACGACAGCGCCTGCAGCACCCATGCCAATACATTGCTCGACAGCACCAACACCGGTGTCGGCCTCGGCAATGCCGTCACGCTGCGCGCCGGTGCCGACGGCTTGCCGGTGATGAGCTACATCGACTTCAGCTTCGCCGCGGTCAAAGTGCTGCGCTGCAGCCGCCAGGACTGCCTGACCACCAACATCACCACCGTGCATGCGCCGGACGGTGGCGTCGTGACCACCGGTCACTTGGGATTGGCGGTGCATAGCGCCAACACGCCGTTGATCGCGTACACGGTGAACGGCACCAACGGCCTGCGCCTCAGTTTCTGCAACACCCGCAGTTGCCTCTGAGTCTGGCCGCAGCCCACGCTTGCCGACGTGATGCGCTCTCGGGCGCGGCTCGTCGGCTGCGCGATTCAGTCGTGCCGACGTCATCGCCGTTGATCATCAGCCCGCGTAAGGCGGATTCCCGTGTAGGGCGGAACCCGCACAAGCTTCATCGTGCGGATTCCGCCGTTACGCGGTCCGAGCGGCGGAATCCGCGCGGGTGGATGGCGGCATTGTCATTTGTCCTCGGCGCGCGGGTTCCGCCCGACTAGTCTACGGCACGATGGACGACGGTGTGTCGGGGGCGAGATGGCGGATTCCGCGCGGGTGGATGCTAATGCTGGTGCTCGCGCGGCGGCTGGTTTGTGCAATCGATGATCTCGCCCATCCGATCGGTGGTTGTGCGGATGTGCGCCAGATTCAGGTTGCTGTGGTCGTTGTAGTCGGTCAATGTGGTCAGCGTGCCGCCGCAGGTGGTCACTTGCCCAGCGTCGCTGGCGTTGATATCGAAAACGACGGGATTCTGGATGGTGCCACTGTTATTCCAGTCGACGGCGACGCCGGCGGCGAGTCCGCAAACGCCAGCGGCTTCGTTGAGCGCGTTCTCGTCGAGCGTGATGCGGTTCCCCAGCGAATATCCGGCGACGCCGTTGCCGGGCACCGTGCAATCGGTGTCGACGCCGGGGAACTGATAGCGATAGTTCATCACCGAGTTGTAGTTCGGCTTGTAGTTGCAGTTGACATTGCCGCCGTGGCGCAGCCCGAAGTTATGGCCGATCTCGTGAATTATGGTGTTGCGGACGTTCGCTGTGGAGCCGGAGCAGTACAGCGATACGATCAAGTCGTCGCCCGGCAATTCGGCCTGACCGGAACTGTTTCCGTTGTTGTAGGTGTGCGGAAGGATTGCGTAGTGGAAGTAGCGGAAGCGATTGCTCGCGAAATGCGCGGCTTTGTACCCGGCAAACTCGGCGCCATTGACGCCGCCGGCAATATCGCCATTGGCATCTGCGATCAGATTGCCGCCCGTGAATAGCCCGCCTTGTCCGTAGTCCTGGATGAAGTCGATGCCGCTGCTGCCATCCGGATTGACCACCGGCATGGCGGAAAACGCCGCCGCCGTTTGCGTCATCATGGCCGCTGTCGGTCGATGCGAGTGCGCCGCGCAGCCAACGGCATCGTCGAACCAATCGTATTCGATGAGCACGGTCTTGCGCAGCGCCTTGGCGCCCATGGCCGGAAGGTTGAGGCCAGCGGCGCTGCCGAGCACCTCATCGCCATCGATCAATCCGTCGTTGTCGGTATCGGCATTGGTGGGCGAAGTGCCAGTGCGCGTGTAGTCGACATACACATTGCTCGCAGTTTCGAAGCAATCGGGCAAGCGATCATTATCGGTGTCGACAGAGCAACCGGCTTCGAATCCGTCCGCATCGATGAAGTCGATCCCTTGGGCGTTGGCGGCTGTCGACAGAATCATGAGAACGAATAAGTAGCGCATGCCCACACCGCACGTCCGATGATGGCATCCAGTATAGGGCCCAGCAGGCGAGGGACCCCAACCAGGCGAACACGCTGACGCCGACGCCAAAGATGGGCCGAACTGGCGCGTCGGCCATTCTCGGATCGGTACGCAAATCTTCAGCGCCGGTTTGTCCGCTGGTGTAATCGCCGGTCTCGATGCTTTCGGCAATGCCGGCGCGCGCGGCATTGCGATCCATGGCTTTGCGATGCTCATGATCGATCCTGGTGATGGCATCACTACCGCACGACCTGGGCCGCGCGGCATGTGGCGCGAGCTTTGGCGGTCTCACCCACGCGGGTCGCACGCAACGCGCGATGCTCATGTCCAGATTTCCCGCAATTCTCGTTCCTCAGGGCAACCCATACCGTGAGGCACGCATGCGATTCACTTTCCACCTCCGCAACCTTTGGTTGTTCGGCCTGTCGTGCTGCATCGGCGTTCTTGCCGCGTGCTCTGTCAATACGGCCGCCGCTGCGATCGTCGGCGCCAATTCCCCGATGGCCGCTCCGGTCGTTTCCGGGCGAACCTTTTCGGGCGTATTTCGGGAAGCCACGCCGGGTCGAAACACTGCATTGGTGCTGGACTTGTCGGAGAGCGAGTTCTTTTCCAACACAAACGCACAGGCGGCTCTCGGCTACCATCTGGTCGATGTGGACGTCAAAGCCACGCCGGGTTCGAGCACGCCGCGTTGGTCGGGCGTTTACGCATCCGGAACGGCATCCGGGACCCAACTCTGGATCCTCAACAGAAACGATTTTGCGAGCAAGGCCGCCGCGCTGAAGGCGGCGGGCTGGGATCTCGTCGACCTCGAGACCTACCGGCAGGAGTCAACGGCAACGCATTGGTATGTCGGACTGTTCCGTCCAGGAACTGGAACTCAGATTTTGGCCTTTTTCGGATCGTGGTCGGACGTCCAGCAACAGTCGGCGATTTTTCGGCAATCCCCATATGGTCGCCATTTGTCCCTCATCGAACATCATGAAGAAGGCAGTCAGGACGTGTTCGCCGCCGTTTGGGGCGAAGCGGCTGCGCAGACGTCGGAAGCGATGATGGGTGGCTGGAATCAAGTCGCAGACGGCATCCAGCAGAAGGCGGCTCGGGGCCTGCGGATCGTGGATCTGGAAGCCACTCACTGGCACATCGAGCGCTCCCAAATGGTGCTGCACGAGCGCGGATATCTGGGTATGTGGCTTCGCGGCGACGATGACCATGAAGTGGTCGCCGCTACCACGCGGGGCGTGTTCTTGCGCAAGATCGCGGAACTGGGCCAGAGAGGATTGCAGCCGATCCGAATCGAAATGGAGCAAGGCTTCATGCCGCCGGTCGGACTGGCGGCGAACTTTGCGCGTGAGATGGATGGTCGAGTCCCCGGCTACAGTTACGCGGTCGCCGAGCAAGGCGTCGTGACGGCGAAAGGCGGGTTTGGCTTCGCTCGCCCGCTCTGGACGAATCATCCATCCGGTTCGCTGCACATGTCGGCCGACACGCGGTTCGATGTCGCCAGCGTCAGCAAATCCCTGCTGGCTGCGGCGGTGCTTCGACTGCGCGACCAGGGGGCCTTCGGTCCGGATGGCATCGACCAATCGTTCCTCAAGGGACCTTACCTCAACGGCGCCACACTCGGAAACGCAACGAACATCGGCTACCTGATGGAAGCCGTGACCATTCGCCATTTGCTGCGTATGCAGAGCAGCGTCCCCTTCAGGGACTGCTCTGTAGCCGATTGGTACCAGCGCTATGTGTCGACAGACATCCCTTGGCAAGCGCCGCCGGGCACGGTCATGGTCTACAACAACGCCGATTCGTGCGTACTGCGCATGGTCATCGAGCGGGCGAGTGGCAAGCCTTTTGTCCAGTATCTCCAGGAACAGGTCCTGACGCCGATGGGCATTGCGGCGTCCAATGGCATCTCCTGCCTGCCCACCGCGCTATCGTCGGAGGTGCAGTACTTTCTGTTCGACAATGTCGCTGGAAATGGCGTCCGCGCGCAGTCGAACAGTCTTTACGATCGCGTCTGCGGCGCTGGTGGGCTGCATGCGTCCGCAGATCAAATCGTGCGATTCCTGATCGGACTGCGCACGGTCTTGCCACAGGCCTCAATGAACGATTTCATCAATCAAATGATGAACGGTGCCGGGATGCTGAGTTCGCGCCTCGGCCAGTACTATGGGAAAAACGGCGGCACGGAATGGGAACAAGGCAGCGTGAGCGGCGGAACGTCCGCGGTCATCGGACTGGCGCCGCAAGACACGCAGGTGGTGATCATCTCGAATGCAACGCTGCCGAACGGCGATTTCATTACCGGAACGTTGGCCAAAGCAGTGAACGACCTGCAATCGATGCCGATCCATGGTTATCAACTGAAGTCAGTTTCGACGGGCAAGTGCATTACCGTGCCTACGAGTTCTGGCTCGACGCTGGCTACGCTCGCGCCCTGCCAGATCCTGGCGACGGCGCCGCAACGTTTCGTTCAGAGCAAGCGTCGCTGGGATCCGGTTGGAACGGCTGTCCAGAGCCAGTTCAGAGCGGGCGGGCTGTGCCTGTCGTCCCGATTCGGCGAGTTCTATCAATGCGATGCGTTCTTCAGGGACATCGAGTTCCAAGTGTCGCCTCCGAACCGCTATGGGCAGGTGCAGCTCAAGCGCAGCTCATCGAATGTTTGCGTGATTCCTGGACTCGATGGGCTCAGCGTCGATCAGACGTACTGCCAGGCGACCAGTCGTGAGTTCTGGACCCTGCTGCCGCTCGGCCCGAACTGACGACCGAGGCTGCTCAAGCTGCTGGGTCTCGTCGGCGGCTGCAAGCTACTCAAAGCCATTGCGGTGAAGCTGATCCGGCAGATACACGTAGACGTCGTCGATGAACCAGTTGGAGCCCACAGTGGATGAACTCTCGGTGCCCAGCAACAAGCATTCATCCATCCTCCAGCCATTTGCGAACGTTCGCCACCGCGCCCTCGGCGGTGTCCGGCGAGGGGTGCGGGCAGTGGAACACGCGCACCGCACCGGATAGCCGACTTGTGACGCGCGAGCGCCGGGTGAGACTGGCTTGTGTGCAATGACTCGCATGGCTGGTCACGCCGCCTTACTGGGAGCGCTGATCGTGTTGTCCGGCTGGTCGATGCCGGCCATGCGCAACTGCGATCAGCGGTTCGAAGACGAAAAGAAGCGGCGTGCTTGGCTTGTCGCTCAGCAAGCAGCTGTTGTCCGCTGTTCAAACTCTCCCAGTCTTCAGTTTTTCATTCGTCGCTTGATTCCTCATCAGCGTCCGATTCGTCGCTTGATTCGTCACCAGCGTCCGATTCGTCGCTTGATTC
>ERZ1066126.379-NODE-379-length-10047-cov-6.891813_pt1 | contig 10047 bp, 11 predicted proteins | sample MGYA00382773_ERZ1066126 | MGnify/ENA primary metagenome ERZ1066126 (study PRJEB33369, sample SAMEA5778356) | biofilm metagenome | biome: Industrial cooling water; feature: Water cooling tower basin; material: Biofilm | place: United Arab Emirates | collected... | reverse complement strand
AGCCCGCTGATCGCGACCGCGTGTTCCATGGCATTTTCGAGCTGGCGGATGTTGCCCGGCCACGAGTAGCTCATGAGGGCGCGCACCGCCTCCTGTGACAGCGACCGGGCCGCCAGGCCGTTGGCCTCGCACGACTTCTTGACGAAGTACTGCGCCAGCAGCGGAATGTCCTCGCCGCGGCTGCGCAACGCCGGCAGCCGCACCGGGACGACGTTGAGGCGATAGTAGAGGTCTTCGCGGAAGGTCCCCTCCTTCACCATCTTCTTGAGATCGAGGTTGGTGGCGGCGATGACGCGGATGTCGACCTTCATCGACCGCGAGTCGCCGACCTTCTCGATCTGGCGCTCCTGCAGGGCGCGCAGCAGCTTGGCCTGGAGCGGCAGCGACATCGACGCCACTTCGTCGATGAACAGCGTGCCCTTGTGGGCCAGCTCGAAGCGGCCGACGCGCGCCTGCACGGCGCCGGTGAACGCCCCCTTGGTATTGCCGAACAGTTCGGCCTCGACCAGCCCCTCGGGAATGGCGGCGGCGTTGAAGGCGACGAAGTGCTGGTCGTGCCGCGGGCTGTTGTGGTGGATGGTGCGGGCGATCAGTTCCTTGCCGGTGCCGGTCTCGCCTTCGATCAGGATCGTGCTGTTCATCGGCGCGACCAGTTCGAGCGTCGAGAACACGCCGCGCATCGACGGGCTGCAGCCGATGATGTTGTCGAAGCGGAAGCGATTCTGTAACTGCGCACGCAATTCCGCATTTTCCTGGCGCAGCTGCCGCTGCTCGATCCCGGCGCGCAGCACGCGCGACAGCTGGGCGAGCTGGAACGGCTTGATCAGGAAGTCGATGGCACCGCGCTTGATAGCGGTGACCGCTTCGTTGACGCCACCGAACCCGGTGATGACGACGGCGCGGATGGCGGGAAAGAGGGTGAGCGCTTCATCGAGGACATCCATGCCGTTGGCGTCGGGCAGCCGCAGGTCGACGACCAGGCCGTCGTATGCGAAGCCGCGGAGCCGGTCGATGGCGTCGGCGCCGTCCAGCGCCTGGGCGACGGCGAAGCCGTCGGCTTCGAGGCCTTCGACGATCACCTGCCGCAGTGTGGGTTCGTCTTCGACGACCAGGACGGATGGACGCGCACGTTCACTCATGTCATGCCCCTTGACGAGCGGAAGCTTACCGGAGGGCTCCCCGCGCTGGCTGTCCGAATCTGTCGGACTTCCGCGTACATCACGGCCGGGGGGCCCACCGATGGTGGCGGCTGGCCGTCCAGGATTGGCGGCTGACCGACACTCACGGTTCTGCACCCTTATGTCGGCAAAGCGACGCTGCGGCTTTAGAGGGATCGCTCAAGGTTTCTTGCCGGTGGTCGATTAACCGACATTCGCGCCATGCACATGCGTCCAGACGGCCAGGAACGGCGGGACTTCGAGGTCCTGATTGCGGACGACGACAGCGGCGTCCGGGAGTTGCTGGCCGATTTCCTGGCGGAACGCGGCCTCAGCGTCGCCACCACCCCGGATGGCCGGGCGGCGGTGACCGCGCTCGAACGGTCGGGCCAGCAGTGCCGGCTCGTCTTTACCGACATCGCCATGCCGGGGGCCGACGGCTTTGCCGTGCTCAACAGTGCCCGGCTCGCCAACCCCTCTTCTTATGTCGTCATGATCACCGGCTATGGATCGCTCGAAACGGCGATTCACGCGGTGCGCATGGGTGCACAGGATTACCTGACCAAGCCGTTCTCGCTCGGGCAGGTGGACGTCATCCTCCAGAAAGCCAACGCCCGGCGCCGGGAAGAGGAGGAACGTCAGGCACTGGCCGGCCAGCGATCGATGGCCAGCGCGCTGGCGGCGATCGAGACGCGGCTCGCGGCGATGGAGACCCAGCTGCGCCAGCTCCTCGACCGTTAGTGGCACAGTTTTCGCCACCCCGACCCGCGACGTTGACGGTGCACCGACACATCGCGACCCCGCCCAGTCAAAAACAGGCCTGAAATCGCTCGGCCCGCGCCGCCCATCACCCGGGCACCCCTCTTGCTCAACCGCACAGCGCGCCCCTTCGCAGTCATGCGCTCGCGTGATGAGCGGCATCGGGGCGGGAGGAACGAGCGATGAACGAGATCAGCGACAGCGCACTCATGGCCGCGCTCGGCCGGCAGATGACCCAGGCGGTGGCGAAGCAGGCCGTCGCGGCCGGCAACCTCGCCAACCTCGATACCCCGAACTACCGCGCCAAGGAGGCGTCGTTCGGCGACGTCCTCAATGGCGAAGTCCAGAAGCTGAAGATGACGGTGACCGACGCCAAGCACCTGCCGGCGCCTGGCGCCGGTCAGCCCGAGACCCGCGAGGTGCAGGGGCTCGAGTCGCGGCGCGACGGCAACAACGTGCAGCTCGATCGTGAACTGCTGACGATGACGCGGGCGTCGGGCGACTTCGCCGCGGCGCAGCAGGCGCTGTCGGCCAAGTTCCGCCTCATTCGTTTCGCCATCAACGAAGGACGCTGAGTAAATGTCGACCCTGTCTGCCGCGATCAACGCCAGCGCCAGCGCGCTCGACGCCGAGCGCACCCGCATCGAAGTGGCGGTCTCGAACATCGCCAACGCCGACTCGACGCGCGGTCCCGACGGCAAGCCGTACCGCCGTCGCGACGTCGTGCTCGCCGCCGACGACAACCATACCTTCGACGCGGCGCTCGGCCGCGCCAACATCGCCGGCGTCAAGGTGGCGGCGGTGGTCGAGGACCAGTCGCCGTTCAAGCGCCGCTACGACCCGTCGCATCCTGACGCCGACGGCGAAGGCTTCGTCGCGATGCCGAACGTCGACACGCCGGAGGAGATGGTGAACATGATGACGGCCAGCCGCGCCTACCAGGCGAACCTCACGGCCATCGGCCTGATTCGCGAACTGGTCAGCAAGTCGCTGGAGCTGGGGAAGTAAGCCATGGCCACCCCGATCAGCGGACTTCCCGTCACCGGCGTCACGCCGGCCGCGACCACGCCGGCGCCGGCCAGGACCGAGGCCACCGGCTTCGGCGACGCGCTCGCCGGCATGCTCAACTCGGCCGAGCAGGCGCAGAACGCGTCCAACAGCGCCGTCGGCCAGATGCTCGACGGCAGCGGCGACGTGCACGACGCGATGATCGCGCTGCAGCGCGCCGAACTCACGCTGCAGCTCACCGTGCAGGTGCGCAACAAGCTGGTGCAGGCCTACCAGGACATCATGCGGATGCCGGTGTAGCGCGCACCGCCTAAGACCTAAGACCTAAGACCGTAGACCCCAGACCCGAGACCCAAACAGCCGTGAACTTCGAACAGTTCTTCAATCGTCTCAAGGCGTCCGTCGGCGCGATGTCGGGCAAGCAGCTCGGCACGATGGCGGTGGCCTTCGTCGTGGTCGTCGGTCTGACGATCGGCTCGGCCTACTACATCAACCAGCCGACCTACGGCGTGCTGTTCAGCGACCTCGATCCGTCGGCGGCGGCGACCGTGGTGGGCAAGCTGAAGACGGCCAAGGTCGCCTACGAGCTCGACCCCGGCGGCCGCACCGTCCGCGTGCCGGTCGAGCGCATCGACGAGCTGCGTGTGCAGTACTCCTCGGAGGGGGTGGTCGGCAGCGTGCCGAGCGGCTACGAGCTGTTCGACAAGATGCAGTTCGGCGTCACCGACTTCCAGGAGCACGTCAACTACCGCCGCGCGCTCGAGGGCGAGCTGTCGCGCACGATCTCGACCATCGCCGAGGTCGGCGGGGCCCGCGTCCACATCGCGCTGCCCCAGCCGTCGCTGTTCACCGGGCGCGAGCAGGTGCCGACCGCGTCGGTCATTCTCAAGCTGCGCGACAACCGCAAGCTGTCGGCGTCGACGGTCACGGCGATCACCGGCATGGTGTCGCACAGCGTCGAGGGCCTGCGCCCCGAATCGGTCGCGATCATGGACAACTTCGGCCGGCCGCTGTCGAAGCCGACCGAAGACGAGACCGCCGACGGCGCGCCGATCGAGCGGCAGCAGCGCATCGAACACGACCTGACGACCCGCGTGGTCGGGCTGCTCGAGCCGATCGTCGGCGTCGGCCACGTCCGCGTCAACGTCACCGCCCGGCTCCAGACCGGCACCGAGGAGCGCACCGAAGAGCGCTGGGATCCGACGCCGGTCATCCGCGGCGAACAGCGATCGACGACCACCACCGGACCCGCCGCCGTGGCGCTGAGCACGTCGGTCACCGGCGCCAACGGCCAGCCGTCTCAAGGCATCGCCGGCACCCAGGCCAACCTGCCACCCGATCCGAACCGTCCGGCTGACCAGATGAAGCCGGTGGCGGCCGCCGGCCTGACCGGCGGCGTCACCAGCAGCCAGACCAGCGAGACCCGCAACTACGAACTGAGCAAGACCACCACGCACAGCCTGCAGCCGCGCGGCGATGTCTCGCGCCTGTCGGTGGCGGTGCTGCTCGACGACAACCGTCAGCCGCAGGCGGCCCAGAACGGCCAGCCGGCCGCCGATGCGGTGCGCCCGCGCACCGCCGAAGACCTGCAGAAGATTCAGGCGCTGGTGTCGGCCGCCGTCGGCCTCGACACCGCCCGCGGCGACCAGCTGACGGTCGAGAACATCGCCTTCGAGGAGACGCCGGTCGAGGAACCGCTGCCGGCGCCGGGGGTGTGGGAGAAGTTCGGGCCGCAGGTGTTCGAGGCGCTGCGGATGTTCGGCATCGCCGCCATCGGCCTGTTCGCGGTCTTCGCCATCGTCCGTCCGCTCATGAAGAGCGCCACCGGCACCGCCGCCGTGCGCGGCTCGGCGGCGCCGAAGGCGCTGGCGGTCGTCGCCGCCGCCGCGGCGGCCGGCGCGTCGCCGCGCACCGTCCAGGATCTCGAAGCCGAGATGGACGCGCAGCTGATGTCGGGCGAGGCGATGAAGATGCCGGTGCTGACCCGCCGCATGGCGGCGCTGACGCAGAAGGAACCGGAGAACGCAGCCCGCCTGCTGCGCACCTGGCTCAACGAGGACTAGTCGATGTCGGTTCAGGTCACCATCACCGGCGCCCGCAAGGCGGCGATCCTGCTGCTGACGCTCGGCGAAGCCCCGTCCGCCGAGGTCTTCAAGCACCTGCACGAGGACGAGGTCGAGGTCATCGCCAAGGAGCTGACCGACATGGGCGTCGTCGCCGCCGAGAGCACCGAGCGCGTGCTCGACGAGTTCAGCCAGATGGTGTCGTCGGGCAACGGCTCGACCCACGGCAGCGTCGACTACGCGCGCCGGCTGATCGACAAGTCGAAGGGGGTCGATGCGTCGCGGCGCATCCTCGACCGGGTGGTCACCAAGAAGCGCTCGAACGCCGGCTTCACCTCGCTCGAGAAGGCCGATCCGGAACAGCTGTCAAAGTTCATCCTGGCCGAGCATCCGCAGACGATCGCGCTGATCCTGGCGCACCTCAAGGCCGGCAGCGCCGCGCAGCTGGTGTCGCTGCTGCCGAACTCGCTGCGCGCCGACGTGCTGACGCGCATGGCCAACCTCGACGAGATTTCGCCGGATGTCATCACCCAGATCTCGGCGCTCATCGACCAGCGCCTGACCACGCTCGGCGGCGGCCCGTCGCGCGAGCAGCACGGCGGCGTGCGTGCGGTGGCCGAACTGTTCAACCGCCTCGACCCGAACCTGAGCAAGTCGGTGCTCGAGGCGATCGAGACCGACGCGCCCGACCTGGCGGTGTCGATCCGCAATCTGATGTTCGTCTTCGAGGACCTGCGCAACATCGAGGACCAGGGCCTGCGCGAGATCATCCAGCGCGCCGACAAGAAGGTGCTGACGGTGGCGCTCAAGGGCGCCAGCGAGGACATCCGCACCCGCTTCTTCGCCAACATGTCGAAGCGCGCCGGCGACCTGCTGAAGGAGGAGATGGAAGTGCTCGGCGCCATCCGCCTGCGCGAAGTCGAGAAGGCGCAGCAGGACATCGTCGCCATCTGCCGCAAGCTGGAAGAAGAAGGCGTCATCGTGACCGGCGCCGCCGCCGGCGAGGCCTATGTCGTTTAGGGCGCGGCCGCAGGTCGAGACGCCGGTCGAGCAGTTCCGCTGGGAGGCGGTGAACGGCGCGCGCAACGGCCAGCCCGGTCGCCCGGCGCCGCCGCCGGACCCGGCGCAGGATCCGGCCGTCCAGGCCCGCGCCGCCGCGATCGAACGCGACGCGTTCGCCAAGGGCTACGCGCAGGGCGAACGCGCCGGTCTCGAAGCCGCCGCCACCCGCGCCGACGGCATGCTGCGCCGCCTCGGCCAGACCGTCGAGGAGCTGGCGGCGCTGCGCAGCGAGATCATCCGCCGCACCGAGCGGCAGACGGTGCAGCTGGTGCTGGCGATTGCCGAGCGCGTGGTGCAGCGTGAGCTGAGCCTCGATCGCGGCCTGCTGGTCGGCATGGCGCGCGCCGCCCTCGATCGCCTCGGCGAGCATGGCTCGGCCACCATCCGCCTGCACCCCGACGACTACGCCGCGATCGGGGCGGCCTCGCTGCCCCACGACGGACCGGTCCGGGTGGCCGCCGATGCCGTCGTCACCCGCGGCGGCTGCCTGGTGCAGAGCGACTTCGGCTTCATGGACGTCTCGCCCGAGTCGCAGTTCCGCGAGCTGGCGCGCACGCTGCTTGCCGATGCCGACGCGCCGTCGGCCGACCCCGACGTGACCCATGGAATCGTCCTCAAGTAGCGGCTTCTCCCTCGACCACTATTTCGAGATCGTCCGCGACACCGACACGACGCCGCTGGTCGGCAAGGTGGTGCGCGTGGTCGGTCTGCTCGTCGAATCGCTCGGCCCGCACGCGCGCGTCGGCGAGATCTGTGAGGTCATTGGCGCGCCTGGCGACCCGGTGCTGGCGGTCGAGGTCGTCGGCTTCCAGGATGGCCATCTGCTGTCGGTGCCGCTCGGCGACACCGCCGGCATCCGCCCCGGCGCGAAGCTGGTGGCCCGCGGCGGATCGGCCTCGGTGCCAGTCGGGCAGGCGCTGCTCGGCCGGGTCGTCGATGCCTTCGGCCGGCCGATCGACAGCAAGGGGCCGCTGCGCGGCGCCCAGAAGGCGCCGTTGCACCGTCCGCCGGTCGACCCGATGTTGCGCGAACCGATCAGTGTGCCGATCGGCACCGGGGTGCGCACCATCGACGCGATGCTGACCTGCGGGCGCGGCCAGCGCATCGGCCTGTTCGGCGGCAGCGGCGTCGGCAAGAGCACGCTGCTCGGGATGATGGCGCGCGGCACCGCCGCCGACGTCGTCGTGCTGGCGCTGGTCGGTGAACGCGGCCGCGAAGTCCGTTCGTTCCTCGAGCACGACATCGGCCCCGAAGGGATCGCCCGTTCGGTGATCGTCGTCTCGACCTCCGACAGCCCGCCGCTGGTGCGCATGCGCGCCGCCTACTCGGCGACGGCGATTGCCGAGCACTTCCGCGATCAGGGGCTCAACGTCCTGCTGATGATGGACTCGGTGACCCGCTTTGCGATGGCGCAGCGCGAGGTCGGCCTGGCCGCCGGAGAGCCGCCGACCGCCAAAGGCTACCCGCCGTCGGTGTTCGCCCTGCTGCCCAGCCTGCTGGAGCGCGCCGGCAACAGCGATCGCGGCAGCATCACCGCGCTCTACACCGTGCTCGTCGACGGCGACGATCACAACGAGCCGATTGCCGACGCCGTTCGATCGATTCTCGACGGCCACATCGTGCTGTCGCGCGACCTGGCGTCGCGCAACCACTATCCCGCGATCGACGTGATGCAGAGCGTCAGCCGCGTCATCAGCGACATCACCGACCGCGAGCATCGCGCCCGGGTTGGCAAGGTGCGCGAGTGGCTGGCGACCGTGCGCGACAGCGAAGACCTGGTCAGCGTCGGCGCCTATGTCAAGGGCGCCAACCCGCGGCTCGACCAGGCACTCGATCGCCGTGACGCCGTGTCGTCATTCCTGTGTCAGCCGTCCGATACGACGTGTCGCTATGCCGACGCTGTCGAGGCCCTGAAGCAGGTGACGAACGGTGCGATCGCATGAAGCCGTTCGCCTTCAAGGCCCAGCGCATCCTCGACTGGCGCCGGCTGCAGGCCGATACCGCCCGCGGTGAATTCCTGCGCGCCGCCGAGACAGCGCGCGAAGCGCTGCGCGTCGCCGACGACGCCGACGGGGCGGTGCGGGCGGCATCGCAGGCCGCCGACGCGGCGTTTCGCGCCGCCACCGACGTGATGACGCTGGAGCGGCATCGGATTTGGATTGGCAGGGAACAACGGCGCGCCGACGGGTGCCGCCGCACGTATCGGGATCGGCAGAAGGTGGCGGACGACAAGGCCGCGGCACTGCAGGTCGCCAACCGACACGTGAAGGTCATGGAGCGGCTGCGTGAACGTGCGCAGCGGCGCTACCAGGACCTTGAACGACAACTCGAGATGAAGGCCCTCGATGAACTCGCGACCGTCCAGTTCGCGAGACGACGGGCAGAACAGGGAGTGGAACGTGAGCGTTAGTTCGACCTCGGGCACCAGCAGCACTCCGGACGTCGCCGTCCTGCCGGAGGGGTCGCGCGCGACCAACATCGACAAGGATGCGTTCCTCCAGCTCCTGGTGACGCAGTTGAAGAACCAGGACCCGACAGACCCCCAGAAGAACGAAGAAATGATCGTCCAGCTCGCGACGTTCAGCTCGCTCGAACAGCTGACCCAGATCAATCAGGGCGTCACGAAGATGGCGGAGTTCTTCCAGCTTGGCACGGACACCGATTCGGCGGACACGTCCGCCAACGAAGGGAAGGCGTAAATGGCAGTCGGATCGTTTTCGGCGGGGCTCTCGGGGCTGGCCGCCAACGCGCAGGCGCTCAGCGTCATCGGCAACAACCTGGCGAACCTGAACACGGTCGGCTTCAAGGCCAGCTCCGTGACGTTCGAAGACCTGGTCTACCAGAACGTCGGCGGCTCGTCGGAGAACCCGACCCAGGTCGGCCTCGGTGTCGGCGTCGCGCAGATCACGCCGATCTTTGCCCAGGGCACCATCGAGTCGAGCCGGGTCTCGACCAACGTCGCCATCCAGGGCAACGGCTTCTTCATGCTGATGGGCGATCAGGGCCCGTCGTACACCCGCGCCGGCAACTTCGACTTCGATCGCAACGGCGACCTGGTGACCCCGGATGGCCAGAAGGTCCTCGGCTACACCACCGTCGATCGGGTCACCAAGGAGATCGTCGCCACCGGTGAGCCGACCTCGATCAACGTGCCGCCCGGCCTGCTCCGTCCGCCGGTCGCGACCTCGCAGTTCTCGATGATCACCAACCTGAACTCGTCGTCGGCCGTGGGCAGCACCTTCACCACGGCGATCGACGTGGTCGACTCGCTCGGCGCCACCCACGTCGCGACGATGACGTTCACCAAGACCGGCACCGGCACGTGGTCGTACGACCTCACGGCCGACGGCGGCGACGTCACCGGCGGCACCGCCGGCACGCCGTTCTCGCTCGGCACCGGCTCGGTCGGCTTCGACGCCACCGGCGTCCTGACCACCGTCAACGGCAACCCGCCGGCTGACATCGCCATCACCACCCCGAGCTGGACCAACGGCGCCGCCGCCAGCAACCTGTCGTGGAAGGTGCTCGACGCCAATCAGAACCCGGTGGTCACCGGCTTCTCGTCACCGTCGGCGACGTCGTCGACCACCCAGAACGGCACCCGAGCCGGCACGGTGGCCAATGTGATCGTCAATCCCGACGGCACCATCGTCGCGCAGGGCTACGGCCAGGCCGTGGTGATCGCGCAGATTGCGCTGGCCAACTTCAACAACCCGGCCGGCCTGGTGAAACTCGGCGGCAATCGCTTCGGCGACTATCCGGCCGCCGGCATTCGCAGCGTCGGCGTCGCCGGCTCGGGCGGTCGCGGCACGCTGGTCGGCAGCGCGCTCGAGCAGTCGAACGTCGACATGGCGCGTGAGTTCACCAACATGATCATCGCGCAGCGCGGCTATCAGGCCAGCTCGCGCATCATCACCGTGTCCGACGAGCTGCTGCAGGACACGCTGAACCTGAAGCGGTAATCGTGCCGTCCTGATTGATTCCGCATGGCTCTTGAT
>ERZ1066126.378-NODE-378-length-10066-cov-7.573369_pt1 | contig 10066 bp, 9 predicted proteins | sample MGYA00382773_ERZ1066126 | MGnify/ENA primary metagenome ERZ1066126 (study PRJEB33369, sample SAMEA5778356) | biofilm metagenome | biome: Industrial cooling water; feature: Water cooling tower basin; material: Biofilm | place: United Arab Emirates | collected... | reverse complement strand
TCTCACGGACCACTTTGACGCCCAAGCGGTTCAGCCCGCCCCAGCGTGGTTCGGCCGGCGCACACGAATCGGCGAACTCGTTGTGGTTGCTGTGGGTGAGGGTCATGTAGCGCACGCCGAGCCGCGCGAACTGCCGCAGCAGCCCGAGGTCGCCTTCGATGGCGTGGCCGCCCTCGATGCCCATCAGCGCGGCGTGCTTGCCGGCGGCCACCGCGGCGCGCAGTTCGGCCACCGAGCTGCACAGCTGCATGCGCTCTGGATGCTGTGCGGCGGTGCGGCACAGGCCGTCGATCATCGCCAGGGCGCGGCGGGCGCTGCCGTTCGCGGGGCCGGGGGCGGCTGGCCGCGGCCAGTCGTCGTTCACGGTGCGCGGTGGCTTGGCGAACAGCGGCGCCTCGTCGCCGTGGAACCGCGCGTCGACGTAGATCGAGTAGAACACCGCGTCGAGGCCGCCTTGGGCCGCCCGCGGCAAGTCGACGTGGCCGGTGGTCTGGCGCAAGCCCATGTCGAGGTCGCGGTCGAGCACCAGGGAGGTGGTGTCGATGTGGGTGTCGACCACCACGGCGTCGTGGTGCAGCGTCCACGCCCGTTGCCACAGCGCCGGGTCGTAACCGGTCGGTGCCGGTGGGCAGTTGGGCACCGTGGGCGGCGCGGGGGGCACGGTCTGCGCGGCGGCGGCGATCGTGAGCCAGACGGCGGTGAACCACGGCCATGGGCCCGTTTTGCCGCGCCCTGCCAGCGTGTGCTTGAGCATCGTGGCATGGTGGCGTATGCCAACCCCTTTTCCAACGCGCCAGGACTTCCCGTTGCGTCTGTTCGCCATCAGTGACCTGCATCTGGCCCTCGGCGTCGACAAGCCGATGGACATCTTCGGCCCACAGTGGGTCGGCCACGCCGAGCGCATGCGCCGAGCCTGGGACGAACTGGTCGCGCCCGACGACTGGGTGTTGGTCGGTGGCGACACTTCGTGGGGCCTCGACTTCGCCGAGGCCAAGCCGGACCTCGACTGGCTCGGGGAGCGCACCGGCAACAAGGTGTTGATCCGCGGCAACCACTGCACCTGGTGGCCGCGCGGGGCATCGGTGCGCGACAAGTTGCAAGCGCGCGTGCACCCGTCGATCCGCATGCTGCAGGGCAACGCGTTCCGCCTCGACGACGGCACCGTGGTGGTCGGCTCGCGCTTGTGGGATCCGCCCGACGCGCCGTGGGCCGATGCCGACGCCGGCAAGGTGTTCGCCCGCGAACTCAACTTCCTGCAGCAGTCGATCGAGGCCGGCAAGTTGCTGGGGGGCTGTGTGCCGGGCGGGGCGCCCACGGTGGCCCTGGTGCACTACCCGCCGCGCTTCGTCGACGGCCGCGAGACCCCGGCGGTGCCGGTGTTGCAGGCCGCCCAGGTGCGGGTGTGCGTCTACGGCCACCTGCACGGCAAGGACCTCGAGTACGGGTTCGTCGGCACCGCGGGCGGCATCCGCTACCACCTGGCGTCGGTGGACGCGATCGACTTTCGGCCGATCCCGATCGCAGTGCCATGAGCGAAGCACCGGTGGTGCACCTCGCTGGTGTGCACAAGGCGGTGCGCGAGGGCGCGGCGCTGCGGCCGGTGCTGCAGGGGCTCGACCTCACGGTGCGCAAGGGCGAAGCGGTGGCGATCCTCGGCCGTTCGGGCTCCGGCAAGTCGACCCTGCTCAACCTGATCGCCGGGCTCGACCGGCCCGATGCGGGGCGGGTCCTGGTCGCCGGCGTCGACGTGGCGCGCGCCGCCGAAGCCGAACTCGCGGCGCTGCGCCGCCGTTCGGTCGGCTTCGTGTTCCAGGCGTTCCATCTGCTGCCGACCCTCACGGTGGCCGAGAACGTGGCGCTGCCACTCGAACTGGCCGGGCTGCCGCCGGCGCAGTGCGGGGGCCGCGTCGCGGCGATGCTGGCGCGGGTCGGGCTCGCCGACCGCGCCGGAGCTTGGCCACAGGTGCTCTCGGGCGGCGAACAGCAGCGTGTGGCCGTGGCCCGCGCCCTGGTCGGTGCGCCCGCGGTGCTGCTGTGCGACGAGCCCACGGGCAATCTCGACGACGCGGCGGCTTGGCAGGTGCTGGATCTGCTCGCCGCCCTGCCGCGGGAACATGGCTGTGCCATGGTGCTGGTGACCCACAGCCTGGAGGCGGCTTGCCGCTGTGACCGGAGCACCCGGCTCGACCATGGCGTGCTGCACGCCGCCGTGGCTGGGCGGACGCCGGAGCAGGCATGAGGAGCGCCAAGTGAGGTGCCCGCCGTGAGGCTGTTGCTGCGCAGCGGCCTGCGCCACCACTTGGCGCGGCCGTTGGCTTCGCTGCTGACCGTGCTCGGCATCGCCGCCGGCGTGGCGTTGCTGGTTGCGATGCAACTGGCGCAAGGCGCGGCGGAAGCCGCGTTCGACCGCGGCTTGCGGGCCATGGCCGGTTCCGCGACCCACGTGGTGGATGCCGCGGGTGCCGGGGTGCCGATGTCGGTCTACCGCGATCTGCGCGGGCACTGCCGTGGGCGCGGCGTGGCGCCCGTGGTCGGGGGGCTCGCGCGCGCGCCGGTGGCAGGGGGTGCAGTGCTGCGGGTGTTGGGCATCGATCCGCTCGCCGACGCCGACCTGCGACCGTGGTCGCTGGGCACGGGCGGCGGCGGTTCGGTCCTGACGTCCTTGCTCACCGAACCCGGTGCGTTCGTCGCCACCGCCGAACTGCTGCGGCAGTGCGGCATCGCCGCAGGTGGCACGCTCGCTCTGACCATCGGTGGCCGCCCGGTGGCGGCGCGGTGTGTGGGCCAGATTGCGCCGCCGGCGGCGGTGGCGGCCGGCCTCGCCGACGTGCTGGTGGTGGACCTCGCCACCGCGCAGGAGTGGTTCGAGCGGTTCGACCGGCTCGACCGCATCGAACTGCGCTTGGCGGCCGATGCGACACCTGCGCCGGCGGGTGGGGCCCTTGGCGGCGACGCGGCGGTGGCCGTGACCGACCCCGTGGCGATCGCCGCACGGCTGCCCGAAGGGCTGCGCTGCCGAGCCGTGGGCCAGAGCCAGACCACCTTGGCCGAACTGGCGCGCGGCTTTCGCACCAACTTGCGGGCGCTGGGCTTGCTGTCGCTGTTGGTGGCGGCGTTCTTGGTCCACGAGACGATGCGCGTGGCGGTCGCCGCGCGGCGGCCGGCGTTCGCGGTGTTGCGGGCGCTCGGCGCGCCGCCCCGGGCTTTGGTGCTGGCGGTGGCGGTGGAGGCCATGGGATTCGGCGGTGTGGGCAGCCTGCTCGGGCTCGGGCTCGGCAGCGCCGCGGCCCAGCGGCTGCTGGGACCGCTGGTGCAGTCGCTGAACGACCACTACGCGACGTTCGCCGTGCCGGCGCTGCAGGTCGAAGCCGAAGTGCTGGTGGCCGCGTTGCTGCTCGGCATCGGCACGGCACTGGCCGCCGGACTGCTGCCCGCCCTCGCGGCGGCGCGCGTGTCCGGCCGCGAGGTGCTGGTCGCGGCGCGCACGCCGCGACCGAGCCGCGGCGGGCGGCGGCTGTGCGTGTCGCTGGGGGCTGGCCTGCTCGCCTGGCTGCTGCTCGGCACCGCGGGCCAGAGCCTGCCGCAGGCGTATGCGGGCTTGCTCGCCGTGGTGGTGGCGCTGGTGGCGATGGTGCCGCTCTGGCAACGGGCGGCTCTGGCGGCGCTGGTGGCCTGTACCCCGGGCCGTTCGGTGTGGTGGCGCCACGTGGTGCGCAGCACCGCTGCCGGGCGCGACGCAGTGGCCATGCCGGTTGCGGCGCTGGTGTTGGCGCTCGCGGTCACGCTCGGCCTTGGCACCATGGTGCACAGCTTCCGCCGCAGCGTCGACGAGTGGCTCGGCCAAGTGCTGCCGGCGGACGTCTACGTGTCGGTGCCGGCCGGTGCCGGTGAGCGCACCGATGCCGGCCTCGATCCGGCCTTGGTGGCAGCGCTGGCGAAGGCCCCGGGCTGTGCCGCGATGGCGACGCTGCACCGCACGCGCTTGCCGATCGCCGGTGGTGGGCAAGCGGCCGAGATCGAAGTGTGCGGCATGGCCCCGACCCAGGCCGTGCTCGAAGGGTTTGGCTTCGTCGCCGGGGACGAACGGCTGGGCCGGCAAGCCCTGTTGGCCGGCACCGGCCTGTGGGTGTCCGAGCCCCTAGCGCACCGCTTCGGCCTGGCCCTCGGTGCGCCAGTGACCATCACCACGGCCGGCGGGCCGGCCACGCTCCCAGTGGCGGCCATCCACCGCGACTATGCCAGTGAGCGCGGCGAAGTGATCGTGTCGGCCGCTTGGCTCCTGGTCCGGAGCCCGGTGCCGGTCACGGCCCTGGCCCTGCACGGCAGCCCTGGCAGCGCGGTGCCCGAGCTGGTGCAGCGGCTGCGGACCGTGGCGGCCGCCACCAGCACCCAGGACGTGTGGATCCGCTCCAACCACGAACTGCGCAGCAGCTCGTTGGCCGTGTTCGATCGCACCTTCGCCATCACCGCGGCGATGCGCCTCTTGTGCCTCCTGGTGGCCGGATTCGGCATCTATGCGGCGTTCGCCGCCCTGCAACTCGAGCGCGCGGCCGAAGTCGGGCTGCTGCGCTGTCTGGGCGCCACGCCGCGCTGGATCGCCGCGGCGGTGCTCGGCCAGACCGCTTTGCTGGGACTGCTCGCCGGGTGGTTCGCGCTGCCCGCCGGAGCACTGTTCGGCCATTTGCTGGCGGGGCTGGTGAACCGGGTGTCCTTCGGCTGGACTCTGCCGGCGATCGAAGTGCCGCCCCAGCAGATGGTCGAAGTGCTGGTGCTCGGCCTCGGCGCGGCGTTGCTGGCCGGCATCCTGCCGGCGCGGCGGTTCGCCGCCTTGCGCCCGGTGGAGGTGCTGCGTGACGCGTAGGTGGTGGTGGGGCGGTGCTGCGTGGCTCGGCTGCCTCTGGGCCGGGTGCCGCCCCGCAGCCACGCCGCCGGAGCCCACCGCCGCGTCGGTTGCCGATCTGCTCGGCGGCGCGGCCGGTGCTGCGGCCGGGTTCGTGCGCGCCACGGCGGTGCCGCAACTCGAGTTCCCGCGCGACCACGGCCCGCATCCCGGCTTCCGCACCGAGTGGTGGTACCTGACCGGCAACCTGCAGGACCGCGCCGGCCGGCGGTTCGGCGTGCAATTGGTGTTCTTCCGCCAGGCGCTGGCGCCGTTCGCCACCGCCCGGCGGGCGGCCAGTGCCGCCCACGAGCTGGTGCTGGCCCATGCGGCGGTCACCGATGTCGACGGCGGCCGGTTCCACCACGAGCAGCGTTTGGCGCGGCATGCCGCGGGCCTCGCGGTGCTGAACGGCCCTGCACCGGGCCAGCCCCTGCACCTCGCCTGCGACGACTGGTCGATGCGCGGGGTGGCCCAGGACGGTGGTCTGCAGGTCGATGGCCAGTTGCCCCTCGAACTGCGCGCTGGCGGCCGCGATTTCGCCTTTGCGCTGCGTGCCGGCACCGGCAAGCCGCTGGTGCTGCAGGGCGACCGCGGGCTGTCGGCGAAGGGCCCGGAGCCCGGCAACGCTTCGATCTATTACTCCCTGCCGCGGCTGCCGCTCGAAGGCACCGTGACCGTGCTGGGTGTGGACCACGCGGTGACCGGCCAGGGCTGGTTCGATCGCGAATGGAGCACCTCGGCGCTGGCGGACGACGTGGTCGGGTGGGACTGGTTCGCCTTGCAGCTCGATTCGGGGGAGGAAGTGATGTGGTACCAGCTTCGGCGGCCGGACGGCACGGCCACCGCCCAGAGTCGCGGCGTGCTGGTCGCGGCGGACGGGGCGGCGCAGCCGTTGCTGGCAGGAGCGGTGGCGGCAGTGCCCGAAGGGCGTTGGGTGGCGCCGGACGGCGCGGCCAGCTACCCGGCCCGCTGGCGGCTCGCCGCCGCCGACGGTGCCTTCGAACTCGCGGTGGTGCCGCTGCTGGCCGACCAGGAATTGCACACGGTGGTCCGCTACTGGGAAGGGGCGGTGTCGGTGACGGGCTTGCGCGCCGGCCGGCCGGTTTTGGGCGTGGGCTACCTGGAGATGACGGGCGCCCGCGGCGGCGGGCGCCGTTGAGCTTGGCGCGGGTCGCGCGCACCGGATCGAGGGGGGCGAGTGGCGGTCCCCCGTTGACCTGGGCCGGTGGATCCCTACACTGTTTGCCCCGCAGCGCCTCCCGCGCGCGGTCCGCCGAGCCATGAAAGCCGACATCCACCCCAAGTACGTCGAGTGCCACGTGACCTGCGCCTGCGGCAACAAGTTCACCACGCGCTCGGTCAAGGCCGAGATCCGCACCGACATCTGCTCGTCCTGCCACCCGTTCTTCACGGGTGCAGCGAAGTTCGTCGACTCGGCCGGCCGCGTCGACAAGTTCTTGAAGCGCTACGGCAAGGGCAAGGAAGCCGCCAAGGCCTGAAGCGAGAGGGGGGCCAAGGGTGAGAGTAGCTCGAGGCGGGCCCACCCAGGCTGGCGAGCCGAGCCGGCTGGCGAGCCGGAACCCGAGCTGATCTTGCCACTCGACCAGCCCGCTCCCAGCGCGGCATGAGCTTCCTGCGACCTCGTGTCCAGCAAAAGCTGGACGGCCTCGTTGCGCGCCACCACGAACTGCTGGCGCAGCTGGCCGATCCCAAGGTGCTCGAGCGGCCGGATCGTCTGGGCCCGCTGCAGCGCGAGCTGGGGCAAGCCACGCCGATCGTGCAGCGCTATCAGGAGTATGGCCGCACGGTGCGGCAGATCGAGGAGCACCGCGGTTTGCTCGAGGGTGCCGACCGCGAGCTCGCCGAACTGGCGCGCGAAGAACTGCCGGCGCTGACCCAGACCGCCCAGCAGTTGGCCGAGACTCTGGTCGACCTGTTGCTCGCGGAACAGGGCGACGACCGGCGCGACTGCATCGTCGAGATTCGCGCCGGCACCGGCGGCGAAGAAGCGGCGCTGTTCGCGCGCGATCTGTGCACGCTCTACCAGCGTTTTGCGGCCCGACGCGGCTGGTCGGTGGAGCCGATGCACAGCACGCCGGCCGACCAGGGCGGACTCAAGGAAGTGGTGTTCGCGCTGCGTGGGGCTTCGGTGTTCGCGGCGATGCAGTTCGAATCGGGTGGGCACCGGGTGCAGCGGGTACCGGCGACCGAGACCAAGGGGCGCGTGCACACGTCGGCCGCCACCGTCGCAGTGCTCCCGGAGGTCGAAGAGGTCGAGGTGCAGATCGACGAGAAGGACCTGCAAGTCGACACCTTCCGTTCGTCGGGCGCCGGTGGCCAGCACGTCAACAAGACCGAGTCCGCGGTGCGCATCACACACCTGCCGACCGGCACCGTGGTGGCTTGCCAAGAGGAGCGCAGCCAGCTCAAGAACCGGCAACGGGCCATGGCGCTGTTGCGGGCGCGCATCTACGAAGCGCAGCGTGCCGCGGTGGCGGCGGCGCGTGCGGCCGAACGCAAGGAGCAGGTGGGCAGCGGCGACCGCAGCGACCGCATCCGCACCTACAACTTCCCCCAGGATCGGGTCACCGACCACCGGTTGAACCGCAACTTCGCGTTGTCGCAGGTCCTCGAAGGCAAGCTCGAGACCATCGTCGAGGCGCTGCAGTTCGCCGACCGCGAACGGCGCATCGAAGACCTGTGACCGGTTGCTGCCCGCCGGTCGGAACTGGTCGGAACTGGCCGGAATCGATTGGGCCTGAACTGCGGTCGGGTGGCGGCCGTTTCCCGGGTTGTGCGGCGCGGTCGATTCCACGGTCCCAGGCAATTCCTTGGTGACTGCCAGGCCCGCTCCCGCCAACATCTCGCTCCTCCGGATTTCTCCCCCAAACCCTCTAGCGCTCCGAGACCGATGACCGACCCCGGCACCCCCTCCGACCTCGCCGCCCTCGAACCCCTCGAACCGCTCGACGCCGGTGACGGCGGCGGTGGTGGTGGCGATGCCCTGTTGCAGTCGCTGCGCTCGGGCCTGCCCTGCCCGGCGTTCAATCCGTACTGCACGGACAAGACCTACTACAAGTTCCTGTTCGCCGGCGTGATCATGCTGGTCGGCACTCTGATGCCGTTCTCTGCCAACCAAGCAGTGGCTGGCTACCAGACCATGAGCGGCGCGTTCTACCTGCTGTTCGCCATCGGCATGGTGTGGACGTGGTGGGCGGCGATCGCCAACAACCGTTCGACCGGCGCCAGCCTGAAGTGGCTGCTGTTCAGTGGCATCGCCCTGGTCGCCACCGGCTGGAACATGGCGGCGTTCGACGTCGAGGCCGCCTTCGCCGTGGCCAAACAGAACCACTGGCTGGCCGAGGATGCCACCTACTCGGCGAACTGGAAGGCGCTGCTCGGCGACATGGGCTCGGCGTTGGCCAAGAGCAAGGAAGCGGCCGTGCGCGCGGAGAACTTCTGGCGGCTGTTCGGTCCGGGCCAGTTCTTCGTGTTCCTGGGCAGCTTGATCGCGGAACTCGGCTTCGTCGGCGGCATCGTCGGCGGCGCCAAGAAGAACAAGCTCGAGAAGCAGGCCAAGATGCTGGCCGCCGCCGAGCGCAAGCGCAAGTGATCGACTGGCAAGCTGGCTGCTGGCAAGTTGGTTGCTGGCATGCCGGCAGCCGGTGCCGCAGCCTATGACTGCCGGACCTGTGCACACGGTGCTCAGCGTGCTGCGCGGCGCGGAGTCCTGGCTCGCTGCCCGCGGCATCGACGCACCCAAGCGCTCTGCCGAGTTGTTGCTCGGGCATGTGCTCGGCCTCGGTCGTCTGCAGCTCTACCTGCAGCACGACCGGCCGATGGCTCAGGCCGAGCGGGACGCCTTGCGCAGCTTGGTGGCCAGGCGCGGCCAAGGGGAACCCGTGGCCCACCTGTTGGGTTCGTGGAGTTTCCGCGGCCACGAACTCGAGGTGTCCTCTGCGGTGCTGATCCCGCGCCCCGAGACCGAGTCCTTGGTGTCGTTGGTTCTGGAACGTGCGGGCCAGGGTGCCAGAGTGCTCGACCTCGGCACCGGCAGTGGCGCCATCGCCATCGCCCTGGCGGTGGAACGCCCCGACCTGCGCGTCACGGCCGTCGAAGTGAGCCGCAACGCCGTCGCGGTGGCGGGCGCCAATGCGGCACGTCACGGCGTGGCCGAACGGCTCGACCTGCGGCTCGGTTCGTGGTGGGAGCCGATCGCCGCAGCGGAGCAGTTCGAGATCGTGGTGAGCAATCCGCCCTACATCGATCCTGGTGCGCCCGACGGGCTGGAGCCCGAAGTGGCGCGGTTCGAGCCGCCGCTGGCGCTCTACACGGCCCGGGGCGATGTGGTGTCTTGCTACCGGGCCATCGCGGCGGGCCTCGCCCAGCATCTGGCAGTCGGCGGCTGGTTCTGCGCCGAAACCGGCCAGGGTGCGGCGCAGCCGGCGTTGGCCCTGCTGCAGAGCGAGCCGGCACTGGCCGAAGTGACGCTGGCGAACGACGAGCAGGGGCTCGGTCGTTACCTGCTGGCCCGCCGTGCCTGAGCCGAGCTGGCTCTTGCGATCAGGCCGGGCGGCCCTTGCCGACGTAGTGACGCAGCGCCGCGCGGGTCACCGGGGTCATCTCGGTGAAGTAGACCGCCAGGTCGTAGCGCCCCTTGGTCTTCGGCAGCGGTGCACAGCGCACCACCGCACCGCGCACCCGGTGCAGGTCGGTGCTGCCGGGCAGCGTGAAGTCGAGCGCCACCTGCATCAGTTCGGGGATCGCCTCGGGCGACACGCAGGCCAAGCCGATCTCGGAGATGTCGCGCAGCAGCGCCTGGTCCTTGCGGTCTTGCCGGTGGAGCTGGATCGGGAAGTCCGCCAGGGCGCGCGCGGCGCGGCGGCGTTCGGATTGAGGCGAGGGGGTGGCCACCCCGGGACGGTAGCGATTGGCGCGCTGCGGTGCCAGCGCCTTGGATCTGGCGCGCCGCCGTCTACGATCCGCGGCGAACTGGGCGCACCAGCGCGGACGCCGTCCGCTCCCTGAGTTTGCCGGGCAGAGCCCGGGCTGGGCGGTGCGCCCCCGACCCAACAGCGATCATGGCCAATTTCAACAAAGTCATCCTGCTCGGCAACCTGACCCGCGACATCGAACTGCGCCACACCCAGAGTGGCATGGCGCTCGCCAAGTTCGGGATGGCGA
>ERZ1066126.377-NODE-377-length-10074-cov-9.186645_pt1 | contig 10074 bp, 6 predicted proteins | sample MGYA00382773_ERZ1066126 | MGnify/ENA primary metagenome ERZ1066126 (study PRJEB33369, sample SAMEA5778356) | biofilm metagenome | biome: Industrial cooling water; feature: Water cooling tower basin; material: Biofilm | place: United Arab Emirates | collected... | reverse complement strand
GATCAGTGGTATGCCGGACTGGCTTATGTGCTAAACCGTCAGTTGCACATTACCAATTCAATTGAATTTCGTCGTTGGTGGCGCGAACACGAATTTTTGTCACCGATGCAACGCCTGGGACACTATCTAGAATCCGTATTACTGAATCAGATAGCAGAACCCATCATCATTCTGATTGATGAAATTGATAGTTTATTAGGACTCGAATTTGCTACCGATGATTTCTTTGGGTTAATTCGATCCTGCTACAACAAACGGGTTGATTATCCAATTTATGAACGATTGTCTTTTGCGCTATTTGGCGTTGCCACTCCTTCCGATTTAGTTCAAGATAAAAACCGCACCCCGTTTAACATTGGCACGGCAATTTCTCTAGCAGGCTTCCAATTTCATGAAGCGAAACCACTGGCAACAGGATTGCACAACCGAGCAGAAGATCCAGACAGCCTGCTACGAGAAATATTGGCATGGACGGGGGGACAACCCTTTCTGACGCAAAAGCTATGTCACCTTGTTCAGTCCTCCCCTTATGTTGTTCCCAAAGGAAGCGAAGCCGAATGGATGGAACAATTGGTGCGATCGCGCATTGTAGATAACTGGGAATCTCAGGATGAGCCACCCCATTTGAAAACCATTCGCGATCGTCTTCTGCGCGATGAACAACGCACCAATCGAATCTTAGGATGTTACGAAAAACTCTTACTGCGTGAGCCAATTCCAGTAGATACCAGCCCCGAACAGATGGAATTACGGCTTTCAGGGCTGGTCATTGAGCATCAAAGCAATCTGGCAATTTATAACTTAATCTATGCCTCTGTTTTTAGCGGTGCTTGGGTTGAACATACCTTAGAAGAACTGCGTCCCTATGCAAAAGCGATCGCTGCATGGATTCATTCTGATCGCCAGGACAAAACTCAATTATTGTATGGGGAAGACTTAATTAAGGCGCAAGCATGGGCAAAAGATAAAAGTCTGAGTGACCAAGATTATCAATTTTTAGCAGCTAGCCAAGCACTAGATAATCAACGTGCTCTAGATGCGGAGCAAGAAGCGAATCGAATTTTGGCAGAAGCCCAAAAACGGGCGAAACACATCATCCGTACAGGTTTTACCGTCTTGGCAACAACATTGGGATTTGCTGTTATTGCTCTAGGGGCTGCAAACCAAACCTATCAAAATTTGTCTAAAACTCAAGCTGAATTAAATCAAGCGAACCAGTCACTCGATCAGATCACGAAAAAAGAAGCTGCTGCAAGACAATCACTAAAACAGCTTCAGCACGAGTTTTTGTCACAGAAGGCAAAAGCAAATTTAGAAATTCAATCAGCTCAAAAGAACCTAGCTTCTGTTCAAGAAGATCTGACGGCTTCGCAGCAGCAAGCTTTAGCTGCAAACCATGCGGCTAAGTTAGCACAGCAGGAAACACAAGTAATTTATCAGCAATCAGTAGCGAAAATTTCAGCCACTGAGTATCAGTTAAATCAAACAGCGAAAACTCTTGAATGGAAATCATTGGAGTCAAAAGCTAGCATCACGTTGCAACAATTTCAGGCAAATCAGATCGGCGAAATTGAAGCACTCAAACTTGCTCTGGAAACTGCTCAGAAATTGCGATCGCGTATGCCCCATCCAATTGCAAAAACCTATCCAGTTACCAGTCCATTGCTAGCATTGCAAGTCATCCTCAGTAATATTCATGAACAACGACAATGGCAACCCAAACAAGGCTGGATTTTTGACGCCAGCTATAGCCCTAATGGACAGATGATTGTAACGGCTGGAGAAGACGGAACCGCTCAACTTTGGGGCTTATCTGGCAAACTGTTACAGCGACTCAATGGACATAAAGGTAGAGTGCTGAGCGCTAGCTTCAGTCCAGATGGAAAGCTCGTTGTTACAACTGGAGAAGATGAGACCGTGCGCCTCTGGGATTTGAATGGTCAAGAACGAGTAAAAATAACTGGGCATCAGGGGCGCGTTTTTAGTGCTAGCTTTAGCCCAGATGGACAACGAGTTGCTTCAGCCGGAGAAGATGGTGTTGCCAGAATTTGGGATTTGACGGGTAAACCACTCGCCAGTTTACGGGGACACAAAGGCTGGATTTTTAGTGTTTATTTTCATCCCAAACGAAACTTGCTTGCAACAGCAGGGTTAGATGGAACAACTCGTTTGTGGCAAACTTCTGGTCGCCAGTTAGCCGAACTGAACAGCCATCAAAGTCGAGTCTTTCAAAGTCAATTTAGCCCAGACGGTTCCTATCTAGTGACATCTGGATCAGATGCAACCATCCAACTTTGGGAGTTGATGGACGATCACACCCTGAATAATCAGCGATTTTGGCGTGGACGGGTGACGCCAAGAGGTGGGTTGACCTTGGAACGCCCCAGTTTTCAGGGAAAGCGGCAATGGCAGAGTGGGCAGGGCAGAGTGTTAAGTCTCAGTTTTAGCCCTGAAGGAAAACGCATTGCAACAGCAGGAAGCGATCGCACTATTCGGATTTGGAATATCGATGGCGATAATCTATTAACACTGAAAGGACATCAGGGACCTGCCAGTAGCCTCAGTTTTAGCCCAAATGGTCAAACCTTAATGTCAGGGGGAGACGACGGCTCTGTTCGTTTTTGGGATTTATCTGGTAAACGCCCACTCAAAGCGGCTGAATTTGGCGGTCACATAACACGGGCAGTTCCTCCCTATCTGCTTAACAGTCCACCCAAAACGGTGATTACTGCCCAAATGGATTCAGCCAAAAAGCACATCGCGATCGCCACTGATCCAAACTCCATCGATGTGTGGAACATTCACGGTCAACACCTAAGTCATATTGCTACACCTCACCCCACTCTTCGTAGTCTTCAGTTCAATCGCGATCGCACTCGGCTAGCAACTGCTGGTGATGATGGAAAAGTCCGTATTTGGAATATGGCTGGTCAACAGTTAGCTGAATGGGGAATTCAGCAAGGACGCATTCTCAACTTACAATTTAGTCCCACAGAGACTCATTTAGCTGTAGTTGGTGCAAATGGATCATCTGGAGTGGCAGAAGTTTGGGATCTCGTTCAACCGCGATCATACAAACTTCAAGGAGATTATCGGTGGCTTGTTAGCACCCGTTTCAGTCCAGATGGACAACGAATTGCCGCTAGTGGCGAAAGCGGTGTTGCTGGAATTTGGGATTTAACCGGGCAGCCCATTGCTCAGATGAAGGGGCATTACGGTTGGATCTTGGGAATCAACTTTAGTCCCAATGGTCGTTATGTCGTTACCGCAGGCGAAGATGGCAGCATTCGCTTATGGGATCTAACAGGTCGCCAACTGAAGCAGATGAAAGGTCATCGAGGCAGCGTTTATACTGCCAGCTTTAGCCCCGATGGTCAACAAATTGTTACTGCAGGAGAAGATAGAACCATTCGTGTGTGGGATCTATTTGGCAAACAGACTGCCCAATTTGACATGAAGGCAAGTCAAGTTAAGTCTGTTGACTTTAGCCATGACAGTCGATCATTGATATCTGTCAACGAAAACGGCAAAGTCCAAGTTTGGCATTTAGAGTCGCTAGATTATCTAGTAGCCCAAGGATGCAAATGGCTCCAAGCCTATGATGATCAATCATTGGAACGAAAACTGAATTTGAAGTTCTGTGATTAGTCTATCAACATGCACGGTGCAAAGGTTGCAAACAGAGATCCCCCGGTGCCATGAACCAGGGGATCTCTGGAACTTTACAGGAAAGTGAGGATAAAGGGTTAAGCTAAAGCTAGAATGGTCAAAATCGTTTGAGCTTGTTGCCCATAGTAGTTTGCTTTAATCCATTGCAGCATTGCAGCATCAGAGTCGGAATACATTTTCTGACCAGTTTTTGGATTGAATGTATACCAAAAGACTTGATTATCACAGACAATTTGCTCGAACACTAACTTCGTGCTGCCAGCGATCGCATCACTTGGTTTTAAACTCGCTACCTTGAACCTAAAAAACCTGTGTCGTCATCGGTTGATTCAACGAAATCGCCTCACTGCCCCTGCCCCCCAGGGAAGATGACCACAGGCAGATTAGACCGACAAATGCTGCGATCGCAACTAAATTGTAGAGAAAGTATGTACGCATTGCTTTTCACCAACTCTAGCCTAACCATAATCCCAAGTTTCAATACAATCCACTCGGTATGTACGGAATATTTGCACCTGATACAAAGGACAACTTCGTTTGTTCCGTAGGATCCGCGATTAAACCAACCGATGCCACTCACATAAACAGCTTGGAAACTTACGAACACAGTATTTAAAGATAAGTAAATGGTTACTAAATTAATGCAGTCAAAATGCTGTGTCTTACAAAATCTCAAACCTTTTTAAGTTGTATGTCTAACTGTATTAACGACATGACATTGGTACATTAAGTGAATGGATATGAAGACCTGATGACAGGGAATAGCCAGACTCCAGTTAGATCTAACTGATCACTGAATTACGAAGCCTTATTTGCCGTCCGTCGCCGCCGATAGGCTGCCATCCCAGCCCCTGCCAGGGCAATTCCTGCCATTGTCGTTGGTTCAGGAACCGCTGCCGAACTACCACCACTCGGCTCCTGAAAATAGACGCTAATGTGAGAGACATCTTTTGTATTTGGAACGTTAAACAAGGACGCTTCAAAGGGAGAATTCCAGGTACCTGAGGATACGTTTTTGTCTAGTTGATAGCCAACCAGGGTGGTATTTTTACCGCTCTTAAACACTAACATCACATTTTGCCATGCAGGATTCAGAATGCTGGCTAAATTCCAAATCCCGGATTGCCCGGAGCCATCGCCGTTAAACCCGGTGACTTCGCCAATTTTGCCGCTAAAGGACCAGTTGGTAATGCCAAAGAATCCACCGTCTTGATTCACGGTTAGGGGTTTATTAGGAGAAACCGAATCTTGAGAGGCCGTTGTACTATATTGGCAACCCATTGCACCCGAGACATTATCTGAAATATCTGATGGACATCCGAGAATGGCGGCTTGGGCAGCATTTGGCATTGATAGCAGACCTAGGGTGATTGCAGTGCCAGTGGTGAGAGCCAGAGAAGCAGCAGAGATTGATTTCATGATTCAAGATTCCGTGGTGAAAGTGAGTGAGATGAGGTGAGGAAAGGGGGCAACTAGGGGGCAACTAGGGGACAAGATGAAAACAGGTAGACTTAATCGGAGCAAACAGTCCTTAACGGCTGTAGCGAATGCCGCGATAGGTTAGGACTTGGTGCATGGGAGTCAGGGGGCGATCGCTGGAAAATTGCACTGGGATGCCGCGATATTTGCCGGTCAAGGTGGACTCAACGGGGGCGAGTTCAGCGGGGATGGCTTCGTATTCTTGACCGAGGAAAGTAAGAGTCATGGGGCTTTCTCCTGGGGAGGTGTATGTGTTTCTTGATGTCTTTATAGTCCCAGGATTGCCTAGTGAAAGAGGTGATTGAAGAAGGGGATCAACGATGAACTTCCACACACTTCAACGGTGAGATGAAGCGGTTGCCATCGACACTGTTGTCACTATATGCGCGTGATGCGTGTCACGAGAACACCCCAGAATAGAGGTTTTCCTTACAAGGAAGTTATTGGCGATCTCGAAAAGTTTAGCCCATCACTTTCAGGTGATGTTCTAGAAATGGGGATCAGCGTGAGAGAAAATAGAACCATTCGCATCAGTTAGAGTGACTCAAAAAACTTCAATGGTACTTGAACCCGTACATTGCCCTACTTGCAACAGTATTAATATTGTCAAACAGGGCAAGACTGCTGAGGGAAAACAGCGATATAAATGTCACAACACGGAATGCACTCGACACAGCTTTGTTTTAGAGTATTCTTACCGAGGCTACTTACCCCAGGTGAAACAACAGATTTGTGACATGGCACTCAATGGCAGTGGCATAAAGCCTACGGCATGCGCTTCGCGTAGCGTGATACTGCACCGGTTCTCAAGATTAGCCCAACGACCGTGATTGAAGAATTAAAAAAAGATCGTCATCTTAAACAGGTGAACCAATCTTTGTTGGAACAACTTAAGCCAACTTCTGTGACTGTTGGCCAACCCGTGGAGGAAGCGCAAGCACTTAACGTTACGAACCCGAATTAAGCGATTAGCTCGCAAGACCATTTGCTTATCCAAGTCCGAATGGCTGCATGACATCGTGATTGGTTTGTTCATCAATCGCGATGAATTTGGGAGGCTCGTTTAACTTCATCTATCCCCCCGTCTAGAACACTACCTTGCATCGGACCGTAGTCAGACGCGTCGGCAGGGGGACAAGGAACCTGCACTTGGGAGAGCACTAACGGTTCATCCACAGGAGTAGCCGTTGCCGCCCCAGCAGGTTGCTTAGGTTCTGAGCCAATCCAGATTGTTTGTCACACGGCTTGGGGTTGATGCGCAAAGCCTGCCCACAATCGCCAGTTCCAGACCCACTGGCTCAAAACTTGCCAAAACTCCTGCCCCTCAGGGTGCCAACTACACCAGCGGTCACAGTCCTGCTCGACATCTTCATCGATCAGGAGCTTTTCAAACCCACCGCGACCGTAATAGAGGCTGAGGAGGTCACACCCCGTTAAGCCAACTTGAGCATGAGCGGTGATAAACAGTTCGTAGATGAAATCGCCCATGCGTTTGCCCACCCGATGCTGCCATTCGGGCTGGTGTGGGGTCCGCACGACAATCAATCGGACGGGGTGAGTGTAACCTGCCCAGCTATCCTCCACAAAGCCTAAATCAAACACCTCGCGCACCTGATGGCACTCGGGGTGAGACCACTGTTGGGCCGATGTTGCCTGGAGGCGAGTTTGAATGGCCTGATGTTTGAGCAGTTGATAGTCGCGACAGATCAACAGATAGCCCAACTGATGCTGTTGCAGTTGATTGACGAACCCCGGTATGCCATAGTTAGCCGTCCAGTCGCACAATGGCAGCACGACCCGCCAACTGATGCTGTTGCAGATAGTGCCCAATGATGCCACAGACTCGTTGGAGATCTGGTCCTGGTGTGCCGTTTCCAGGGGCACCAAACGTACTCAGCCATTCACTCGTGTGAGCTTGAGCAACGGTCGTTCGAGTCCGAGTCACCTCACCCCGGTCTCGTCCCAGATAGCCTTTGACCGTTGCCCCCTGAGTCCGACGACGAGCGGGTGGATAGGATGACGAATGGGCTAAAGACCGTTGTCGAGCGGCTTGGTGAGTGCCATCGACATCAAACACCCAGAACCGATTACCAGCACGGTCAATCAACCCACCACTTTCTGCTGGGGCAAAACCATGCTCCAACAAATCTGCTTCAAACAACGTCCGCAATTGCTCTAAGGCACCGGCATCAATCGCTTGCAAAAATCGGCTTACCGTGGATGCGACTGGGCAGTGCTGCCGTTGCCAGACTGACATGACAATCGATTGGACGCTCTTGAGTTGCCCAAAAAAGCTTTGGAGGGTGTCCAGACCACTGACGGCATAGGCCAGCAGCAACAGGACAAAATCGCACACTTCATACTGTCCCATTCGCCCTCGATTCACCTTCACTTGGGTTTGTAAGCGATCTAATAAACCCGTCCTTCGCCAGTACTCACCCACCAGCAAGACTTCACCTAACCAACCGGGTGTCACTGGATTGGCTTGTTCATCTGTCTTCAATTCAATTCCTGCTACAGTAGTGCTGATTATTTCTGACATCGTGATTGGCCTCAACTCAAAAAGCTAACGATGTCATTTTCTACTGTCTCCTTCGGCTAAAAGACTTACATAGCCTCACTCTTGGCTTTACAACTTGAATCTCGTTGCGCATCTCGTGGGAGTTGGAATAGTGCTAATGATTTCATCTTCTATGGCAAAAGTGGTGACTTTACCTCTGCTCCAGTGGCTTTAAAGGAAACCTCCATGATCTGTTTACACTTGCTCCAAATGAGTCTGGTCTACATCAACAAAGTGTTGATCCAATAAGTTTTATCAGATCCTCAATGGATGCAGCAGATGGGCCCAAATGAACTCAGAGCTTTGTCACCACTTATTTATGTTCATATCAATCCGTATGAGATTTTCCATCTCAACATGGCAGAACGACTGCAAATCGAACCCATTGCAAGTTAGTGTCATGATTCATGTTATTGCCTCTGGTATTCACAGTTGAATTAGCGTTGTTTTTCCTGGAAATGGACGATAGTTTCCAGGTCAAGACTTATAAGCCAAACTTATGAAATTAGGCTAAAAAAGGGGGATGTGGGGTGGTGTTTTGCTCTAATTGCCCCTCGTTGCAGCGACGCTTCAATTACCCCTGGTATGGGTTACATCTGATCCCTACTCTCATCTGCCAGGGCATCCACACGAGGTGCCCCTACTGTTAAAAATATAGTTTTTTTCGGAGCAATCCTGGTATTGCTGATGGATTAAGGGTTTGAGGAGTTTGTTTACTCCTAATGAATAATGCAGGTTAAGCTGAACAATCAGAGAGAGCCACAGGTTGAAGGGTGAGCGATGGCAGAGTATCGATTTCTAACCATTTGGCTATTGGATGCGCCGATTGAGAAGGTCTGGGATGTGATCGTCGATTACAAGCAACTGCCTACCTGGTGGAAAGCAGTTGCAAAGGTGGAAGAAATTCAACCGGGTGATGCCACGGGAGTGGGGAATGTTTGGCACATGGTTTGGAAAACGCCTCTGTCTTACTCCATTGCCTTTGAGTCGCGCATTACTCGGGTAGAAGCACCCCTCCGATTGGAACTGAGTGCGATCGGAGAGGTAGAAGGGAGCGGACGATGGGAGTTATCCCAAACAGAGGAGGGAACTCTGGTGCGTTATTACTGGATTGTCCGAACAACCAAAGCCTGGATGAATTTCTTAGCTCTATTCATTCGTCCGCTGATGGAATGGAATCACAATGCCACAATGCAGCAGGGAGGGGAGGGACTAGCGCAATTTTTGGATGCTCGTCTGCTCAAATCAGAGGCAGCAAAAGCTCCAGAGTAGTAATGGGCTTCGTTTCAGCTAAAACGAAGCCAGTTAAAACGAATGAAACCCTGCTGTCAGTTTGCAATGAAGTCATAGGCGTCCCACAAAGCACGTAATTTTTGCCTGAACCGCTCCTGAACGGGTTCTGGTGTGATGATGAGGCAATCTTCCCCATAGCGAAGCACTTCCCGAAAGAACCAGAAGGTGTTGGAAATTCGTCGAATCACATGGCGGACAGGAGGATGGCGAACTGACGAGTCAGCGCTTGCGTGATCGCTCAGCCACTCGTTGCTAATGTCCGTTGGTTTGGCTTCGTAGGCAAAGGCGAGTCCTCTGAGTAAATGCATTTCGACTTCTACATAATCGAGTTCAGGTCGCCATTTCCCACGCACCGTATTGAGAGCAGCATCGGGGATGCGATCAAGTCGCAATGTCCAGTTATGCTGTAATGCTGGCAAGTCCTGGTTTCCCTCGGTTTCCTCGCACCAGCATTCGAGATATTGTCGCCGTTCATAGGGTGTAATTCGGGCATGGCGGATGGTGAAGCTCCAGGGGCGATCCGCTGCATCACGATAGGTCAATCGAAACGGAGTTTGGCGGCGAATGTATTGGTCAATTTCTAGTCGCCAGGGCGCAAGAGGCGTTTCTAGATAGCGATCAATTTGATTTCTTAAGGGAATTGGTAATTCACTTCGCTCACTTAAAAGTTGAGCCACAATTTGGGCAGAGTCAGGGTGTCCAGCGTCGATAAGAGCCTGGATAGATTGATGGAGTGCCCTGATGCGAGTTTCTGACCAATCGTTATTGCGACCAATCAGCAGTTCTCGACGGGCGATCGCTTCCACCAGTCGGGAAACGTTCGGCCGATCGCCCCACAGCATTCCCTGTTCCGTAGCGATCTGCTCTAACTGCTCTTTGTTTTTATCAGAAATCGACAGGGTAATTGATTGACCACGACGACCCATGAGAACTCCATTTGTACGCACACTTTGTACTTGTATATTCTTCATTGTGCTGCCATCATGGAGACATCGCAACCAGTCACGTACACCTTAAGACGATGACGGAATACAGCATTACTCTGAAGCCTGTTTATTCTCAAACGGTGCCAA
>ERZ1066126.376-NODE-376-length-10120-cov-7.896970_pt1 | contig 10120 bp, 9 predicted proteins | sample MGYA00382773_ERZ1066126 | MGnify/ENA primary metagenome ERZ1066126 (study PRJEB33369, sample SAMEA5778356) | biofilm metagenome | biome: Industrial cooling water; feature: Water cooling tower basin; material: Biofilm | place: United Arab Emirates | collected... | reverse complement strand
GCGGCGACGTCTCGGAGGCCACGGACCGAACCAACCGAACCCCATGAGTGACCACGAAATCCCCTACGGCACCTATTTCCCCCAGCCGCCGATCCAGTTCGGCGGCATCGATCTCCTGAAAGCCGGCTCCGCCGTCATGGTGGGCCGCTTCCGGGAGTCGACCGCGAACGACCCCGAGGTCAAGTTCTTCGCTTCCGCCGAAGCGGCGCTGGCCGAGCTGCAGCCGAGCGTGCAGAGCACCATCCAGGTGCCGGTGTGGGCGCCGCTCGCCCACGGTGGGATCACCACCAAGCAGATCCCGCTGACGCGGACGCTCGGCGAGACCGCCGGCTCCGTCGCCGAGCAGTTCGGCGATGCCGCGCACGTGCTCGGCTGCCGCACGGGGGACGGCAAGGAAGTCGCTGCGCATCCGCTGTTCGACCTGCGCGTCCGGGCCTCGGTAGCGCGGGCCCTGCTGAGCTGGCTCGAGCGCAGCCACCGTGAACTGCTGGACCCCGAGACGCGCAGCGCCGTGCTGGCCGACGTCCGGCAGAAGCTCGGCGAGCTCGTGCTCGCCTACCCCGCCACTCTCCCCACGACTCCCGCGAAGAAGGACAACTGACATGACCACGCAGAGCATCCCCCGTTCGCAGACCATCCTGCTCCCCGACTTCCCGGCCATCAGTCCCGTCCCGGGGGCCGGCGTCATCAACACGCCGTCGGTCGAAGACCTGCTCCTCGATCTGCCCGGCGATCGCGCTGAGAATTCGGCTCCGCTGGGCGCCGGCATCGGGTTCGGCAAGGCCGAAGTGACCATGCGTTCGCTGCAGGTGCTCGCCCAGCTGCTCGAGAGCGACCTCGGCGGCAACGACTACCGCGCCGCGGTGCAGGGCATGGCGAAGGCCTGTGAGACGGCCCTCGACGAGGGACTGGCGGCAGTGCGTGCCGCCGCACAGCCCTACAAGCAGACCTGGCTCGAGTTTGCGGCGATGGTGGAGTTGGCCACGTCCCACGCCGGCCCGTTCGGGCTGGCCAATTGTTCGGCGGAGCAGCTGCGTGCGGATGCGACCGTTCGCGAGCAGCTGTTCGCGCAGATCCCGAAGGCGACGCGCTTCGACCAGTCGACGCTGGTCCAGATGCTGGTCACGCCCTGGCCCGGCAACGAGAGCACCTTGCGGGCGATGGGCACCGAGGCGGTCCAGCGGCGAGCGACGCTGGTGGTCCAGTTTCCCGAGATGAAGCTGGAGGAGGCGCAGAAGGCTCTCGCGATCGGCGGCAAGTACAGTGGCCTGCGCGGCGGCGAGCCCTGGCAGGCCAATACCGTCGTCGCGGGCAACCACCTGGTGCTCCAGGACGGCACGGTGTTGTCCGCGGCGCCGCTGCTCGCGGGCCTGCTGCTGCGCAATGCGGCGGTCGCCGGGTCGAGCATCGCGGTCACTCCGGCGGGCTATGAGCACCCGGTCGAGTTGAGCTTCGGCGGCGAAACCTCCTTGCAGTGGCAGATCTTCGACGCCGGAGTGCCGATGGCCTTCCGCGATGCGCTCGTGCCGCTGGTCAACTACAGCGCCGATCGCAAGGTGTTCTGGGGCGCGAAAAGTTTGGCTTCCAACCGGACGGGTGAGGAGTTCTTCGCCGTGCACCGCACGCGCCTCTACCTGGAGAAAGTTCTGGCGGACTACCTGAACAAGAAGTCGTGGAAGGTCATCGGCCCCAGCCAGGCCAAGCAGTGCCATGCGGCGCTCGCTGAACTGCTGCGCAAGGTCACCGGCGACGGGAACGAGTTCCTGCTCCTGGCGGGGAAGGTCTTGTCCGTCAAGCCGGCGCCCGAGGGCCCTGCGATCTGCGACGTCGAGATGGAGCTCAAATTCAAAGTGCCGACGGGCCTCTTCCGGGTCGTGATCCGCATGCAGCCGCAGAAATCGGAGGAAGGCGGGACGGACGTCCAGGCCTCGACGTCCTGAGCAGTGGGGACGCGGCCAGCTGGCCGCGTCCCAGAAAACCAACCACAGGAGACAGCCATGGAAGTGCATGACAAGCGACGGGGCCGCAAGGCCGTGACCTACACCAGTGACACGAGCCGTCAGGAGTTGCACGGGGGCCTGCAGAATGGCCAGTGCCAGCCGCTCCAGGGGCAGATCACCTTCGACGTGACCCACGGGGGGGAAGTCGTTGGCTTCCAGTCGCTGACCAACGGCGATGGCGCTGCGGCTCCCTTCGACGCCGAAGTCACGTTCCAGGACGATGCTGGCACCGAGATCGGTGCCCAGCGTTTCGTTGGCGGCGTCTTGCTCGAGTGGCGTCTCGTGATGACGTCCCAGACCGCTACCGAGAGCCTTGCCTATGCCGGCAAGCAGGGGCGCTTCGACGCCGGTGGCAACCCCGTTCCCTTCGACCTTCTCTGACCCGAACCACCATGATCCATCTCCGCATCAACAACGAAGTGATTCCGGATGTCGTCGAAGTGATCGTCTCGGGCATCTCGCCCCACGACGGTCACGGCAACCCCGGGCGCGGGCGCACCACCCACCTGCTCGTGAAGGTCACGCGCAGCGCCGACCGCACGCTGGTGCAGCAAGCCGTGGCTGCGATCACCAATGGCGATGGCAGCGCCGTGGCGGTCGAGGCGCACCTCGAGTTCCTCGATCCCGAGGGTCTCGTGCAGCACTCCCTGGACATCGGCATGGCGACCATGTCGCGCTGGCGGCTCGAACTGCGGGCCGATGGGGCGGCGTTCGAGACCGCCACGATGACGGTGCGGGAGTGCACGTACCACGCCGGCGGCGAGAACGCTGCCTTCGAGGCGGCCTGAGATGAAGACGCTGCTCGGGGATCGTCTGCGCTGGCACGTCGATGGTGCCGGCCTCCGTCCGTTCGACGCCGTGTCGCTGCGTCAGGTGCTCGGGGCGCCGAGTGTGTGCGAATTCGACGGGCTCGAGCCCGTCGAGCCCGCGCGCATGCTCGGGGCGCAGAGCCACCTGCAACTTGGCTTCGGCGATCTCCACGCCGGCGAGGTGGTGCGCGTGGAGGTGCGTGGCGACCGCGTCGCCTGTGTGGCTCTCGGGCCGCTGGCGCGGCTTTCGCGAGCGCCGCGCCAGCGGCGCCTGCCGCCGATGACCGTTCGCCAGCTGGTGGCGACTCTCGCCCAGGAGCATGGCCTCGCCGTCGATGCCGGCGATCTCCCTGACACCCAAGCCCGTGGGATCTGCCAGGAGTACGAGACCGACCTGCAGCTGTTGCGGCGGCTGGCCGTGCAGTACGGCTTCCTGTTCTGGGAGTCGGCGAGTGGTCTCGTCTGCCGCAGTCGCATCGATGCGACGGAAGTGCTGCCGCTGGCGCCGGGCACCTTGGTCGAGGCCCCGCGCGTCACCTACCATGCGCGTGCCGTCGCGGGGGAGGCGCGTCTGCTCTGTGCGCGAGACGGGACGGTGCCCGTGGTGCACGGGCCTGCGGCTGGGGCCCTGGATCGCCGGCCCGAACCCGCTGCCTTCCGGGTGCCGCACGTCGAAGAGGTGGGCGAAGCGCAGCAGTTCCTCGCGCGTGCCGCCCGGGCGGAAGTGGGGAGCAATTGCCGGGTGCAGGCCGTCGTGCTGGACCCGCGGGTGGTGGTTGGGGCCGTGGTCACCTTGCCGCCCGGCTCTGGGGTCGACGAGCCCTTGCTGGTAGTCGAGGCATCGCACGAGGTCGCCAACCGGCACGTCGTGCGCATGGTCGCGGTTCCGGCTGCGGCGGCGGCCCCGGCTCCGGCTCCGGCGCACCCGCAGTGCGTGGGCGTGGCGCTGGCCCAGGTCCTCGAAGTCGAGGATCCGGAGCGCCGGGGCCGCGTGCGAATCCAACGCTGTGATGCCGCAGGCGATGGCGAGGCAGCTTGGGCGATGGTGGTCCAGGCTGCTGCCGGCGCTGACCACGGGAGCTTCTGCATGCCGCGGATCGGCGATCTCGTGGTGGTCAGCTTCCTGGGTGGTGATCCGCACCAGCCGCTGGTCACCGGTTCGGTGTACCACGGCGCCCATCCGCAGCCCGGTGCGGAGGAGCAGGCTGGCAGGCACCAGAGGTTCTTGCGCACTCCCGGAGGCACCGAGGTCCGGTGCGAGCAGGCGGACGACGGCGACACCCTGGTGGTGGTCTTGCAGGGTCTGACCGTGAAGTTGCGGGGCGGGAGTCGGCCGCAGCTGGACATCCTGGGGCAGGCTGACGTCTCGATCTCGGCAGCGAGCCTCCGCCTCGAAGCTGAGGGCAACGTCGACATCCAGGGCGGCACGGTTGCGATCCAAGCCCGTGACCAGGTGGAGGTCGAGGCTCCGCGGATCCTGCTCGGCAAGTGATACGCATGAACCACGACCCAATGTCGGATTGGCTGTTGGCCCGCCTCGGCCGCACGGCGCTGGCCCATCGAATCGTCCCGGTGCGCCTGCAGCGTGCGCTGCGCGTCGGCCTTGGTCGGGACTGCCTTCGCGAAGACGATCGGCTGGCGGCGGGCGACTGCATGTTCACCCCTTGGCACAGCGCAGCCTTGGCCGGCCCTGAGTCCAGGGTCCTCACCCGGGTCGTTGGCGGGTGTCTGCGGATCGGCATCGTGGCGCCCGACCTCGTCCTGCGTTCGTCACCCGCGGAGCGGGACGATGCGGCAGCCACCCTCGAACTGTTCGTCGCCAATCCGCTGCACGCGGACCGCCTGCGCTGGCGCGAGTGGCGGCGCTTGGCTGCGGGAGGGGTGGTTGGCTGTGGGCGCGCGGTGTCCACCCCTCCGGGTTCGCTCGAAGAGGCCTTCGTGCGGCGGGAAACGCGAGGCGCCATGGACTACTTGGTCTGCAGGGACCGGGGCCTGCTGAGCCCGTCCGCCGCGCTGGAGCCCTGGCGTCGGTTCGTCCGCGTCCCGCTGCAGTGGTTGGCGCTTGGCAGTTCCAGCGCGCCGAGTCCAGACGAGGAGTCGGCCTACTGGTTCGAGGTCGATTGGCCGGAAGCCGATCCGGTGGACGTGGCCTGCGACGTCGTTCTGTGCGCGGATCAGATCCTGGCCAAGGCCGAGGCCGTGCGGAGCCAAGGGACCCGCCTTGGCATCGACAAGTGCCCGGACCTGCGTGGTCCCCAGCGAGTCAGGATCCTGGCGCTTTGGGACAGCGAGACTGGGGAGGTTTTGGAGCCGGCCAGCATGCCCTGGCTGCCGGCCAACCGTCGCTACCACGTGACGGCGGCAGTGCCTCGCCCCAACGAGGCTTTGGTCGTCGAAGTGCCGAAGCCAGGCCGCTACACGATCCTGACCGCGGCTTCGGCAGCGGCAGAGTTGCCCGCCGGCACGAAGCTGTCCGTGCACCGCGGCAACGATCGCTTGCTGGGCGGCGACTTGCTCGAGCCCACGCGCCCGTTGGCCGTGGTCGATCCGGAGGCCGTCCTGAGCGGTTTCGTGGCGGGCATGCTTGGCGGTGGCAGCCTGCTCCGCCCGGCTGACTTCGTGCATGCCATCCGGTCCTTCCAGGTCTTCGGCGTTGCCGACTGGTGCGATGCCGGGGCCACGGCGTTCCACACCGAAGCCAGGCAGATCGGCAAAGTGCTGCGCGAGATGCTGGTGCTGACCGTGCCGGTGAACGGTGCGGCCGTCGCGTCGGCTCGTGACCTCGAGGGGGCGCGCGATGCCCTCGCCGAGCACTTGCAGCGCTTCGTCGGCCGTCCCGTTGGGATCGAGGTGCGTTGGTCGGAGGCGTCATGAAGATCCCCGTGTCGGCAACGGCCAGCCCTCAGGCCCGCGCGCCAGTCGATGCTGCGGCGTTCGACGCCACGGAGTACTTGTGGCGTGCACTGGCTCGGCTGCTGCCGATTCCTGAATGGGCGAAGGGCATGCAACCCACCGAGCTGGTCGCCTTGCAGGACTGGCTCTCGCGCTGCGCCGTGGATCCGGGCGCGCTCGGCTGGGTCCTGAGCTGGGTGCTGGGGACGCCGGTGCGCGCCCGGCATGGTCGGTTGCGTCGCATCCAGCCGCCGCAGGACCGACCGATTGGCCTGGTGGGCGATTGCCTCGGCGATGCCATGCGCCTCGATGGCGCCCTGGTGGACGGCAGCCGCGAGGTGGTGGTCCGCGTGCGCCTTTGGGCAGCCGAACAGAGCCGTCTGTTGGCACAGGGCTGGCTTGGAATCGAGGGGCGGTCCGGGGGCGAGGTCCTCGTCCCCAGTGCACGCCTGCAGAGCCTGGCTGCGGCCGTCCTGCCGGCAGGCGCGGTCGTCACCTGGCTGGTCCATGGTCTGGCGCGGCAGCGACAGACGTGCCGACTCGACGTCTCCTCCTTGGACCGAATGCTCTTGGACCAGGAATCTGAATGAAAGGAATCGCTTGCTCCGGTGACACCACGACGCACCAAGGGGTGCTCCAGGCATCCCAGGCCAGGGTGCTCGTCCAGGGCCGCCCCGTGGTGACGGTTGGCGACCGGCTCGTGTGCCCGATGTGCGATGGCAACAAGCCACACGGGATCGCCGAGGTGCAAGGCGGGGGGCGCAAGATCCTGGTCGCGGGCAAGGCCGTGGCATGCCAGGACGACTGCGTGCGCTGCGGGGGGGCGGCCATGGGGCGGATCCAGACTGGGTCCGGCAAGGTGTTCCTCCGATGAACCGACCCATGTTCGAGGAGGGCGATGGTGGCAGCGTGTTCGATGCCAACAGCATCGTCGTCCTGGCGGCTGAGCAGGCCTGGGAACTGGTCGAGCGGCTCTGCGACCCCTGGGCCAAGACACCCAAGTGCTCCGCGCGCAGTGTCAGCGACCGGGTGGCCAATGCGATCGATCTGGCCAAGCTTCGCCAGTATCTGGACGATTTCGGGCTGCTGGGGCGCTTCCGGATCCACACCGGGGCCAATGGCCGCAGCTACGTCATCCTGCTCGGGGACCCGGTGCGTCGGACCTTCCTGAAGGGGACCCGCTACTTGTTGGACAACCCCAAGGTCCTCGAGTTGGCAGTGGGGATGCGTGGGTTTCTGCGCCGTGCGGCCGGCGGCGTGTCGGTCCTGAAGGTTGGCCTCCTGGCAGCCGGCATCACGATGGACGTCGTGTTCGGCATCCTCGAGGACGGGGACTTGTGGAGCGAGATTCCGAAGGCCGTCCTCAAGTCTGTCCTGTCCGTGCTGGCTGGTGCAGCAGCGGCCACGATGGTGGCCGGCGTTGGCTTGGCTGCCCTGCCGGTGATGGCCGGCGTGGTGGCTGGGATCGCTGTGGACTACGGGTACGACAAACTGGATGCCCGGTTCGGCATTTCCCAAGGCCTGGGCAATGCGTTGCGCCGATCCTGGGAGTCGGTCGAGGGGCACTGGCACGACCTGGAGTTCGAGCTGGGGCGGCGGATCCAGGGCTTCGAGGAATCGCTCATCCGGCGGGCGACGATGGCTTGGTGAACTCGCTGGTCGTGGTGCCCGAGCCACCCTACCCTCACCCCGCCGGAAACCACCCCTTCGTCCGCCTCGCGAACCACACCAACGACAGCATCACCGGCACCTCGATCAACACCCCGACCACCGTCGCCAGCGCCGCGGTCGACCCCAGCCCGAACAAACTGATCGCCACCGCCACCGCCAGTTCGAAGAAGTTCGACGTGCCGATCAGCGCCGCCGGTGCAGCCACCGCGAACGGCAACCTCAGCCACCGCGCCAGCCCATACGCCACCCCAAAGATCCCGTAGCTCTGCAGCAACAGCGGCACTGCGATCAACCCCACCAGCCCCGGTTGCGCACGGATCGTCTCGGCCTGGAAGCCGAACAGCAGCACCACCGTCAGCAACAGGCCGACCACCGACGCGGACTTGCACTGCGCGCCGAGCCGGGCCACCTGCGCCTTCGTCTGCAGCCGCTGCGTCAGGAGCCCGGCACCGAGCGGCACCACGAGGAACACCAACACCGACGCCAGCAGCGTGGCCCAGGGCACTTCGATGTTGGCCACGCCCATCAAGAGCCCCGCGATCGGCGCGAAGGCGAACACCATGATCAGGTCGTTCACCGACACCTGCACCAGGGTGTAGTTCGCGTCGCCGTCGGTGAGCTGGCTCCAGACGAACACCATCGCCGTGCACGGCGCCGCGGCCAGCAGGATCATGCCGGCGAGGATCTGGTTGCCTTCGTCCGCCGTCACCAAGCCGGCGAACAGATGCTGGAAACACAGGATGCCGAGCCCGGCCATGGTGAACGGCTTGATCAGCCAGTTGACCAAGAGCGTCACTGCGAGCCCCTTCGGCCGGCGGCCGACCTCGCGCAGGCACGACGGTTCGACCTTCAGCATCATCGGGTAGATCATCAGCCAGATCAGCACCGCGACGACCAGGTTGACGCGCGCCCATTCGAGCTCGGCCACGGCGGCGAAGGCGTCGGGAAGCCAGAGGCCGAGGCCCATCCCGGCGGCGATCGCCAAGGCGACCCAAAGCGTCAGGAAGCGTTCGAAGATGCCCATGGCGGGCGCAACCTACTCGACCTTGGTAGCGGGCCAGTGTGGCATTCGGGTTGGGCGTTGCCGGACCCCTGCCGCCCGCGAGCTGCGGCCAGCCAGCCGCCCAACGCTCCCTTACCTCCGCACCCGCTCGCCGACCCTCCCCCTCGGCAACCAGCACCACTCCTCTCCCGCCTGCGGCTGCACCGTCCGCGCCCCCTCCGGCAATCCCGTCAGATCCACCCCATCCACGCCATCCAACCGATACCCACCCTCCAGCTCCGCCGCCGCCACCCGCTCCAAATCCATCGGCACTACCAGATCCGCCGCCCCAGCCCCGCCAGCCGCAACCGACACCACACCGGCACACCAGTTCCGCCCCGTGGCCAGCACCAGCACGTGCTGACCAGCTTCGACTGGCGCCGCAGCGCTGCGCTCGGCGCTGGCGAACACGAACACGCTGCTGCGATCCGTCACCACCCGGTTGCCGGCGCACGGCAGCAGCAGCGCCGCTGCCCCCGCGCTGGGGAACTCCTGCCCGCTCGGCCATGCCACCTGCCGCCAGAGCGTCGGCAACGCAAGCCGGGTGCTCCCAGCGGCGAGCGTGGCGCTGGGCAGCTGGCACTGCCAGCCGCTCTTGTGCTCGCCGTCCCGGTGCACCCGCACCAGCGCCTGATCCTCGGGCGTCATCGGCAACTCCAGATCGATCGCCGCCCCGCGGCAGGGCACTGCGCGCCGCGTGCCGCTGGCGGACAGCGTCACTTCGAGCACGCCTTCGCTCGGCACCGGTTCGCAGTGCAGGTGGAAGGTGCGGACGTCGAGCGGCACGAACACAACCGGCGCCTGCGGCCCGGCGGTGCCGAACTCGACTTCGGCCGTGGCCGACACCGCGCTGCCGTCGTTGGTGCGTTCGATCCAGACCAAGTGCCGGCACGGCGCGGTGGCAGCCAGCGAGAAGTTGCCCTGGTCGTCCAGAGGCAGCACGAACGCATCGCTGAGCCCGCGCGCATCCGTGCCGTGGCGACGCCGTTCGCGTGCGACCACGGCGAGTCCGGTGCACGAACCGTCGGCGGCGCGGGCCCAGCCGGGCACGGTGCCGGAGGCGAACGCTTCACCGGCTGGCATGGGCACCGGAATGGTCACTTCGACCCGCTGCGAGGTGGTCGCCGCGAAGGCCTTGCGCCAGACGGGATCGGCGGACCAGGTGACCGGGATGGTCTGCCCACCGAGCATCTTCAGGAGGCGCCGTCGCTCGGTCAGGTCGACCACGACCTCGACCCATCCCTGGAGCGGCACACCCTGGATCTCGGCTTCGCCGCGGGCATCGGCGGTGAGCCGTCGTGTTTGCCCTCGGTGGTAGGACCGCATCGCCTGGCGCCCGGTTTCGATGCTGTACTGCAACGCGAACGGCAGGTTGGCGAGGCGCTGTCCGTTTGGCTCGACGAAGGTCAGGACCAGCGTCTGGCCGTGGTTCAGGTGGAGATCGAACTGCCCGCCAGAGGCCAGCAAGGCGGTCGGCAGCGGCACATGGGCCGGTGCGGTGCTGTTGCTGGTGATCCAGAGTTCGGCGGTGGCCCAGTCGCGGGGCGCGACCATGGTCCAGGACGAGGTGTCGGGGGCGATCGTCGCGTGGGCCGAGCTGGACGGGGCGCCAGGTGTGTCGCCGGAGGCCGCGATCTCCAGCGCGGCGGGCAAGTGCAGCTGGCCGTCGACGAACACGCGCCCGTGGATCGTGATCGGGTGGGTGG
>ERZ1066126.375-NODE-375-length-10196-cov-7.804950_pt1 | contig 10196 bp, 6 predicted proteins | sample MGYA00382773_ERZ1066126 | MGnify/ENA primary metagenome ERZ1066126 (study PRJEB33369, sample SAMEA5778356) | biofilm metagenome | biome: Industrial cooling water; feature: Water cooling tower basin; material: Biofilm | place: United Arab Emirates | collected... | reverse complement strand
GAGCAGAGGAGGCCTTCGCCCAGGGTTCCGACTGCGTCATCGTGGCGACCAGCACTCTGGAACTCGGCATCGACGTCGGCGATCTCGACCGCGTGATCCAGATCGACGCCCCCAGCACGGTCGCGTCGTTCTTGCAGCGACTGGGTCGCACCGGGCGCAGGTCCGGCACCCAGCGGAACTGCCTGTTCCTGACTACCAGCGACGATGGCTTCCTGCGTGCCGCCGGGCTGATCGACCTTTGGTCCCACGGGTACGTAGAGCCGATCCTGGCTCCCGCCACGCCGTACCACCTGTTCGCGCAGCAGATCATGGCACTAGCCCTCCAAACGGGAGGACTCGGCAGCCAGGACTGGCAGATGTGGATCGGAGACGTGCCATGCTTCGGGGCGATGGGTCCCGAGACGGCCGAGATCCTGAAGCACATGCTGGACAACGGCGTGCTGGCCGAGGACCAGGGTCGCCTGTGGTTCGGCCACGAAGGGCAGCAGAAGTTCGGCTACAAGAACTTCCTCGAGCTCTACTCGATCTTCACCACCCCCCCGCTGTTCTCAGTAACACACGGACGAACCGACCTGGGTCTGGTGCACGAGTCGTCGTTCCTAGGGGACGAAGTCGGGAGTGCGCGAGTTCTGCTGCTCGGCGGTCGCAGTTGGTTGGTCAAGTCTGTTGATTGGCGACGCAGAACAGTGCACGTTGAACCGGTCGCCGAAGGCGGTAAGTCTCGCTGGTGCGGCAGCAGCCATTTCATCCGCTTCGAGCATGCACGAGCCATACGCCAAGTCCTCCTCAATGGCCAGCTGCACTGCTTGGCGTCGCAGCGAGCACAGGATGCCCTTGCGAGCCTCGAGCGGGATTTCTCCTGGCTGGAAGATGGGTCGAGCGCGCTCGTTCGATCGGGCACTACGCAGAAGTGGTGGACGTTTGCCGGTTCGAGGGCCAACGCGACCCTCGCTGCATCCCTAGGCGAATGCGCAGAAGCATCAAGAATGCATGACAATCTCGCAATACCAATAAACGCCAGGGCGACCGTGTCTGACGTTCGTGGCCGTCTACGAGACCTCGACGATTCGGTCAGATGCGCATTCATCGACAGTGACCCGATAGAGGAACTGAAGTTTCACGAGTGCCTGCCGCACCATCTTGTCATGGAGATGCTTCGTAGCAGATCCGGGGATCCCAATGGTGTCCTCGCGGTTGTTGAAGAGCCAATCCGAGATATCGTCGTTGCGTGAGGCGTGAGGGGGCAGCGTGGCCATGTAAGCGACCTGCCAGCGAACAACGAGGATGAGCCGCGTCTACCCTAGACTTCCGGCACCCATCCCTCAGCCGACTTCGAGCACGTGGTAGTTCTTCTTGCCCCGCCGCAACACCACGAACCCACCGTCCAGCCGATCCCCGACGCCCAGCAGCCGCGCCGGGTCCTTCTCGACCACCCCATTCACACTGACCGCACCGCTCTCGATCGCCGTGCGCGCGCGGCCCTTCGACGGCTCCAGCCCGCTCGCCACCAGCACCGCGACCAGGGCCGCGTCGGGCGTGCCGAGCACCTGGGTGGCGAGCTGGCTGCGCGGGGCCTCGGCGAACGCATCCTTGAGCTCCTCTCCCGACAGCGCCCGCAGGTCACCGCCTTCGAACAGCACCGCCGCGGCGCGTTGGGCCGCGGCCACGGCAGCCGGGCCGTGCACGAACGCCGTCACTTCGTCGGCGAGGCGCCGCTGGGCGTGGCGCCGCTGCGGCTCCGCCAGGCTCTGCTGCTCGATCGCATCGATCTCCTCGACCGGCACGAACGTGAAGTACTTCAGATAGCGCACCGCGTCGCCGTCGGCCTGATTGAGCCAGAACTGATGGAACGCGAACGGCCGGGTCAGTTTCGCGTCCAGCCAGACATTGCCCTTCTCCGACTTGCCGAACTTGGTACCGTCGGCCTTGGTCACCAGGGGCGACGTGAGGCCATAGGCAGGCTTGCTGCGCAGGCGCCGGATCAGGTCGATGCCGTCGGTGATGTTGCCCCACTGGTCGCTGCCGCCGAGTTGCAGTTCGCAGCCGAACTTGTCGTGCAGCACCAGGAAGTCGTAACCCTGCAACAGCGAGTAGCTGAACTCGGTGAAGCTGATGCCGTGCTCGCGCCCGGACAGCCGCTGCTGCACCGAGTCGCGGGCGATCATCTGATTGACCGAGAACAACTTGCCGATGTCGCGCAGGAAGTCGAGCAGACGCAGCTGACCGAGCCAGTCGGCGTTGTTCACCAACAGCGCACCGTGTTCGCCGCGGAACTCGAGGCAGCGTTCGAGCTGGCTGCGGATGCCCGCGACGTTCGCCGCCAACTGGTCCACGGTGAGCATCGCGCGCTCGCTGGCCTTGAAGCTCGGATCGCCGATCAAACCGGTGCCGCCACCGACGATCGCGATCGGCCGGTGGCCGGCGCGCTGCAGCCGCACCAGGTGCATCATCGGCAGCAGGCTGCCCACGTGCAGGCTCGGCGCCGTCGGATCGAAGCCGATGTAGGCGGTGATCGGTCCGCGGCGCAGCCGGTCGGCGAGCGCCGGCCAACCCTCGTGCGAGGGCTGCGACAGCTGGTGCACGAGCCCGCGTCGTTCGAGATCGGTGAGCAGGTCGGTGGTCATGGTGGTGCGGTGCGTCACTCGTTGGCGACCCATTGGCCACGACGGCCGAGGAACGCCACGATCTGCGCGCGGTCGGCGCTGGGGATGCTGTCGGCGAGCGCCAGGCCCTTGGGCGTCGGGTGCACGGCCATGCCGTTGCGCAGATCCTGGATCAGGGCCGGCAGCAGTTCGGGTTCGGCCACCCGCAGCGGATCGGGGCCACCGCGATCGACGGCCACCGTGCGCAGGTGCCGCGTCACGCCCTCGGCGCCGCCTTCGCGCGCGGCGAGGTAGAGCAGCGTGGCGAGGTACGGCAGGATCGCTTCCCCGTGGGCCGCCGAAGCCTCGAACGGATAGGCGCGCGGCATGTTGGTGATCGCGCGGTAGCGCCGCGGCCGCAGCGCCGCTTCGAAGTGCGGAATCAACCGTTCGCTGGGCCAATCGGGATCGGCGTTGGCGTCGAGAATGGCGCCGCGTTCGTCGATCGAGATGTCGACCACCAGCGCCGCCGGATCGAGCTGGTTCAGCGTGGGCAGGGTCAGCACGTGCGGCGCGCGGCCCTTCGGCGCCGCCACGGCGAACACGAGGCCCACGGCCCCCTGCAGGATGCCCGCCAGCGCCGCGTCGTCGACACCGGCGATGCCGACCACACCCACCCGCACGTCCCCGGCGAACTCGCTGCGCACCGCATCGACCCGCGCCGGATCCCGCTGGTTCTCCAGGATCGTAACCTTGGTGACACTGCCACTCGCCAACAGCTTGCGTACGCAGGCGCGGCCCGCATACCCGCCACCGGCGACCACCACGTGGCCGTGCAGTGCCCGCTGGCCGAGATGTTCGGCCACCCACTCCGCTGCGATCTCCCCGGCGAACACCGACATGCGGCCGCGGATCGGAATGCGAAACGCCGCCGGAGCGCCGATGTTCGAACCGTCGAACACCGTGACGTTGCCCTTCTCGAGCAAGCGCGAGAAGCCACTGTGCTCGTGGAAGTCACCACTGTGCAACGCACCGATGCGCAAGAACGGCCCCGGCAAGTCCGCTTCGTACGCGGAGGGCTCTTTGAGCGCGTGCACCACGTCGGGCGGGCCGTCGTGCCACACCAACTCGTCGCGACCGAGGATCTCCGCACCGGCATGCACATAGTCGGCGTCGGCGTAACCGGCCCGAGCGCCGGCCCGTTCGAGCACCAGCACGGACAAGCGCAGGTCGAGGCCCTTGAACATCGCGCGCAGGTCCGCGACCTGGTCGGGGGTGATGCCGACGCGGCGCTCCTGGGTGCTGCCGCCCTGGCCCTTCAGGCTTGGCTTGCGGCCGATCTCGCGGTCGCTGCCGAGCACGAGCTCCACGTGGCGCTTCTGCCAGACCCGCTGGTTGGCCGGGCCTTCCCGATGGGAGATCGAACGGCTCAGGCGGGCGAGGGTCTCGTGCATGGTGCGGTTCCGGGGGCGAGGATCCTAGCCAGTGGTCGAGGCGACCGGAAGCGAACGCCGGCCGTCGGGCCCGGGCACCGAACCTGCGTCCCGAGGCTCGCGGCACGGCGCAGGGATGCGCTCGGGCCCCCTGGCCGCGCCCCGCGCAGCGGGACGGATTTCCTGCCGGTTTCGCATCTCCAGACTCCACTGCCTGTGGGGTTCGACGCGTCGTCGAGCCAACAACGGTCCAGGCCCGGCAGAGCCACCATGGCGATCCACCACGACTCCTACCTGCTCGCCACCTTCGGCGAGCCGCGCCTGTTCGCGGCGTGGCTGCGCTGCGTGCTGCCGCCAGAACTGCAGGCGCGGCTGAACTGGACCACGCTGCGCCGGGTCGGCGAACGGCACACCGGCCTGCGTCTGCGCTCCGGCACCGTCGACCTGGTGTTCGCCATCGATCTCGCCGATGGCACCGCCCGGCTGTTGGTGTTCGTCGAGCACCGCAGCCACCGGGCCCTCGACCTGCACGACACCATGCTACGCTACGCAGTCCATCTGCAGCATGTCGCCCGGCGCGATTGGCCGGACCAACCGACGTTCGCTCTCGGTGTCGTCATGAGCCATGGCGAAGGCCCGCCCGAACTGCTGCCCCGAAGCGCCATGGCCGCCGGCGATGAGGCGGCGGCGCCCTGGTTGCCGTTCCAGCCGCGCATCGCCGTGCTGGTCGACCACCTGAACCACCATGGCGAAGCCGAACTGCTGGCGCGTGCCATGCCGCCGGCGGCCCGACTCGCGCAGGTGGCGCTGCGCTTTCTGGCTGCGTGGGACGGCCCGACCACGATCGATGCCATCGGCCGTTGGGCCGACCTGCTGCGCGAGGTTGCAGAAGAAGACCGTGCGCTCGGCAGCGACCACCTGGAGGCCTTCTTCGGATATGTTCTGCAGGCCAACGCAACTGCCATCGAGGACCTGCAGATGGCCATCGACAAGCACCTGCAAGAACAACGAGGTTCGTTCATGTCCACCGCAGAGAAACTGCGCGCCGAAGGGCTGGCCCGTGGCCTCGAGAGGGGCCGCGTCGAAGGCCGCGTCGAGGGCCGCGTCGAGGGCCGCGTCGACGCCTTGCGCCGCCTTCTGATCCGCCGCTTCGGTCCGCTGCCAGCCAGCGCCGAGGCACAACTCGCCGCAGCCAGCCAGCCCGAACTCGACCAGTGGCTCGACCGGGTTCTGGACGCAGCGAACCTGTCGGCGGTGTTCCACCCTACGGCATCTCGCTGAGCCGACCAAACGGTCCACCTCGCCGAAGCGCTGCATGGCACTGCAGCCCCACGCCCGGCATGATGTCCGGCCCTCGTGTCCCGCCGCCCCGCCACGCCCCCCGACGCCGACCGCACGCCGCACTGCCGGCACTTCGGCGAATGCGGCGGTTGTTCGCTGCTCGACCAACCGATCGCTTGGCAGTTGCACGCCAAGGTCGCCGCCAGTGAGAAACTCCTGGCGCCATACCTGAACGGCCAGCGCCTCGCCAGCGTGGCACCCGACCGCTCCCCGCAGCACTTCCGCACCCGCCTGCTCTATCCGATCCGCGCCGACCGGGACGGTCTGCCGATCGTCGGCATCTATGCATTCCGCAGCCACCAGTTGGTGCGCATCGAAGAATGCCGCACCCAGGACCGCTGGCTCACCGCCTTCGGCCGCGCTGCCGAGAGCGCGCTGCGCGAACTCCGCCTGCCGCCGTTCCGCCCGGACAGCAAACGCGGCGTACTGAAGGCACTGTGGGCCCGTTTGGCTCCAGGCAGCGGCGAAGTGGTGGCCGGCGTGGTGACGCAGCCGGGAGCGTTTCCTGCCGGTCCAGAACTGGCCGCCGCTTTCGCCCGCGCCGCCGAGTCCCTGGCCGAAGGGCCCGCACGGCGCTTGGTCGGGGTGGTGCACAGCATCAGCGAGCGCAACGACGCGTTCCTGCTCGCCGAACGCCATGTGCCGCTGCGCGGCCGCGACCACGTCGTCGACCGCACCGATGGCCTCGAGCTGCGCATCAGCGCCGGCAGCTTCTACCAGATCCACAAGGACGCGAACCGCCTGCTCTATGCGCCGGCGTTGGCGATGTGCGGTGACGTGCGCGGACATCGCATCGTGGACGGCTACGGCGGTGTCGGTGCGTTCGGTCTGCGCTTGGCGAAGGCCGGCGCTGCCGAAGTGAAGGTGGTCGAAGACAACGCCGCGGCGTGCCGCGACGCCGCCCACAACGCCAAGGCCAACAACCTGCCCCAGGTGCAGGTGCAGCAGGCCGCGTTCGCCGCCGCCGACCTCCCAGTGGGAGCGAACCTGGTGGTGGTCGACCCACCCCGCTCGGGCCTGGGCACCGACGGCGCGGCGAAGCTGCTGGCCGCCGCGCCGCAGCGCATCCTGCACGTGGCGTGCGATGCCGAAGCCCTGGCGCGCGATCTCGCGATCCTGTGCGCCGGTGGCTACCGAGTCACGGCAGCGCGTCTGTGCGACCTGTTCCCGCACACCGAACACCAGGAGCTGCTGGTGCGGTTGGATCGGGCGAACTGAGCAACGGAGTCGGCGCGGGCAGCGCGGCCCAGGCCAGCAGGGATCGGGAAGAACCGGGGAAATCGCGGTCACAGCACCACGCCCCCCCCTGATTTCCCCTTTGGCGCACGACGCGCCCCGTGCCCCAGGGCGCGTCCAGCCCCCAACGCAACTCATGCTCAAGACCTTCGTTACGGCGTTCCTCGCCCTGCTCGCGGCAGCTCCCGCCCAGGACGTTCGCGAACTCTCCACCCCAGTCGCCCACGTCAATCTGGTCGGCGTCTCCGCCACCACGATCAACAACCAGGTGGCCAACGGATACCGCCTGGTCGACATCGAATACCGCGGCCCGAATCTGCTCGGCACCCTGCTGTTCGATGCCGTGTTCGTCGAGAACACCGGCAGCTACGCGACCGGTTGGTGGTGGTACTTCGGCCTCACCAGTGCCCAAGTCGCGAGCAACCTGACCACCAACCAGGCGCGCCTGATCGACCTCGAGCCCTACGAGGACACCAGCGGCAACCTGCGCTTCGCCTGCGTCATGGTCGACAACACCGGCAGCAATGCCAAGGCGTGGTGGTGGTACTTCAACACCACGACCAGCAGCATCACGACGAACCTCACCAACAACAGCGCTCGCCTGGTCGACCTCGACACCTACGAGATCGGCACCACCACGTATTACAGCGCCGTGATGATCGCCAACACCGGCAGCGACAGCCGCGGCTGGTGGTGGTACCTGAACCTCACGCCCGCACAGATCGGCTCCGCGCTGAACACCAACAACGCCCGCCTCTACGATCTCGAACGGCGCGCCAACGGCAACTGGGACTGCATCATGATCCGGGATCCCAACCCGGTGGCCTGGTACTGGTGGTACGACATGACGTCGAGCGACATCTCGTACCTCATCGGCAACTACGGAGTTCGCCCGATCGACATCGAGTCCTACACCGTGAGCGGTGCCCGTCGTTACGCGATGGTCACCATCAACAACAGCAACGCCCTGACCACCAACATCGGCGCGGCGATGCGCGCCCGGACCGACGGCCAGGTCGGCCTCTGGTTCCAACGCATGAACGGCGGCAACCTGGCGAACCTGAACGGTGACGCCCAGTTCGAGCCAGCGAGCACGATGAAGACACTGCACCACGTGCACGCCATGCGCCGCGTGCGCCTCAACGCGGTGGCTCTGACCACGCTGATCAACGTGTTCACCAACTACTCGGCCCCCGGCTCGTCGTGTCCGATCGACACCGGCGCGACCAGCCAGTCGCTGCAGAGCGTGCTTCGATTGATGATGGAGAACTCCGACAACGCCCGCACCCAGGCGGTGACGGCCTACTTCGGCCAAGGCAACATCAACAACACCGCAGCGGCGCTGGGCATGGCCGGCACCAGCCTCAACCACCGCCTCGGCTGCGGCGCCGACGCCATCGCCAATCCGAACCGCATCACCCTGCGCGACCTGAACACGCTGCACGAGCAAGTGGTCAACGGCTACCTCGGCACCTTCCGCGACACGTTCTACGACCTGGTGCTGGACAGCGTGAGCGACCTCAGCGTCGCCGCCGTCATCAATGCCGAAGGTGCTGCCCTGGGCCTGTCCAGCACGACCATCGCCTCGTTCCGCAACTTCACCCAGATGGCGCACAAGGGTGGCAACTACAGCCTGAGCAGCGGTGGGCCGCAGTTCTACCACCGCGCCGAGTTCGGTTGGCTGTCGCTGCCGTTCATCAGCAATGACGTGATCACGCCCCGCGAGTACGGCTTCGGCGCCTTCGTCAACGACGCCAGCAACGACACCAATGCCCGCAACGCCATCTACACCGATGCGATCCCCGAAATGCTGCGGCCGACGATCCGCCAAGCCCTGCAGTCGTGGACCAACAGCCTCGCCGGCGTGGTGTCGATCGGCGCCGGGTGCGGCAGCCCCACCCCCTACACGCAGACGGTCTCGGGCTTGCCGCGCCTGGGCACCAGCGTGAGCTACATCGGCAACAACGGCTTCGCCAGCTCGCTGGCGGTCTTCGGCATCGGCTTCTCCACCACGTCGTGGAGTGGCAACCCGCTGCCGGCTTCGCTGGCACCGTATGGTGGCGCACCAGGTTGCATGGCCTACAACGACGTGGTCTCCAACGAAGCCAGGGTGGCCAACTCTTCGGGCTCTGCGACCTTCCAAGTGTCGATCCCGAACAACACGTCGTTCATCGGGGTGCAGTACCTGACGCAGCTCTACACGCTGGGCGCGCAGTTCCGCACCAGCAACTCGCAGCGCACGATCGTGGGCCTGTGACGTGAGCTGACCGTACGGGGCCGCGTGCGCCGCAGCGCAGCGGCGAAACACCAGGAGACTTCCGGTCCTGGCGCTAGAAGCGCGGCCCTGCTTCGGCATCGCCGAGCAGGGTCGCCAGCCGCGCCAGGGCCCGCGACAGGGTCTTGCGCACGGCGACTTCGGATTTGCCCAGTCGCGCAGCGATGGTGCGATGGTCGAGGCCGACCAGCCGCGACAGAATCAGCACTTCCCTCGGCTCGGGCTCCAGAGCGTCAAACGCCTGCTCGAGCTGCTGCAGTTCCTCGCGCACGGCCGCGTGCTGGCTCGGCGACGCGGTGAGGCCGCGCAGCTCGTCCGGCAGCACATCGTGCGCTTCGCGCGCCGCATCACGCTTCTCCGCGCGCCAGTGCTCCAGACGGTTCACGATCTTGCGGTGCGCCATGGTGAACAACCAATCGCGGAAGCCACTCTCCCCACCGTGCTGGAACCGGTCGGCGTGCGCGAGGATCTCGCGCGCCACCGACTGCACGATGTCACAGCTCTCCTCACGTGCCCGCAGCTCGCGCCCCATGCGCAGGCGCACGAAGGCACGCAGCGCGGGCAAGTGGCGCGCCACCAGGTCGTCGACCGGTTCGGCGGGTTCCATGGACAAGTGCGTCCAGGATACGCCAGAACGCGCCGGGCTGCAGCCGGCTGGCAATGCCGCGGTGGCTGCCACCGGTCCCCGACGGGCCCAATTGGCCGTGGCGCCGGTGGCTAGGGGCCCTACGCTCACGGGAAACCTCGTGTTGCACGAGGTACTCTCGACCACGGCCCATGAAGTGCCCCTTCCAGAATCTGTTCGCCGCCCTGCTGTTCGCCCTGCCGATCGCCGCGCAGACCCCCGGTGGCGACCGGCTGGCACTCGGCAAGATGTGGACGTTCAGCAACCCGCCACTCGGCTACCTCGAACGCGAGTACGGCTTCAAGCCGGACCAGAAGTGGCTCGATTCGCTGCGCCTCGCCGCCTTGCGCCTGGGTGAACTCGGCAATCCGTGGTGTTCGGCGTCGTTCGTCTCGCCACAAGGCCTGATCCTGACCAACCACCACTGCATCCGCGAACAGTTGCCGGCGATCCAGGGTGAGGACGATTGGGTGAAGAACGGCTTCGCCGCCACGGACCTGACCGACGAAGTGCCGATTCCCGGCCTTTGCGTGCAGCAGCTGGTCGGCATGGAAGACGTCAGCAAGCGGGTCGACGCCGGCATCGAAACCGGGGACGACGACACCACCGTCGCCCCGAAGCGCGCCGAGAACATCGAGCAGATCGAGACCGCAGCGAACGAAGCCAACGGCGCCTTCCACCATCAGGTGGTGGCGCTCTACCAG
>ERZ1066126.373-NODE-373-length-10295-cov-8.658691_pt1 | contig 10295 bp, 7 predicted proteins | sample MGYA00382773_ERZ1066126 | MGnify/ENA primary metagenome ERZ1066126 (study PRJEB33369, sample SAMEA5778356) | biofilm metagenome | biome: Industrial cooling water; feature: Water cooling tower basin; material: Biofilm | place: United Arab Emirates | collected... | reverse complement strand
CCGGTCTACTACGTACGCGAGGCGACGAGGAACGGCAGTCAACTGGCGCGCGAGCGCACAGCCCAGCGCCAAGACCCACAGCGCGATGATCGAGGTCTTGCCCAATCCCGTGGCCAACTCGATGTCGGTCGGGAAGCGACCTGCCTCAAGGTCCGTGAAGAGTCGGTGCTGCCATCGGCACGCGCAGTCATGATTGGTGAGCGCACGATACAAGACATTGAACTCTTCGAAGGAGAGTGCTGGGCTCTCCCTTGTATACCGATCACTCATCAGATGCCCCCCCCGCCGTAATCTCCTATAGCTTTGACTAGCTCCAAACAGTGCGTTCAAAGGAGTCGGTCTGGAAGCGACCCGCGCGCACTTTGCAGATGCGGTGTGGGCGCTGCGCAACGGACTTGCCAGGGCGGTCTGCGGCAGCGCACTGCTCGACTTAACGGAACGGCTTCCAAGGTCCACAATCACTCACGGATTGCACCTTGCCTGACACCGCACGTCAAGCGGTTTTTTTGGAGCCGCCTCGTACTGCCCACTTCAAAGGCACCAGTTCGCCTCACCGTCCCGCCGATACCCCGGACAACGCGCCAGAGGAGGACGCTATGGACGACCCTACCCCGTCCGCGACCGGCACAGCCAGCCCGGACCTGTTGCCGGTTCGCATGCTCAACGAGTTCGTCTATTGCCCGCGCCTGTTCCACTTCATGCACGTGGAAGGCCTGTGGGCTGACAACCAGTACACCATCGAAGGCAAAGCTGTCCACCGCCGAGTGGACGACCTCGACCACGTCCTCCCCGACCCCGAGCAGTCCCGCGAACCCCCACCCGCCGACGACCCCACCCCATCCGCCCCGGCCGCCGGCGACGAACCCCCGCAAATCAGCCGCTCCGTCAGCCTGTCCAGCGAGACCCTCGGCATCACTGCCAAACTCGACCTCGTCTCCACCGCCGGGGACGAGGCCGTCCCGGTCGAGACCAAGCGCGGCCGTGTTCCGGACAATGCCGACCGCTCCTACGAACCAGAGCGCATCCAGCTCATGGCCCAGGGCCTCCTGCTTCGCGAGCACGGCTACACCTGCACCCACGGCTTCCTCTACTACCGCGGCTCCCGCACCCGGGTGCCCATCGAGTTCACCCCGGACCTCGAGCAGCGCACCCTCGCCGCCATCGCCCGCGCTCGCGCCGCCACCGGCGCAACCGAACTCCCGCCGCCCCTCGAAGACAGCCCCAAGTGCAACGGCTGCTCGCTCAACGGCATCTGCCTCCCCGACGAGACCCTCGCGCTCGCTGCCGGCGCGCCGCCCGAAGGCTCCGATCAGCCCCGTCGCCTCTACCCGGTCCGCGACGAAGCCGTGCCGCTCTACGTCCAAGAACAGGGCGCCACGGTCGGCAAGAGTCACTCGTCCCTGATCGTGCGCAACCGCGACGGCGAACTCGGTCGCTTTCGCCTGATCGACGTGTCCCAGCTCGTGCTCTGCGGCAACGTTCAGGTGACCACCCAGACCACTCACCTGCTCTGCGAGTCGGGTATCCCGATCGTCTACCTGTCCCGTGGCTTCTGGTTCTACGGCATCACCCACGGCGTCAACCTGCGCAATGCCTACGACCGCGCTGCCCAATTCGATGCTGCACGCGACCCGGCCCGCTGCCTGCACTTCGCCAAGCAGGTGGTCGCGGCCAAGGTGGCCAACCAGCGCACCTTGCTCCGCCGCAACGCCGTCGATCTGCCCGAGCACGTGGGCGACCAGTTCGCCCAGGCCCAACGCGACGTCGAGGTGGCCGGCGCCATGAACCAGCTGCTGGGCTGCGAAGGCAACGCCGCGGCGATCTACTTCCGTCACTTCGGGCGCATGCTGAAGCCGCGCGACCTCAGCACCGAGTGGGACTTCGCCAACCGCAACCGCCGTCCCCCGCGCGATCCGGTGAATGCCATGCTCTCGTTCGCCTACGCGATCATGGTGAAGGAGCTGACGGTGGCGATCCTGGCCGAAGGGCTCGATCCGTGGTGGGGGCTGTACCACCGGCCACGCCACGGTCGTCCAGCCCTGGCCCTCGACCTGATGGAGGAGTGTCGGCCGTTGATCGCGGACAGCGCGGTGCTCTCGGCGGTGAACACGGGCATGGTGGTGGCGCGCGACTTCAAGGTGACGCAGGCTGGCTGCGTGATGCAGCCGGAGGCGCGGAAGGCACTGCTGCGGTCCATCGAGGCCCGTCTGGACCAGCTCGCAACGCATCCGATCTTCGGCTACCGGTGTTCGTGGCGTTCGATCCTGCGGGTGCAGGTGCGGCTGTTCGGGCGGTGGCTCAGGGGGGATGTGCCGAACTACACGGGGATGGTGACGCGATGAGTCGGCACACGCAGCGGGACCACTTTCTGGTGGCCTACGACATCTCGGACGACAAGCGGCGGACGGAGGTGTTCCAGGTGTGCCGGGACTTCGGCAACCATGTGCAGTACAGTGTGTTCTTGTGCGAGCTGGACGCGAAGGAGGTGATCCAGTTGCGGGAGACGCTGCGGGGGTTGATCCAGCACGGGGAGGATCAGGTGATGATCGTGGATCTTGGGCCGGCGACGCGGCCGGTGCTCGAACAGATGGATGTCTTGGGACAACCGTACACTCCACCCGGGCGGCGGTTCGTGGTATAAGGGTGTGGTGGCTGGATCGAGCGGCGGCGTGCCGCGCTTCTGGCCGGAGCCGCTCGAAAGGTCTGTGACAACTCGGGTTGCTCTTGTTCTGTTCCAAGATCTGGTGCTCGGTCTTGATCGTGAAGTTGCTACCGCTCGATTTTTGTTCGTGTCTGCCCGCTGGCATCGGCTGTGCCTGGCGGGCCCCTTCCGCGCGCACCAGCGCGCGGCCCCATTGAAGCCAGGCCTCTCGGATCTCCTCCAGGTTCTGGTCCGCGTCCTTCCGCGCGCACCAGCGCGCGGCCCCATTGAAGCGCGAGTTCCTGCATCTCGCGGCCCGCAGGCGTGGCAAGCCCTTCCGCGCGCACCAGCGCGCGGCCCCATTGAAGCCAAGTCGCGCTCCAGCTCATGCGGCCTCACCCGTCCTCCCTTCCGCGCGCACCAGCGCGCGGCCCCATTGAAGCCGGCGGCCCTGCGGCGATGCGCGCCTGGCGCTCAAGGAACCTTCCGCGCGCACCAGCGCGCGGCCCCATTGAAGCGTGAAGACCATGGCCTGCTGCAGCTCGCTCAGGTTCCCTTCCGCGCGCATCAGCGCGCGGCCCCATTGAAGCGCCGTCACCTTCGCCTGGAAGCACGTCCGGTCCGTGCCTTCCGCGCGCATCAGCGCGCGGCCCCATTGAAGCCATCGCGGCCGAGGTCGACGCCGGCACCGGGTCGGTGCAGCCTTCCGCGCGCATCAGCGCGCGGCCCCATTGAAGCCGCCTGACCGGCGCGGCCGCTGGACGGCGGCTGGAGGACCTTCCGCGCGCATCAGCGCGCGGCCCCATTGAAGCAGGCGACCGGCCGAAACTTCCACCCTACGCCAAACCCTTCCGCGCGCATCAGCGCGCGGCCCCATTGAAGCCGTCTGCCCCGTTGCCGTGTTCGATTGCGCTGACGCAACCTTCCGCGCGCATCAGCGCGCGGCCCCATTGAAGCGACCAAGCAGCTTGGTTCCGAGATGTTCAGGTTGCTGCCTTCCGCGCGCATCAGCGCGCGGCCCCATTGAAGCCCTTCGTGTCGATCTCGGTCCACGACACAAGCGGACCTTCCGCGCGCATCAGCGCGCGGCCCCATTGAAGCGCCCGACTGCGATGCGGCCCGCAGAAGCTCTGCGTCCGCCTTCCGCGCGCATCAGCGCGCGGCCCCATTGAAGCACTCTGACCAAGGGCCCGCACCAGCTGTGGCCGCTGGTCCCTTCCGCGCGCATCAGCGCGCGGCCCCATTGAAGCCGCCTGAGTGAAATTGCCGAAATGAACATCGCGAAGCTCCTTCCGCGCGCATCAGCGCGCGGCCCCATTGAAGCTGCACGGCCTGATTCACCTGGTCGGCGAGGGCTTCCGCCTTCCGCGCGCACCAGCGCGCGGATCCTCTTCCCCCGTCGCTACTTTGTCGCTCACTTCCCCCCACGAAGTGAGCGACAACTTCCCTTGTTGCTAACAAGTGAGCGACAAACTACGCCCGCGTCCCCCAAGCCACTTCCCGTTCCCCGTAAAGCGCCGCACTTTCCTCGCTGCTCCCAGTCTCCGAACCACAACCCCAAACCCCCAAACCCCCAAACCCCCAACCAACCCCCTCACCCCCTCGTCCCCCCCAACCCCTTCGCCCGCAACTTCACCAACAACCGCGCCTGCGCCTCCACACAAGCCTGCCGCGCCGTCTCCTCACTCGCATACCCCAGCGCATCGCGAATCCGCGGATACGTCTCCCCCTCCAACAACCGCAACTCCAGCAGCCGCCGCTGCCGCTCCGGCAGCTCGGCCAGCGCATCGCGCACCAACCCCGCGCGTTCGGCCAGCGAAGCGGCCAGCGTCGGCGTCGCTTCGCGCTGGTCGGCGGCCAGTGCCCCCAGCCCCTGCGTCGGCTCCGGCGTTTGCTTGCGCACATCGCGCCGCGCCGCTTCGTGGAAACGAACCGCGTCGAGCAGGCGATGCTGCACCAGCGTGCCCAGGTAGGCGAAGAACGGCTCCTTGCCGGCGAAATCCGTGTCCGCCAGGTCCTGCACCACCGCGACCAGCACTTCGTGCACCACGTCGTGCGTGCTGAACAGCGGCAGGATCCAGCGGTGGCGCCGCCGGAAATCGCCTTCGAGTTCGCGGTGCACCCGCGCCCGCACATCGTCATAGCAGGCCGCCACCAACTGCTCGCGTGCCTCCGGGGCGCCTGCGGCGGCGGCGCGCAACAGCGGTTGCAGTTGGTCCCAGGGCAGGCTCACCCGGGCAGGCTAACGCAACCGCCGGCCTCCGTCACAAGAAGACCTTGATCGGATAGGCCTGGACCAGTTCGGTGCCGGCTTGGTCGGCGGCGAACCAGCGGAAGGTCACCGGCAGACCCAAGAGCGCGAAGTTGGGCGGGATCGCCAGCGTGTACTGTTGCGGATCGCCGGCCACCGAGTTGCTCGGATTGCGCACCAGCACGGCGGCCGTGATCGCCGGGGACAGCGTGTCGCCCAGCGTCAGCACCAGGAGGCCGATGCCGGGGCCGACCCCGGTCTGGGGCGGAAAGCCCAGCAGGAAACTCTCGTAACGACTCTGCCCGCCGGCGAAGCGCCGGTAGGCCGAGGCCTGCACGCCGACCGGATAGCGATGTTCTTGATAGGCCGGCCGCGGCGTGCCGCACGAGGCGCCGAAGTCGTCGGGCACATAGAGCCCGCTGCGGATGCGCGGGTCCAGCGTGCAGACCGCATCGATGTCGTCGCCGCCGGCGGTGCCGACGGCATCGCTGACCGGCGTGTTGTTCGACTTCTTCACCGGTTGTGGCACCGGGGCACCGTCGGTGCCGAGATCGACCACCAGCAGCTGGTCCCGGGCATTGCCGACGCACGAGAACAGCAGTTGCTGCGTGGCATCGCCATAGGCCAGCGCGTCGATGTCTTCGGATTGCAGCAGGCCGAGTTCGGCATACGTCTTCCACACGTGCGGCGGCGACCAGGCGCCGAACTGCGAACTGCGCAGCGTGCGGAACACCGTCGCCCCGCTCGGCGGCGTCGGCAGGCCGCCTTGCAGCCACCACGCGGCGGGCACCTGGGTCAACGACTGGTTGGCGACGGTGAAGTAGAGCGCTTCGGGCGTCGGCAGCAGGGCGCCGAAGCCCGGTTCGCGCGCGCTCAGCGTCGTCTGGTCGATGCCCATCGGCAGCGGCAGATCCAGGGCGTCCAGGTCGCTGTTGGCGGGCAGGCGCAGGTCGGTCCGCCCGTGGGCGCGTTCGACGTGGTCGATCAGCGCCGGCGGCACCGCGCTGCCGGGCAGCACCCAGCTGAACACCGCCGCGGCGCGGTCTGCAGCTGGTTCGGCTGCGATGCGTGATTGCGGTGCGCCCGCGGCGCCCTGGCGCACCGAGAACAGGTACACGCCCCAGCCCTGCGGCGGAACGCTGATCACGCCGTTGCCGTCGACCATGATGTCGTCGCGGCCGGTGCTGAAGTCGTCGATCGTCAGCCCCGCGCCGCCGTGCAGCGCCAGGATGTGCCGCAGGTTCGGCGCGCCGGGCACCGTCGTCGGCCAGGACACCGGACTCGATTGGATGCCGGTGCGGTGCACCAGCGTGTCGGCGTTCTGTCCGCCGAGGCCCCCGCGCACGCTGAAGGCGAACGCCGAACCCAGCAAGGGGCCGCCGGACTGCTGGGCGAGCAGCGGTGCGGTGGCGATGGCCAGGGTCGCGGCGAGAAGCGCCGAAGGGGGGAGGTGCGGTGCTGGGAGGTTCATTGGATTCCGGCCGCGTTGGGTATGGCGGTGTGCCACGAAGCGACCAGCGTAGTGCAGCTTGCGATCCCCAGGGGGAATCGGCGGAGATTTCGCCTGGGCGGTGGTCGCTGGCCGGCTGCCACGGCCCTGGGCCACCAGCGGCCGTGGGGTGTCCCGGCCACCGCGAAGCGCGTCTGTGGCCACGGCCGCATGGGCCCTCACTTGTAGGGCCGCAGCAGCTCCTCGATGTCCTTCTCCAGGTTGTTGCGCAGGGCCGCATCCCCGCCGGCGCGCAAGGCCGCGAGGCGCCGCAGCACCGCGCCGATGTGGGCGGTTTCCCGCGCGCCGAGTTCTGGAGGCAACAGGAACGCCAGATTGGCCAGGGAGCGGGCCACCTCCGCGTCCCCGCGCAGCAGGGACCGCGCGTACAGCACCAGGGCTTCCTCGAGCCGTTGCTGCTGCAGCGCCAACGCGAGGTCCCGCTGTTGCACGAGATTGCGCTGGTTGGGCGCGAGTTCGGCCGCCGCCGCGAACGCTGCCGCGGCCTGTTCCGCCACCGCCTGCGAACGCTGCGGATCCGCGACGCGCCGGCCGATCGCTTCGTCCAGCGCGATCAGGCCCAGCAGGTTCGGCCGCAGCCACGGCTTCATGCTGCCGCCACCTTCCGGCAGGCGCTCGGCCCAGCGTTGCGCTGCGGCATGATCGCCCCGCGCCAACGCCACCTGGGCCAGTTCGTATTGGGTGTTCCAGGCGAACGGCCGCAGCGCCAACGCCTGCTGCAGGTGCTGCTCGGCCTCGGCGAGGCGGCCCAGCCGTCGGTAGCAGATGCCGAGGTTCTGGTGCGGTCCGTGCCGCGCTGGGCGCAGGGCCAGGGACTGCTCGAGGCAGGTGGCGGCTTCGGCATAGCGCTGCTGCAGCACCAGCGCCACGCCGCGCATCGCCTGCGTGCGCGCGGTGGGGCCACCATACAACTGCTCGAGCGCGACCGTTTCGTCGTACAAGAAAGCGACGCGCTGCGTGCGTTCGGCGCCGCTGGCCTGCTCCGCCAGCGCTGCGGTGGCGAACATGCGGAAGTCGCGCGCCGGCAGCAGTTCGTCCGCGGCGCGCGCCAGGCACTCGTCGGCTCGTTGGGCGAAGCCGGTTTCGTGGCGCGCCCGCAATTGGTGCACGCCGGCGATGTACCACTCGGCGGCCGAGGCCGGTGGCGGCAGGTTGTCGAGCTCGATCGCCTTGGCCCCGCCCGCCGGGTCGGCCCGCAAGTACCGCTCGGCCAGTGCGGCCAGATGGCTGCCGCCGTGGTGTTGCGCCAGCCATTGCAGATCGAGTGCGGCCCCGGTGGGGTCGCGCAGGTCGAGGCGCAGCAGCGCGCGGAACAGCCGCGCCGTCAGGTCTTCGGCATCGATCTGCAGGATGGCCTGCAGCAGCTCCAGGGCTTGCTGGTTCTCCTGCGCCACCAACAGCCGTTCGTCGGGCCAGCCTTCGACCGCCAGCAGGGCCGGCAGGGACCGGTAGAGCTCGAGTTTGGCCGCCGCGGTGGCCCGCGCCATGCGTTCGCGCTGCAGCGGCACCACCACGACCACGGCCAGAAGGCACAACGCCGTGGCCACCACGGCGAGTGGCCGTGCCGGCGCGCGCCGCCACTGCCGCAGCCGCCGGCGCCACGGCGCGAGCGGCCGCACCGAAACCGGCTGGTGGGCCAGGAACGCCCGCAGGTCGGCCGCCAGCAGCCCGGCGTTGCCGTAGCGACGCGCAGGTTCGCGCTCCATGCAGTGCTCGACGATGGCGACGAGGTCGCGCGGCAGTTCGCGGCGCAGTTGCAGCAGCGGTGGGGGGTCGCGGTGCGGCATCGCCGCCAGCACCGCTGCGGCATCGCCTTCGTAGGGCGCGCGACCGGCCAGCAGGTGGAACAGCGTCGCGCCGAGCCCGTAGACGTCGAGCGGCGGCGCCACCCGCTGCGCCATGGTCGGCCCGACCTGCTCGGGGGCCATGTACCACGGCGTGCCCAGGGTGGTCGCCGTCGCGGTCAGGCGCGCGGCGCTCTGCTGGGCGGCGATGCCGAAGTCCAACAGCACGGCGCGGCCGTCGCGGCACACCAGCACGTTCGACGGCTTCACGTCGCGGTGCACCAGCCCTGCGGCATGCGCTGCGGCCAGCGCGTCGGCGATGCCTGCGGCCCAGTGCGCGACGATGCGCGGCAACACGGTCTCCCGCAGGCCGAACTCGGCTGCGAGGTCGGACAGCTGCGCACCTTCGGCGAGCCGTTCGAGCACCGTCGCCAGCGTCACGCCGTCCAACAGCTCCATCACCAGGAACAGGATGCCTTCGGGCGTGCGGCCGCGGTCGTAGACGGCCACCACGTGGGGATGGCGCAGGGTCGCCAGGGCTTCGGCTTCGCGCAGGAAGCGCTGCTCGGCGGCGGGGTCGCGGAACAACCGGGCGTCGAGGATCTTGACGGCGACGTCGCGCTGCAGCTCTTCGTCGCGGGCGGCGTAGACCACACCCATGGCGCCGCGGCCGCGGCAGCGGTGCAGTCGGTAGCGACCCGCCAGCAGCATGCCGGCGAGCGGGTCCTGCTGCGCCGCCTGCTGCTGCAAGGCCGGCAGGTCCGCCGCCAGCCCGAGCACTTCGGCCAGGGGCTGCAGCAGCTGCGGCTCTGCTGCGCACAGCGCGACCAGGTCAGGCTGCTGCCCGCGGTCCATCAGGTCCAGGGCCTGCTGGACCAGGGCGATCAAGGCTTCCTGGTCGGGATCGTTGGCAGCGGTCATGGTCGGCCGGGCGCGCGGAGCCTGCGCATTCTGCCATGGACGGGCGGCGGAGAGCACGCGGCTTGCGTGCTTGGCCAACTCTCACCACCAATCCACCACCCCCGTCGAGTTGTCCATCAACGTGCCAGGCGCCGCCCGGTAATCGATGTTCGCAATCAGCTCCCAATTCCACGGCAACACCCTCCTACCCGCCTCCGCCAGGCTCCCGAGCGCATGCACAGCAGCCCCACGCAGCCGTCGGCTCTGCTTCGCGTCGACCACGATTCCGACCAGACTCTTCACTGCACACTGGTCCCCGATCACACCCAGCGCAGTCGCCACCATCGAGGCCTCCAACTCCTCGCCCCCAAGCAACCCCAGGATCCGTTCCGCAACCGCCCGACTGCCGAGCCTGCTCAAAGCAGGAAGTGCCTCCCCCAGCAACATGCGACCGCGCTTCGACTTCGCGACGACTTCCAGGAGGGCGTCGACGGCCATCGAATCGTCCAGGAGCGCCGAGGCGGACAACAGATGCTCCGCCAATGTCGACTTGTGCTGCAGCGCAGCCACCATGCGCCGACGCAGATCGTCCGCCGCCTCTCGACAACCGTTGAGGCCCAGCGCCACCGCATACGCAGCTGCCCGCCCCGAATGCGCTTCCCTGCCGAGCGCTTCGTGGAGCAACTTGCCGATCTCGCGATCCGGCTCGATCGCACCGCCACTTCGCTGCTGCAGCTCGTAGCTTTCGCGTGAGAGGATGCCCAGCGCCAGCGCGATCCAGTCCCTGGCATTGCCTTCGGCATCATCGAAGGCACGTAGCAGAACGCGCCGATTCTCGGCGCCGCCGATCTGGCCCAGTGCCAGCACGGCGAAGTAACGAGTCTGCTCGTCGGCATGTTGCTGGTAGGTGTCGAACAACAGCTGCGAGCACTTCCCGGCAGCCTGCTGCGCATCGGCACCGCCCGCAAACGGTGGACACAGTTGCCCGAGAGCCAGGGCCGCCGCCCGGGCCAGGTCCTCGTGGTAGCGAACCAGACCGCCCTTGCCGCGTAGTTCGTCCGCGAACAGGTCCATGCAGCGCCCGGCTTCTGGATGAGCCCGGCCGTGCAGTCTGGCCAGCGCCGTGGCGCAGAAGGCCTGCGACGGTCGCAGTTCGGGCGCCATCGGCTTCGTGTGGTAGGTGGTCAACACCTCCACGGTGTCGAGCAG
>ERZ1066126.371-NODE-371-length-10393-cov-7.264558_pt1 | contig 10393 bp, 7 predicted proteins | sample MGYA00382773_ERZ1066126 | MGnify/ENA primary metagenome ERZ1066126 (study PRJEB33369, sample SAMEA5778356) | biofilm metagenome | biome: Industrial cooling water; feature: Water cooling tower basin; material: Biofilm | place: United Arab Emirates | collected... | reverse complement strand
GGGCGTTGTGCGACTACCTCTGCCACACCGGCCCCGAGCAGTTGTTCGCCCTCGACGCCGCGGCGCGGCAGGAGCGCGCCACCCCGCCGCTGGTCGAGACACACTTCGCCGCCGCCACCGGCCGCGAACTGGCGACCCTCGACGCGGAGTGGCGGGCGTTCTACGCCCAACAAGCCGACCTGCGCGCGGCGATGGTGGCCGATCCGCTCGGCGAGGCCACGGCGAAGGACCGCAAGCAGCGCGAACTGGCGCGCCGCTGCCTGTTCGCGCTGTCGGCGCAGCGGGTGGCGGCTGGCACCGGGCCGCTCGGCGGCCAGTGGAGCGAGCGCGGACCGCTGGTGGCGGCGCTGGCCTACGCGGCCAGCCGTCACGCCGCCGAAGCGAAAGCGGCGCAGGACCCCAAGGTGGTCCAGCCACTGCCGGAACCACCCGCCGAACTCGGCACGCAGGTGTTGCTGGCGCGCGGCAGCAAACCCGAGGCCGCGGTCGCCGGGTGGTGGCTGCGGCCGGTGTGGCGCGATGCGCTGCTGCATCCCGGGCGTGGTCTGTTGGGACTGCGCGCCGCCGACGGGGCCTGTGCGGTCGCCCTGCAGCCGCCGGAGTTCGCGGTGCGCTCGGGTCCGCCGCGCACCTGGCCACGCGCGGGCCAGACGGCAGTGCCGGGCGCCGTGCGGGCCGACCAACTCGGACCGCGGGCGCAGGCGGCGTTGGCGCGCGCCGGCCTCGGCAGTGACAGCCTGGTGGGGGTGCCACTGACGCTGCACTGCCACCGGGAGCTGCCGGTCGGCGAGCTGCGTTCGGTGCGCGCCGAAGTGTACGTCGGCAACCACCAGGTCGACGGGGTGCTGGTGGTCTACGGCGACGAGTTGGACGCGGTGGGTGCGCCGGACCAGGCCCCGGGTCTGGTGGCGTTCGTGCCGTTGCAACCGTTGCCCGCCAATACGGTTTGCGAAGCGCGTTGGACGCCGCCGCCGAGCCTGCTGGAGCGCAAAGTGCCGTTCCCCGCGGTGGCGTTCACCACCCAATAGTGCCGCAGCCAAGCCAGAATCGCCCATGGTTACGGCGTCTGGCGACTACCCGAAGCCGGGCCGATGGCGTATCAAGACCGGCCTCGCCACCTTCCGATTGCCACCCAGATGCCCGCTTCGCTCGCCGCGGTTTTCATCGGTTCCGACACCCTGCTGCTGCAGTGCCTCGACGCTTGGCGTGAGCGCGGCCATCGCGTGGTGCTGGTCGCCACCGACACCGACAAGGTGCGCCGCTACTGCGCCGAACACGAACTGCGCTGCGTGGCTGCCGATGGCGACCTCGCGGCCCGGCTCGCCGGGAGCGAGTGCGACTACCTGTTCGCGATCACTTGGCTGCGCATGCTGCCCACGGCGGTGCTGGCGCTGCCGAAGTGCGCTGCGCTCAACTTCCACGACGGCCCGCTGCCGCGCTACGCCGGACTCAACGCCACCTGCTGGGCGCTCTACCACGGCGAACGCGAGCACGCCGTCACGTGGCACCGCATCGAAGCGCGCGCCGACACCGGCGCGATCTGGCTGCAGAAGCGGTTTGCGGTCGCGGCCGACGACACGGCGTTCACCCTGAACGCGCGCTGCTTCCAGGTGGGCGTCGAGAGCTTCGCGGAGCTGTGCGACCAGCTCCCGGCCGGGCCGCTGGCCGGCACGGCGCAAGAACTCGGCCAGCGCAGCTACTTCGGCCGCAGGGCGCGGCCCGCGGGCCTCGCGGTGCTCGACTGGCAGGCCCCGGCGCAGCAGAGCCTGCGCACCGTGCGCGCCTTCGACCACGGCGGCTACAAGAACCCGGTGGCGGTGGCCAAGGTGGAGGCGCCGAGCGGGGTGTTCGTGCCCGGCCAGGTCGAACTGCGGCCCGCCTCGGGACGCGCGCCCGGCACGGTGGTCGAAGTGGGGGACGACTTCGTGGTGGTGGCGGGCAGCGACGGGGATCTGCGTCTGGCCGGCAACCGCTGCCTGCGCGGCGGCCCGCTCGACCGCACGGGGCTCGCGGCCTACGGCGTGGTCCAAGGGGCGGTGTTGCCACGGCCGGACCTTGCGGCGTTGACCGAAATCGGCGCCGCCGCGGCGCGCGACGAAGAGTCCTGGGTCGAGCAGCTGCAGGCCAACGAGCCGCTGGTGCTGCCCGACCTGCAACCCAACCTCGGACCCTGCGAACCGCAGCAGCTCGCTCTGCCCGAGCCGCTGGCGGCAGAACCGTTCGCGGCGGCGGCCGTGGTGGCGGCCTTCTTGCTGCGCGATGCGGGCCTGCCCCAGGGCTGCATCGGTTTCACCGCCGGCGCAGGTGCGCTGCTGGCGGCGCGGCACCCGTTGTTCGCCGTCGCGGCACCGCCGGTGCGGCTCACCGCGGCAGCCACCGAACCGGTCGGCACGGCCGGAGCGCGCTTCGCCGCCGAACTGCAGCGCGCGGCCGCGGCCGGGCCGCTGTTGCGCGAACTGGTGGTGCGCCGCCCCGACGTGCTGTCGCCGCGCACCGTGCTGGAGCCCGCGGTGCGCATCCAGTGCGGGGGCACGGTGGCGCTGCACCCAGGCCAGCTCTGCTTCCTGGTCGACCCCGCCGGCGTCGTCGCCCTGCACCACGACCGCGCGGCCCTGCCGAACGAGGCGGCCGCGGCCCTGCTGGCACGTTTGCAGCGCTTCGCCCGCGCTGCCGCGCAGCACCCGCAGCAGGCACTCGGCCAGGTGCCGACGCTCGCCGAGGCCGAACTCGAACGACAACTGCGCACCTGGAACGACACCGCGGCGCCGGCCCCGGCCGAGCCGTGCGTGCACCGGCAGTTCCGCAGCGCGGCCGAGCGCTGGACCGACCGTCCGGCGCTGCGCTGCGGAGCCGAGTCCTGGAGCTACCGCGAACTGCTGCAACGCACCGAACGCCTCGCCGGCTGGCTGCGTGGCCGCGGTGTGGGCCGCGGGGACCGGGTCGGCATCTGCACCCAGCGCGGCCTCGGCATGGTGGCCGCCGTGCTGGCCACGCTGCGCTGCGGCGCGGCCTACGTGCCGCTCGATCCCAGCTACCCGCGCGAACGCCTGCAGTTCATGGCTGGCGACGCCGAACTCGCCGCGCTGGTGGTCGACACCCACAGCCGCCACACCGCGCCGGCCGCCACCTGCCCGGTCGTCGACCTCGACGCCGACCAGGCGGCGATCGCCACCGCCGAACGCCTGCTCGACGACGCGACGCTGGGGGACGACCTCGCCTACCTGATCTACACCTCCGGCTCGACCGGGCGGCCGAAGGGCGTGATGGTGCGCCACCGCAACGCCACCAACTTCTTCGCCGGCATGGACCGCGTGCTCGGCGCGCCGGATGGCACGGTTGCACCCGGTACCTGGCTCGCCGTCACCAGCCTGTCGTTCGACATCTCGGTGCTCGAACTGCTGTGGACGCTGTGCCGCGGCTTCACGGTGGTCGTGCACCAGGGCGACAGCCAAACCAAGGCCACGGCCCAGGCGCCGGCGGCGCTGCGCCCGATCACCTTCAGCCTGTTCTACTTCGCCAGCGACGAAGGCGAACACAGCCAGGACAAGTACCGCCTGCTGCTCGAAGGGGCGCGCTTCGCCGACCAGCACGGCTTCGAAGCCCTGTGGACGCCCGAACGGCACTTCCACGCCTTCGGCGGGCTGTATCCGAACCCGGCGGTGGCCAGCGCGGCGCTGGCGACCATGACCCAGAAGGTGGCGATCCGCGCGGGTTCGTGCGTGGTGCCGCTGCACCACCCGATCCGCGTGGCCGAAGACTGGGCGCTGGTCGACAACCTGTCGGGCGGCCGGGTCGGCATCGCCTTCGCCGCCGGCTGGCACGCGCGCGACTTCGTGCTGCGGCCGGAGAACTTCGCGCAGCGGAAGGACGTGATGTTCACTTCGATCCGGCAGGTGCAGGCGCTCTGGCGCGGCGAGGCGGTCGAGTTCCCGGGCCACGACGGCAAGCCGGTGGCGATCCGCACCCTGCCGCGTCCGGTGCAGAAGGCGCTGCCGACCTGGGTGACCGTGGCCGGCAACCCCGAGACCTACCGGCAGGCCGGGCAAGCGGGGGCGTTCGTGCTGACGCACCTGCTCGGCCAGAGCCTCGACGAACTGGCGCATAAGCTCGCCGCCTACCGGGAGGCGTGGCGCGCCGCCGGCCACCCGGGCGAAGGCAAGGTCACGCTGATGCTGCACACCTTCGTCGGCACCGACGAAGCCGTGGTGCGCGAGACCGTGCGCGGACCGATGAAGGGGTACCTGCGCAGCAGCATCGACCTGGTGAAGCAGGCGGCCTGGTCGTTCCCCGCGTTCAAGCAACGCGTCGACCAGCCAGGCGCCATGGACGCACTGCTGCACGGCGGTCTGTCCGAAGCCGACATGGACGCCCTGCTCGACTTCTCGTTCGAGCGTTACTACCAGCAGAGTGGTCTGTTCGGCACGCCCGAGGGCTGTGTGCAGATCGTCGACCGGCTGCGGGCCATGCAAGTCGACGAAATCGCCTGCCTCGTGGACTTCGGCGTGCCGACCGACCAAGTGCTCGCGAGCCTGCCGCACCTGCTCGAGTGCAAGCGCCGCTGCGACACGGCCACCGCCGCGGCCAGGGCCAGCGCCGGCAGCCACCCCACCGCCCCGCGCGCCGCCACGATTCCCGAACTGCTGCGCGAGCACCAGGTGACGCACTTCCAGTGCACGCCGTCGATGGCGGCGATGCTGCTGCTCGACCCCACGGCCGCCCCCGCGCTGCGTTCGGTGCAACACCTCTTGGTCGGCGGCGAAGCACTCGCCCCGGCCCTGGCCACACAACTGCGAGCCCTGGTCGGCAACCTGCACGACGTCTACGGGCCGACCGAGACCACGGTCTGGTCGACCACGCACCGGGTCGCCAGCGACGGTCCGGTGCCGATCGGCCGGCCGCTGCAGAACCAGCGCGTCTACGTGCTCGACCGCAACCGGCAGCCGGTGCCGCTGGGCCGGCCCGGCGAACTCTGGATCGGCGGTGCCGGCGTCACCGCCGGCTACTTCCGCCGGCCGGAACTCACCGCCGAACGCTTCGTCGTCGATCCGTGGACGCCGTCCGGCACCATGTATGCCACCGGTGACCTGGTGCGCTGGCGCGCCGACGGCGTGCTCGAGTACCTGGGCCGTCAGGACCACCAGGTGAAGATCCGCGGCCACCGCATCGAACTCGGCGAGATCGAAGCCGCGCTCGGCCGGCACGGCGCGGTGCGCGAAACCGCGGTGGTGGCGCGTCCGGACGCCGCCGGCGAAGCGCAGTTGGTCGCCTACCTGACGCCGCGCGGCACCGCCCCCAAGGTCGACGACCTGCGCGCCCACCTGCGCGGTCTGCTGCCGGAGTTCATGGTGCCCAGCCACTTCGTGGTGCTCGCCGACCTGCCGCGCACGCCGAACCTGAAGATCGACCGCAAGGCGCTGCCGGCCCCGGAAGCGGTGGCGGCGCGCAAGGCCACGGCCGCGGCTTCGGATGCCACCGAAGACGCGATCCTCTTGATCTGGAAGCAGGCGCTGGGCACCGACGACGTGGGGGTCGAGGACAACTTCTTCGATTCGGGCGGCCACAGCATCCTGGCGGTGCGGGTGCACCGGGAGATCCAGCAGCAGCTCGGGGTGTCGATCCAGGTGACGGATCTGTTCCGGTTCACGACGGTGCGGGCGCTGGCGAAGCACTTGCAGGCGGGGCGCAGCGCGCCGACGGCGGCGCAGCAGGCGGCGGAACGGGCCAAGCAGCGGCGCAATCTGTTGCGGCGGCCGTGAGGCAGGTGGGGGAGGGCAGTGTGGGCTGAACTGCCTGCCTTGTCAGGTCGTGAAGCGATGACTATCATGGTCTCATGAGGACCACTGCGATCGCCAAGTTGAAGGCCCAACTGAGCCGCTACCTGCGTCTGGTCAAGACCGGCGAGGAGGTGTTGATCACCGAACGCGACGTGCCGGTTGCCAAGCTGGTGCCGGTCGGTGAGCAGAGTGCCGACCTCCAGTCGCTGCGCGACCTCGAACGGCAAGGGTTGTTGAAAGTCGGCACCGGGCGCCTGCCGAAGAACTTCTGGAAGTTGCCCCGCGGCAAGGACCCGAGCGCTGCGGTGCGCCGTGGTGCCAGCGAGGAGCGGGACCGCGGATGGTGAGCTTCTGGGACACCTCGGCAGTTCTGCCTCTTGCGATCGCGGAACCAGCCACCCAGGCGGTGCGCGCGCTGCTCGAAAACGATGCGAGCATGGTGGTGTGGTGGGGAACGCGCACGGAATGTGTCTCCGCGCTGCAGCGGCGCAGGCGCGAGGCGGCTGCCGCAAGAACCGCCGTTCGCGATGCCTTGCACTTGGTGGAGGTGCTGGCCCAGGAGTGGACGGAAGTTGCGCCGACCGAGGTTGTGCGCAAGCGCGCGGAACGTTTACTGGCCGTCCATGCGATCCGCGCCGCCGACGCCCTGCAGCTCGCTGCAGCCTTGGTGTGGGCGCGCAACGATCCGTCAGGACACTGCTTTGTCTGCCTGGACGAGCGTCTGCGGGAGGCTGCGGGTCGTGAGGGGTTCCAGGTGCTGCCGGTGCGGTGAGGGATTGGCTACCGTGAGCACGCCTCCTTGCTACGCGCCGCCCAGGGACGCCATGGCACCGACGCCCGCCGCGGACTAACCTGCGCGGCTTGACCACGTCCACCCTCGCCCTGACCGCTGCCGCGAGCGGCTTCGCCCGCCGCGGCCAGCTCTGGTTCTACGCGGACGACCTCGCCAGCCCGCCACCCACTCGAGCCCAGCTCGTGCGCGTGCGTGATGCCGAAGGGCGCGACCTGGGCCTCGGCATCACCGGCACCGGCAAGCTCTGCCTGCGCCTCGCCGGCCCCTGGCCCGGCGAAGTTGTGCCCGACCGCACCGAGTTCTTCACCGCGCGCCTCCAGGCGGCCATCGAACGGCGCAGCGCTTCGCTCGGCCCAGACGCCGCCTGCCGCCTGGTGCACGGCGAAGCCGACCTGCTGCCGGGCCTGGTGGTCGACCGCTACGGCCCGGTGCTGGTCCTGCAGGGGACCTCGGCCTACGTAGAAGAATGCCTGGACGCGATCGTGCCGTTCCTGGTGCAGCGCCTCGGCAGCGACAGCGTGGTCGCCCGCCACGACGTGGCGGTGCGCCGCTTCGAGAACCTGCCGGCCGAGGTGCGCCTCCTGCACGGCAGCCGCGTGGAGACGGTGGTGGTGCAAGAACACGGCCTGCGCCACACGGTGCGGCCCTTCACCGGCCACAAAACCGGCTTCTACCTGGACCAGGCCCCAGCACGCGCCCTGGTGCGGCAGTTGGCCAAGGGCCGCTCGGTGCTCGACCTGTTCGCCTACCAAGGCGGTTTCGCCCGCAATGCGTTGCGCGGTGGGGCGGTCGCGGCGCTGGCCGTCGACCAGTCGGCGGAGGCCCTGCAGGTCGCGGCGGCCGACGCGCGGGCCGATGGCCTCGAGGGCCTCACCACGGTGGCCGCGGACGTGTTCGAGCACCTGCGCGCGGTGCGCCAGGACGGCCAGCAGTTCGATCTGGTGGTGTGTGATCCGCCGGCGTTCGCCAAGTCGCGGCGCGAACTCGACGGGGCCGAAACCGGTTACCGCGATCTGAATCGGCTGGCGCTGCGGCTGTTGGCGCCGCACGGCCTGTTGGTCACCTGCACCTGCAGCCACCACGTCGACGGACCGCGCTTCGAGAAGCTGGTGCGGCAGGCCGCGGCTGGGCTGCCGTTCCGCGTGGTGCTGCGGCAGCGCCTGGGGGCCGGGCCCGACCATCCGGTGTTGCTGACGCACCCGGAGTCCGAGTACTTGAAGGTGCTGCTGCTGCAGCGCATGGATTGACCATGGCCGAAGCGTCGACGTTGGCGATCACGGTGAACGGCGAACCGCGCGCGGTGCCCACGGGCAGCTCGGTCGCCGATCTGGTGGCGTTGCTCGGGTTGCGTTCCGAGCAGGTCGCGGTGGAACGCAACCGGCAGATCGTGCGGCGTGCGGAGCACGCCGCCACGGTGCTGGCGGATGGTGACCGGCTCGAAGTGGTGACGTTCTTCGGCGGTGGGTGAGGGCGCAGCGCGGGCGGCTGGGCAGCGGCTTCGCTACGGCCCGAGGCCGCCCGGCAGCTCAGGCTCGTTCGGTTTGCCCAGGATGCGCCGGTAACACCACACGGTCAGGGCGACCACCGCGCCGATCGACAGCAGCATGAACGTCCAGCCGCCGGCAGTGAGGGATGCGAGCATGGTTGTGGGTCTCCTGGTTCAGTCGGCAGCGGGGTGTTGGCCGTCGAGGTCGAGGCCCTGAGCGCGCCAACGCTTGGCGCCGACCCAGGTGATCGCAGCGATGGCGAAGATGGTGGCCAGCAGCAGGACCCAGGTCTTGCGCGCGTCGGCCGCGTCGTCGCCTTCGCCGAACAACGACTCGAGCTCATTGGGCACGTTGTTGGTGCAGAAGCCAATCAGCACCACCAAGAGGTATAGCGGCGCCACGTACTTGATGACGGTGCGGAACATCCCTGGGATCCGCATGTTTGCCCCCAGGTGCGCCTGTTCGAGGCCGCGGTCGACGCCAAAGATCCAGCCGAACGCGACGATCTGCACCAGGGCAACCACCAGGATGAAGAACGTGCCGACCCAGAAGTCGATGGTGTTGAGGGCGACGAGGTTGCGGCTGTGCCAGAGCACGAAGCAGTTGCCGACGAGGCCCCAGGCAGTCACGATTGCGGTCGACGCACCTCGCCCAACGCCAAGGCTCTCTTCGAGGAACGCCTTGGTCGGCTGCAGCATCGACAGCGAACTGGTGATCGCCGCCAGGAACAGAATCAGGAAAAACGCGGCGCCGAAGAAGTTGCCACCCGGCATCTGCGCGAACACCATCGGCAGGGTCTTGAAGCCGAGGCTCATGGAACCGCCGGTGCCCTGCATGGTCAACGCGATGCCGACGAACACCACCGAAGCGGTGATGGTAATGAGCCCGCCAAGTGCAACTTCGAAGAACTCGTTGGTGGCCGACGCAGTCAGTCCCGACAGTACCACGTCGTCCTGCTTCTTCATGTAGCTGGCGTAATTGATGATCACGCCGAAACCCACGGACAGGCTGAAGAAGATCTGCCCGGCAGCGGCGAGCCAGGTCTTGAAATTGGTGAGCTTCTCGAACTGGGGGTTCCACAGGAAGCCGAGGCCGTCGGCGACGGTTTGCCCGGTAGTGCCTTCGGGTGGCGTCAGGGTCAAGACGCGCACCAGGATCACCAGACCGAGCACCGCCATCACCGGCATCGCGTATTTGCACACCGTCTCGATGCCCTTCGACAATCCGCGGAAAACGAACCAGATGTTGAGCGCTGCGGTGATCAGGAAGGTCCAGACGATCGGGTGGCCGCCGTTCGCTAACAGGCTGCCGTTGGCCTGGGTGCCGGTGACCTGGTCGAAGAAACTGCGGGTGGCTGCCACCTGGGCGTCGATCGGAGCTTTGGCGTCGATGCCGATGCCGCCGCCCAGGTACTGGACTACGTAGTAGAGGCACCAGCTCTCGATCAGCACGTAGTAGAAGTAGACGCCCAGCGGGATCAGCACGCCGAGTACGCCGAGGTAGCGGCCAATCGGGCCCTTGCACCAGACGCCGAGGATCGCCGGCGCGCCGTGGAAGCCCTTGCGGCCGCCGTAGCGACCCATGGTCCATTCGGCCCAGCCGATCGGGATGCCGAGGAACAGCAGCGCCAGGAAGTAGGGGATCATGAAGGCGCCGCCGCCGTTCTCCGCGGCGTTCCCCGGGAAGCGCAGGAAGTTGCCGAGACCGACGGCGGACCCGGCTACGGCAAGGATGACACCGAGGCGCGAGCCCCACTGTTGGGTTGCTGGTTTGCTCATGGGCGTGGGAGAGGGCAGGGGGAATGTCGCGGCTGCTGGGGATGGATGCAACGCTGCGGGCTCCGGGAATGGCGAAATGGGGCGGTCGCCGATTCCGCGCCGATCCCCGACATCGCGCTTCCGCAGCGCCCCCTCGCGCGTTTCAATGCGCCCGAGACCATGGCCCGCCGGCAGCCGAAACCCCATCCCAACTCGCTCCACCTGACCGTCGCCTCGGTGCCGCGCGCCGTGCAGTTCTACGTGGACAAGCTCGGCTTCCGCCTGGCGGAGTGTTACCCGGACGCGCAGAAGCCGGTGTGGGCCAGCCTGCAGCTCGGCAGCCAGGCGCTGATGCTGGGCGAACTGCCCTCGCTCGCCGAAGCCCGGCAGTGGGGGATGACCGCGGAGGAAATCGAGCTGTTGAAGCAGGACGCGCGCTCCTTCGCTCGCGGCACCACCGGCGTCGGTGCCGCCTACTTCTTGCGCGTGCCGAACGTCGATTCCCTGGCGCGGCGGCTGAAGAAGAAGCGGGTGCGGCTGCTCACCGCGCCCAAGACCCAGTTCTACGGGCTGCGCGAACTG
>ERZ1066126.370-NODE-370-length-10428-cov-7.162923_pt1 | contig 10428 bp, 6 predicted proteins | sample MGYA00382773_ERZ1066126 | MGnify/ENA primary metagenome ERZ1066126 (study PRJEB33369, sample SAMEA5778356) | biofilm metagenome | biome: Industrial cooling water; feature: Water cooling tower basin; material: Biofilm | place: United Arab Emirates | collected... | reverse complement strand
CCCGTGGTGCGGATCACGGTGGCGCTCGCACCACGACTGCGTTGAGCCGCTGGCCGAGCGCCGCCCGCCAGCACCCGGCCAACCGAAACCCACGGAACTGGTATCGTCAGCGGGATGCGCCCCTTGCTCGCCGCGAGCCTGTTCGCCGCTGCTGCCATCAGCCAGGCCGACCCCGTCTCCGCACTGCAATCGACGGATTGGCGCGCGCGCAACCGCGCGGCCCAATCCCTGGCGGCCGCCCCCGACGCGGCCCTCGACGTGGCGGCGCTGGTGGCCGTGCTGCGGCACGACTGGAATGGGCCCCAGCTCACCCACCACCGCTTCGGCGGGCGAATCAAGCCGTCGATCGACGATGTGCTCGACCGGGTGCTGGCCGAGGCAGCCGCCGAAGTTGCCGGAGCCGCGAGAACCTCGCCATGGCCCAGGGAGGTCGTGACGCGAACCGAGCAGCTCGTGGTGCCATGGCACCCGCACCAGCTCGTCGCGTTCGTGCTGGGTGCGCGGCCGGCGCTGGCCGAGCGCGTGGCCGAGGCCCTGCGCGAACTGCCGCTGAACAGCGAGGTGCGGGTCGCGGTCTGGCTCGCTGCGCAGCCGCCCGAACTGGCCGCCCTGCGCCAACGCGCCGCAGACGGCTCGGATCTCCTGGAGCTGGCGGGCCAGCTGTGGCGGGACGCAGCGCGCGGCCGGCCGCTGCTGACCGAGTTGGTCGCCGACGCGGCGGTGGCTTGGCGCCGCGCCGTGTTGGACCTCGGCGACGCCACCCTGCTGGCGTCGCCCGCGGCCCAGCAGGCGGCCCTGGCGCAGTTCCTGAGCGACGACCACCCGGCAGCGCGGCGGCAAGCCGGTTTCGTGCTGGCGCAACTCGGCGCGCGAGCCGTACCCCTCGTGCTGCCGGCGCTGACGCAACCACAGCACGCGCCCCGCGTGCTGGCCCTGCTCGGCACGCACGCCGAGGGACTGGGCGAGGAACTGCTGCCGTTCCTGTCGGGCAAGCGCACCGTGACCATGCAGCGCGCACTCGCCATCCTGGCGCGGGCACCGATCCAGAGCGCCGCCCAGCGACCTTTGGCCAGCGCCGCCGCGGCACTGCTCGACGCTGGGCCGGGCCTGCCGATTCGCATCCTTGCCATCGATGCCCTGGCCAACCTTGGCGACGGCGTCGACGCCGCGCTGCGAACCGAGTTGCGCCGGCAGCTCGACGAACCGCCCGGAGGCGGCACGCGCGCGCGGCTGCTCGGCTGCCTGCGGCGGCTGCAGGTGCCGATCGACCTGCCACCGGAACGCTTGGTCGCGATCTGCGCGATGCAGCAGGCGAGCGACGACACGTGGCTGGCCGCGGCCGACACGGGCGCTCCGGCGCTGGCCGGCTTGGCGCAACTCCTGCTCGACCGGCGGCACGCGAGCCGCAGGCGGCCGGTCGCCGCGCGGCTCGCGGCCGTGGCACCACGCGAATTCCAGGACTGGCTCGCCCACCCCGAGGCCGGCTTGCGCGCACTCGCCGTCGACACACTCCGCGCCAGCGATGCCGCAGCCGTGCCCACCGCGCGCCTCGCAGCCATGCTGACGGACGAGGACCCGAGGGTGGCGAGCGGTGCCCTGGTCTGGATCAGCTTGCGCAGCGATGTCGCCGAACACCGCGCGGCGATCCTGGCCGCCATGGCTGCCCACGGCGCGAGCTTGCCCGCATCCGCGCTCGCGGCCGTGTGCCAGCGGCTCGGCATGTCGACGGCGGAGCAGCTGGCAGCCCTTTCGGAGCTGCTGCGCTCGGGCTTCGTCTGGGAAGCGGTCCGCGACGGGGATCCCGCAGTCCTGCGCACAACCCTGCGGCACTGGCTCGGCGGCCTCGAAGAACCTGCCGAACGCGTGCATCTGCTGGCAGCACTGGTGCAACTGGGCCTGCACGACGCCGAAGAGATCGCCTGGGTGCGCACGGCACTGCAAGGGCCCCGGGCCAACGCACTGGTCCAGTCCTTGATCACGGCCAAGAACCTGCCAGCCGCCCTCTGCCCAGATCTCGAAGCGCTGATGGACCGCGGCCTGGCAGCGGGCGACCCGAATTCGGCAGCGGTCCACCTCGGTGCACAGGCCCGTGAGGCCATGCTGCGCCACGGCTGCCGTTGAGCGGCTGGTGCGGCGCAACGGGTCGTGGACGAGCCGATCGACGGGGCCGTGCGGCGCCGCCCAAACGTCACTTCGCCGGGGAGGGACGCAGCCGGTGCACCGTGCAGCCCGAACGGTCGAGCACCAGCTCGGCATTCGCCGCGAGCCAGCCTTGCACTTCAGCCGAAGCCTGCCCAGGCAATTGATCCACCACGAAGTCCGCACCGCGCGCACGCAGCCGTTCGAGTTCGGCGACCTCGAAGCCATCGGCTGGCACCACCCAGCCGCGCCGGCGCGCCTGGTAGAGCAGGACCGGTTCCTCGTAGTTGGTACGGCGCCGCCACCAGGCGTCGTAGCCCTCGCGATGGCTGCGCACGATCGCCAGCGCGTCGGCCACGAACGAGGCGCGGATCACCGCGGCCACGTCCAGCACGCCGGCGTGGGTGCACGAACGCACCTTCTCACGCTCCTGCAGCACCCAGTGCGCTCCCACCATGCCGATGCCGAGCAGGGTGACGGCCCACAGCCACTGCGGCGCCCGCCGTGGCCAGACGCGCGCCATGCACCACGCCCCGGCGACCGCGACGAACACGTGGTAGTGCGGTCCGGTGCCTTCGTAGGCGCTGTAGCGCATGGCCCCGACCAGAGCCAAGCCGACGACCACCAGCAGCGACAGGTCGATACGGTCCATCCGCCGCCGCGCCACCAGCGTACCGAGCGCCATGCAGCCGAACGGCCCGAGCCCAATGCGCATGGTGGTGCTCAGCAGGCTGCTCCACACGTCGAAGCTGCGCAGCTGGCGCAGGCCTGGGAACTTCGTCTCCCCGGCGCTGAGCACCCCGAACGTCAGCCCGGTCTCCGCGTGCAACTGCACACCGTGCCACAGCCACGCGGCCAGCACCCCGACGATCAGCAGCAGGCCGATCCAGAGCCGCGCTTCGCGCAGGCGGTGGGGCGCGATGCACAACACCAGCAGACCTTGCACGGCCACGATCTGCAACCCGGTCGCCTTCTGCAGGACGCCCAACGCATTCGCCACCACCGCCAACCAGAGTGCCGCGCCGCGACCGAACACCAGATAGTCGAGGAACGCAGCGCTGCCGGCCAGCAGCAGCGCCGTGCTGAGGCCATCGGGCTGCACCCGCGCGCCGAGCAACACGGCCTGCGCGCTCCCCAGAAACACCAGGGTGCCGACCAGAGCCGGCCCTGGGCCCGTGCGCCATTCCAGCAAACGGTGCAGCGCGACCCCGGCCCAGACCATCGCCAGCAGCGACCAGAGCCGCGCCGGCCATTCGACTTCGCCGAACGCGACCAGGCTCGCTGCCACCAGCATCTGGTAGAGCGGGAACTCGCTCTCCACGGCACCATCCGTGTCGCCGCGCCAGTCGACGCGCGGCCGCAGCGGGTCGAACCCGTCCAGCAGGAAGTTGCGCGACATCGCCATGGTGTCGCATTCGCGCCAAGAGCTGCCGACTTCGTGCGGCGTCACCCCGAACCAGAGCACCGCGGCGTAGACGGCCAAGCTCACCCACAGCCAACGACGCCCCCCGCGCGAAGCAGGCGTGGCCACGGCAGAAACCTGCGGCCAAGCGTGGGAGTGGGCGACAGCCGGCTCTGCCATGGGTGCGAGAAGGTCGAGACGAGGGCGCGCACGGGTGCCCCCGTTCGCAGACTGGCACCGGAATTACGCACGGCCACGTAGGGCCGGCTTGGATTCCGTGAATTTCAGGAACCACCACGGCCCAGGCGGCGCCGACCGCGGCAGCCGTTAGCCTTGCCGCCCATGTTCGCCCGCGTCTCCGCCGCCCTGCTCGCGTTCGCCGTGCTGCTGCCCGCCCAACACCCCGTCCCACCTCCCACCCTCCTGCCGGGCACCCGCCTGCTGGCCGGCGGCGGCAAGCTGCCGCCCGCGGTCTTCACCCGCTTCCTCGAACGGGCGGGCGCCACCAACGGTCGCGTCGTATTGATCCCGACCGCCAGCGAAACCGCCGACTCCGCCGAGTCCCGCGCCGCGCTGCTGCAGCGCTGGCAGCAGGACCACCCAGGCCCCACCTACACGGTGCTGCACACCCGCGACCGCGCCGAAGCCGACCGCGAAGACTTCACCGCGCCGCTGCGCGCCGCCACCGGCGTCTGGCTCGGCGGCGGCGCCCAGGAGCGCCTCGCCGCCGCCTACCTCGGCACGCGTGTCGAACGCGAACTGCAAGCCCTGCTGGCCCGCGGCGGCGTGGTCGCCGGGACTTCGGCCGGCACCGCCATCCAGACCCGCACCATGATCCAGGAGGGCATGGATCCGCCGGTGATGGCAACCGGCTTCGACCTGGTGCCGTTCGCCATCTCCGACCAGCATTTCCTGAAGCGCCAGCGTCTGCCGCGGCTCCTGCGCGCACTGGCGATGCACCGCGGCCACTTCGGTCTCGGCATCGACGAGGGCACCGCAGTCGAAGTACACGGGCGCACCCTCACGGTGCTCGGCGCGAGCAAGGCGCTGCTGGTGCTGGCGGCGGCCGGCAGCTGGCCCGAGCGCGTGGTGACGCTGGCGGCGGGCGAACAGCAGGACCTGGTCGCCTGGCAGCGCGCCGCCGTGGCGCGCCTTGGTCCGGCCTGGCCGCCGGCCCAGGTGGCCGAGCCCGCGGTGCCCCACGGCGCGGTGCTGCTGCACGGCGGCGGCGCACTCGGCCCGGACACGACGGCGCGGTTCCTGGCCCTGGCCGGCGGCGCCAAGGCCGTGGTGGTGGCGGTGCCGAGTGCGGCCCCCACCAGCGAACGGCGCACCGACCCGATGCTGGCCGCCCTGCGCGCTGCGGGGGCCACGGTGCGCGAACTCGACGCGGCGACGCCGGCCGAGGTGACTGCGGCGCTGCTCGCGCAGCTCGACACGGCGACCGGGGTGTGGTTCGGCGGCGGGCGGCAGTGGCGGCTGTGCGACGCGTTCGACGGCACCGGGCTGGTCGAGGGGCTGCGCGCGGTGCTGGGGCGCGGCGGGGTGGTCGGCGGGACCAGTGCGGGGGCGACGATCCTCGGCGATCTGCTGGTGCGCGGCGACCCGATCGGCAACACGGCGATGTGGTGCGAGGGGTACCAGCGGGGCTTCGCGCTGGTGCCGGGGGTGGCGGTCGACCAGCACTTCGTGGTGCGGGAGCGGCTGCGCGATCTGCAGGGGCTGTTGGGGACGTTCCCGCAGTTCCTGGGGCTGGGGTTGGACGAAGGGGCGGCGGTGGTGGTGCGGGGTCACGAGCTCGAAGTGCTCGGGTCGGGCAAGGTGGCGGTGTTGGCGCGGGGTGTGGTGGCGGATGGCGAAGCTCGGGCGGCCGCGGCGGCGAGCCAGGAGCCCGTGTGGCTCGGTCCTGGGGCGCGGTGGGATCTGCGGCAGGCGGCGGGGCGGTGACCCAGCCCCACTTGGCCCCACCCCGGTGCGGCTCAGCCGTTCGCCGACCCAGCCGGAAACCGCGCCGCCAGCATCTTCTCCACGTACTTCGCCAGCACATCCACCTCGACGTGCAGCGCAGCCCCGACCCGGCACCCGCCCAGCGTCGTCGCCTGCGCCGTGTGCGGGATCACCGCGATCTCGACCTCCGCCCCCCGCACCGTAGCCAACGTCAACGACACCCCGTCCAGCGCCAGCGACCCCTTCTCCACGCAGTACCGCGCCAGCTCCTCCGGCACCCGGGCCACCAGCGTCCCCCCCGCCTCTGGATCGATGCCGGCCAGCACTTCGCCGGTGCCGTCGACATGCCCCTGCACCAGGTGCCCACCGAGCGCATCTCCTGCCCGCAGCGCCACTTCGAGATTGAGCCGGGCACCCGGCAGGGCCCGCGAAAGCCAAGTTCGGCGGAGCGTCTCGGCGCTCAGATGGAACCAAGCCGACGCCCCATCCAACCCCACCACAGTACAACAGCCTCCGGACAGCGCGATCGAATCGCCGATCCGGAACGGCCCCGGCAGCCCGGCCAGATCGACCTGGAGCCGCCGTTCGGCCCCCAGGACCTCCACCGCGCGAACCGTGCCGACCGCCTGGACCAGACCCGTGAACATGCGGCCGAACGTAGCCCATGGCCTGGAGATCCACCAGGTACGCTTGACCAGGGCCCCCTCCCCCCCTAGGCTGTTCGACCCTTTGTTTGCGGCTTGGCACCTTGCGCTGTGCAATTCTGACGCTTTTCCCGGCGGCCTTGCGGCCCTACCTGGACGAGAGCATCCTCGGGATTGCGCAGGCCCAAGGCCAGCTCCAGGTCGATCTCATCGACCCTCGGAGCTACGCCTACGACCCGCATCGCACGGTCGACGATCGACCGTTCGGTGGCGGGCCGGGCATGGTGCTGAAGCCGGAACCGATCTTTGACGCCGTCGAGGAGTTGGAGCGGACTGCTGGTCCGTTCCACAAGATTCTGCTGTGTCCGCGTGGTCGCACCTTCGACCAGCGGCGTGCCCGCGAACTGAGCGCCGAGCCTCGGTTGCTGTTCGCGTGCGGCCGCTACGAGGGGTTCGACGAACGCATCCGCCAGGGGTTCGCCTGGGAGGAGATCTCGCTCGGTGACTTCGTGCTCGCCGGGGGTGAACTCGCTGCCCTGTGCGTGCTCGAAGCCGCCGTGCGCCTGATCCCAGGTGTGCTCGGCTGTGCGGAGTCGGCGCAACTCGAGTCGTTCGAAAGCGAACTGCTCGACTACCCGCTGTACACCCGCCCGCGCGAGTTCCGCGGCATGGCGGTGCCTGAGGTGCTGCTGTCCGGCGACCACGCCGCAGTGGCGCGTTGGCGCACCGCCGAGGCCATGCGGCTCACCGCGCGGAAGCAGCAGCTGCAGCGCGGGCAGCCGTAGGCGGCTTTCCCAGCGGCGCGCCGATCGACCGACCGAACTTTCTTCCGAACTTCCCAAACCACCCATCCAATCCTGAGCGCTTGGCACCTGCCGGCGGCCACCGACGGCCGCCCGACCAGTTCCCAGACGCCCACCACCGCACTTCCCATGAACATCCTGCGCACGCTCGAACTCGAGCACATGAAGGCGTCGATCCCGGACTTCGGCATCGGCGACACCGTCGACGTCCACTATCTGATCAAGGAAGGCGACAAGGAGCGCGTGCAGTTGTTCACGGGCACGGTGCTGTCGTTCCAGGGCAGCGGTCCGGCGCGCAGCGCCACGGTCCGCCGCTTGGTGGCCGGCGAAGGCGTGGAGCGCACGTTCCCGCTGCACTCGCCGCGCGTCGCCGACATCCAGGTGCGCGAGAAGGGCTCGGTGCGCCGCGCCAAGCTCTACTACCTGCGCGAGCGCGAGGGCAAGGCCACGCGCATCGAGTTCAACCTCGACAAGAAGAAGACCCAATTCCCGCGCTCGGGCCAGGGCAGCGGCCGCAAGGCCGAAGCCACGCCGCCCGCGTCGTGACGTCCGCCGCGGTTGGGGCCTCTTGGGCTCCGGCCGCTCGTCCGAGTGACCGAGGGGACGGCTCCGGCCGGCCCCGGCTGCCGTGGCCGCGCCCTGCCGGACCGGTGGCATCCGCTAGCGAGTCCGTGCCATGATCGAGAACGCCCGTCGGCAGATGTATCTCGTTGCAGCCGCGCTGATCTTCGGCGTGCTGTGCGTGTTCGGCTTCACGACCCAGTGGGGTCAGGATCTCAAGGGCGGCAGCCAGCTGCGCTACGAGATCCCGAAGGACATCCTCGATCGCCTCACCGAGAAGGAGGGTGCGTCCATCGACGACGTGATGGACCAGACCATCGCCGTCGTCCGCGACCGCATCGACCCGACCGGCACCATCGACGTGCCGGTGTCGCGCAGCGGCGAGAACGAGGTGCTGATCGAGCTGCCGTACTTCGAGGACCCGCAGGAGCTGACGCGCGTCACCGAGCGCATCGCCAACCTGGGCAAGCTCGAGATGCGCATGGTCGCCGACGGCGACTACTTCGCGCCGGCCACCGACACCCGTCCAGAAGTCCGCTTCAACCTGAAGAACGAGAAGGACCGGTTGGAGCGCTGGCTGAAGATCCCCGGCAACAAGCAGCAGTTGCTGGAGAACCCGGGTGAGATCCGCCGCTTCAACGACGATCCGGCGCAGGGCCCCGAACGCTTCGGCAACCTGGCCTGGTATCCCCGGCTGGTGGGCCCGAGCAAGGAAACCCTGGGCGCCTGGGATCACTCCTACAGCCAGTTGCCGCTGCTGTCCGGCTCGACCGTCAAGGTGTTCGAGGACCAGGACTGGAACAACGGCCTGATCCCCGAAGCGGTGCAGAAGAAGCCCCTGAAGGACCAGGTGCTGCTCGAGCTGGTGGCGATCAACATGCACGAGCAGTTCTTCGGCGGCGAAGACCTGGATCCGTCCGGCGTGAGCGCCGAGCCGGGTCGCGGCGGCGGTCTCGCGGTCGCCTACAAGATCGTGGCCGGCCGCATGGACGACTACGCCGACTGGTCGCAGAAGTACATCAACAAGTGCAGCGCGATCATCCTGAACGGCATCGTCAAGTCGGCGCCGCGCTTCGAGGGTCGCATTCCGGGCGTAGGCCAGATCACGGGCGACTTCACCCGTGAGGAAGTCGACGAACTGGTCAAGGTGCTGCGCACCGGTTCGCTGCGCGTGGAGCCCGTGCTGCTGAGCAAGCTGGTCATCGGCCCGACGCTCGGCGCCGAATCGATCCTGCGCGGCGGCCTGTCGCTGCTCGTCGGCGGCGCGCTGGTGTTCGCCTTCATGGTCTGGTTCTACGGCTTGGCCGGCACCATCGCCTGCATCACGCTGGCGCTGAACGTGTTCCTGCTGTGGGCCGGCATGCTGTTCCTGCAGGCCACCATCACCCTGCCGGGCCTCGGCGGCATCGTGCTGACCATGGGCATGGCGGTCGACGCCAACGTGCTGATCTACGAGCGCATCCGCGAAGAGATCGGCAAGGGCAAGGACCTGACCCGCGCCGTGCGCGCCGGCTTCGAACGCGCCATGGCCGCGATCCTCGACTCGAACATCACCACGTTCCTGGTGGGCATGGTGCTGTTCAACGTCGGCGTCGGCCCGGTACGCGGCTTCGCCGTCACGCTGATGGCGGGCATCGTCACCACGGTGTTCACGCAGTTCTTCGTGACGCGCCTCTTGTTCCACTACGCGCTGGTGCAGAAGAAGCTGACCACGTTCCAGCCGCGCACGATCCTGGGCAAAGTCGAGTTCGACTTCCTCAAGCACGCCCGCAAGGCGCTGGTGGGCAGCGGCATCGTGATCGCTGCTGGCCTGCTCTACGCCTTCCTGGTGGTGCCAGCCGACGTCATGCTCGGCCTCGACTTCACGGGCGGCGCCGACCTGCGGATGGTGCTGAAGGAGCCGCTCGCCACACAGCAGGTGACCGACCGGCTGAAGAACGACGCCGTGTTGCAACGCGAGTACCCGAACATCGTGGTGAACACGATCGAGCAGGGGGAGGACAAGCGTTCACGGCAGTTCTCGCTGCGGATCAAGCTGACCGCGGCCCAGCGTGACGAAATCGACCGCGGCCGCACGGAGTGGCGCCAGCGCAAGCTGGAAGCCGAGGAAAAGCACCAAGACCCGCCGGCCCCCTACGAGCAGCCGTACCTGCTCGAACTGCGCCGTGTGTTCGGTGAGTTGCTGGTCGACCGCGCCTTCCAGAACCCGCGGCTGGTCGAGGACACCGAGCCGGGTCCACTGCAGTGGGCCATGATCGACCTGAACTTCCAGGAGCCGATCAAGGTCGAGGACGCCAGCCGCCTGATCCAGGAGCGCAAGCTGATCTCCGGCCGGGTGACCGTGCCCGGGGACCCGAATGCGGCACTCGGCCAGCACCTGCGCGTCGAGTGGAAGACCCAGACCAGCACGCGGCCCTGGCAGCTGTTCGAGAGCGCGCGCAAGGCTCTCGAAGGCCTGACCTCGGCCAGCGGGCAGAAGGTGATCCTCTCGGATCCGTTCCCCGCCGCCCAGGAAGTGCAGGGCCGGTTGGTGCACGACCTGCGCAACGCCGCGATCAGCGCCTTGATCCTGTCGTGGGGGCTGATCGTGCTCTACCTGCGCGTGCGCTTCCACGAGTACAAGTACGGCATCGCGGCCGTGGTGGCCCTGATTCACGACGTGTTGGTGGCGTTCGGGGCCGTGGTGGTGGCCAACCATCTCGGTTTCGTCAACGCCGAGATCAACGTGTCGATGATCGCCTGCTTCCTGACCATCATCGGCTACTCGGTCAACGACACGATCATCATCTTCGACCGCATCCGCGAGAACCTCCAGGACGACGCACGACAGGGAGTGCAGCGTCCGTTCCGCGACCTCATCAACTTCGCCATCAACCAAACGCTGTCACGTACCATCCTGACCTCGGGCGTGACCATGTTTGTGGTGTTGGCC
>ERZ1066126.369-NODE-369-length-10495-cov-9.402969_pt1 | contig 10495 bp, 6 predicted proteins | sample MGYA00382773_ERZ1066126 | MGnify/ENA primary metagenome ERZ1066126 (study PRJEB33369, sample SAMEA5778356) | biofilm metagenome | biome: Industrial cooling water; feature: Water cooling tower basin; material: Biofilm | place: United Arab Emirates | collected... | reverse complement strand
GGCCCGGCCCGACTACGTCGACAACCACTATGTCCTTGTCGAAGCCCTTGCCCACCAAGGCAAGTTCGCGGAGGCCTTCGCTGTCATCAACGCCGCCAGGTCGCGGTTCCCCGGCGACCGATCCCTGTCCCACGCCGAGGCCCTGACCCTGATGATCCGCGGCGATCACCAGCGCGCTCACACCGACTTCGAAACTGCGCGAGACGTCTTGCTGGCGATGAAGCCCGCGGACTCCGAATGGCAACTACACATCCTGCTCGCCGACTGCTTCCTCGCCCTGGGCGCTTGGGCGGAAGCCCTCCGAGCATACAAACTCGTTGCCGCCTACAACGACCAGTGCGGTGAGGCTCGCGCCCTCGCCTCCATTTGCCACGCCAAGCTCGGGAAACGCCAACCCGAGAACAAGGCGGCCGAACACGCCATACACCGCGGCGAGCGGGCCTTGCTCGATGCGCTCCGGCAGCGCGACGCCGCCGGGGAACTCGGCACCGCTACGATCCTCCCGGTCCCCAGGTGGCACCGCCTGTGGGTCCTGCCCGAGCCCACGGTGCTCGGTTGGTCCCCCCAAGGCTGACCGATGACGGTGAGTCGGATCCAGGCCAGCCGCCACGCCCCGCCGAATCCGAACCGGGCACCCAGATCGGCTGGTAAAATATCCAGGCCCTCCCTTGAATAGCGCTTGGGCTCGTTCAGAATCCTTGAACAAGGGTTCTTTCATGCATCGCGCAGCCACCGGCACCTTCCAAACCACGATCTTCGCCGACGAACGCGTCCGCGCATTCGTGCCGCACGACCTGCCTCCCACCCCGCCGCTCGACCTAGGCAGCCTCCACCTCGCCCTCGAACGCGCCCACCTCGCCCTCGGCCGCCTCGACAGCGTCTCCACCCTGCTGCCCGACACAGGCCTGTTTCTCTACACCTACATCCGCAAAGAAGCGCTGCTCTCCTCGCAGATCGAGGGCACGCAGTCGTCCATCTCCGACCTATTGCTGTTCGAAATCGAGCAAGCGCCCGGCGTGCCGCTCGACGACGTGGTCGAGGTCGCCAACTACGTTCAGGCCATGCAGCATGGTTTGGCCCGCCTGCGCGGCGACTTCCCGCTCAGCAACCGCCTGATCTGCGAGATCCACCAACACCTGCTCAGCAAGGGGCGCGGTAGCCACCAGCAGCCTGGCCAATTCCGCACCACTCAAAACTGGCTCGGCGGCACCCGACCCGGCAACGCCCACTTCGTACCACCACCGGTTGATCGCCTTGGCGACTGCCTCTCTACCTTCGAACGCTTCCTGCACCGCACCGACGATGGCTTGCCAACCCTCGTGCGCATCGCCCTCGCCCACGTGCAGTTTGAGACGATCCACCCGTTCCTCGACGGCAACGGCCGCGTAGGCCGCCTGCTGATCACGCTGCTGCTCTGCCACGCGCAGATCCTGCGCGAACCCATGCTGTACCTGAGCCTCTACTTCAAGCAGCACCGCGAGGAGTATTACCGGCTGCTCGACGTAGTCCGGCAGGACGGCGACTGGGAAGCGTGGCTGGCGTTCTTCCTCGATGGCGTCACCACGACGGCAAACGGTGCCGTCGAAACCGCCCGGCGGCTCACGGCCCTGTTCGACTCCGACCATCGCCAGCTCCGCCAACAAGGCCGCAAAGCGAGCTCCGCGCTGCGCGTCCACGAAGCGCTGAAGCGGCGAGCCGTCACCAACCTGCAGGACGTCGTGACGACAACGGGACTGACCTTTCCGACGGCGAGTGCAGGCATGGACGTGCTGCACAAACTCGGCATCGCCCGCGAGGTCACCGGCAAGCGCCGCAACCGGGTCTTCGCCTACGGCAAGTACCTCGACATCCTGAACGAAGGCACCGAGACCCCATGATCGATCCGAAAGCCCTGCTGAAGGACCTGCAGCCCCTCGCCACCCGCCTCGAAGACGACCTGCGCACCCGGATCGCCGCCACCCCATCCCTCAGCGCCCTCCTCCAGGCCGACTACGACGCCGCCCGCAAGGCCAACCGCACCGCGCAGACCCTCGCCGCCTTCACCGACGAGCACATCACCCAGATCGCGGTCGCCTGGATCCTCGCCACGGTCTTCGTCCGCTTCGTCGAGGACAACGAACTCTGCGGCGAACCCTGGCTCGCGGGCCCAGGCCTGCGCCTCGCGCAAGCCCGCGACCGCTACACGCACTGGCTCCCCCTCCACAAGACCGAGACCGAACGCGAGTACCTCCTCCACGTCTTCACCGAACTCGGCAAGCTCCCCGGCCTCGCTCCACTGCTCGGCCCTCAGAACACGCTGCTGCACCGCATCGGCCCGTCTGCCGACATGGCGAGCGAACTGCGCGCGTTCTGGCTCGCCGTCGACGGCCAGGGCGACAGTTCGCACCTGCGCCACGACTTCCGGGACCCAAGCTGGGACACGCGCTTCCTCGGCGATCTCTACCAGGACCTCTCGGAGTCGGCGCAGAAGAACTTCGCGCTGCTGCAGACGCCGCACTTCATCGAGGAGTTCATCCTTGACCGCACGCTCGAACCGGCGATCGCGGAGTTCGGGCTTGCTGAGGTGCGGCTGATCGATCCGGCGTGCGGGTCAGGCCACTTTATGCTCGGGGCGTTTGCGCGGTTGTTTGCGCACTGGACGCGGCTCGAACCGGGCACGCCGCTGCAACAGCGCACGCGGAAGGCGCTCGACGCGGTGGCGGGTGTCGACTTGAACCCGTTTGCGGTCGCGATTGCGCGGTTTCGGTTGTTGGTAGCGGCGCTGCAGGCCTGCGGGGAGACGAGGCTGGCGAACGCGTACGACTACCGGCCGAAGGTCGCCGCTGGGGACTCGCTGCTGCACAGCGTGACGGCGTTGGGCATGACGGGGGTGCACCAGCGCGACTGGACCAAGCAGGATGAGCTGCAGCACTTCTACGGCAGCGAGGACAAGGAACTTCTGCGCGAGATCTTCAGCCGCCGTTACCACGCGGTCGTCGGCAACCCGCCCTACATCCTCGCGCGCGACAAGGCGCTGAACGCGCTCTACCGGGCCAACTTCCCCGACATCTGCCACGGCAAATACTCGCTCGGTGCGCCGTTCACGCAGGCGTTCTTCGAGCTGGCACGCCACGAGACCTCGACGGAACGGCGATCCCCAGGCTTCGTCGGCATGATCACGGCGAACTCGTTCATGAAGCGCGAGTTCGGCAGCAAGCTGATCGAAGAGTATCTCAACAAGAGGGTCGAGCTTTCTCATCTGATCGACACGTCCTTGGCTCACGTTCCAGGGCACGGCACGCCCACAGTCATTCTCCTGGGTCGCGCGCGCACACCTGGAACCCAGACGCTTAGAGCAGTTCTTGGAATCAAGCGCGAGGACATCGAACCGGCGGATCCAGCGAAGGGGCTCGTGTGGTCCGCCATCGTCGGGCAGGTCGATCGACCGGGGTCGGAGAGCGACTACGTGAGCTGCGCAGATGTGGAACGCGAACGCTTCGCGAAGCACCCGTGGAGCATAGGTGGTGGCGGTGCCTCGGAGTTGAAGGAGCAGATCGAAGATGTCTGCGAGAAGGCCCTCGGTGACATCGCGGATTCGATTGGCATCACATCGTTCACGCTCGAAGACGACATCTACCTGCTTCCCGCCGACGCCGCTCGTCGGCAACGCATCGCATCAGGCCAGCTCCGGCCGATGCTCGTGGGTGACGAGATCCGCGACTGGAGTTGCTGCCCGCAGCAGCTCAGCGTGTTTCCCTACGACGCGGACTTCCAGCCGGTCGAGATCGCCGCACATCAGGGCGCTCACCGGTATCTCTGGCAGGCGCGATCCTGCTTGGCGAACAACAAGATGTTCGGTGGCAAGACGAAGGTCGAGACGGGCCTCAAGTGGTGGGAGTTCGGTCGCCTGACGGCGGGCAAGCTCCGGACCCCCCTCTCCATCACCTTCGCCTTCGTCGCCACTCACAACCACTTCGTCCTCGACCGCGGCGGCAAGGTGTTCAAGCAGTCCGCCCCAGTCATCAAGCTGCCCGCGGGTGCCTCCGAGGACGAGCACCTTGGCCTCCTGGGCCTGCTGAACAGCTCGACCGCGTGCTTCTGGTTGAAGCAGGTTTGCCACAGCAAGGGTGGCGGTGGCATTGGAGGCGGCATCGCATCGGAGAAGTGGGAGCAGTTCATCGAGGTGACATCTGCAGCTGTGGGGGCATTCCCGCTTGTCGATACTCGCGCTCCGGCTCGCGCACGTCTGCTTGACCGTATCGGCTCTGAGGCCCTGTCACTTCTTGCTCATTGCGACCTTCGCAATCCTGCGGCGATCACCACAGTTGGTGATCGCCATCAAGTATGTGTGGTGCAGGCGATCGCGATTCAGGAAGAACTCGACTGGGAGTGCTACCGTCACTACGGCCTCACGAAGGACGACCTGACGTTCGCAGGGTCAGAACTTCCCGCCCTGCAACTTGGTCAGCGCGCGTTCGAGATCGTGTTGGCACGGCAGCTTGCTGCTGGCAAGTCCGTCACGACGTGGTTCGAACGCCACCGCTCGACACCGATCACCGAGATCCCCGCGCACTGGCCTAAGCCCTACCGCGACCTCGTCCAGCGCCGTATCGACTGCATCGAGAAGAACGCCGACATTCGTCTGATCGAGCAGCCCGAGTTCAAGCGCCGCTGGAACGTCGAGCCGTTCGCCGAGCAACTGCAGCGCGCCCAGCGTTCGTGGCTCCTCGACCGTATGGAGGACCCAAAGTTCTGGCCCGAACCGAAGCTGCTCAGCACCGCGCGCTTCGCCGAGACGCTGCGCCTCGACCCCGACTTCGTCCAGGTCAGCAACCTCTACCGCGGCCGCGACGACCACAACTTCGACGACCTCGTGCGCGAACTCGTCGAGTCCGAGGCCGTACCGTTCCTCCCCGTGCTGCGCTACAAGCCCTCCGGCCTGCGCAAGCGCGCCGACTGGGAAGCCACCTGGGCTCTGCAACGCCGCGAGGATGCAGGCGAGAAGGTCGGCTCGATCCCCGTGCCGCCGAAGTACACGAGCGCCGACTTCCTGAAGTCCTCCTACTGGTCCCTGCGCGGCAAGCTCGACGTGCCGAAGGAACGCTTCGTCCTCTACCCGAGTGCCGAACGCAGCGACGACCCAACCCCCGTCTTCACCTGGGCCGGCTTCGACCACGCCCAACAAGCCCGCGCCCTCGCCGAACGCTACCTCGAGCGCAAGGAACAGGACGCCGCCACGCCCGACCAACTGGTCCCCCTGCTCGCCGGCCTCCGCGAGCTGGTTCCGTGGCTCCTCCAGTGGCACAACGAGCCCCAGGACGGCGACGCCGGCTTCGGCACCGCCTACCAGGACTTCGTCACCACCGAGCTGCAGGCTCTGGGCAAGAGCGTCGGCGACCTCACCAACTGGACCCCGCCCGCGCGTTCACGCGGTCGCGGCGGTAGGGCAAGACGACCCGCGGCGTCCACCGAAGACTCACCCACCAGCGACAACGGAACCTGATCAAGGACGACTCCCATGCCACTCTTCGGCCGCCCCATCGAGAGCATCACCGAGAAGGATCTTCAGGCGCTGATCGACGACAAGGTCCCCGAGGGCAGGTCCATCGACTACAAGCGCGACCTCAACCTCCAGACGGACGACCAGAAGAAGAAGTTCCTCGAGCATGTAACCGCATTCGCCAACACGGCCGGCGGGCACCTGATCTACGGAATCGAAGCAAACGGAGCGATCCCCACCGAATTGGTCGGCATGGCTCTCGACCACAAGGCGCAGGATTCGCTCACACTGAGCATCGTGAGCCAGCTACGAACATCTGTAAGACCCAGTCTCGCATCGGTTGAGCCACGGTTTGTCGCGCTGGCGAATGGCAGGGTCGTGTTGGTGCTTCGCATTCGACAGAGCTGGGCTAGCCCTCATATGGTCGCGGATTCGAGCAAGTTCTACGGACGAGGGCCAGGAGGGAAGTTCCAGCTAGATGTCCAGGATCTGCGGGCCGCATTCGCCGCATCGGAAGACCTCGGGCGACGCATGGGCCTTTGGCGCACGGAGAGGATCGGCAAGATCCTGGCCAACGAAGCTCCATGGACCATGCCCGCGGGCCCTCGTGTAATCGTCCACCTGATGCCACAAGCGTCCTTCGCCGGGCTGAGAACGGTTGTCGCGCCCCTGCGCAATGAGGCTCTGCCGCTGCTTGGCCAGGGGACATACCCCTCACGGCCGAACTTCGACGGCTGGATCAGCCGAGCGAACAGCGGTCGTTCGCTCACGCAACTCTTCCGCAACGGCTGCCTCGAAGGCGCAAACGACCACAGCAGGTTCGATGGCCCGCCAGCCACGGGCGTGCGAAGCGTCGAGCTGGAACTTGGAGTGACAGACTTTGTGGCCCAGGGCCTGACGACCTTGCAACGCCTAGGGCTGCAGCCTCCAGTCTTCGCTTGCGTGACCCTGGCCGGGATCCAGGGACGTCGGCTCATCCAAGGGAGTTACGGCCCCCAAGGCGATCCCGTCCCCCAGGACATCCTCGTCCTGCCAGAAGCACAAGTCGACGACCTGGAAACCGGGAACCAGCAGGCCGTCTTCACCTTGCTTCGCCCCGTGTTCGACCCCCTCTGGCAAGCCTTCGGCAACCACGGGTCGAAGAACTACGACGAGAACGGCAAGTGGCGAGGTGAACACTGCTGACCATGCCTTGGCTCCCCCGCAGACCTTCATCAGTTGGCACACCCATGACCGACATTGCGCGCGTCAGGCGGCTTTGAATTCCATCGCCCATAAGGTCCTGCAATGGGGCGAGGCTATCGAGGGTGCTAGCAGCCCGTTGAAAAAGTGCGACCCGGACAAGCTACTGTCAGCGCCTCGTACGTAGAAGCGTTGCATGGCCCTCGGTCGACGTCGTGATCAGTTCCAGCAGGAGTTGATGGTGCCAACGAGCGTGCTGCCGCGCTCTCCCGGCCACCCCTTCTACGCGGCGCTGAACCAGCTGCTCGCCGAGGCCAAGTTCGCCGCCTACGTGGAGGGGCTGTGCGAGCCGCTCTACCGCGACGGCGGCCGACCCTCGATCCCTCCGGGCGTGTTCTTCCGCATGCTCTTCATCGGCCACTTCGAGGGCATCGACTCGCAGCGCGGCATCGCGTGGCGCTGCAGCGACAGCCTGTCGCTTCGGACCTTTCTGGGCCTCAAGCCGACGGAGTCGTCGCCCGAGCACTCGAGTCTGACCGTGATCCGCAAGCGGATGCCGAAGGAGTTGATAGAGCAGGTGTTCGCCTTCGTGCTGAAGGTGGCCTTCGAGAAGAAGCTGCTGAAGGGCAAGGCGATCGGCGTCGACGCGACGACGCTCGAAGCCAATGCGGCGATGAAGTCGCTCGTGCGGCGCGACGGCGGTGCGACGTGGAAGCAGTATCTGACGAAGTTGGCCAAGGAGGCCGGCATCGAGGACCCAACCGACGACCAACTGGGGCAGTTCGATCGCACACGGAAGGGCAAGGCAGGTCGAAGAAGCGATAGCGCGCCAACACGATGCGATCTGCGTGCCGGCCCTGCTGACCATGGTCGGTGGATTTATTATCGCATCACCAACTACGTCGACCAGGGTTCGCACGTTGGTAGAGAAGGAAGCCCAGCGCCACCCAGAGGACCACTTCGACCGTGTGGTCTGGGACACCATCCAGCAGTTCGTCAATGATGTGTTTGGAAACTCCGACTTCACAGGCACTGAACCTCGCCTGAACCGCCACTGGGTCCTGCACGGCCGCTCCAACGCCAACTGGACCAGGACCGACTGCATCCGACTACTGCAGGCGGTCCGGGTGTTGGCCGAAGTAGGAGCAACCGATACTCCGTGAGATCGTAACTACGCCGCCAAATCGGCATACCGCCGCGAGAATCTCTTCAACTTCTACGGCGGCCGCCTCGCTGGGTCACACACGTTCGATCACTTCCATTGCGCCAATCCATATGCGCACCCTCCGCCGAAGGAGCAGGAGACTAATGGGTGCGTACTCAGAAATCAAGCGCCGCATGAGCTGAATAGTCCAGGTGGAAAAACGCTATACCCGCAGACCTTTATGCGACGATGCTTCGCAGGACCGCCTGGGCATCTGCATTTGTGACACCCTGAATGGGGCTCGCCGGCCTGAAGTGATATTTGCCAACACCAACTGGCGAGAATGGGTCGGCACAAATATCTATGTCATAGCCATGAAACTGGTTGCCGAACTTCCCCAGCGCCACGCCAGTGACCGACTTGGCGCCCGCCCTAAGCAAGAATGCCGCAGCAACACCGAACGAGAGTCCGTAGGTTGTACAGTCGTCTACGACAAAAACATTCCGACCATGTACCTTGCCCCTGTATTCAGGATTCAGGTGGACCGTTTCAACTTGGCCAGCAGGATCGGTGCGACCTGACGTTGAAGCCTGCGCTGAACGCCTAGCCGAGGGTTGGTGCCGAACAAAAAGCGGGGCACCGCGCCTTGCGAAGTGAACGCGCGAAACAGTGGACCGAAGCCGATGCGTGAAGTCGCTGAGAGTGTCAGAGTCGTCGTTACCACTTGATGACGACGGATAGCAGCCCCACATTTGCTGCTCAACATCATATATACCATCTCGGAGAAGTGACCGAGAAGTCACAGTCAGCAGAGCCATCAGACGTGGGCCGCCGCTCTTGACGGTGGATGTGACGCGTTGGGAAAAATCGACCTGGGAGATTGGCTGAGCCCCCTTGCTTGACAAGTCTGACAGCGCTCGCACTTTGTACTTCGAGCAGTCGGCTGAGAACCACCAATTACCGGTCCAGCCCTTGGCAAGCGATATCACCTCTTTCAACCCCTGGGCATCGCGAATGTTGATCCCAAGGCCTCGAACTGAAGCGTCCTTAGATGACGGCGCAGCAAGGAGAACGGCCCCGCCGTTCTTGCCCATCATCACGTCGTCGCGAATCGCAGCCAACACAAGTACGTCGTAGGCATTGCCCCCATTGCCCTGCGCGATCGCGCGTATGAACTGACCACTTTGACGGCTGCCGACGGTTGCGAAGTGGACGCCTCCGGCTTCCAATGGTGCCAGCCAAGCAGGACGTGCGTGGTTGGATACAATAGCGATGGGCGTTCCCGCTGCCTGCAGATCCAGGAGCGCCTGTGTGAGGGTCGGATCGGTTACACCACCGGGTGCAACTGCGTCCACTGAGGTCAGGAGTGCCAGCATGGATGTGAATCCCCCAGGCCGTGCGGCCTGGACTCACGGATCTCGTCGGGAGTTGTCAGTTGTGTCGTTGTAGGTGATCACGCCGCTGCACGGGACGAGGATAGAGTCGACTTCTGTCCGTGACATGGTACGGATGACTGCGAAAGCCCGCACTTCGCAGCCGGGGTAGGCTTCCGTCAAGCGCGAGGCTGCGGCTACCAGGGTTGCCCCCTTTGTGACCACGTCGTCGACGATCGTGATGCGGCGGGGGGCGAACAGGGAGCGAGAAACGGTGAGGGACGCAAAGTGGCGCGCCGGTGTGGGCCGGTCTTGCGGTAGGGAAAATGCCGACTTCGGCACCGCGTGCGAACGCTTCAGGCAAGTGGAGGCCTCCTTGCCCAGGCCTTGAACAACGAAGACTTGGCAGATGTCGCGGGGAACCCAAAGGGACTTGGGGTCCTTCATGGGTGAACTACCAGGCACTGGAACGAGCACGGAGTCGGCGCCGAAGAAGTCGTCGAACCATGGAGGTCTCAGCTCGCGTAGGCGCTTGGCAGCAAGCTCCAAGACGGCGCGGTCTCCGCGCTTCACCGCAGCCCGAACCGATCGAGAGCGCGCCGAGGTTTCGGACGCACCCTGTGGCGAGTAGACCAGAAGGGACGCAAACCGCAGCTCAGAAAGCAAGCTCACCACTAGGTCGTCCCAGGAGATTGTCAAGCAGCACCGGGAGCCGCTCTTTGGTCAGGACCTCTGCTCCATAGCGCTGCATCTCCGCCGGCCACGCGAGGTCGGCTCGCTTGGTGAGCGACTCCAGCAGGAAAAGGGGTCGGCCCAGGCGAAGGGCTTCCCATCCTTGGTGAATCGTCCCACTGCCTTCCCCGGCTTCGACGATGATCGTGGCGTCAGAGAGAAGCGCCATGGTCCGATTTCGCATCGGGAAGTTCTTCTTCTGCGGCGGGGACCCAACTGGGAATTCTGATACTGCTAGGTGGCCCTGGATGATGCAGTCTAGCAGCGACTTGTTCTGCTTTGGGAAGCAGACATCCAGCGGAGTCCCGAGGACGGCAATTGTCGCGCCTCCGAAGTTGATCGCCGCCTGATGGGCCTGGGTGTCGATGCCCTCGGCTAGGCCACTGACGACGACGACTCCTCGTCTCACCAGGGCCTCCGAAAGTGCACGAGCTCGACCAAGCCCTTCCTTCGTCGCGTCGCGAGACCCGACCACGGACACCCGCAGTCCAGCGCGGAGCAGTTCGACCTTCCCCGCAGCGAAGAGACGCTTAGGGGCATGCTTCTTCTCGACCTCGTTCAGAGGCCCGATAAGCTCCTCGGGTG
>ERZ1066126.367-NODE-367-length-10516-cov-8.600229_pt1 | contig 10516 bp, 8 predicted proteins | sample MGYA00382773_ERZ1066126 | MGnify/ENA primary metagenome ERZ1066126 (study PRJEB33369, sample SAMEA5778356) | biofilm metagenome | biome: Industrial cooling water; feature: Water cooling tower basin; material: Biofilm | place: United Arab Emirates | collected... | reverse complement strand
TCCCGCCACACCAGATTCAGGTGCGTGCCCCCGTCGCCCCAGTGCCCGTAGTCGCAGAGCCGCACGAACGCGTACTCCGCCGCCAACAGCGCCGCCACTGCCTGGGTGAACTCGGGCAGCGCGCTGCGCGGCACCGAGATGTCGAACGCCAGCATCTTGCCTGCCGAACGCAGGCTCTCGCTGATGTGGTGCCGCAGCCCCCAGAACCCCTCGGCGTCGTGCAGCGCCACGTCGACCACCGCCTCGCCCGCCGCTTCCGCGTGCCCGGAGAGCGCCTGTTCGAGCACGTCCGGCAACGCGAGCACCGTGGCGGGCAGCTGGCTCGACAACTCCACCAGCACGCTGTAGCCGGGCAAAGCCGCGAACGGCCGCCGGGAGCCCGGCAGGTGCTCGTAGACCGCGGCCAGAGCACCCGCACTCATCACTTCGAAGGCCGAGAGCAGATCGCCGGTGCCCGCTTCGAGCGCCGCGAGCAGCGCCAACACGGCGCCGCCATCGCGGCAGCCGACCAGGGCCGTGGCGCGCTGCACCGGCAACGGCGCCACCGCCAGCACCGCGCGGGTGACGATGCCGAACACGCCCGAGGTGCCGACGAACACCTGCTTCCAGTCGAGGCCGGTGTTGTTCTTGCGCAGGCGGTGCAGCGACGACAGCACCCGGCCGTCGCCGAGCACCACTTCGGCGCCGAGCAGGTTGTGGCGCACGTCGCCGTACTTGAGCAGGCGGGTGCCGCCGGTGTTGGTCGCAACCATGCCGCCGAGCTGCGGGTCGGCACCGAGGTCGACCGGAAACCACAGCCCGTGGGGCCGCAGCGCCTCGTTGAGTTGGCTCAGCAGGACCCCGCCGTCGACCAGCACGCTGCGCGAGGCGAGGTCGAGCTCGAGCGTGCGGTTGCAGCGCTCGAGGCTGAGCACCACCATCGCCCCCGAAGGGTCCGGGTTCGACGCGGCGACCAGTCCGGTGTTGGCCCCCTGCGCCAAGAGCCGCGCGCCGTGTTCGCCGCACGGCGGCCACTTCGGCGGTGTCGGCCGGGCGCGCGATGCAACGCGCGTGGCCGCGGCCATAACGCCAACCGGCTTCGTAGCGCGCCCGGTCGGCGGCATCGGTCAACACGCCGCGTTCGCCCAGGGCGCGGCGCAACGCATCGACGAGTGTATCCGTCATGCCGGCACCGTAGCCAGAGCGGCCGCGGGGGTCACGAACCGGGCACGCCGGTCATGGCGAAGATCGCCGTGGCGTTGCCGCTGTCGAACGACAGGTCGAGCCCGCCCGCGGGCAGCGCCGCACGGCTGATGAACTCGTGGAACGAGCCCGGCACCAAACGCTCCTCGCGACCGCCCTCGCTGCGGAAACCGCGGCGCACCAGGCCGGCGCGGAAGGCCGTCTGGCGCACGCGGCCCGAGCTGGACACTTCGACGCGGTCCTTGATCGGCCGCCCGAGGCGCCGTTGTTCGGCCGCCGTGGTCTCGACGCAGGCCACCCGGTCGGTGGCGTGGTTGTAGGCGTTGCCTTCGGTGGCGATCCAGGCCATCTCCGGCGACTCCTCGAGCAGCCGTTCGTAGTCGGCGATGGTCGGCTCGTCGTGCTGGCGGTCGAAGCACGACACGAGGCCGAGCAGCAGCCGGGCCGCGGCGGCGAGCGGCAGGCTGCCGTCGCGCTGCAGCGCATCGAGCAACTCGGCGCAGCTCGCCGACAGCGGGTCGCGCGAGTGGCCGACCACCCGCTGCACCGCCGCCTGGAACGGCGCGGAGAAGCGCTCGGGGTGCAGTTCGCTGACGAAGAACTGCGCGATGCCCTCCGGCAGGTCGCGGTGTGCGTAGGCGCGGCCGGTCATGCCGAGCTTCGGCAGCGGATACACGCCTACCACCTCGAAGCCGAGCGGTTCGAGCAGCCGGCGGAACGCCGCATCGCCGGCGGGCAGGGCCCCACACGGCGCAGCCACCGTGCGCAAGGCACCGTGGTCGAGCACCAGCTTGCGGCCCGCGCGCTGCAGGTCGGCCACGTATTCGGCCGCCAGCGGCACGCGGTCCTGCACGTCCCCGAACAGGGCCACCGTGAGGGCGGTCGCCAGCTCGGCGCGCGAGCTGCGGCCGGGGCCAGCGGCGGGCAGCCCCACCGGCAGCTCGAGCTGCTGGCAGAGGCGCTGGGAGCGACCCTCCCCGAGGGCGGCAGCCAGCAGGGCCTGGACGGCGGGAACATGCGTGGTGAGCATCATGGGCGAAGCGGGCAAGGGCGCGGCCAGCAGGAGAGTCTAACCTGGCCAACCCTAAGGTAGCCTATGCGGCAGGCTTCCGTCCGGATCCCCGGCCCGAGGTCTTTGCATGACTTCATGCGCTATACTCATGAAGTGCCACGCAGCCTCCCACCGACCCTCGCCTTGGAAGCATTCGAGTCCGCCGCGTTCCACGGCAGCATCACCGCGGCCGCACGGGAACTACACCGCACCCAGAGCGCCATCAGCCGCCAGATCCAGGCGCTCGAACGCCACCTGGGCACGCCCCTGTTCCGCCGCGAACGCCAACGCATCCACCTGTTGCCCGCGGGCCACCATTACCTGCAGCACCTGCGCTTCGCCTTCGACCGCCTGGAAGCCGCCGCGCTCGAGCTGCGCAGCCTGCTGCGCGGCGGCGGCGTGCTGCAACTGGCGATCCTGCCCACCTACGGCACGGTCTGGCTGATGCCGCGCTTTCCCGGCTTCGCCGCGGCCCATCCGGAGGTGCAGGTGCACTTCACCACCCGCCTCTACCCGTTCGACTTCGCCAGCGAGGACCTCGACGCGGCGATCCACTACGGCGATCCGCACTGGCCGGGCTGCCGCCTCGACCCACTGATGGACGAAGAAGTGCTGCTGGTGTGCAGCCCTGCGTACCGCGACCGCACCGCGCTGCGCGAAGTGGCCGACCTGCGGCGCGCCACCCTGCTGCAGCTCAGCACGCGGCCGCAGGCGTTCACCGAATGGCTCGTGGCCCGCGGCCTGCCGCAGATCGACGGCCGGCGCGGGCCGCGCTTCGAACACCACACCATGGTGCTGCAGGCAGCGCTCGCCGGGCTCGGCGTGGCGCTGCTGCCGCGCTTCGTGGTCGCCGCCGAACTGGCCCAGGGCACCGTGGTCGAGCCGTTCGCCGGCAGCGCGCACCGCACTGGCAAGGGCTACTGGCTGTGTTATCCCGAATCCCGGGCCGAACTGCCGGCGCTGCAGGCGTTCCGCCACTGGCTGCTCGGCGCACACGGCCAGAAGGTGCCAGCGCCCTGATCGGCGCGAGCTGGCTGGCTGCGAATGCCGAAAAGGGCTTGCGCTGCGGCGACCGCTTCCGGTCAATCCGCCGTGGCCTCGAGATCCTCCGCGTGTACCTGACCCGCCACTTCGTGTTCGTGCACGTGCCGCGCACCGGCGGCAACTTCGTGCGGGTGCTGCTCGAGCAGCACGCCCCCGCCGACTGGCAGATCCAGCGCCGGCACGACCACGCCACGGTGGCGGAGATCCCGGCCAGCCACCAGCACTTGCCGCGGCTGGCGATCGTGCGCAATCCGTACGCGTGGTACGTGTCGTGGTTCCACTTCCAGCAGAAGACCCGCGACGCGTTCTTCCTCGAAGTCTCCGACGGCGGGCGCCTCGGCTTCCAGGACTCGCTGCGCAACGCCCTGCACAGCCGCGACGCCCTGCAGCGCGGCGAGGGCCCGTTCACGCAGACCATCCGCGAAATGCTCGGCCACGACGTGGCCTTCGTGCAGGTCGGCAAGTTCGAACGGCTGCGCAGCGAACTGCTGCGCCTGTTCGAACTGTGCACCGCGGTGCCGGAGCCGTTGCGGGCCGCGATCGCCGACTTGCCGGTGCAGAACGCCAGCGAACACCGCCATTGGCGCACCTACTACGATCCGGCCCTGCGCGACCTGATCGCGCAGAAGGACGCCGAGGCGCTGCGTTTCTTCGGCTACTCGTTCGACGATCCGGAGTGACCGCGACGCTCCGGACTGGCGGCGACCAGCCGCGCCGACGACCGCCACGAGTGCCCGCCGCGGGTGCGCAGCACGTCGCTCAGCGCGCGGCGGCCAACGCCGCTTCGACCGCGCCCGGCTCCTGGCGGCCACGCAATCCGGCGCGCACCAGGCCCTGCGCGTCCACCACGTAGGTGACCGGCGTCACGTTCGCCCAGCCAGCGCGGTGCAGGCTGTCGAGCAGCGCCTGATCGGCCTGCACCACCGGGGCCGAGAAGCCGCAGCGCTCCAGGGTGGCCGCCGTCTCCGCGGCCGGGAAGCCGAGCACGGCGTCGGTGAGCACGTGCAGCAGCACCACGTCGGCCGGCAGCGCCCGTTCGAAGGCACGCAGCGTCTCGACCTCGGCCAGGCACGAATGGCAGCGCGAGCGGAAGAAGTGCAGCACCGCACGGCGGCCGCGCAGCGCGGCGGTGCTCCACTCGGCGCCGGATTGGTCGACGAGGCGGAACTCGGGCAGCGGCTGGCCAACCCGCTGGCCGATCAGACCATCGACGTGGGCCCGCACGCCGCTGGTGGCGGCCCAGTAGGCCCCGCCGAGCAGCAGCAGCGCGCCGCAGAGCCAGAAGGTGCCGCGGCGCCGCGAAGAAACTGGTGTCGTCATGTCGCGACCAGTGTAGAACAAATCCGTGCTGCCCCGCATCGGCGGAGTTCCCTACGGCGTCGGTGCCCCGCTGCTCGCGGGGCTGGACCGCGACCCCAGCGTGCAGTTCCTGGCCGCGCCGCCGACCACGCTGATCGCCCAATTGCACCGCGGCGAACTCGACGCCGCCCTGGTGTCCTCGATCGAGGCCGCCCGCCGCCCCGGCTACCGTGTCGTGCCAGAGCTCGGCATCGCCTGCAAACACGAGATCCGCTCGGTGCGCGCGTTCGTGCGCCGCGACCGGCCGATCCGCAGCGTCGGCCTGGACCAGAGTTCGGCGACCTCGGTGGCGTTGCTGCGGCTGTTGTTGGCCAGGGTCCACGCCGCCGCAGTCGCGGCCGACGTGCAGTTCGCGACCATCGCGCCGACCACCACCCCCGACGCGCTGCCCCACGACGTGGTGCTGCTGATCGGCGATCCGGGGCTGCGCGCCGATCCCGGCGCACGCGCGGTCTGGGATCTGGGCGCCGAATGGCGGCGTTGGACCGGCCTGCCGTTCGTCTTCGCCCTGTGGCTGCTCGCGCCACAAGCCGACGCGGCGGCGCTGCGCCCGGCCCTGCTGCGGGCGCGTGCGGCCGGACGCGAACTGGGCGCCGTCGACGGCACCTTCGGCGCGGCCCACTACGACTTGGACGCGGAGGACCGCGCGGGCCTGGAGCGGTACTGGCGCGAATGCGAACACCTGGGCCTGGCGGCGGCGGCGCGGCCAGAGTGGCTGACCGCCTGAGCGACGGCGCCGGCGCGGTGGCTCACGGCGCTTTGCCCTCGGCTTCCGGCCACTCCCAACGGCACCAGTACCAACCCCTAAAGCCACGGCCCGGCCCAGGACGATCTCGATCCGTCGAGGCACCATGGGCAAGCGAATTCTGATCGTGGACGACTCTCCGAGTGTGCGCCAGCAGGTTGCCCAGGCTCTTGGCGGCAGCGGCTACGAACTGCTGGAGGCCGGCGACGGCCAAGAGGCCCTGGCCTGCATCGAGAGCACGGCCGACCTGTCCCTGGTGCTGTGCGACGTGAACATGCCGCGCATGAACGGCCTCGAACTGCTCGACAAACTGCACGAACAAGGTCGCCTGCCCAAGCTGCCGGTCCTGATGCTGACCACCGAGGGCCAGCCGGCCCTGATGCAGCGCGCCAAGCAGGCCGGCGCCATGGGTTGGATCGTGAAACCGTTCAAGCCGCCGCTGCTGGCCGCTGCCGTGCAAAAGCTGGCCGCCGCGGGGCCGTCATGACCGCGACCGAGACGCTCGACAACCTGGTGTTCTCCTGCACCACCAGCCTGTTCAAGGCCTACGGGCAGCCGTTGGCCGAGGTGCCGCGCTCGCCCCACGGCCCACAACCACCGGAACTGTGCGCCGTGATCGGCTTCTCCGGCCCGGACCTGTCCGGGGCCCTGATGATCGCCGCGGATCCTGGGCCGATCGCGGCGTCACGGCCCACGCCGACCACCAGCAACCGCGACTGGCTCGCCGAGCTCGCCAACCAGCTGCTCGGCCGGATCAAGAACCGCTTGCTGCCGACCGGCGTCGAGATCTACCCGACCACGCCGATCGTGCTGCGCGGCGAACGCATTGCCCCGCTCGGCCGCAACGGCGACCTGCCGGGGGTCGTGTTCGCCGCGGAGAGCGGCGGGCAGATCGTGGTGTGGCTCGACTTCACGGCCCGCGACGACCTGCGCCTGGACCGCTCGCTGCAGGCCCTGGGCCCGATCCCCCGTGAAGGCGAGATGGTGTGGTTCTGATGCGACCCAGGCCTCCCGAACAAGCTGCGTGAAACTCCGCCACCAGATCGCCATCGCCGTGTTGGCCGGCACTGCGGGCATCGCCACGGTCCTCTACTTCGCCACCGACCATTGGGTGCTGGGCGGCTTCCTCGCCAGCGAGCGGCGCGAAGCGGTCGAACGCACGCTGGCCACCACCGAAGTGGTGCGCACCATGCTGCAGGAACACGTGACCGGCATGACCGACTGGGCGGAGTGGGACGACATGGCGCGCCTGCTCGCCGGTGAGAATCCCGAGTTCGCGGCGGAGAACCTCACGCCCTCGGCGCTGGCGGCGCTGCAATGGGACGTGGTGCTGGCGGTGCGCGCCGACGACGGTGCGGTGTGCGCCGAGGCCGCCCTCGACCCGACTCGCAGCGAACTGGCCGCGGCCGACCCGCAGGTGCGGCAGGCGCTGCTCGACCCTGGCGGCATGAACCGGCAGGGGGCACCGACGGTTGGCCTGTTCGCCTTCGGCGACACGCTGTGGCTGCTGGCCGCCCGCGAAGCCCTGCAGTCCGACCGCGCCGCGCCCAAGCGCCCAGGACGGTTCGCCACGGCCTCCCGCCTGGGCGAAGAATGGGTGGCGCGCCTCGCGCAGTTCACCGGGCTGCGGGTGTCCCTGCGGCCGGGCCACGGCCCGGCTGGCGATGCCAGCGAAGCCGGAGCGCGCCAGGAACTCGGTTCCGACCTGGGGACGGTGGCGGTCCAGCCGCTGGACGACCAGACCCTGGTCAGCCACACCTGGCTCGAAGGTTTCGACGGCAAGCCCACGGCGCTGTTGCGCATCGACCGGCCGCGGCCGCTGCTGGCCCAAGGCCGCGCGGTGCTGCACAGCGCCCTGTGGACCCTGGGCCTGGGTGGCCTGTTGCTGGCCCTGGCCGCCCAGGGGCTGGCCAGTGTGCCGCTGCGCCGCCTCGGCGCGCTGCTGCGCGGCGTGGCCGCCCTGCGTGCGGGGCAACCGACGCCGGTGCCCGAGCTGGGCCGCGACGAACTCACCGAGCTGACGCAGGCGTTCAACGGCATGGCCGCCCAGATCGTCGATCGCGAGAGCCGCCTGGCCAGCACCCGCGACCGGCTGCAGCTGGTGCTGGACAGCACCGGCGACGGGCTGGTGCCCTGCCTGCCGGACGGCACCATCGCCGATGGAGCCTCGCGCAGCGCCGAGCAGTGGTTCGGTCCGAGCGCCGGCCGCAAGGTCTGGGACCACCTGTTCGCCACCGAAGCGCAGCGCGTCGAATTCGAGCTGGCGTGGTCGCAGCTGGTGGACGGCATCCTGCCGTTCGAGCTGCTGGTCGACCAGCTGCCGCGCCGGTGCGAGCACCAGGGCCGCCACTTCCAGCTGGAGTTCCGGCTGTTCGGCGACTCGAGCCAAGACGGCTACTTGGTGGTGATCCGCGACGTGACCGAGCAACGCGCCGCCGAACAGGCCGAGCAGGAAGCGCGCGAAGTGCAGGACGTGGTCGCCAACCTGCTGCGCGATCCAGCCGACTTCGAGCGGTTCCTCGACGAGATGCAGCAGTTGCTGGGGGAAACGCTGGCCACCCACGACGCCGCGCTGCGCAGCCGCGGCCTGCACACCCTGAAGGGCAATGCGGCCCTCTACGGCTTCGGCAGCTTCGCCGAACTGTGCCACCGCGCCGAAGACGGCGTCCAGGACGGCCGGGACCTCGCCGAGTTCGCCGCCGAACTGGCCGCACTGTGGCAGCAGAGCGTCGAGCGCATCGGCGCGTTCCTGCCCGAACGGGGCGAAGCCCGGGTCTGCCTGTCGCTGCGCGAGTACGAGGCCTTCCTGGCCCGCCTGCACGAAGCGGCCTCGCCGCGCCAGATCGAGCAGGAGGCGCGCACCTGGCGCTACCACCCGATCCGCACCGCGCTGCAACGCCTGGCCCGCCAGACGCGCGCGGTCGGCAAGCGCCTGGGCAAAGCCGTCGAAGTCACCGTCGACGCCGAGGACCTGCGCTACCACCCCGAAGGCCTGCAGGAGTTCCTCGACACGTTCGTGCACGTGGTGCGCAATGCCATCGACCACGGCATCGAAGCTCCCGAGGTGCGCTTGGCCCGCGGCAAGCCCGAACGCGGCAGCCTGCGCTTTGGCGCCGCCCTGCGCGGCGACGAGGTGGTGATCACCTGCACCGACGACGGGGCCGGCATCGACTGGACCACGGTGGCGCGCAAGGCCGCCGAACGGGGCCTGCCGGCCGCGCGGCACGAGGATCTGGTGGCAGCGTTGTTCGCCGACGGCCTGTCGACGCGGACCGAGGTCACCTCCCTGTCCGGGCGCGGCGTGGGCCTCGCCGCCGTGCAGGCGGCGGTGCAGCAACTCGCCGGCAGCATCGACGTGCGCAGCAAAACCGGCCTCGGCACCACCTTCGAGTTCCGCCTGCCGAAGAGCCGTTCGCCCGAGCCGCTGGCAGTCGCCACAACCTGAGGCGACCCAGCGCGGAATCTGCTGTTCCCGGCCTTGGACGCCGGTATGGTGCCGCCGTCCAGGTCGGTCAGGACCCGGACCGGATGCCATCGCATCCCGAAAGTGGCGAACCTTGGCAATCCTGGCCCCGGCGTGCCTTGCCGCCGAGGTCCGGCGGCACCGGATCGCCCGGCTCGGGGCTGTGACGGCTCGCCCACGACGACGCCATGAGCACCAACCCAGGTCAGCAGAGTCTGTTCGCCGCAGCGGATGATCCCACCATGACGCCAAGCAAGCCGGCCAAGAACCAAGCCGCCCCAGACGACAGCCGCGCCAGGAGCGCAGCCCCGAGCCCGAAGGACGAGGGCGGGGCCACGGCGGAATCGATGGCGAAGCGGCAGCGGGAGATCTCGGTCAGCGAGTTCTTCACCAAGAACCGCCACCTGCTCGGTTTCGACAGCCCGCGCAAAGCGCTGCTGACCGCCGTGAAGGAGGCCGTCGACAACAGCCTCGACGCCTGCGAAGAAGCCCGCATCCTGCCCGACTTGCGCGTGGCGATCCGGCGGGTTGGCCAGAGCGACAAGCAGTTCACCATGGTGGTCGAGGACAACGGGCCGGGCATCGTCAAAGCCCAGGTGCCGAACGTGTTCGGCCGGCTGCTCTACGGCAGCAAGTTCCACCGCCTGCGCCAAAGCCGCGGCCAGCAGGGCATCGGCATCAGCGCCGCGGGCATGTACGGCCAGCTCACCACCGGTACGCCGGTGCGCGTGCGCAGCAAGCCGGGCAAGAAGGCCGCGGCGATGGCGTTCGAGATCCGCATCGACACCGCGCGCAACCGCCCGGAGTCCACGGAGCGCCAGATCGAGTGGGACAAGGACCACGGCACCGAGGTGGCGATCGACCTCGAAGGCGAGTACCGCCGCGGCCAGAAGAGCGTCGAAGAGTTCCTGAAGCTGTGCGCGGTGGCCAACCCGCACGTGCATCTGGTCTACACCGACCCGGACGGCAACGTCACCGAGTACCAGCGCGCCACCCAGGAGCTGCCCAAGGAAGTCGAGGAGATCAAGCCGCATCCACACGGCGTCGAACTCGGCATCCTGATGAAGATGATCGCCGACAGCGAGAACCGCACCGTCAGCGCCTTCTTGCAGCAGGACTTCTCGCGCGTCGGCCCCAGCGTCGCCAAGGAGATCTGCGCCGGGGCCGGCATCAACCCGGACAGCAACCCGCGCCGGCTCGACACCCAGGGCGTGCAGAAGCTCAAGGCCGCGATCGACGCGACCAAGATCATGGCGCCGCCCCTGTCGTGCATCGCGCCGATCGGCGAGGAGCTGATCCTCACCGGCCTGCGCAAGGAGGTCGAAGCCGACTTCTACGTGGCGACTTCGCGCAAGCCGGTGGTCTACCGCGGCCGGCCGTTCGCCGTCGAAGTCGGCATCGCCTACGGCAAGCCCGGCGACACGCTGCAGATGACCGACGCGGGCAAGATCGTCGAGGTCGCCAAGAAGAAGCCGGAGAACCAGGAGGCGCTGATGGGCGCCGCCGACGAGCCGGTGCGGCTGATCCGCTTCGCCAACCGCGTGCCGCTGGTGTTCCAGCAGTCGGCGTGCGCGATCACCAAGGCCGTGATCGACACCAACTGGAAGAACTACGGCATGCAGCAGCCGCGCGGCGCCCTGCCGATCGGCCCGATGGTGGTGTTCGTGCACAT
>ERZ1066126.366-NODE-366-length-10522-cov-9.105761_pt1 | contig 10522 bp, 7 predicted proteins | sample MGYA00382773_ERZ1066126 | MGnify/ENA primary metagenome ERZ1066126 (study PRJEB33369, sample SAMEA5778356) | biofilm metagenome | biome: Industrial cooling water; feature: Water cooling tower basin; material: Biofilm | place: United Arab Emirates | collected... | reverse complement strand
ACTGGTGGTGGAGGACGAGGCCCAAGAATCCGGTCGCAGCAGGCAGCGTGAAGCTGCGCTGGCTCTGGCCTTGGCTCTGCAGCAGCGTGATCTGGGATTCGTCGCTCGCCAGCAGGGTGCAGCCTTGCAGGCCAAAGCCAGCGAGGTTGGCCGGCAGGGAGCCGCCCGACCACTGCTGGTCGGACAGACCCGTCAGCAGGATGCCGAACAAACCCGGCTGCGGATTCAGCTGGCTGATCCGGACCGTGTAGCTGGCGCCCAACTCCGGCAAACCGCTCATCGTCAAGACCGGCACGCCGTTCGCTCCACCGCAGCCTTGGCCGTAGGTGCGGAAACCACCGACCGTCCGCAGGGCCAGGGTGGCTTGGCGCGCAGCGATCCAGTCACTGCGGTTGGACGCGGTGCCCTTGTTGCTGCCACTGGTGCTGGTGCAACCGCCGTGCGTGTGCACGCCGATCACCTGGCCGGTGGACTCGAGAATCACCGGTGAACCCGAATTGCCCCCGGTGGTGTCCGCGGTGTAGGCGAGCGCATTGGCCGTGGTGACGGAAACGCGATTGCCGACGTGGGTCTTCTGCGCCTGATTGCCGACCGCCGAACCCGCCGTGCCGTTGCCCGTGCCGTAGCCGGTGATCCGGATCTGGCCCGAAGCGGTCGCCGGCGGGTTGACGATCTCGTACCAGCCGCCCTGGGCCTGGCCGGGGAACAGCTGCGTGTTCGAATTGCGCAGCGCCGCCATGGTGGCCCAATCCTGGCCGACGCCGCCGTTCAAGAACTGCAAGAACGTCGACAACGCGTACTGGTCGTTGGGATGCGAGGGCTGGGGCGTGCCACCGGAACTGGACAACGGCACGTTGAAGTGCAGGATGCGGCCGCTGGTCGAGCCATTGCTGACGCAGTGGCCAGCGGTGCCCGTGGCGAACTCGCTGTAGAGCCAACCCGTGCAGCTGCTGTTGATCCGGCACGCCCGCGGATCCTGGCTCAGCGCCCGATCGTCGGTGGGGCCGCAGATCGTGTCTTCACCCAGGAACGTCAGTTCGTGGGCCAGATCGACCAACACGCGGTTGCCGGAGCTGAACGGTGCCGCCTCCAGTTCGACCCGCACCACCGGCCCCAGGAACTGGCAACTCCAACCCTGGTAGTCGAGCAGCGAGTGCGCATCGTGCCACTGCACCCACTCCGGCTTGCTCAGGCTGTAGATCTTCAGCCGGCTGCCGGCCGGCAGGTTGGCGTCGCGGAAGTGCAGCTGCAGCCAGTCGCCGTTGCCCTGCACGTCACCTTGCCAAACCACCACCGGCTGGGTGCTGGCGTTCGCCAAGTAGCCCGAATCGCGGTGGAGAGGAACTGCCTGCTGCAGTTCGGAGACGACTTGGGCAGGGACGGCAGCGGCCAGGGCGACCAAGGCAAGGGGGGTTCGGACCATGGTGGTGTTGGGTGGGGGGCAGGGGGGGCGAGGGTACCACACCAGGAAATGCCCACCAGCCCCCCCCAGCGCTCCCGGCGAAGGGCGAACAAGACCCATCCGGGCTGCGGCGGCGCCGAGAATCTCGCGCATTTCGGTGAAGATGTCCGGCCGCTCGGAGCTCGAACAGCGGCATGGACACCGATTCCGAACTGGACGCCCTGGAACACGCCCTGGCCCGCGCCGGGCAACACCACGCGCTGCCCCCGCTCGACCCACGTCGGCTGCACTGGCGCCGCCTCCGAGTCGAACTGGGACCCATCGTCTGGTTGCTGTTCGCCCTGGCGTTGGCGGGGGCCGCGGCCCTCGACAGCCGCTGGTGGCTCGCCGGTGGCATCGCCCTCGCCCTGGTGCCGAACGCAGTGGCCAGCCTGTTCACCCGCCACCGCGAAGTCGGGGCACTCACCGACGGCACCGACTTCGCCACTTACGAACGCCAGTATTTCGCGGGGCAGGCCAACCACCAACGGTCGGCCGTGGCGATCGAAGCCGCCTTGGCGATCGGACTGGGGCTCGTCGCCCTGCAAACCGGCGGTGGCGAGCGGTGGCTCGTTCCCGGCCTGTTCGCGGTGCTCGCCGCAGGCCGTGCCATCCTCGTGCTGCCCTACGTCGAACGCGCGAACCGCGACGCCGGTGGCACGCGGCCCCAGGGTTGGGTGCTGCACCTGCTGATGCTGCTCCTGTTCCTGCTGCTGCCGGTGTTGCTGACCGTCGGGTGCCTGCGCCGCGCTTGGCTCTGGATCCGCGCCCGCACCGGGGGACGGCGATGATCGACCTCGCGACCGAGATGCGGCTGCTGGCCGCCCTGCGCGGCCCGGACCGCGGCGTCCGCGATGCCGCGGTCGCCGAACTGCATGGGCGGACGGCGCGGCCGCTGTACCAGCTCTGCTTGCGCGTGGCCTGCGACACGATGGACGCGGACGACGCGGTGCAAGAGACGTTCGTCGACCTGCTGCGCGGCATCCACTCGTTTCGCGGCGAGTCCCGGCTCACCACGTGGCTGTTTCGCATCGCGATCCGCGCCGCGACGCGCCTACGCAACCGCAGTGCGAAGTGGCACCGCGAAGGGCTGGACGCGGCAGACCTGCCGGGAGACGACGATCCCGTGGCCCACGCTGCCGATCGCGAGAACGCCGCCCGGCTGCTGGCCGCGATCGCGGCACTGCCGGCGGCGCAACGTGCGGTGGTGGGTTTGGCGGCGATCGAGGGCATCGCCCACGCCGAGATCGCCGACGTGTTGGGCATCCCGGTGGGCACGGTGGGTTCGCGGCTGCACGAAGCGCGGGACCGCCTGCGCGCCTTGCTGGCGGTGCGGCGGGAACCGAGTTGAGTGCCGAGTGGGGACGGTCCGATCGCGGTGAGGAGAAGCGACGTCCGGGTCACCGCCGGAGCGCCAGCTTGCCGAGCCGGCGACGGGCCGCCCGTTCGGGCGTATCCTCGACTGGCGGTGTTGTTTCCCGCAGGGGTGGGCACCCGTCTTGCGCCAAGCTCTCGAGTACTCTGGGTGCCGCGCCGACGTCTTCGAGGGCCTGCACCAACGAGTTGGTGTCCCACGCATCGACCACTGAGCGAATGTCCAGATCCCCGGTCTCCGTGAGGCCGGCGGACCGCCAGCGCGCGGGTGGGATCGTGTGGCGTTGCGCCACGACCGCCTCCAGGTCGTCGGGCTGCAGGCGTTCGATCGCGAACAGCGCCGCGGTGGTCGCAAGAGTTTGATGGCCCCTGACGCCACGGGCGAGGCCTGCGCGCAGGGTCGCTTCGAGAGTGTTGCCCAGTGCGCGGTCCCCGACCAGCTCCTTGGCGCATTTGCGGAGGCCGTGCAGGGCCCACAGCCCCGTGGCCGCATCTCGGTTGCCGACCAGCGTGGCCAACGGTTCGGCAGCGGATGCACCCATCGTGGCCAGCCAAGCAGCTGCGCGGTGGCGGAGAGTGTGCTCGAGCTGCGAGTCGAGGGCCAGTTCGAGAAGTGCCTGCCTGGTCTGCGGGTCGGAACGACCAGGAAAGCCGCGTACTTCGAAGACCGCCCAAGAAGTCGTCAGCCCGGCGCGGATGGCGTGGGGGAGTTGGTCAGGCTGCAGACGAACCCATGCGCTCCACACCGCGGCGCTGGGTTCTGGGCTCGCGTGCAGGAGGCGTTCGACGGCCGGGGTGAGACCTGCCAACGGCTGGCAGTACTGGGCCACGAACCGAGCGGCATCGTCGGCCCGGTGGCCGGCAGTGGCGTCCAGTTCCTTCAGGAGCAGACGCTGCACAGCGGGTTCGGCGCAGAAGTTGTGGTCGCGTTGCCACAGGCGTAGCCGCGTGAGGCGCTGCGCCTGGGTCTGCGGGCGCAACACTGCCAGCGCCACGGCGAACAGTTCTTCGGCGAGTGGTTGCTGTCGGTAGGTGTCGAGAACTGCCTGGGTGAGCCAGGGCAAACAGTCGCCAGAGGCGCCGAGCAGGGCGGCGAGACAGGCATCGTCTTGCCGCGCCGCCTCGGCCAGACAGGCCCGGGAGGCGCGGGCGGGTCCTGCACTCGGACCGTTGGCGGTCGCCAGCAGGCGCGCAAACGTCGCCGGAGCGATCGGGGTGGCGATCGGTGCCCGTAAAGCACCCACCACGATGCCGAAGTCCGCTTCTGGGCAGGTGGCGAGATGGGCCTGGAGGAGTGCCGCAGCGCGGCTCCGCGCCGTTCCGGCGAGATTCCAGGCAGCGAGCGCGGCGCCGCAGCGTTGGCGCTGGTCGGCGTCTTCGCTCTGCAGGCCCTCGGCCACGGCTTCGATTGCGGCGATCACTGCCGCGCCGTCGCGATGGGCGAGCAAGGTGCCGAGAGCCACTGGGGCGAGCTCCGGGTCGTGGCGGAAGATGATGGCCACTTCGCGCAGAGCCGGCGCGCCGTGTTCGGGGGCGAGATCCTGAAGCGCGAGAAGCGCCGCGCGCCGCAACGGCAAGGCGGTGTCCGGCGCGAGCAGGCCGCGAAGGTCGGCACGGCCTTCGGCACCGAGCCGCGACAGGACGCGGGTACCAGCCTGGAGCAGCCGCTCCCGCCGCTCCCCCTGCTCCCCTGCAGCCTTGTCGTGCAGGTGGGTCGTGAGCATCTCGCGTGCCGGCGCCCCCAAGGCGGCGCACAGTTCACAGGCCAAGGCGAACTCCGCGGGTTCGGTTGCTCGAGTTGCTGTTTCGACGGCGAGTTCGAGGTTCTCCCGACTGGTTGGCAGTCCGGCATGCAGCAACACCAACAGGGCCAGGACCTGTGGCGTGCAGGGCATCACCAGATCGCCCGGCGTTCGCGGCACGAAGTCGGCGACGGCAGGGATGCGTTCGATCGCTTGCAGCACGGCGCCGTTGTGCAGGTCCATCTGCATGGTCCGCCTGGTAGGCAAGGCCGCCCAGGTGAAGGGACCGCTCTCGTCCGCCAATTCCCACAGGCCATCGAACTCGGCCGCCGTCAGATGGCTCGCTCTCGCGCATGCCTGCGCTGCCGCAGCATTGCGGCGTCGCCAATCGACGTCACGCAGGCCGTCGAGCAACGGCGATTGCGCAGCGACCACGCCGACCCAGAGCAGCCATAGGGAGAGAGTTACGAACCCGCGCACTCCGCCACAGTACTCCGAACTCGCCAACGGTTACCCGAAATCCACCCTACCACGCAAAGCAGCAGCTCAATCGAACCGCCACGGCTGGTTGTGCATCGGCAACGAACGCAGGTCGGCCCCGCGCAGCAGGGCGAATCGCTGCCGCAGTTCGTCCAGCGAGTCGCCACCGAGCTTCTCCAGCAACGCGTCGGCGAGTTCGAGCGCCAACACCGCTTCGGCGATCGGCACGGCGCGCGGCACCTGGCAGATGTCGCTGCGTTCGTAGCGCGCGGCGGCGGCCTGTCCGGTGGCGAGATCGACCGAATCCTGCGGAGTCAGGGTCGACGCGATCGGCTTCAAGGCCGCGCGCAGCACCAGGGGCGCGCCATTGCTGATGCCCCCTTCGAGGCCACCGGCGCGGTTGGTGCGGTGGCGCAGGACGCCGTCGTGCACTTCGAGCGCGTCCTGAGCCGCGGTGCCGAAACGCGTGGTGACGGCGAAGCCGACGCCGAACTCGACGCCTTTGACCGCTGGAATGCTGCAGAGGGCGGCGGCGCAGCGGGTGTCGAGCCGGCGATCCCAATGCACATGGCTGCCGAGGCCCGGAGGCAGGCCCCAGGCGGCGACTTCGATCACCCCACCGAGCGTGTCGCGCGCGGCGATGGCGCCCTGCACCGCGGCGCGTAGCGGCTCGACCGCCTCGGGCACGGGACAACGCACGTCGTTCTGCTCGGCGCTGGCGCAGCGGGCCGCGTAGACGGCGCCATCGGGGCTCGGCTCGCCGAGTGCCGCCGCGGCGGTGCCCAGGCTCACCACATAGCCACCGAGGTGGATGCCGAACTCTGTGAGCAGTTGTTTGGCCACGGCGCCGAGCGCCACGCGCATCGCCGTCTCGCGGGCGGAAGCGCGTTCGAGGCCGAAGCGCAGGTCGGGATAGCCGTACTTGACGGCGGCAGTCAGGTCGGCGTGGCCGGGCCGCGGCACGGTCATCGGCGGGATGTCGCGGTCGCGCCAGTGGGCGTGGTCGAGGTTCGCGAGGGTGAGGGCCATGGGTGCGCCCGTGGTGCGACCGGCGAGCACGCCTGCGGTGATCTGCACCTGGTCGCGTTCGATGCGCATGCGGCCGCCGGCACCGAAGCCGCGTTGGCGCCGCGCCAGCTCGCGGTCGATGGCCGCGGCGGAGACGGGCAGGCCGGCCGGCAGTCCTTCGAGGATCCCGGTGAGTCCGGGGCCGTGCGATTCGCCGGCGGTCAGGAAACGCAGTCGCGCCATCCGGCCGAGTCTAGCGGCGGGATGGCGCGTTCGTGCCGCTGGGGCGGGACAGCTGCCGCAGAGACGCTGCAGCGGGCTGGATGGATCGTCTCGCCCGAAGCGGTTGCCCGCGTTGCAGCGGCTCCCGTGAGCTCGAGAGGTGTGCCGCCCGCAACCGCGGGCGGGACACCTCAGAACACTTCGATCATGGTCGGCGTGCTGGCTTCGATGGTGCCGGCGCTGGTGATCGTCACCCCCTGGAACACCAGGTCACAGGCGAACGGGATCACCGGGCTGGTGTAGGTGGCGAAGCCGCCGGGGACCGTGTTCATGAAGTTCGGCGCCAGGTAGTAGTCCGGGTGGCCGAGCAGACCCCAGACGAACGGGCTGGAGGGCGCGACCACGCCGGGGCCCATCGGCGCGAAGGTCAGGAACACCCAGCCCATGAAGCCGGGCGTGTTGAAGTCGATCTGCGCCGCGGTGCCGATCGGAATCTGGTGCACCACCGATTCCGCCGTGTAGGTGAACAAGCGGGTGCTGGCCAAGGCGTTCACGTAGCTGGGAATGCCCGTCGAGGCGCTGGGCGGCAGGAGGCCGAGCTGGTTGCCGAGGGTCGGGCCCGAGCCGCACGAAGTGCCCAATGCAGCGCAGGTCGAAGTGTGGATCTGGCCGCCGGCGGCGGTGGTCAGGATCGCGCCGCCGGTCAGCGATTCGGTGCTGAACAGCAGCGTCGGCACGAACAGTGGCACGCCGAGGCAGGTGGGCACCACGGTGCCAGCGGTGCTGGTGAAGTCGATGTCGAGCGACTCGGTGTCGATCGCAGTCGAGACGCAGACGCCGAACCGGTTGGTGACCAGTGCATTGGCCACGAACGCATCCATCTGCGCTTCGGTGTAGACGACCACGGCGCTGTTCGGCAGCACGCCGCCGATCGTACCGGCCGCACTCAAGGTGTAGGCCGCCGGCGGGATGCAGAACACGTCCCCGTCGCGCAGCAGGGTCGGGCCGCCGCACGGCGAACAGACGATGTCGGTGTCGAGCGACAGATAGAGGCCGTGGTTGGGACCGAACGCGGCGGCGTCGACGTCGATCGGAGTGGTGAGCGGCAGACCGAGCGCCTGGTTGATGGACTCCATGCGGATGAAGTACTGCACCCGGCCGTCGCCGGCGGTGTTGCGCACGATCCGACCGATGTCACCGGGGCGCAGGCCGGCTCCGCCGCTGATCGTGGTGCCGAGCGGGACGCTGGGCGAGTACCAGATGGTGCGGGCGTTGGGAACGGTCGAACCGGCGGCACCAAAGCTGGAGAGCAGCGCGTCGATCGAGCCCATCAGGTTGGGCTCCCAGTAGTTGTTGTCGTTGTCCTCGTCGCCGGCCATGGTCATCAGGGCCGAACGTGGCACCCACTTCTCGGCGAGGCGCGGGCACGGGAACCCGGGCAGGCCGACGATGTCGTTGGGGTGCAGATCGCGCAGCACCGTGCCGCCGCTGCCGCTCAGCGTGCGTTCGTTCTGCGAAGTGGTGAACAAGAAGTCGAAGCCCTGGGCCGGCAGATGGCTGGCGGCGAACAGGACGGCAACGGACAGCAGTTTCGAGGTGTTCATGGGCGTTGGTTGGGTGGGTGTTCGCCCGGCAAGAGCCGTTGCGGCCCAAGCGCACGCAACGAACCCCGGATTTTCGGCGCTCCCCGCGCCGCAGCGGTCCGTACCGTGGCATTGGTCGTGCGCCGACCCCCCGATACCATCGCCGGATGGCATTCCTGCGCTGGCTGGTGGTCGTGCTGGGCGGTGCCCTCCTGGGCGTGGGCTTGGCGCTGCACGGCCAGGTGGCTCTGGCGCGCCACATGCAAGGCCGGGTCGACCAGACGTTCGTGGTGTGGCGCTGGCTCGGCAAAGCGACCTTCGCCTTCCAGGGTGGCGAAACGCGCATGGCGTTGGCCATGAAGGAAGTTCCCGAAGAAGCGCTGGTGGCCTCCGACCGGGCCGCCTGGGTGCTGGTGGGCGTGGGCGGCATGGTGGCGCTCACCGGGCCGTTGCTGCGGCGCGCGGCGCGCCCGACAGGCCGGCGCACGGGCCAATAGCGGCCGCCACGGCCTTTACTCCGGCCGAGCCGGCGGGCACGTTCGGGGGCGTGACCAGCTACCAGACCCTGGAAGTCGCGCGCTCGGGCGCAGTCCTGCAGATCCGGCTGAACCGCCCCGAAGTGCGCAACGCCTTCAACGGCGTGCTCGTCGAAGAGCTGCAGGCCGCCTTCGGTGCGGCCGACGCCGCGGACGACGTGCGTGTGGTGTTGCTGTCGGGCAACGGCAAGTCGTTCTCGGCTGGTGCCGACCTGTCCTGGATGCAGGAGCAGGCCCAGCTCGCCGAAGCGGAGAACCAGCGCTCGGCGGAACGCATGGCGCGCATGTTCCTGGCGATCGCGCGCTGCCGGAAGCCGGTGGTGGCGAGCATCCACGGCCATGCCCTGGGCGGCGGCACCGGTCTGACCGCGGCGGTCGACCTCGCCTTCTGCACCGAGGACTGCCTGTTCGGCCTCACCGAAGTGAAGCTCGGCATCGTGCCCGCGGTGATCTCGCCGTTCGTGATGCAGAAGATCGGCGCCGGCCGCGCCCGCACCCTGTTCCTGACCGGTGAGCGCTTCGACGGACGCGAAGCCGAACGCATCGGCCTGGTGCAGCGCGCCGTGGCCGCCGAGGTTCTGGACGGGGTGGTGCAGGCCGCCGTGCACGAACTGCTCGGTGCCGGGCCGTGCGCCGTGGCCAGCGCCAAGTCGCTGATCGCCGCGGTCGACGGACTGAGCCTCGAAGCCGCGATCCCGGTGACTTCGCAGTGGATCGCCAAGCTGCGCAGCACGCCGGAGGCCCGGGAAGGGTTCGCCGCGTTCCTGGGCAAGCGCAAGCCGGGGTGGCTGCTGTGACCGAGCAGCGCTGGATCTGGGCACTGGTCGGGGCCGCTTGGCTGGGCGCTGCCTGCCAGAGCGAACGAACGGCGGCAGCTGCGGCGCCGCCCCAGGCACCGGCGAGCGCGGCCGAACCGGAGCTGGCGGCGCGCTGCACGGCTCTGGCGGAACGCGCCCTGGTCGACAACCAAGCCATCGTCTTGCTGCGTGGCCTGCTCGACGCGGCCCCCAAGCGCCTGTCCGGTTCGCCCGGCTACGAAGCCGCCGTGCGTTGGGGCCTCGACACGATGCGTGCCATCGGGCTCGCGAACGTTCGCACCGAACCGGTGCTGGTGCCGCACTGGGAGCGCGGTGTGGAGCAGGCTGCAGTGGTCGGTCCAGGCGGCATGCCGCTGCGCGTGACCGCGCTGGGTGGCAGCATCGCCACTCCCGAAGGTGGCCTCGAGGCCGAGCTCATCGAAGTGCGTTCGTTCGAAGAACTGGCCAGCCTCGGCGCACGTGCGCAGGGCAAGATCGTGTTCTTCAATCGGCCGATGCCACGCCATCTGCGGCGCACCGGCCAAGCCTATGGCGAAGCCGTGCCACAGCGCAGCAATGGCGCCATCGAAGCCGGCAAGGTCGGTGCCGTGGCCGCGCTGGTGCGCTCGATGACCACGGCGATCGATGGCTTCCCGCACACGGGCGCCATGCACTACGACCCGTCGATCCCCTCGGTGCCGGCCGCAGCGGTGGCGACCGCCGACGCCGAGGCGCTGGCGGCCCGACTGCGGCAGGGGCCGGTGCGGGTGCGCCTCGAACTCGGCTGTCGGACCCTGCCGGACGTGATGTCGGCGAACGTGCTCGGCGAGCTGCGCGGCAGTGAGCACCCGGAGCAGATCGTGGTGATCGGCGGCCACCTGGACGCCTGGGATCTGGGCCGCGGCGCCCACGACGACGGCGCTGGGATCGCCCACGTGCTCGAAGCGGCGCGGCTGCTGCGCGCCTGTGGCATCGCGCCGAAGCGCACCATCCGGGTCGTCCTGTTCGCCAACGAGGAGAACGGCCTGCGCGGTGGCGAGGCCTATGCCAAGGACCACGCCGAGGAGCTGCGCCACCACGTGGCGGCACTGGAGACCGACGGTGGCGGCTTCACGCCGCTGGGCTTCTCGTGTTCCCTGCGCGACGAAGCCGCCGCCGCGATCCGCCGCCGTTTCGCGCCGTTGCAGGACCTCGGCGCGGGGCTGTTCGCCACCGGCTCGGGCGCTGGCGGCGCGGACATCGGGCCGCTGCACCGCGCGGGCGTGCCTTGTTTCGGTCTGTGGGTCGACGGCCAGAAGTACTTCGACTACCACCACACCGCGCAGGACGACCTCCCGGC
>ERZ1066126.365-NODE-365-length-10532-cov-7.365849_pt1 | contig 10532 bp, 9 predicted proteins | sample MGYA00382773_ERZ1066126 | MGnify/ENA primary metagenome ERZ1066126 (study PRJEB33369, sample SAMEA5778356) | biofilm metagenome | biome: Industrial cooling water; feature: Water cooling tower basin; material: Biofilm | place: United Arab Emirates | collected... | reverse complement strand
GTCTTACAAGTCCTAAATAATTCCCATTAATTCCAATATTTCCAATATACATGTTTCCGGTATAACTGGATTGAATATTTCTATCTAACGTGACCAATAATGGAAAATTATTTTGATTTTGTACTGTGATTGATTCTACTCGATAATTAAATTGATTTATATCTTCGACAATTAGTCCGACGATTCCAGGATTCCATATAATGTTTACATTACCAGGAAGTACTTGTTTTGTCGTGATTGAAATTACTGTATTATCAAGCGAATATAAAGACGAAGAAAATAAATCATTCGAATCCAATTCGATCGTTTCATAAATCGGAGTAGTACCTAAAATCTTTTCTTTAACTTGTACTGTTCTATTGAATTCGGCATCAGCTTTATGTTCGATATCATACGAAGCATTCTTGACTAAAGAAAATGTCGCTGAAACTAAGTCTATATCTCTTGTTATTGTCGTCGTGTTAGTCGTAGTCGAAGAACTTGAACCATTAATCGGAATCCAAGTATTGTTTTGCCAAGTATATAAGACTCTTTCAGAAGCTACTAATCGAATATCATTATCGTTATTTCCGGTATTAGGAAGATCTGTAACCGATTGTACAGGATCTTTCCATGTAGATGTAAAAGATAAAATTTCAGCTCTTGTAACGAATGGATTATTCGCATCAGGAGCGAAAGAATTTGCCAAAGCAAAATACGTATTAATATTTGGTAATAAAAGATTGCGAACATCAGGCGAAACTTTGTTCAAATTTACAGCATTATTTGCAAGTTGATTAGTACCGACAGCTCCATCTTCTATTTGATCAGCTCCAACTGCTCCTTCCAATATATGTTTTCTTTGGACTTCGTCATTAATAATGAAAATGTCTCTATAAGATGCCATTCGTTATTCCTCGATAATATGTAGATAATCGATAAAATCAATATCTTTATTAAAAATATATACATTTACACCAAAATTCTTCAGCCAATATATTCCTGCACTCATAATACTTAAATTAATAATCTGTTGAGGATACATATAAACATTTTCTTTTATACATAAAGTTCCATCTTTCGGTTCAGATAAATAATTTTCTACACCTATTAATTTAACATTTTTAATGTTGCACAGAGATATGAAATTTAACGCTGACAATATAATCGATCTATGATCCTCTAAAATCAATTGATGACTATGGATATTAAGTAAATTTGTTACTCGTGGAGATAAAAATCCGTTTTTTATTCCTTTCCAAAATCTTATGAATTTAGGATTTGTTTTATAAGCAAACAATCCGATAGGCCATTTATTTATCATTTCATTAGGATATAAATCTAAACATTCGTTTGGATTTCCGTGAATAAAAATATCTAATTTATCTCCTAAAAAATAGAAAGCCTTATCGATACCTATAATCAGACTATTTTTATCCTCTAATAATTTGTAACTATTTTTCTTGATATGCGAACCGACAATAATCGCAGATTGATATCGTTCAAATTGTTTTAACGACAAAGACGAATTCAATACTTTGCTATTGTCGATAATATTTCGATTAAGATTTAAAACCTCGTTGTCGTCGTAATATGAATCTATATCGATTTGTTGATGATTAGATGTAAAATTACGAATAAACATTAAGCCGTCATGATCGATAGCTAAATATTCATTGTTGTTTCTTTTTACAATATCTTTTTCAGTAAAATTAAATTTGTAAGATTTATAATATTTTTCGAAATCCATTTAATTTAATGTAGATTAACTTCCAGTAGTTCCACAAGGAATTAATCTAAAACAAGCACCACCTTCGATATCTTCGTCATCTCCACTAGCCCATGTTACGGAAACATTAACTGAAATATCCATAGGAGGAGCTGTAATACTAATATCAGTATTGATATTAAGATTAATTTCTGTTGGAATTTCAGGAATTTGTATTGTCACAGGAGAATCGACGATATCAGCGCATTGTTGACACGTAACTTCTGGACACGTTGAAATCGAACACGTGATTTCTGGACAAATGCACGTAATATCTTGTGGTATTACAGGAGGTAAAACAGTATCGATTTCAGGGCATAGAATTTCTGGAATTTCAGGTAAAGCGGCTTCAAATTCACATGGCTCTGCAATGACACCTGAACTTGTGACGATCGAACAGCATCGTTCCCCTTTAAATACTTTTAAAGTCGCTTGAATGCTTGAATTAATACTATACGTATAGATAGGATTTAAATCGTTTGTAATAATCGTAGCATTTTCTTCAGGAAGAAATTCAAATCGATCGAATTCTCCAATAATACTAATATGAAATTGAACCTTTTCGGTAGTATTCGTTTTTTCAATTGTTTCATACCAAAATATACCATATGGACAATCAAAGTCGTCTTGTTCTACAGATAACTCTTCTAAATCACGAAGACGAAAATCTAACGATCTTTTGTCTGTAGAATTATCTATTCCTATTAGACTTTCAATTCCGATAATTGCTTGACGAAGAGCATTATGGTGTTCAGCCATAACATATCCTCGTACCCATTCTCCTGATAAATGAATTCTTGGCGATACTGACCCTAATCCTCTTCTTAATTTCGTAAAAGCAATAACTCTTCTTTCTTTATCTTTTTCTTCTTTAGAAATATTAGGATCGTCAAAAAACGTATATCGAGAATCAATTGGCGCAGGAGGATTAGGATTATTTTCTGTTATTGTTTTTTCATAGAAAATAATTTCACCTTCTAGATTTAATATTCCGTTTTCTTTCGCCCAAATTTCAGGGTCAGAAAATTCTCTTGGTTCGATATAAATCGATTCGTCTTCTAAAAAGAAATTTTTCGTTAAAATAGATTCGCTATTATTGAATACAGAAAATAACGTAGAATCATCGTCTAACGCTTCAGGAAATCTAGGTTCAGGAATATAAATTAGTTGACTCAATTGACTACCATCTCCCACTGATCTATATATTGGGAATTCTCATATGCTGGTCTAGTTGAAAGTTTACTGTAACTTAAACTAATTAAATCGAATTTACCGAATGCATCTAAATCATAGTTATAACTAAAATATAAATTGGTATTCGAAGCATTGATATTTCTTGATTCTGTACCAGTTACTAACGACGAATTTTCATCTCGTGATGCCAAAGTATTTCCATAAAAAGCTTCGGCATAGTTTCGAGAAGATGCAATCGTTGTCGTCGTCCAAACGTTTGATTCAGGAAGATATCTAAAAATATCTCCTACGTTCGATATAATATATAAACCATCTACCAACGAATCGAATCCAAATTCTCTTTTCGAAAATGGTATTGCAGTATTAATCGCAGTAAATGCACTGATATTCGGATCAAAAGAATATAATTCGTCGATAACGTTATTCGATGAATTTCTCATTACATATGCTAATGATTTATATGAAGTGGTTTTCCATTTTGCTATTTTATTATTTGGATTTTTCAATAAGTCTTTTGCATTGACGAAAATAGAAGAATAAAATTCGGTACCATCGTTTACAGTTACCAAAGTGGCTTCGATAAATTTCATAGAATTCGTCGTTAAATCGACGTATGAAACCTCTTGGCTGATATTCTCGAAATCCCGTACATTTTCTAACCCTCCAAAGAGATAAATACGATCCATATTATCTACAGGGATATAAAATGTACTCCACCCATAAACTTTTTGAAAAGACGTAATAACTTGTGAAGAATTTAACAACGTATTAAAACTCGAAACTTTTCCCGACGTTTGACTTTGAGCCCATAATGCATAAGTCGTATCAGAACGTGGATCTGAATGAAATCCTTTACTTAAAGTATATTCCAAATAAGTCGTATTATCAGATCCTTGCAAATCATACGAAAAATCCAATTCTAATGCCAAACCATTGTTTTTCCAAATGTTCGAACGAATAGAATACTCATTCATAAATAATTGGCCAGAAAATTTATTGTTATACCCTAACCATACTGAAGGCTTTTCGACAATATCGATTGCTCCTTCTAAAAATGCCCCAATAAACGAACCAGATTTTGTTACGACTTTTAATCCGACATCGTATAATCCACCAAGAGAAAAATTAACATTGAGATACGGTTTATTTAAAACCAAATCATTATCGAAAAATTGTCCGAAATCCCAAATCCATCGATCGATTTCTAAATTATTATTTTTTAAATTAGAAATAATATTAACAGTATCTTGGACGGCTTTGGCCCTTACTTTTGTCGAATCTGAAAGTGGATTATAAATCGTAATTCCATCTGTCTCAAATACTGATTTTGATCCACTTGTAGAGATAAGTGTTAAATTAAGATTTATAGGAGCTTCGTCGATAACCTTGATAATATCGAACAGTGTAATCGAATCTTTACCATTTTCATTATAAACTGTAAGAGTAATAGAATAAATTCCAGAAGACCTATAAGCATGATAAATTTTTTTGTCCCATGAAGCTTTTCTTTCTTGTTTAACTATACGTTGTCCTTGATCGAAAGTAACAATGTCAAAAACATATTCTTGGGTATCCAAATCTAATGAAATAGTTATCTTCGTCCCGTCGCCTAATTGATAAATCCATTTAACACGGAAATCATTATTGATATCGAATCCCGGATTAATTCTCGTGGTTTGATCTTCAAATATCAAATAATCTCCCACGAACAATCTTATTTCTTTTGATATTTCACTTCTTGTGGTCATATTATTTGCCGGATAAACATCGAACCATGGTTTAGGAATTTTAATATTGATTCGATAAAAATCTGCAAACCATTCTAAAGTCGATTGGTCTTGAGTTCCACGATGTCCTAAATATTTTTGTAATTCGATAATCGCATCTTTATTATAATTATGATTTTCTGCAACTACGTTTTGTACTAATAACGATCCTACTGGAAAATAATGAATATTTTCAGATAATAATTGAACATTAATTAACGTATCTTCTTGTCTTCCTGAATAATGAAATCTTACTGCCCTATTTTTTGCTTTTCCAAAATGTTCTTTAAGGTACAAAGAAGCATACCCGGTTTCGGGCCACTGGTTGATATTTTTAACACTTAAAACTCCCTTACCGTTTTCCCAATCATATGTAGTTCTATCGTTTTCATTATAAGGTTTGACTTCATTCGTAATTTCAGATATAAGACTATCGACAACCGTTTTTAATTCAAAATCGGTATCATATTTTTCAGGATATGTAGATTTTTCTGGGATCATATTACCAACGAATTCCTAGTGTTTTCTCTTTTGAGTTTTAAATTTTGTTCTAATGAAGGTTTTCCAATCTTGTTATCGTTAGAATCGATATTTCCAAAAATTAATTGATTTTTCGATAATGGCATAAAATCAAAACCAACGATAATCGGTTGTGGAAATCTATAAAATTTGACGATTCCATTAATATCAATAACTTTTAATTCTGGCCAAAATATTCCTTGTTTATTATACGTATGTTGAATAATATGATCATATTGATTCGTATTTCTTTCTATGATCGTACCATCTCCAAAATTCCATTGTCTTGTAATTATATTCCCTAAACTTTGATCTACGAATTCGACTTTTAACGGAGTATTATTTTCATATTCCGGCTGCCCCGTAACAAGATTAATACTTAATCTCTTTTTATTTTCTACATCTCTTACATAAGCTAACGTATGAGATAAACTCGAATAATCTACGACTTTAATATAATCTTTCTTCGATAAAATCGAAGATCTTCCATCAGACGACTGAATCGTTAATGTGACGGTATAAATTCCAGGTTTATCGTATACATGTACTGGATTAATAGCAGAAATATCTCCTATCTTATTTGGATCTCCAAAATTCCACATAGATTTGATATATGGATCTCCTAAAGAAAGATTTCTAAAATTAACTTTTAAAGGAGCAACTCCAAATGTTGGTTTTGAAAAAAATCGAGCTGTTGGCGTAAACCATTTAATATCAAGATATTTAACTCTTGACGTCAAAGTACCGTCGATATTTGGAGTATCAGATATCAGACCTGTTTTTTCTTCGCAACGAAAAATCGCATCTTTTATACTATTGTGATGTAACGAAGCAACACAAGACAAAACGACACTTCCTACACTATGTGTCATTGCTCTAGAATTATTAAATCCTCTTATTAATCGAATAAAACTCTTATCTGTTTTTTCATAATAATAAATTAACTCATCATTGATCCTAAGAATCCCAGAATTTGGGAACAAATCAGTTCGATCAACGAATATATTCTGTCCATTAATTTCTAATTTACCTTTTAATACAGTAATAGCATTATTTTCTGCTTGATAGAGACTTATATCATCATCTATTTTTTCAGGAAATAAAGAAAGACTTCCAGATGTTAGAATTTCACGTTCATTAGGCATTTAATAATTTCCTATCTTCTTTATCTATGTTTTTGCCCTTTATTTCAAATAATAAATTCACCAGTTTGGCTCTTGCTTGACTATTCGAAGGTAATGAAAGAATAGTTTGAATAAGATTTGGCGGAACAGGAATTCCACTGGCCCAATATGATAAAATCTCTTTCTGGAATTTTTGATCCCAATATTCAGCTTCCAATTCGTCTCTCTTTGAGAGATCCAAAGAAGGAATAATCTCTTCTAAAATATTATTAAAGATTTTAATTTCTCTTTCTAAATCTTCAAGTGTAATTTCGTATTCTGATTTCTTTACAATATCTTCAGTTTTTAACTCTTGAAGATTCTTATATTGTTTAATTCTAGATCTTAGTTCTAGAATACATTGTTTATATTTCCCATAATTTGTGGGAACTTGTCCGATAATAAAATTACGAATCTGAAATTCAGTATGTCCTGTAGATTCATTTTTTATTATTTCATCTAATCGATCGATTAATTCTTTCATTAAAAGCCTCTTAATTAGAATAGAATGAATAAGTTAGAAAATCTACGATGTTATCTTGCTGGTCCTATCGAATATATGCCAAAAGATTATAATGGCTTCGATAAAAATGAATTAATTGATTTTCTTGAAAATTTAGGTATCAAAGTAATTGATCCGAAAAAATTAAAGTTTCAAGGAGTCTCTGAAATATCAAATCGTGATGAATTATTTAAAAATCACGATTTTCAAGAAATAAGAAGACAAATGAAAATTATCGTACGCAAAGATCTTCGTGCGGTCGATATCTCTGATTTCATTATTGCCTTTTTACCAAAAGGAGTAAAAACCACTGGAACCGTACATGAAATTATCCAAGCTGATAGTCAACAAAAACCAGTGTTATTATTATGCCCCGAAGGAATAGAAAATATTCCAGCTTGGTATTTTGGAATCATTCCATTAGAATACATGTTTTCATCTTTGGATAAATTAAAAGATTATCTTCTTAATATCCCTGAATACGATAATCATTGGCAATTTATTATGGAAAATCTTCATTTGTCTGATACTAACCAATAGAGCTTTCTTTTGAAACGTCGATAGGAAAAATATAATCGATATGTTTAAATTTTTCTAAAGGAAGAGATTTTAACTCAATACGAAAATCATATTCATTTTTTGCAAACGTATGCATCGATAAAATATTTTTGCCAGTAAATGAATCAAAATAACCTGATTTTAATCCTAAATCTTTTCTAAGATAATGATCTTCATACATAATTGCAACCATAGCAAAGACTAATGAATCTATATTTGTTAATTCTTTATCTAAAAATTTGTCATATAATTTTTTCGTAGGAACTGTTAAATTATATTTTTTGGTTATCGTACTAAAAAATTCTTTTTGTATTTCTCTTTTTGCTTTCTTATAATAATCAAGAAGAATCGTAAAATGACTTTCGTCGCCAAGAATCAATTCATCATTAGGAAATAAAATCCAAGGTTGCGAATTTAATTTTTCTAAAGATCTTCGTATTTTAACCCCGGTTTGTTCTGCATCGAAAATAATAGGAGGAAGTTTACCAGAAGAATATTTGTCTGATTTAGGAGAAGCTTTTAATCCGGCTTTTTTTCTCATTAACCAATAATCAGGATCATATTCTTCTATAAATTGTTTAAATTTCATAATCCCACATCATTTAAAATTCCTAGTCCTTCATATTCTGGTATTAATAATTCTGTTGAAATTAATTGTATAAATTTTGGATTAGATTTTATCAAAAATTTTTGTAAATCTTCAGTGAATAATTCTTTTAAGTGCGCTTTGGCATCTGGATATAGACTAAAATCATCAAGATACGTTTGAACCAATTCAAATTTAGGATTAAAAAATATTGATCTTCGAATACTTTCAACTGGAAGATACTCAGCCATATGTTCTATATGCCATTCTTTATATCCGTCTTCATAAATTTTAACAGGTTTATCTGAATTTAATCGTTCTTTTTTCCCATCATTATACCATTCTCTTCGTCCATCAGCAAAAATAATTGCTGGTTTATCGTTATCTCGATGAACTAGGCCATTTTTTTTCCAAATTATAACATTTTCATCAATTCCTGCTGGTTTATCTCCTTCGCGATGAATTGTTCTATGGTCTAATTTAAGCCATAATTTCATTTGAAAATCATTAATTATAGAATGAGTTCCATCATCCCATTCAGGAATTTTATTCCAATCTTCTTCCCAATTTAGATAATCATCGCGTTCTGGAATATAATCATGCATGATTTATTTATTTAGTTCGTAAAATTTTACTGTACAGAAAGACCAAATGGAAGCTAATTCTGAAAATTCTATAATTCCATTTTTTTGGAAAATATTTTTACTTTCACAAGTAATTAATGATGGATCAGTGATATATTTAACTCCATCTTTAAAGAACGATAAATCGGAAATTTGAATTTTAGATTCAGCATAATTGTATTTCTTGATGAATATTTTTTCATATGGTTGTAAAAATTCAATATCAAATTTTACAATTCCAGTTTTTGTTAAATCTTTAATATGAATAATTTCTTTGCCATCATAAGAATTTTTTGAAGAAGCGAAAATTCCTAAAGTACAATCTGTACTTACTAAATTCAAAAATTGAAAATTCCATCTTCCAGGAAGAAGATCTATATGATCTATTTTGGCATATTTAGAATTTGAGAATATAGGGAAAATATCGACCTTTAAAGGAGTGAACGAAGTTTCTACAAATATTTTTTTATTCTTCTTCAAAAGAGAAAAAGATATTTCACCACATTCTTTGTCTTCATCTGAAGAAGCGATCCAATGAAGACCAGAATATTCTCTATTAAAATCTAAATCAATGATAAATCCATATCGTTGAATATTAATCATATTTTTAGATTCCTATCTCCATTGGTTATAAGTTTCAATCACATTAAAAACCGTATCAGAAGTAAATAATTTCTTTCTTCGAATAAATTCTGGTCCTCTAGATGAGATCTTTAATCTTTCTTTCTCATTATCTAAATGATATCGAATCTTGCGTACTAAGTCATCGTCTCCGCTAGAGAAGACGATCGGACATAATTCTTCTCCTTCAGAATTAAAAAAAGCTCTAGATTCTTCGGTATCATCAGTAATACAAAATCCGCCACAAGCTAACAACCAAATAGGTCTATCATTAATCATCTTCCATCCAGAAGATTGTGTAATTGCATTCATATTAATCCAAATTTTTGCATTTTTAGCTAAAATATTGAAATCTTGCATAGGAAGAATTCCACGATAATATCGTTCATAAGATTCATCATAATATTCTGGTTTAAATGACGAATCGATTTTTAAAGCTTGTCTCTGAGTATCAATCTGCCATAAACGATTTCCATAAATAGAAAATTTGAATTCTTTATTCATACAAGGTTTGATAAATTTATCGATCAATGATTTGCCTTTGTAGAAAGGTTGATATCCTCCGACATAAACTACGTCTTCATGATACAATTTACTATCCCATAAATATGGATAATGATATTGAGACGAAGCATTTAAATGTTTAATTTGCGCAGGTACATTTTTCTCTTTTAACCAAGAATAAGCCGTAGGCGAATTCGTCCAAACTATATCATAATTTAATCCATAAATAGTTTCCATTACGTTTCCAGGATTCATATTAAAATGCCAAAAAATACTCAATTTATCTTTTGATTTATTTTTACTAGGAAATCCTCTCCAGCAACTATTAGAAAATATAATGTCATATTCGTTTTTATCCATAAGATCGAAATTAATAGTATCGAATATATGAACTTTATAAACATCTTTTCTTTGTTCAAAATCATGTTTCAACCAATGTACGACTTGATGCTCTCCGCCTAATCCATATTTGTCTTCGAAACTACTTACTCCGCACATTGATAAAACCGCAATATTTAATCCGCTAGAATTTCTAGTAACTAAATCTTCTTTGATAATTTTAATATCTAAATTACTTTTGATTTCTAAAATAGAATAATTACAACTCAAAATATATTCTTGATATTCAGAAATAGAATTACAAGGTTTTAAAGAATATAATAACGAAGTTTTAATTAATACGTTTTCTTTATATTTAAAAACTGAATAATTTAAATGTGTACTAATGATTCTAATAAATCTTTGAATGT
>ERZ1066126.364-NODE-364-length-10574-cov-8.934785_pt1 | contig 10574 bp, 6 predicted proteins | sample MGYA00382773_ERZ1066126 | MGnify/ENA primary metagenome ERZ1066126 (study PRJEB33369, sample SAMEA5778356) | biofilm metagenome | biome: Industrial cooling water; feature: Water cooling tower basin; material: Biofilm | place: United Arab Emirates | collected... | reverse complement strand
GCCGTCGGGCAGGTGGCGCAAGGCCGCGCGCGACGCGAAGAACACGCCGTCGAGGTTGGTGCGCACGATCTCGTGCCAACGCTCGGGTCCGGGCAGGGCGCAGCGGTTGGGTCCGCCGATGCCGGCGTTGTTCACCAGGCAATCGAGCCCCCCGAGCGCCTTGGCCGCGCGGTCGATGGCGCGGCCGAGGGCGGCTTCGTCGGTGACGTCGGCGGTCACGGCCAGCGCCTCGACACCCTGTTGGCGCAGTGCCGCCACAGTGCGCTGCAGCGGCGCCTTGCGGCGACCGAGCACCGCCACCGCTGCACCCGCGGCGCCGAGTCGTTCGGCGATTCCAGCACCGATGCCGGTACCGCCGCCGGTGACCAGGCAGCGCTTGCCGGCGAGCGGCGGCAGGTGCCCCGCCGGAGCCGCACTGGCAGCGTCCTGGGCACCCGCTCGGCGGCGGCCCGGGGCTCGATCGACCCGACGATTGTTTGCGTTCATGGCGCTGCTCCTGGGATCATGGCCGGATCATGCCGCCGCTTCGCGCCCTGGTCACGTTCGCCGCTGGACTCCTCGCCGCCTGCGCCGGGCCCTCGCGCACCCAACCGGCGGTGCCGGCCGAGTTGCAGGCCTACCAGGATCGCTTCGTCAAGGCCGTGGACACGCCGTTCGGCAACGTCCTGGGCCGGCCGCAGGTGCTGCAGCAGATCCGCGGCGCGCGGGTGCTGTGGCTCGGCGACACCCACAACAGCTCCCGCCTGCACGCGCTGCAGAGCGAACTGCTGCGCGACCTCCGCGAGGCGGGCATCCAGTTCACGCTGGTGCTCGAATGCATCGGCACCGAGGACCAAGCCACGGTGCAGAAGTACCTGTCCGGTGCGTCGGAGTTGCAGGACCTGCGGCGCGCCGTGCGCGCGCGCTGGGACGGTTCCTGGCTCGACGATCCCGACCTCGATCCGTTCTTCTACCGCAGTCTGCTGCAGACGGCGAAGCGCACGCAGACCCCGGTGTTCGCGCTCGAACCCACGCCGCGCCGGCCGCTGCCCGAACGCGACGCGGCGATGCCGGAAGTGGTCCGCGCGGTGGCGGCCGCCCACCCCGAACGCCTGGTCGTGGTGCTGGTCGGCCAGGCACACTTGGTCGGTGGCGGCGACGTGGTGCGCAGCACCGGGCTGCCGAGCGTCGTGGTGGGTGGCGAAGCGCCGCTGAGCCTGCGCCGCCGCGTCGCCGACGAAGTCGACCAGGATGCGTTCTTGCCGGCGGGCGGCTTGCTGTGGTTCGGCCCCGTGTGCCGGCGCCCCAGCTGACCCCGCAGCGGCTGCTCAGAGGCGCACGGGCACGCTCGCCGACGCCGCCGCGGCGTTCGCGGTTTCGATCATGTCCAGCGCGGCGACGCGGTAGGCCTCGGCCAGCGTCGGGAAGTTGAAGATGTGGTCGACGAACTGCCCCGCGGACCAGCCACCGGACGTGGCGAGCTGCGCCAGGTGGATCAGCTCCGTGGCACCTTCGCCGACGATCTGCGCACCGACGATGCGCAGCGTCACAGGCTCGGCGACCAGCTTGAGCAGCCCGTCCTGCGCGCCCGCGATCTGCCCACGCGCCAGTTCGGCGAATTTGGCACGGCCGACGCAGCAGCTGCCGAAGCGCTGGGTCGCCTCGGCTTCGCTGAGACCAATGCTGGACAGCTCGGGAATGGTGTAGATGCCCGTCGGGATCGACTCGCTGCCCTGCCCAACCGGCAGGCCGAGGGCGGCGCGCATCGCCCGGCGGCCCTGCTCCATCGCCGCCGAGGCCAGCGACGGCGGCCCGATCACGTCGCCGACCGCGAAGATGTGCGGGACCGCGGTGCGGCAATCGGTGTCGACCGACAGATGGCCGCGGGCATTGGTGGCGAGGCCGGCGGCGGCGATGTCGAGGTGCTCGACGTTGGCGACGCGCCCGAGCGCGCACAGCACCTTGTCGCTCTGCACCTGCCAGCCGTTGTCGAGCTGCGTCACCACGGCGTCGCTGCCGTTCCAGGCGACCGAACGGAGCTTCGCGTTGCCGACGAACACACAGCCGGGATGAGCCTCGAAGGCCTCGACGAACCGGTCGGTGATCTCGCGGTCGAGGAACGCCAGGGGCCGGTCGCAGCGATCGATCATGGTCACCGCGACCCCGAGCGCCGCGAAGATCGTCGCATACTCGGCGGCGATCACGCCGGCGCCGAGCACCGTGAGCGAGCGTGGCAGGTAGGCCATGCTCAGGATCGAATCGCTGTCGAGCACGTTCTCGTGGTCGACGGGCACCTCCGGCGGGGTGCGCGGCCGCGAGCCGGTGGCGACGACCAGCACCTCGCCGCGCAGCAGTCGTTGCGCGCCGCGCACCGACTCGACGGCGACCGTGTGCGGGTCGACGAAGCGCGCCCGCCCGTGGATCTGGGCAATGCCGTTGCGCTGCATCTGCGCCGCCTGGTAGCCGACGTGCGCGTCGACCACCGCCTCCATGCGATCCATCAGGCTGGCGAGTTGCAGGTCGGGAGGCAGGCTGAAGGACACGTGCCGACCGACCCGCGAACGGAACGCCGCGAGGTGCATCGCCGTCTCGCGCAGGGTCTTGCTGGGAATGGTGCCCCGGTGCACGCAGGCGCCGCCCACGCCCTGGTCGCGTTCGACCACACAAACGCGTTTGCCGGCCTTGGCGGCCTGCACGGCAGCCTTCTGGCCGGCCGGGCCACTGCCGAGCACCACCACGTCCCACGATTCCGGAGTGCTCATCGCATGCCCTCCGTCACCAGCAGGGCCCGTTCGCGTTTCTGCAGCAGCTCCTGGAACTGATCCGGATAGAGGTTGAGGCCCTCGAGCACTGGATGGGCGGCCAGAGCTTCGGCCGTCGGCGGCTCGGCGAACGGTCCCGGCGCGATGTGGTGGCTGAGCAGATCCGCGAGGCAAACCGTCATCGCCATGTCCTGGAAGTGTTTGGCCGCGGCGAAGTCGTGATGGCAGGCGATCGCTTCGGCGATCTGTTCGGGCAGCCGCCATTCGGTGGCCAACAGCGCGCCGGCGGCGAGGTGCTGTTCGTGCACCGCCGCCAGCAGGTAATGGACCGGGATCGCGAGATCCTGCTTGCCCAGCACCCGGTCGACGTTGTCCAGCAACACGGCCTTGCCGAGGTCGTGCAACAGCCCGCACAAGAACGCCACTTCGACGTTGCGCCGCCGCAGGCGCGCGATCTCCTTGGTGTAGAACCCCGTCAGCACCGAGTGCTTCCACAACGCCGCGAGCAGTTCGGCGCACTTCGGGTTGCCGAACAGCCGACCGCGCACCGACACCGCCGTGGCGATCTCGGTGATGAGTTGCAGGCCGAGCCGGCTCACCGCTTGCTGCAGCGAAGCGCACGGCACCTGACCGGCATAGGCCGCCGAGTTGGCGACGCGCAACACACTGCCGGCGATGGCTTGGTCCTTGTGCAACACCGCCGAGAGTTTCGCGGCGTCGGTGCTCTCCTGCTGGCTGAGTGCCAGCACTTCCGCGGCGGTGCCGGGCATGGTCGGCAGCGAGAGCTTGCCCTCCTTGATCTGCCGGGCGAACACCCGCGAAAGGTCGGTCGTGGCCGTGGTCATCCAGAGGCGATCATCGGCCCGTGGCCGGCCGTGGATGAGCCGAGCCCATGGCCGCGCTGGCACCGGCGCTTGCATCGCGGCACCGGGTGCGCCGGGTGCGCCGACTGCAAGGAAGATGCAACGCCTGCCCACGAGAGCAGATCGCCCCCTCACGTCCCAGGAGCAACCGGGTAGCCTGGAACGATACGCTGCGTTGCTTCGTCGCTGGCCGTGGTTCTGATCGCCGCGCCGATCCCCACCCAGACACCTGCCGCCTGGGCGACCCTGTCCGCCACCAGCACCATCGACCCGAACGCCGTGGTCAGCATCGGCAAGCTGACCACCTACCGCACCGGCAACGCGCTCTACGTGCACTCCGCAGCGACCCGGCGCTGGCACAGCACGGCCCTCGGCGCCAATCCGACGATCCGTGTGACCAACGACTGCGTGCTGGTCCAGGACAACAGCACCTGGACGGGCTTCGCCTCGCACCGCGGCACGTTCGAGGCGCTGGCCGTGACCGCCACCGCCCAGTTGCTGAATGCCGGCAACAACGACTCGCTCCTGCTGGTGCGCGATGGCGGCACTCTGCACGCGTTCAGCGGCTTCACCGGTACTTGGGTCAGCCGCCCGATCGGGGCGAACTTCGCCTGGGCGGCACAACGGCACGTCGCCGTGATCCACGACGGCACGGTACTGTCCGGGATGGATGCCTTCACCGGCACCTGGCACGACCTGCCCGGCACCACAACACCGAGCCAACTTTCGGCGGACGGCACTGCGGGCCTCGCCATCAGCAGCACCGAGATCGCCGGCTTCTCGGCGAACACCGCGAGTTGGCAGACGCACACGCCGCTGCCTGGCGCCACCATGACCCGCCGGGGGGATTGGGCGCTGCTTTACGACGCCAACCAGGCGGTGGCGTACAGCGGCACCCGCGGCGCATTCGCCGACCTGGCGGACAGCATCACGGCGGTGCCGCATGGCGAAGACTGCTTCTGCCTGTTCGAGACCGCGCAAGGGCTCGCCGCCTACTCGGCGATCCGCAACAGCTTCGCCGCACCCTTCGCGCCGCTCGGGTCGCGCGTGCACAGCGATGTGGCGGTGGCGACCGTGGTCGACGGGCCGTTCGTCCACGGCTACAGCGCCCCTCGCGGCACGGTGGCCACCACAGTGATGCTAGCGAGCGCGGAGGAGGTGGCCGGCTCGGTGGCCTTCGCCCTCGACCAGATCAGCAACCTGCCGAAGTGCTTCTCTGCGCTCACCGGCCAATGGTACGACCCGCCGACGGGAACGACGCCGGGCACCCCGACGCTGACCACCACCATGGCGCTGCTGGCGACCACGGGCGGCATCACGGCCTTCTCGGCCCGTTCGGGCCGGTTCGTGCCGCTGCAAGGCACCGGTCTCGTGCGCTTCGGCTCCAGCGCGAGCGCCGTCGGCGGTGCCTACGACAGCAACCAGTTCCACGCCTTCGACGGCCGGACCGACCGCTGGCTGGCGACGCCACGCACCAGCGGCGCCAGCCCAGTGCTCGCCATCTGGCGCACGGCGATGTACGCGATCGACGGCAACACCGTGCACGGCTTCGGCAGCCAGGGATCGACCTGGTCCAGCACGCCGCTGCCAGAACCGCTGATGGCGCATCGGGTCAATTCCGAGAGCAGCCGGATCGTCACCGACCACTTCCTGTTGGCCCACAGCGCACTCGCCGAACTGGTGAGCACCGCGCAGTTCCCGGATTTCCGCCGGGTGACACCGGTGGGCAGCACCACCTGGTTCCACCTGGACCTGGCGCCGAACGACCTGGCGTTGTTCGCCGGCGGTCTGTTCGCGGTTCCCCAAGCAGTGCCGGGCTTCGGCTCGTTCTGGCTCGCGCCGAGCTCGGTGGTCTCGCGGCTGGTGCTGCCGACGATTGGCGGCGGCACCAGGATTCCCCTGACGGTGCCAGCGGTGCCGTCCTTGGTCGGTACGGAGTGGGGTTTCCAGGCGCTGGTCGCCCCCAGTCAGGGGCAGGCTCACCTCACCGGCCCGGCTTCGTTGCTGCTGCTGTGAACGACCGGCGCGGCCCACTGCGGGCGGCGCGTCAACCCGGCCACCGACGGCCGCAGCGCGTCACTTCGCACCGGGCTCGCCGACGCCGAACACCTGCTCGCGGGTCAAGCGATACTGGCGGCGGCTCGAAGGGGCGGGCACGCAGCCCTTCTCGCCCGGCTCGCCGACGCGCAGCTCGAAGCACCATGGCTCGTGGCGGAACACCAATGCGTGCAGCGTGCCGAACCGCTGGTTGCCGCGCTGCACCGAGGCCAGCGCCTGCCATGCGTCCGCAGGCTTGACCACCTTCGATTCGCCGGCCAGGCAATCGCCGAGCCGCTGCTTGATGAGCGCGGTCCGTTCGAGGCTGTCCTTGCTCGCCGGCCGGCCGTCGTCGCGCGTCGTGAAGTGGTTGGTGGTCACGCAGAGGCCGTCCGGCGTGGCTGCGCGCACGCACTTCGCCACGTCGGTCTCGAACACCACCGCTGGCGCTTCGCCGGCCGGCGCGCCGGGCAGGACCACGCGAGTCATGAACCCAGCCGGTGGGCTGGTGTTGCCCAGCAACTGCTCGGCCTGCTGCCACGCGGTCTTCGGCGTGCCGACGTCGACCACCGCCAGCAGTTCGCGGGCCGCGATCGCCGTCGGCCACGACCCCGGCCGTGGCGTCATCGAGATCCGGCCGGTGCCGACGTGCAGGAACGCCGCGGCGCCGTCGCGATTGATCCCGGTCACCGCACCGAGGTAACCCGGCCAGGTCACGGCGCACACGGCCTTGCCCGCGCCGCGATGCTCGACCAACAGCATGGTGCCGTCGAGCAGATGGGCCCCGGTCAGCGGCCAGTCGAAGTTGCGCGCGGTCAGCACGCCCCCGCCCTCCACTTGGTCTCCCCACAGGGTGAAGCCGCTGCAGCCCATCAGCCCGAACACGTCGAGCGCGTTGGCAACCGCCAGGTCGGTGCGATCGAACGAGCGCTTCAACGCCGGCATCTGCAGATCGACGCCGCTGGCCTGCAAGCCGTCGAACAGGCCGTCCAGTTCGGCCTGCACTTCCTCTGGATACTCGATCAGGCGCTCCACCGACTTGCGTGCCATGTCGAGCAACGCCGGCTTGCTGCCGAACCGCGCCACGAACTCCCCGACGGCCACGCGCGCGATCTCGGTGGCCAGCAGCTTGCCGTGGGCGAAGCCGCGTTCGGCCGGCGTGCCCCACACCCGCAACAGCGTCAGGTCGCCGAGCCGCTCGACGCGTCCGTGGACGGCACGCTCTGGCGCGCCGGCAGCAGGAGTGGGGGTTGCATTCCCGGCCGGCGCCTGCGCGACGGCGACCGAGCAACCCAAGTACACGAACAGCGATGGCAGCAGGCGCATGCCGGAACTTTGCCCGGCTCGGTTCACCATCACAACCGCCCACCGCGGCCCCGGGAGCCGCGCACGCCAGGCCCGCTGCCATCGCGGCATTGCAGACGCGGCAGCGCGGCCGACCGCATGGCCAAGAGCAGGCCGGCCACGCGCAAGTCGGCGCGGTGTCTGAGTGCCCAGGTGCGGCCGACGCCGGACTCCGGCTAGGCTTGGGGCCGCATGCTGCAACGCACCGTTCCTGCCGCCGCCTGGTTGGCCCTGCTGCTCGCCCTGGCCGCAGTGCTCCGGGTCGCCGGGCAACCGCTCGAACTGCTCCAGGCATCCCTGCCCGAAGCGGCCGCGCAGACGTTGGCCGCTGCCCGGCAACTCGCCAGCGGCCACGGGTTGTCGCTCGACGGGCTGCACCCGACCAGCGGCCTGCCGTTGCTGCCGACGGCGCTGGCCGCCGGCTTGGTTGCGCTGGTGCACGACCCAGCCACCCAACTTCGCGGCCTCGTGGCGCTGGGCGGCCTGCTGTGGCTCGTCGCCGGCTGGCTCTTGTGGCAGCGCTTCCCGCGCTGGCCGCTGGCGGGCCTCGGCGCCCTGCTGGTCTGGCTCGCGATGGGTTTCGATGGCCAGGTGGCACTGCGCGGCACCGACGCCGGGCTCGCCGCAGCTCTGTTGGCTTGGCTGCTGGCAGCCGGCCACCGGTTCGCCGCGGTCCAGGCCGACGCGCCGACCTGGCGTCGCCGCGCCGGCGAACTCGGCACGGCCGCCGGCATGCTCGCACTCACCCGCGCCGAGTTCTTGGCACTCGGCATGCTGCTCCACGTGTGGGTGCTGGTGCGCGCGCGCGGCGCCAGTTCGCTGTGGCGCGCCATTGCTCGCTCGCTCGCGTACGCGCTGCCGGTCGGCCTCGCCGCTGCGGCGTGGCTCGCGACGAACCGCTGGGCCGGCGGCAGCTGGCTGCCGGTCGACCTGCTGCTGGCAATGCACCGGGACCCGTGGACCTTCGACTTCGACGCCCAGCTGGCAGCCGCTCCGGGCTTCCTGCTGGCGCAGGCCGAACACACCCTGCCCAGCGCGTTCGCCACGGCTCGTGCCCACCTCGTGCCGGTGCTCGGCGCAGCCCCGGAGGTGTTCTGGTGGAGCTGCCTCGGTGCCACGCTGGCGCCGCGCCTCTGCTCCTGGTTGCGCTGCCGTCCAGGCACTCTGGCGGCCGCGCTACCGCTGTATCTGGCCCTCGCGCTGTTCGTGGTGGCCGAGCTCGCCTGCGTACTGTGGCAGGGACAGCTTGGCGCCAACCACGGTGCGAGCCAGCTCGCCGGTGACCGCATCGCCGTGTGGTTCTGTGTGGCTCTGACGCTGGGCGGCCTGCTCGGCCCGACCCGGCGCTGGTGGCAGGTCGCGCTGGGGCTGCCGCTCGCCGCGGCTTTGGTCGGCAGCTCGGCCCTGCGCGTCGCCCCGTGGTTCGCGGCGCCAGCACCGGCGCACGCTGCCGCGTTCGAACTCGGCGCTTGGCTCGATCGCCTGCCACCGGGGCAGCGCATCGGCGCGGACCAGCCCGGGGCGTTCGCCCTCGCTGCACCGAGCCAGGCTTTCTGCGACCTGAGTGGCGCGGCCAACCATGCCGCGTACCTGCGCCAGTGGCTGCTGCCTGGCAAGGTGGCGGACTACTGCCGCGAGCAGCGGTTGGTGGCCTTCGCCGCGGTGCTGCCACTCGCGGCCTGGCAAGAACGCCTGGCCACCTTGCCGCAGCCGGTGCGACCTCTGCAGTGTGCCTTGGCTGCGGATGGGCGAATCGCTGCTGCGCTGGCCCTGCCGGACAGCACGCTGCCGGCACATCCGCTGGCGGCGATCGCGTTCCGGGCACTGGTGCTCGGCGAGCTGCCGACCCAGCCGGCCGCTCCAGCGAGCCAGTTGCCAGCCGAACAAAGGGCCGTGGCCGGCCTGTTCGATCCGGTGGTCGGCGGCCTGCGGGTGGTCACCATGCCGACCGCCGACGCTGCCGCCGCCATCGTCGCGGCGGATTTGGCACCGCTGGCGCTGCACCCCAGCGCAGCGCTGGGGCCGTTCGAGCTGCTGGCCGCCGAGCTCGAGCCCCGCCGCGTGGCCGACGGGAACCGCCTGCTGGTTCGGGTGTACCTGCGGGCCCGAGCAACGAACGCCGGGGCAGCCGAATTGGTGCTGGAAGTCGGCACGCCTGGCGACGCACGGCAGCGAACGTGCCGCGAACCGTTGGCGTTCGGCAGCTGGTCGCAAGGTCTGCCCGAAGGAGGCCTCGTGGCACACACGTTCTGGCTCGATCTGGGCGAGCTGCCAGCAGGGCACCACACCGTGCAGATCGGCTGGCAAACGGCCCAGCCGGAAGCCGGCACGAACGCACCGGAAGGGAAGGGCTCGGTGCGGCTCGGCACCGTGCGCATTCCGTGACCGCGCGCGAAGCCGCGCGCACTCAGGCACCGCGGGCACGCAGCGCCGCCACCACCGCCGCCACCGTGGCACCGTCGGTGCGGCGCACCTGCCAGGCGGCACCTTCGCCTCCCGCCACCATCGCCACGCCAGGCCGCCGGAACCGCATGCCGCTGTCGAGCACGGTGGAAGCCGAAAGGTGCACCTCCCGGCAGTGGGTCGCCGCCACCAGGTCTGCGACGTTGTCCGGGCGCACCCCGGCTCCAGGCATCACCACCAGCTCGGGACCTGCTGCACGAACCAGCTCGCGCAGCAAGCCGGCGCCAGCCACCACGTTCGCCGCCTGCCCCGAACTCAAGACGCGGCGGATGCCGAGGCGCCGCAGGGTGGCGAGCGCGGCGAACGGATCCGCGGTGAGATCGAAGGCACGGTGGCAGACGAGGGGCACCGGCGCCGCGGCCTCTTGCAAGCGGCGGCAAGCGGCTTCGTCGAGGGCGCCTTCGGCCGTGAGCACCCCGGTGACGAAGGCCGCGACCCCGGCATCGCGCAGCGCGGCGGCGTCGCGGCACAGAACCGACAGTTCGTCTTCGGTGTAGAGGAAGTCCCCCGGCCGCGAGCGCAGCATCACGACCAGCGGCACGGACACCGCAGCGCGCACCGCATCGACCAGGCCGCGGGTCGGCGTGAGGCCGCCCGCCCCCAGGTCACTGCACACTTCGAGTCGATCGGCACCGGCGGCGGCGGCGGTGCGGGCGCCGGTGAGATCGTCGACGGCGACCTCGACGAGAACAGGCTTGCTGGCGGAACCGGACACGGGCCGTATGGTGAGGCGATGCGGCCGCAATTGCTCCACCTTTCCGGCGCCGACCGCGGCCGAACGGCGACCTACCCCGAACGCACCCTGACCTTCGGTCGCGCTGCCGACTGCACGGTCCCACTCGCCGGACCGGCCGTCGCCGACCACCATGCACGGCTCGACTGGTCGGAAGACCAGTGCGCTTTCCTGCTCCGCGCACTCGACGGCCAGGTGTTCGTCAACGGCAACGAGATCGAAGAGGTCGTGCTGCAGGACGAAGACCGCCTGGAGTTCGGTGTCGACGGTCCGGTGTTGCGCTTCCACGTCTACGTGCCAGAGGGTTCGGTGTGCAAGCCGGTGCGGCGCATGCTCGCGGACGCGCGCGCCGTGGTGGTCGGCTACCCCACGGGCTTGGCGCTGCTCCTCGCC
>ERZ1066126.362-NODE-362-length-10662-cov-7.350618_pt1 | contig 10662 bp, 9 predicted proteins | sample MGYA00382773_ERZ1066126 | MGnify/ENA primary metagenome ERZ1066126 (study PRJEB33369, sample SAMEA5778356) | biofilm metagenome | biome: Industrial cooling water; feature: Water cooling tower basin; material: Biofilm | place: United Arab Emirates | collected... | reverse complement strand
AAGTTGTTCTCCAGCACGATGTCGGACCCGGCCAGGCGCATGATCCAGAAGCCGCCGCCGAGGATCTTGTTGCGGCGGATGGTGGTGTTGCTGGCCGCCACCATCACGTAGATCGACTCGTAGCCGCCGCCGAACTCGCAGTCTTCGATGGTGAGCCCGCTGCCGCCGCTCACCGTCATCAAGGCCTGACCCGAGGTTGCGACGTTGGCGAACAGGTTGCAGTGGTCGAAGCGGGTGTCGGTGGTGCCGGCTTGGATCACGATCGCATTCGGCGTGTTGGTGAAGGTGCCGCGCAGGCCGCGAAACGCCACGTTCGCGCAGCCGCTCAGCGTCAACACAGGCTGGGTGCCGCTGATGGTCGCGGTGCCCAGGCCGTCGAACACAACCGGATTGCTCGGCCCTTGGCCGGGGAACGCGCCGAGGGTCCAGGGCCCGGTCTCGTTGGCCAGCAGCACGAACGTGACCGGGGCCACGACCCCCTGGCTCTGCAGCGCGGCGAGCGCTGCCGTGAGGTTCGGGAAGGTGCCGCCCGGTCCCACCGCGTAGGCGCCCGCGAGCTGGGCGGGCAAGGCGGCGGCGAGGCAGGTGGCGAGGGCGGGGGCGAGCAACAAGCGCGGGTTCATGGCAACTCCATGGGTGGGGCTGGTACGGGGCGGCGCCGAACGGGCGACCGCAGACCTGCGAGGATTGCCGGCTTTGGGCTGGCGTCCATGGCCCAACGACGGATGGGACAGAGATGAGACGCCCGCCGCCGGCCTTGCCCACCGATGCCGTGGCGGCGTCCAGGGTTGCCAGGCTGGCGTGGTGGCGCTTCGATGCGCGGCCGTGTCCGAGTCCGTTGCCCCTGCCGACCTGCCGCCGCTGCCGTACCGCACTCCGCCGCAGTGGGCGGCGCGCTGGCTCGACCATCGCGACGAACTGCTGGTGGAGCAGGCGCACTTGGAGAAGAAGGCCGCGGCGGCGGCGCTGTCGTTCCTGTTCCGGTTGCCGGCCGATCCGGCGTTGCAGCGCGGCCTGTCGGCGCTGGCCCGCGAGGAACTGGTGCATTTCGAACGCACGCTGAAGCTGCTGGGCGCGCGCGGCATCCCGTTCGGCCCGCTGGCGCCGTGCCCCTACGCCGCCGAACTGAAGCGCGCGGTGGCCGCGACCATGCCCGAACGGCTGGTCGACGAGCTGTTGGTTTCGGCCATCATCGAAGCGCGGTCGTGCGAGCGCATGCAGTGCTTGGCCCAGGTGTGGGCCCCGGTCGATGCGGAGCTCGCCGGGTTCTACAGCGAATTGGTGGCGGCCGAGGCGCGCCACGCCGATCTCTACCAGGAGGCCGCCGCCACGCTGGTGCCGCCCGCGGTCGTGGCGCTGCGCTGGCAGCGGCTCGGTGCGCACGAGGCGCGGGTGTTGCGCGGGCTGCCGGCGGTGCCGCGTCTGCTCGGCGGCTCGGGCGACGACGCCCTGGGTGGGGGCGGTGGTGGCTGAGGGGGGGCGGCGCCGGCGGTGGTGGCTCACGCTGTGGCTGCTGCCCGGCGTTGCTTACTTGGCGACCGTGCTGGCCGGGGTGCCGTTCGGCTGGCCGTTCGATTGGCTGGTCAACGCCGGATTCACTCCGGACGAGCCGGCGCTGCGGTGTCCGGCCGATGGCCGGCGCCGTGTGGTGGTCTTGCAGCACGGCATGTTCCGTTCGTCGTGGGCGCTGCGGCGGCTCGCCCGCACCTGCGCCGAGCACGGCTACGAAGTGCACAACCTCGACTACCCGAGCACCCGCGAGACGCTGCAGGAGCACGCGGCGCGGCTCGGTGCGGCCGTCGCGGCCCTGGCGCAGAGTCGGCCGATCGACGAACTCTCGTTCCTCGGCCATTCGATGGGTGGCTTGGTGATCCAGGAGTACCTGCGCAGTCCCCAGGCCCTGCCGGTGCATCGCTGTGTCTACCTCGCGGTGCCACACCGCGGGGCCCTGCTCGCCGACCTGCGCCGGCACTGGTTCCTGTTCCGCTGGGTGATGGGCGAACGCGCCGCCGCGCAGTTGTCGCCCGGTGATCCGTTCCACCGCCAGCCGATCCCGGCGCTCGCGCAGAGTGGGGTGGTGGTCGGCGACGTGGGCGCGGGCAACGCATCGATCCCGGGCCGCGACGACCAGACGGTGGCGGTCGACGAGGCCCGCCTGCCCGGGGCGGCGGCGACTTGGGTGGTGCCCTATGGCCATACCGCGATCGCGTACCGACCCGAAGTCGCGCGCGGGGTGCTGTGGTTCCTGGCCAAGGGGGAGTTCCCGCCGGAGGCCTCGGGGCGTTAGACTGTCGCGACTCATGCAAGCTTGGCTGCAAACCTGTCTTCTCGGCGCTGGCTTCGGTGCTGCTTTCCTGGTCGGCCAGCGGGTGCCGGTGGCGGCCCCGGCGCCGGCCGCAGACGCCTCGGCCGCTCCGGCCGTGCCGGCCTACCTCGCCGCCCAGGGCCGCGGCGGTCCGATCAACCCGCCCCCGGCCCCCACCCCGACCACGGGCACGCCGGCGCCGGAAGCGGCGATGGTGTATCCCGACGATGGGGGGCAAGCCGTCGCCGGCCATGGTTTCCTGGCGGTCACCGGCAGCTACGGCATCGGCACTTCGGTGCTCTACCTGGTCGACACCGAACGGCGGCAGCTGGCCGTCTACGAAGCGCGCGGCGGGGCCGGGGCCCAGCGGCGCATCGTGCTGGTCGGCGCGCGCAAGATCGACCTCGACCTGCAGCTCGAGGGCTACAACGACCAGTCCGAATACGATTACTCGTCGCTGCGCGAACTGTTCCGAAAGCGCGGTCGCAAGGACCAGGAGCCGCGCACCGGTCTGGAAAACCCGGGTTCCAGCGTCAAGTAGTGGCTGCACAGCGCCCGTTCGTACGCTAGACTCTGCACGGCCCCTCTCCCTCGGCGTCCGCGAGGCCGCCGGTGGGGCCGTTCTCCCCCTCTCCCTTCCTCCCGCGCTCCAGAGCGAGCACCGAAACGAGGTTGCCCGTGTCCGACAAGTCCGAAGATTTCCTGTCGTTCGAGAAGGCGCTGCGCGAACTCAAGATGCGCAGCGAGGAACTCAAGAAGCTCGTGTCCGAAGGCGAGATCCGCGCCTTCCGCGACGGCGACTCGATGAAGTTCCGCAAGGAAGACGTGGTCGCACTGACGTCCAAGGCCAAGGGTGACGAAGAGCTGTCCTTCGCCGACTCGCTCGAGGACGACACCGGCATGGTGACCGAGCAGATCAGCGAAGAGGACACCCTGATCGCCGAAGACGACGCCGACGAAGCGCCGAAGGCGGGTGCGGCACGGGCTGCGCGTGGTCCGTCGAAGGCGCGCACGGCGGCGCCGGCCGAAGCGGCTAAGGAACCGGGTTGGGTCACTGCCGCCGGCATCCTGTGCGCCGTGGCGATGATCTGGGGGCTGTTGCTGGCCGTGTCGATCAGCAAGGAAGCCGACCCGAAGGACAGCATGGTGACTTCGCTCTGGGCGAAGAAGTGAGCTTGGGGCGCGGTCCTCTTGGTCGCGCTGGCGCGGATTGGTTCCCGCGGCCCTAGACTGCACCGCTGGCGCGGGAAGCGCCGCAGCGCCCAGCATCTGAGCGCCCCCGCGAGCCGCAGGCTGCCGCCGCGGCGCGCAGTTTCGCGCGCGGATCCCCGCGGCAAGCCGTGGCATTCCGCCGTGGGCGCCGCTACTGTGCCGCCGCGCTGGGCGCCGCCACCGGTCGGTCGCGCCCAGCCGTCCGTTGGGGGCATCCATGAAGCACATCGTCTTGGCCGCGCTGTTCGCGACGGCCGCCTGCGTCAGTCCTGAGGCACACAAGCGCGTGGTCGGCGAGAAGGAGGCCTTGCAGGCCCTCTACGACGGCATGCGCGCCGACCACGACAAACTCGTGGCCAGCAACGACCGTTTGCGCGCCGAGGTCGCCGATCTGCAGAAGCGCGCGCTGAGCACCGCCGAGATCGAAGAGCAGCGCCGCGCCTTGGCGCGCTTCATCGAGCAGAAGGATGCCTCGCTCGGCGCCCTCGGCAAGGACGTCGAGGTGATCCGCACGGGCGAAGGCATCGCGTACCGGGTGACCGGGGGCGTGTTGTTCGCTTCGGGGCGCGACGAACTGAGCGAAACCGGCAAGCAAACGCTGCTCGGCTTGGCCAAGGAGCTGCAGGGCAAGCGGGTGCGCGTCGACGGCCACACCGACGACGAGCCGATCAGCCGGAGCCAGTGGGGCACCAACCTGCGCTTGTCGGTGGCGCGGTCGCTGGCCGTGGCCGACTTCCTGATCCAGGGCTGCAAACTGCCGGCGGCCAGCGTCTGCGTCGCAGGGTATGGCGAGCATCGCCCGGCCCAAGCCGGCAGCGACGAGGCCGCCCGGCGCAAGAACCGGCGCGTCGAGATCCTGATGCTCGACGGCTGAAGTGGGCGCGCGGCGTCCCAGTCGGCTGCCCCTGCGGCGGTTGCGCGGCCGGTTGGCTGGCCTGCTGCTCGGTGGCAGCTGGGCGATGGCCGGCATGGCGGGGGCCTGTGCTCGCCAGGATGCGGCGACGCCAGTGCTGGCGGCACCGCTGCGCGCGGGGCGCTTTGGCTCGCTGCGCGACTTCGTGCTGGTGGCATTGCCCGGCTCTGGCCCGTCGAACCCGGCGGCACCGAACCCCGCGCGGTTCGTGTTCATCGACCGGTTCGAGGTCACCCGCGGCGATTGGTTGCGCTTCGCCGCGGCGGCCGAAGGCCAGGCTGTCGACGCGGCGGCGGCCGCGTGCGGCGGCGACCCGGCCCTGCCGGTGAGCCGGCTCGACCTGCGCCAGGCCAGGGCGTTCGCGCAATGGCGGTTCGCGCGGCTGCCGAGTGCGGGTGAGTGGGCGGCCGCCGTGGGCGACGGGCGGACGCGGTTTCCGTGGGGCAACCGCATCGACCCGGCGCGGGCCAACACCGGCGAGCTCGGCATCCTCGAGCCGCTGCCGGTGGGGACCTTCGAATCCGGGCGCCGCGGCCTCGGCTGGCCCTACGACCTGATCGGCAACGCCAGCGAGTGGACCGAGTCGGTGCCACTCGGCTGGTTCGCCGAGCGTTGGCCGACCGGCGACGGTGCGGGGGAAGTGCCGGGCATCGACGCCGAGCTGGCCCGCCGTCGGGTCGTGGCGGCACCCGCCCTCGCCGTCTGGCAGAGCCTGCCCGGGGTGCTGCCGGCGTTGTGGACGGTCTGCGCAGGCGGCGACGAAGTGCCGCGCGAAGTGGTGGGCGGCGATTTCCAGTCGCCGATGACCGAGCAGTCGGAGCTGGTGCTGGCGGGGGACCGTCGCTTGCGGCTGGGCCTGCGGCTCGCGGTGGCGCCCCACGAGTTGCTGCACCAGCTGGTGGAGCACAGCGGCGACGTGGCCGCCGAAGATCTCGAATTGGTGCGGCGGTTCCTGGCCCGACCCGGGCACCGGGAGGTGCTGCTGCCGCCATGGCGCCAGAGCGGCGGCGACGCGGCCACGGCCGGGGCGGTGCGGCCGCTGGTGCGCCTGCTCCGCGACGTGTTGGGGGCGCCAGAATCGCGATGAGCAGCCGCGAGCCGTTCGCTGCCTACCTGGCCAAGATGGCGGCCGTGGGCTTTCGGCCCAGCAGCGCCATGGGGCAGAACTTCCTGCTCGATCCGTCGCTGCACCGCTGGCTGGCCGCCGCTGCCGCGCCAGCACCGGTGGACACCATCGTCGAAATCGGCCCGGGCCTCGGCTTCCTGACCCGCGAACTGGCGCCGCGCGCCCGCCGCGTGGTGGCCGTGGAGTTGGATGCCCGGCTGCTGGCCATCGTCCGCGCGGAACTGGCCGACCAGCCGCATGTGGAATTCGTGCACGGGGACGCCCTGGGCGGGCCCGGGCGCAGTGCCGCTCCCGAGATCCCGGCGGCGATCGAGGCTGCACACGCGCGCGGTGGTGTGGCGCTGCTGGTGGCGAACTTGCCGTATGCGGTGGCCGGCCCGCTGCTCGCGGCGGTGGCGGCGTTGCCCGAACTGCCGGAGCGGGCGGTGCTGTTGGTGCAGCGCGAGTTGGCGGAGCGCCTGGCGGCCGGGGCTGGTACCACTGCCTACGGCGGGCTGTCGGCGACCGTGCAGGCGCTGTTCCGGGTCGAACTGCTCCGGCTGGTCGCCCCCGAGGTGTTCCGGCCGCGGCCCAAGGTGTGGTCCGCGGTGGTGCAACTGGACCGGCGGCCCGACCCCGCGCCCGAACTGGCCGCGGCGGCCGCGCGCCGCGAGTTCGGGGTGTTCGTCCGACGCCTGTTCCAGCAGCGGCGCAAAGCCCTGCGCAGCGTGTTGCCCGCCGCTGCCGCCGCGATCGGCCGGTTGGCCCCGGAGCCCGTGCCGCCGGCGCTGTCGAGCCAGCGCGCCGAGCAGCTGGGACCGGCCGAACTGATCCAGTTGTGGGCGAGTTGCCGGTGAGAGCGGCGGTGGGGCCAGGCCGGCACTCGGGCCGGGCTGGCACCTTGGCCCATCCGGTGCCCCGCGCTGCTTGACACGGACCAACGGGATGCTACAAGACGGGGTTCCACAACTCGCAGCGTCCCCCGGGTACCTACTACACCATCATCCCGGACCGGTCTGGGCCCCTCGCGGGCGCCAGCCACAGGGCGGTCGGCAGTTGGGAGGCAGTTTCCGTGCGCAGCTTCGGCAGCAGGCCGGCGGTCTGGGCACTCCAAGGACCAAACCGTCCGGGGCAGCCGCCCGCGGCCGGAGCCTGGGATACCTTTGGGTGTTCGATTTCCCCCTGAGTTGCCAAACCAGTTCTCCCTGAGCTCAAGAGCCAGGGAGTTTCGCTGGGGCGCATCTGAGACTGCCCAGGCTGGTTCTCGTTCCCATCCTGCGTACCCAACCTTCCCTGTTTTCTGTCTGCCGTATTTTCGCTGGCCGCCGCTGACCATGGACCGTTTCGAGGACGCTGTGCTGCGCATCAAGGAGGCCACCGATCTGGTCGCCTTGGTCGAGAGCTACCTGCCCTTGAAGCCGCGCGGGCGCAACCTGATCGCGCTCTGCCCGTTCCATGCCGAGAGCACGCCGTCGTTCCACGTCAGCCGCGAGAAGCAGTTCTACAAGTGCTTTGGTTGCGGCAAGGCCGGTGACGTGTTCACCTGGTTGATGGAGCGGGATGGGCTGACGTTCCGCGAGGCGATGGAACTGCTGGCCGAACGCGCCGGAGTGGCGCTCGACGGGGTGTTCGCCGGCCGGGATCCGGAGCGCAGCAAAGCCGCGCAGGATGCCCATGGCGCGTTGGCCGCGGTGGCGGGTTTTTTCGCCCAGGCCCTGCTCGGCAGCGACGGCGCGCTGGCCCGGGAGTACCTGGACCGGCGCGGTCTCGGCGAGGCGATCGGGCCCTGGCGCATCGGCTACCATCCGGTCGGCGGCGCGCTGCAGCGCTTCGCCGCGGCGCAGCGGCTGCCGCGCGACGTGCTCGAAGCGGCTGGGTTGCTGCGCGGGGACCGCGAGCCGTTCCGCGGCCGCGTGATGTTTCCGATCGAAGACGAACGCGGCCGGGTGGTCGGTTTCGGTGGGCGCATCGTGCCGGGCGGGCCCGGCAGCGAGCCCGATGGCGACTACACGCCGCCGAAGTACCTCAACTCGCCCGAGTCGCCGCTGTTCCACAAGCGCCGGGTGCTGTTCGGCCTGTCCCGGGCCAAGCAGTCCGGCCAGCGGCGGCTGTTGGTGATGGAGGGCTACACCGACGTCATCGCCTGCCATCTGGCGGGTTTCCCGGGCGCCGTGGCGTCCTTGGGCACCGCGTTCACGGCCGACCATGCGCGCACCGTCGAGCGCTACGCCAGCGACGGTGTGGTGTTGATGTTCGACGGCGACCGCGCCGGCGTGCAGGCCGCGGAGCGCGCGGTGCGCGAACTGGTCGGCAGCCGCCTCGCGGTGCGGATCGCCATGGTCGGCGAGGCTGGCGACGGCTCGGCCAAGGATCCTGCCGATCTGCTGACGGCCCGTCCCGGCGAGGATCCCGAATGGGTGGCGGAGCGCCGGGTGCGGTTCGCCGACCTGGTGGATTCGGCCGAGCCGATGCTGACGGTCTGGTTCCGTCTGCTGCGGCGCCGCCTCGACTTGACCCAGGCGGTGCACATCGAAACCGCGGCGCGAGAGTGCGCCGGGGTGCTGCAGCGCATCGAGGAGCCACTGCGCCAGAGTGCCTGCCTGCAGGAGATGGCGCGGCATCTGCTGCTGCCGGTGGCGACGCTCGAGCGGCTGCTCGCGCAGGCGCCGAAGCCGGCACGGCCGGCGGACGAGCACGGGGCGCGCCCCAAGGCCAACGTGGGCCCGGTCCCGCAGCGCGGGGCGGCTGGGTTGGCCGAGCGCTCCGAGTTCGAGCTGCTGGCCTGCGTGTTGGCCAAGCCGACCCTGGTCGAGCGTTGGGAGCACGGCATCGAGCCGCCGCTCGGCAACCAGGCCGTGGTCACCCTGCTGGCGATGGTGCGCGATGGCGTGGCACTCGGCCGGACCAGCAGCGCCGAACTGATGCGCTACCTGTTCGCCCGGGCCGCGGAAGCGCCCGAGCTGCGCGAACTGCTCGGTTCGGCCGACGAACGCGCCAGTGGCCTCACGGATGCCGAAGCGGTCTGCGACGGCCTGCTGGCCGGGCGGCGCCGTCTGGCCCTGGAACCGAAAAAGCGCGGCCTGCAGCACCAACTGCAGCAGGCCCTGGCGGCGGGCGACCGCGACCGCGCGGCCGCCGTGCAAGCCGAACTGTTGGCGCTGTTGCGCGCCGATCTGCCGCGGCCTGCGGCCGCACCCGGGGCGCCTTCGGCGCCGCGGGCTGCTGGCCCGCAGGGTTCGGCCCCGCCGTGAACCGCAGCCCCGACCCACACCTTCCCCCACGCACCCTTCCCCCGAGTTCCTGACCCCCCGAACTGCAGCGCGCCCGCCCGCAGTTCGAGCCACGAGACCCCCGACATGTCCGCACCGAACGAATTCGACAAGAAGATCAAGGCCCTGATCAAGGCGCATCGCAAGACCGGCTCGGTCACCCTGGCGCAGCTCAACAGCGTGCTGCCGGACGACAGTTCGTCGCCCGAGAAGATCGAAGCCGCGATCGCGATGATCGAGGAAGCCGGCCTGGACGTGGTCGAGGACGACCAGAAGCAGAAGGGCAAGAAGGGGTCTGGCCGCAAGGACGAGGAGGCCGGCGACGACGGCGACGACGGCGATCTGTCGCCCGACCTCGACCTCGCCGAGCCCACCGAAGCGGAGCTGTCGGCGCCGATCGTCGACATCACCGAGAAGATCGACGATCCGGTGCGCATGTACCTCACGCAGATGGGCGAGATCCCGCTGCTGACGCGCGAGGAGGAGATCTCGCTGGCGCGCAAGATCGAGCTCACGCGCAAGCAGTTCCGCAAGGAAGTGCTGTCGTGCGGCTTCGGCATGAAGAGCGCGATCGAGATCCTCGAGGACGTGTTGAAGGGCGAGCTCGCCTTCGACCGCACGCTCAAGGTCAACCAGCAGGATCCCGAGGTCGGCAAGGCCGACCTGTCGGACCGCCTGCCCGGCAACATCGCCACCCTGCAGCGCATCTACGAGGCCGCGCGCCAGGACTTCCAGCAGCTGCTGGCCGGCGGGCTGTCTCCGGAGCAGGCCCTGGTGCTGAAGAAGCGCATCTTCTCGCGCCGGCGCAAGGCCGTGACCCTGATCGAGGAACTCAACCTGCAGGGCAAGAAGGTGCGGCCGATGATCGACCTGCTGGAGAGCCGCATCGCCGAACTGAACCGTTTGCAGCTCCGGTTGCTGCGTTACCGCGGTGCGCAGCTGCAGAACCCCGATGCGCTGGAGACCAAGCGCCGCCTGCTCGACATGCAGGTCGACGGCCTGGAGACCTCGGAGCGGTTGCAGAAGCGCCTGGACTTCCTGCGCCAGGCCTACGCCAACTACGAGGACGCCAAGCGCAAACTCTCGTCGGGCAACCTGCGCCTCGTGGTCTCGATCGCCAAGAAGTACCGCAACCGCGGGTTGTCGTTCCTCGACCTGATCCAGGAAGGCAACACCGGCCTGATGAAGGCGGTCGAGAAGTACGAGTACCGGCGCGGCTACAAGTTCTCGACCTACGCAACCTGGTGGATCCGCCAGGCGATCACCCGTTCGATCGCCGACCAGGCGCGCACCATCCGCATCCCGGTGCACATGATCGAAACCATGAGCAAGCTGCGCAACGTCAGCAAGAAGCTGACGCAGCTCAAGGGTCGCGAACCGTCGATCGAAGAGGTGGCCGAAGCCGCGCAGGTGTCGGTCGACGAAGCCAAGCGGGTGATGAAGATCAGCAAGCACCCGATCTCGCTGGACCGGCCGATCGGCGATTCCGACGACTCGTACTTCGGCGACTTCATCGAGGACGAATCGGTCGAATCGCCGGTGCACAGCGCCAGCCGCGAGATGCTCAAGGAACGCATCGAGTCGGTGCTCAACACGCTGACCTTCCGGGAGCGCGAGATCATCAAACTGCGCTATGGCATCGGCGACGGCTACACCTACACGCTCGAAGAGGTCGGCCGCATCTTCCGGGTGACGCGCGAGCGTGTGCGGCAGATCGAAGCCAAGGCGGTCCGCAAACTGCAGCATCCGGTGCGCGCGCGCCGGCTCGGTGGCTTCTTCGACAGCCCGGCCGGCGGCGACGGCTGAGAGGTGGGGGGTGGGGGCTCGGCCCTGCCCCGTTCGACCTGGGGTGCTGGGT
>ERZ1066126.361-NODE-361-length-10688-cov-8.429888_pt1 | contig 10688 bp, 7 predicted proteins | sample MGYA00382773_ERZ1066126 | MGnify/ENA primary metagenome ERZ1066126 (study PRJEB33369, sample SAMEA5778356) | biofilm metagenome | biome: Industrial cooling water; feature: Water cooling tower basin; material: Biofilm | place: United Arab Emirates | collected... | reverse complement strand
CTCCAGAAGGCGTCGGAAGCGGCCGCAGAGGCCTGGATTCCCCGCTCGGTTCCGCATGGGGAACCGCGCAGCTGCGTGGCGAAGTGGGCCGCGGCGGGAACCGCGGCATGAGTCGGATCGAGAGCGGCCAGCGGCCGCCCGCTCTTCTGCCGATGGCGTCTCGGCCGCTTGGGGCGGACCGGGAGCGCGCACCGCGCAGTCGGGCACGAGATCCATCGCTTCGTTCGGGAACCAGGCTGCCATGACCGGCGGGAACCGGTCGAAGGCCCTATAGCTTTGCGTCACCGACTTTCGTCGGCTTTGCCGTTTCGAGAAGCACCTGTTGGTGGGAGCCGAGACACCAAAGAACGCGACCCTTGCAGGTCGGCCCGCGATGATCGGCAGGTTGCGGTGGGAAATTGAGCTGCTTCCTGTGGAAATCTTGAGGAGAATTCCCAAGAGTCTGAAAACAGGGCAGTTGCGAGCACAGGTTTTCTGGCATTCGCCGCGCTCGAGGTGCCGGGGCTGGCCCCGTGCTGGGTTGGCAGGGGGGGGGCTGCGAGAGCCGGATCCGGCCGTTCAGCGCACCAGCACCAAGGAATCGACCCGCCGCTGGCCCAGACGCTGCCGACCCGGGAGAAAGCCGAGCTCCACCACGAACGCGCAGCCCGCCACCACCCCGCCACAGCTCTCGACCAACTGGCAGGCTGCGCCCATGGTGCCGCCGGTGGCCAGCAGGTCGTCGACCAGCAGGATGCGTTCCCCCTTCTGCACCGCATCCTGATGGATCTCGACGGCGTCGGTGCCGTACTCGAGCACGTATTCGACCCGATTGGTCTTCCACGGCAGCTTGCCGGGCTTGCGCACGGGCACGAAGCCGACGCCGAGCCGCAGCGCCAGCGGCACGCCGAACAGGAAGCCGCGGGACTCGATGGCGGCGACCTTGTCGACCTTGCCGACCGGCAGCGCGGCCAGCCGTTCGATCGCTGCCTGCAGCGCCTCCGGCGCCGCCAGCAGCGGCGTGATGTCCTTGAACAGGATGCCGGGCTTCGGGAAGTCGGGGACGTCGCGGAGGTAGCGGGCCAGGTCCATCGCCGCATCGTGCCAGGGCGAGCCCGCGGCGGCGAGTCCCGGCTGGTGCGGTTCGTGCGCCTGCGAAGCCTCGACCGGTCGGCGTCCGTGGCGCCAGGTCCACGCGGTGCCAGCGCCGACGGCAGGTGCGACGGTGCTGCCGCGCCCGCCGCTGGCGCCCGGCGTCGCCGTGGTGGCTCGGTCCGGTGGTTAGCGCGGGGCGAGGAACCGGCCGTTGGCGCCCGCCAGTGTCGGACGTTCGCCGCCCACCGTGGCCGCGAACTGCGCGAAGCCTGCGTCGAATTGCGGCAGCCACTGCCCGAGGTTGTGCACCGCGCGGTCGGTGATGAACAGCCGCCGCCCGGCCTGCTGCGCCGCGCCGAGTTGCCACTGCAGCCAGCCGCGCACCTGCTCTGCGGTGAAGTCCTTGGCGCCCGCGCCGAGTTGCACTTGGAACACCCAGGCTTCGATCAGTTCGGCACGCGGCGCGTACCACCGAATGCCCTGGGTCTCCGCCTCGTCGCCGACCAGGAACACGGTGGGCGCTGCGGCGACGAGTGCCACGGCGGCGCGGCCCAGCGCCAGGTCCGGCCGAAGGCGCGGGTAGGCCGCGCGGTGCAAGCCGCTGGCCAGCAGCGCGCCGACCGGCAGGGCGAACCACCAACGGCGCGGCAGTGCGTCCGCGGCGAGCACCAGGGCCGGGAACACCAGGGGCAGATCGTAGGCGCCGAACTCGTGGCCACCGCCGCGCAGCATGGTCGCCGTGAAGGCGACATGCGCCAGCACGGCGAGGTGCAGCAGCAGGGCTGGAACCCCTCGCCCTCGTACGAAGGCGAGCAGGGCCAGCAGGGAGGCTGGCGCGAATGGCCACAGCCAGTCGGCGAGCCAGGTGCCGGGCAGGGCTTGCAGGGTGGCAACCGGGTCGAAACGTTCGGCCACGTGCTCGATCGGCTGGCCCGCGGGTGCTTGGCCGAGGCCGCGCAAGCCGAAGAAGCCCGTGGCCCAGACCAACGCCGCCGCCAGTGCACAGAGCGTGACCAGCTGCGCCGAGGTGCGTCGTCCCGCGGCGCGCTGCCGCCACAGGTAGGCACCGACGAACCATGGCCCGAGCGCCGCACCGGTGGCATGGAACAAGGTGGCCAAGCCGACGGTGGCGCCGCACCCCAGCGCTCGCCACGGGGTCGGTTGGGTCGCCCAGCGGGCCCAGGCCCACCAGCCGAGCGCGGCGCAGCCGAAGAACGGCGCGTGCAGTTCGCCGAGGGTGGCGAAGTAGGTCACGGCGGGTACCAGGGCCGCGGCCAGGGCCACGTGGCGGGCCAGCAGCGGGTCGCCGCGCAGGCACAGTGCGGCGCGGTGCAGGGCGGCGCATCCGAGCGCCGCCCCGAGTGCCGAGTAGAGCGCGAACAGCGCCATGCGTTCGAGCCCCAACGGTTGCAGCAGCCAGCGCAACGCGTTCGCCACCGGCAGGTAGAGCGGGTGGTGCGGGTGCACGAAGCCCGGCTCGTCGAGCCAGCGCGACAGCGTGAAGATGTCGGAGCCATGCGCCAAGTCGCGGCGCAGCGCGGTGTAGGCGCTGGCCGTGCCGATCGCGAGCAGGGCCGTGGTGGCCCAGTGGCCGTGGCGGTGCGCGTGCGGGCGGCCGGCGCCGTGCCCCAGTGCACCGGGTTGGCGCGATTGTGGCTGTGGTTCTCGCCCGCCCCTGGCCCGCCGACCCCAGCTGCCGACGAACCAGCCACCGAAGCACCACTCGCCCAAAGAGAAGGGCCCGCGCACCACGGCGGCGCGCGAGCCCCACGTCCGACGGCCCCGTCCCGTCGCATGCGGGCACCGCCGAACTGCTGGAACTAGAACCCAAGGCCGCGCCCAGCGCCCTGGGCTCGTCTGCGCACGCTGTGCGCCGATCAATGCGCAGAGGCCGCTGCCGACGGTTCGCGCCCTGGGGCCACCACGAGCCAGGCCCAGCCAACCAACCACAGCACGCCGCCGAACGGCGTCACGTGGGCGAAGAGTGTCCGTCCGGTGGTGGCCAGCAGGTAGAGCGAGCCGCTGAACAGCACGGTGCCGGCCAGCAGCAGCCACGCCGGGATCTGGGTGCGGTAGCCGGCGCGGGCCAGGGCTGCACAGACACACAAACCCAGGCCGTGGTACATCTGGTAGCGAACGGCCTTCTCGAACCGTTCGAGGCCCAGTGCATCGACGTGACCCTGCAGAGCGTGGGCCCCGATCGCGCCGGCGGCGACTGCGGCGCCGGCGAGCAGGGCGCCGGTGCGGAGCATGGTGGCTGGTTGCATGCCGCGAGCCTACGCGTTCGCCGGGGCGAGGGCCCCCGCAGAGCGACCCGCTTCGGGTTGGGGTTCAGCGGCAGTGGTGCGGCCCGTGGACGATGATTACCGGCGGGCCGTAAAAGCGGGGACCGCAGCGGCGGAGGTGGCGGGGGAAGCGGCAGCCGCTCAGCAAGGTCGCGGCCAGCAGCAGCAAGACGCTTTTGCGTAGAGAGTTGAGGCGGTTCATGGGTGCCATGGGGGCCGGGCTGACAGCCCGGCACGAAGGGCCTTCCAGCGCAGAATCTGTCCCGACGTTGTGTAGAAGTGGCCCTGCGGGCCGGAATCCGACGTCTCAACCTTGGTTGCCCGGTCGAGGTCGGCCGATACCACTGCCATGCGCTGCTTCTTGTCCATCGCCGGTTGGTTCGTCGGATTGGCGGCTCTGGGGGCTCAGGCCAACCCTGCGCCCGTGTCCGCTCCCCATGCGCCGAGTCTGCCCGCGCTGCAGCAGGGGCTCGAGCGCATGGCTGGCGACCTGCGGCTCGACGGGGTCGGTCTGGCCGTGGTGCGGGACAGCGACGTGCTGCACCTCGGCCACCACGGCACGTTGCGGCCCGCCGACGTGCTGCCGATCGCCTCGGCCAGCAAGTGGCTGGCGGTGGCCACGATCCTGACGCTGGTCGACGAAGGCAAACTCGATCTCGACGTGCCGGTAGCGCGGTACCTGAAGGAGTTCGACCGGCCCGACAAGCAGACCGTGACGCTGCGCATGTGCTTGGCGAACACCTCCGGGTTGCCGGCCCGGCTGTCGGAGCGCATGGGCGGCTGGGACATGCAGCGGTTCGTCCAGGCTGCCGCCGAAGTGGGGCTGCGCGACTGGCCCAGCATGCGGTTTCTCTACGGTGGGGTCGGCTTCCAGGTGGCTGCTGCCGCCGCCGAACGGGTGTCCGGCCTCAGCTGGCACGACCTGTTCGCGGCCCGCATCGCGGTCCCGCTCGGCATGGCCGACACCAAGTTCGGCACGTTGTTGCCGGTCGGCGGGGAGGCCGGCACCGCGAAGCTGCCCTGGGTGGCCGGTGGTGCTGTTGCCTCGCTCGACGACTACACCAAGTTTCTGCGCATGCTGGCCGGCAAGGGGCGGTTCGGCGAACGGCGCATCCTGCAGGAGGCGAGCGTGGCGGCCATGATGCGCGACCAGGTGGTCACGCAGGTCGACGTGCGCGCCGTCGGTTTCGAAGCCAGGGACGTCCGGTACGGTCTGGGCACCTGGCTCGAACCACTGGGCCAGGGTGCCTGGCGAGCCAGTGATCCAGGTGCCTTCGGCTTCACGCCGTGGCTGGACCTCGATCTCGGCATCGGCGGGGTGTTGGCGGTGCGCGACCGAGTCGGGCGGGTGCTGCCGGCTTTGCGCGTGCTCCAGGACGACGTGCGCAAGTTGGCGCGTTCCCCGTTGGTGGCCGGCACCGACCTGCACGTGACCCTGACGCATGGTGGGTTCGAACGGCGCTACCAGCTGCACCTGCCGGGCGGTGTGGCGCGTGACGCCAGCCTGCCGCTGGTGCTCGTGCTGCATGGCGGCGGTGGCCATGGCGAGCAAGTGCGCGAGCAGACCGGCTTCGCGGAGCTCGCCGACCGCGAAGGGTTCGCCGTGGCGTTCCCGGACGGCACCGGCCCGGCGCGGCAACGGCTCCTGACCTGGAACTCCGGTGGGATTCCGGTGTGGGCCGCCGAGAATCGCGTCGACGACACCGGCTTCCTGCGCAAAGTGGTCGCCGACGTCCAGCGCCACGCGCGCATCGATCCGTCGCGGGTGTTCGCGGTCGGGATCAGCAACGGTGGCATGATGTGCCACCGGCTGGCGCGCGAAGCCGCCGACCTGTTCGCCGGCATCGGCGTGGTTTCCGGGGCCATGAACTTCACGGCCTCCGACGCCACACTGCCGATCGCTGCGATCCTGATCCACGGCACCGCCGACGGCCATGTGCGGTACGACGGCGGGGCGCCCCTCGAATCGGTGGGGCGCTCGGGGGATCGGGTCGATGCTTCGGTGGCCGAAGCCGTGCGCTACTACCAACAGCGCAATGGCCTGCTCGGCTATCCGCAGCAGGAGCTCGACGGCAAGGTGCGCATCGACACCTACGCCAAGGGGCGCGACGGCAAGCCGGCGGCGGCGCCGCTGCGCGTGGTCACGCTGGAAGGCGGTGGCCATGCTTGGCCGGGTGCGGCCGGCAAGTCGCGGCCGGCTGCCGACAAGCCGTTCCCGTTCGACGCGACGCGCGCGCTGTGGCAGTTCTTCGCCGGGATCACCAAAGCCGAGGCCCCAGGGGCGCCGGCTGCGCCGTCGCCGTCGGGCAAGGGCTGAGGCTCACCAGTAGAGGCGGAACCGCCAAGTGTGGTCGCGGTAGCCGGTCGCGGTGCGCAGCCGGTCGAGGTGGTGTTCGCGCAGCAGCGCGCGCATCGCGGCGCGGTCCAGGGGCTCGTCCGAGCCGTCACTACGGCGCGGCCAGGGCCATGGCAGTGACGGCAGCAGGAAGTCGAACCAGAACTCGTCGGGCAGCGACAGCAGGCTCTCGGCGTTGAGCTGGCCCAGGCCGTTCGACCCGGCCGGCAGGTGTTTGGCGAGGTCCGCGAAGGCCTCTGGCAGGCTCGGAAGTGCGGCGGTGGGTGCACGGCCGGCATCGAGCAGAGTGCGCAACATCGCCTCTGCGTCGCGACCGCCAGCAGCAGTGAACAGACCATTGCCGACCGCCATCCAGAGCGGGTAGCCGAACATGTTGCCGTAGCGGCGCAACGGGACCGTGCCGTGGGTCTCTTCCTCGGCCTTCGACAAGTACGGCTTCAACTGTTGCATCATGGTGGCGAAGCCGCGGCCGAAGGCGCCTTCGTCGGCAAGGCGCAGCGCGAAGCCCCACGTGGTTTCGGACACCTCCTCACTCGGTTCGGCGGCGGTGACGGCGAGCAGATACTCATCGCCGGTGTGCAGGAGCAGATCCTGGTGCAGGTCGATGCCCAGGGTGCGCTTCATCTCGGCCTGTACCATGTCGGGTTCTGCGTCGTCGCCGGCGCGGAGGCCAGCGAGACAGACCGGCATCAGGGCACGCAGGTCGACTCGCCCTGCCCGCCACAGGTGGGCCGCTTTCGGGCTCTGGTGGGCGAGTGCCGGCACCCCTTGGCGGTCGGGGAACAGCACGCCGAACAGGCCTCGTTCCGGCCCGGAGAAGGACATGCTCGCTTCCATCTGCACGTGCGGGCCGGCTGAGCCGATCGCCAGCTCGAACCCTGCGAGGCTGGTGAGACCCAGGGCCTGGTCGACGGCGGGGTTGCCCGACCAACCGCGGACGAGCGGTGCGGCAACGGTGCTCAGGTGGAACACCTGGTTGGACGCCGTGCTGGTGGGCCCAGGGTTCTTGGCCAACGCTTCGGCATCGGCCAGGGCGGTGGCGAGTTGCTCGGTGTCGGCGTGCACGATCTGCAGATGCTGTGCGCTGCAGATCGGGGCCGTGACCAGCAGGCCGTCGGCGCGGCGGGCGCGCAGCGCGGTGCCTGCGGGCGTGAGTGTGACCCACTCGCCGGGCAGTTCGTGGTACAGAGCCTTCTCCAAGTCTGCGGCCAGCGCGGTGAGGTCGGTGTGGCCATCGGCGTGGAGCACCACCGCAGCATGGTCGAGCTGGCGGGAGCTGCCTTCGGTGCCGAACCAGACGCCGACTTGCACCCGGCCGCTGTAGTTGAGCAGGCGCTGCTGCGCCGCCGCAGTGGCGTCGGCTCCGGCGCCAGGGATCTGCCACCAGCCCAGCAGCGCCTGGGACGGTTCGCGCCACAGTGCCTGCCCCCGAGCGGAGGCAAGCATGCTGCCGAGGTTGGTTGGGCCCAAGCGTTGTCGCCAGCCGTCGGGCCCCAGGGTCTGGATCCTGAGCTGCGGCGGCGTGGCGGTGCGGGTGGGCGCCGCCGGCTGCTGGTCTTGCGCCAGCGCCGTGGGCGCGGTGCAAAGGCCGATCGTGGTGCAGCAGAGGACGGTGCGGAAAGCTCTCGGTGCCATGACGGTTGGCCACGATACTGCCGGCGATGATCCATCGCTTCGAGATCGGTCTCGCCGACGTCGACCGCGGCGTCTATGCGGACCTCGACCTGCGGGTGGCGCGCCACCCGTCGGAGGACGTGCCCTACCTGCTGACGCGGGTGCTTGCGTACGCCCTCGAGTACGAGCCCGGCCTCGCGTTCAGCAAGGGGCTCAGTGAGAGCGATGAGCCGGCGGTTTGGCACCGCAGCGACGACGGTCGGGTGCTGCTCTGGCTGGAGGTCGGCGCCCCGGCGCCGGACCGGTTGCACCGCGCCAGCAAGCTGGCGGAGCGCGTGGTGGTCTACTGCCATCGGCGGCCGGATCTGCTGCAGCAGAAGTGCCAGAAAGAAGGGGTGCACAAGGGCGATCGCATCCGCCTGGTGGCAGTCCCGGGGGCGCTGCTCGACGCGCTCGGTGCGCAGCTCGACCGCAACAACCGCTGGGACGTGTCGGTGCACGAAGGGCGGACCAGCGTGGTGTGCGGCAACGAAGTCCACGAGGCGGTGTTGGCCTCGGGGCCACTGATCCCGGCGACTTCGTGAGTTGGGCGCTTGGAACCGTTCAAGCTGCGACTGGGACCTGGGGTGGTGGCCGAGCTCGCCGAACATCTGGCGCGCGTCTGCCCACAGTTCGCGGCACGGCGTTTCCGCGACCAGGCCCTCGCGGGACTCGACGGTTTGGAGTTGAAGGCGCGCGTCCAGCATCTGGCGCAGGCGCTGGCGGTGGCGCTGCCGGCCGACTTCGCCATCGCGGCCGCTGCGATCGAGGCGGCGCTGCGCCCGGTGCGTTGGGACTGCGATCTGGGCGGGTTGGCCACCGCCGCCGACGGACTGGCCGGCTGGCCGGTGTGGCCGCTGACGCAGTTCGTCGCCACGGTCGGGTTGGACCATCCAGACCGGGGACTCCGGGCGCTGCACGCGCTCACCCAGCGCTGGTCGGCGGAGTTCGCCCTGCGGCCGTTCCTGCTGCGGCATCGCGAACGCACCCTGGCGGCGCTGGCGCGCTGGGCCGGTGATCCGAGCCCGCATGTGCGGCGGCTGTGCAGTGAAGGCAGTCGGCCGCGGTTGCCCTGGGGCGAGGCGCTGCCGTTCCTGATCGAGGATCCGACGCCGACGCTGCCGCTGTTGCTGCAGTTGCAGCACGATCCGTGTGGGTATGTGCGGCGCAGCGTCGCCAACCACTGGAACGACATCGCCAAGGACCATCCTGCGCTCGTGGCGGACTGGCTGGAACGCTGCTGGCCGACCGCGGACCGGCTGCGGCAGGCGCTGTGGCGGCATGCGGCTCGAACTCTGGTGAAGCGCGGGGAGCCGAGGGTGCTGGCGGTGTTCGGCTGTGGTGCGCCGTTCCGCGGCCAAGCGCAGTTGCAGTTGCGGCCGGCGCGGCCGCGCATCGGCGAGTCGCTCGAGCTCGCCGTCGAACTGCAGCCGCAGGGGCGAGGCGCGCAGCGGCTGGTGCTGGACTACGTGGTGCGGCGCGACGGAGCCTCGGCTGCAGTGCGGCCAAAGGTGTGGAAGGGCTGGCAGGTGGAGTTGGCCAGTGGGACTGGGCAGACGCTGCGCAAGCGGCATGCGCTGCGGCAGGTGACGGTGCGCCGCTTGCAGCCGGGCCCGCACACGGTGGAGCTGCGGGCCAATGGCGTGGTGGTGGCCAAGGCGCGTTTCGTGCTGCGCCCGCCGGACGGCGGTGGTGGGCACCGCTGATCCGGCGGCGCTGCGAATCAGTCGGCGGTGGCGAACACTTCGTCGAGGCTCCGAGCGTCGAGGCTGCGGTCGGTCCAGAGTTCGAGCTGTTCGGGGGAGGCGGTGCGAAGTCGGGCTTCGAGGGGCTCGGGCAGCGACCCGAAGCGACGTCGGAGCTGGCGAGTCAGGTTTGCCCCGCGCCCCTCGACACGCCCTTCGACATGCCCTTCGACACGTCCATTTCGAGCAACTGTTCGCCTGCGGTCCTGAGGGGGCCGCGTGCCTTGGGCAGGTGGTGGTCGATGGCCATGCGTAGGTCCTCGGGTGGGGTCTGGTTGACGTGCCGCATGTACGAGAGAAATCCTGGCTGCGGCTTGTGCCGTTCCCGAGTGCCGATACGAACCGCAGCATGCGCGGACTCCTGCGGTCGATCGTGGTGTGCGGCATGGGGGCGTTCGCCAGCGCCCAGAGCCCGCTGCCCGAGCCGTATGCTTCGCGCGGCGAACTGCGGTGGGGCGCGGATGCCGAAGGCGGCGCCCCGTTCGTGTTCGTGGACCCGGCGGCGCCCGAACGCGGTGACCAGGGGTTCGAAGTCGAACTCGCCGCGGCCCTGGGTGCGCAGCTCGGCGTGCGCATGGTGCGTGTGCAGGCGCCCTACGAGAACCTGGTGCCCGCGCTGGATCGCGGCGACTTCGATCTGGTCCTGAACGGCTTCGAGCCGACCGCTGCGCGCCGCGCGCAGGTGCGCTTCTCGCGACCCTACTACCTGTTCCGCCTGCAGTTGTCGGTCGGCCCGGCGCACCCGGAGGTCCGCGAACTCGCCGACCTGCGCGGCCAGCGGCTCGGCGTGCTCGGCCAGTCCGCAAGCCACCTGTGGCTCGCCGCGCAACCGGGCTTCGAACCGGTCGTCTACGAGAGCAACGTCACCGCGTATGCCGACGTGCTCAGCGGCCGCACCGCCGGTTCGCTGGCCGACCTGCCGATCGCCCGTGCCCTGCATCCGCAGTTTCCGACGCTGCGCGAGGTCGGGGCGCCGTTCGGTGCCTTCCACTACTGCATCGCAGTGCGGGCCCGAGACGTTGCCCTTCGCGATGCGTTGGACCACGCACTGGGCGCTCTGTTGGTCGATGGCTCGCTCGAACGCATCTACCGCCGTTGGCAGCTCTGGGACGAATTGCAACCGACGCTGGTGGCTCCGTCCGTTGCGAACGCCTACCGCGACGACGCCCCCGCGCTGGCGCCGTTCGACTTCTGGGGCAGTGCGGCAGCACTCGGCCGCGGTGCCCTGGTCACGCTCGGCATCTCGGTGCTCGCGTTCGCCCTGGCGAGTGGGCTCGGCCTGCTGGTGGCACTGCTGCGGCTCCACGGTCCGCGGCCGCTGCGCTGGGCGGCCGTTGCCTACGTGGAGACGCTGCGCGGCACGCCGGTGCTGGTGCAGTTGCTGCTGCTCTACTACGGCCTCGGCCACGTCGAGGGTCTGCGTCTGCCGGCGGAAGTCGCCGGCGTGCTCGGCCTCGGCCTCAACTACTCTGCCTACGAAGCCGAGATCTACCGTGGCGCGCTGCAGGCGATTCCCCGCGGCCAGCGGGAAGCGGCGCAAGCGCTCGGCCCTGTCTCTTATACACATCTGACGCC
>ERZ1066126.360-NODE-360-length-10723-cov-8.874672_pt1 | contig 10723 bp, 4 predicted proteins | sample MGYA00382773_ERZ1066126 | MGnify/ENA primary metagenome ERZ1066126 (study PRJEB33369, sample SAMEA5778356) | biofilm metagenome | biome: Industrial cooling water; feature: Water cooling tower basin; material: Biofilm | place: United Arab Emirates | collected... | reverse complement strand
GCATGTTCACCTGCACCTGGTCGCGGTCCTTCTGCAGATCGAACTCGTCCGGCGCAACCGCCGGCATGATGCCCGCCGCGTAGTGCAGTTCGTCGACCGGGCCGAGTTCCTGTTCGATGCGCGCGAACAGCGGTTCGGCGGCGTCCAGGTCCCCGGCGTCGTGCACGTAGGCGAACGCCTGCGCGCGCCCGAGGGCGTCGTTGATCGTCGCCACGGCGGCGCAGAGTTCGGCCCGGCGCCGAGCCACCATCGCCACCTTGCGGCCGGCGGTCGCGAGGCGCCGCGCCAGGGCGAGGCCGATGCCCGAACTGGCGCCGACGACGATGCAGGTACCACTGCGCGAACTCATGGCCAGAGCAGACTTGCCCCGGCTGCGGAATGCAACGCTTCGGCCGCCCCCTGTGCCGAGGGGCGGTCGTGCCAGGCCACGACGGGGACTCGGCACTTGTGCATCGGGCCCACAGCACCGATCCTACCGGACATGCGTTGGTTCGCTGTTCTGCTGGTCACGTGCTGCTCCCTGCCGGCCCAGGACAGCCCCGGCCGGCTCCTGCAGGTCGACCGGGTGGTGGCCACGGTCAACGACTCGGCGATCCTGCTCAGCGACCTGCGCCGGCTCGCAGCCGGTCAGATCGCCGCGACCGAACAGCGACTCGGCCGCCCGCTGGCTCCTGCGGAGAGCAACGCGATCCTGGCGCGCGTGCTCGCACCGCTGATCGAGAAGCACGCCCTCGCCCAGGCCGCGAAGAACTTCGACTACATGCCGGCCAGTCAGGTCGAAGCGCTGTTCCAGAGCGAGATGAGCCGCGAGGCGAACGAGCAGATCCGGGACCTCGGCACCGAACAGGCGTTCGCGGCCGAGTTGGCCAATTCGGGCCACACTTGGCAGTCCTACACGCGGGAACGCCGCGTCGACAAGATGCAGGACATGGCCCTGCAGCTGGCGATGAACGCGCGGTTCGCCCAGCACCACAACCTGCTGGTCACGCCCCGCATGATGAAGGAGCAGTTGGCGGCGCAACGCCATCTGTTCGAGCATGGCCCACGCGCCGAATTGGCGTGGGTCACCTTCCAAGGCCCCAACGCCCGGGAAGAAGCCGGCCGGGCCGCCGAACTGTGGCGCGCCGAGAACTTGACGGCGCAACAGGTCGCCGATCGCTTCCAGGCCGCGAAGGCGACCGCCCAGGTGGGCCTGCGCGTCACCGACGAAACCAAGCAGCGCCTGGACGAACTGTTGGTGCAGTTCGCCCTGGGCAATCCCGCGGGCACCGTGTCGCCGCCACTGCGCCTCGGCGGCGATTGGCGCGTCCTGCGCATCCTCGAGACGCAGGCCGCACGCACGGCGGACTTCGCCGATCCAGAGCTGCAAGCCACGCTGCGCAACCTGTGCATGCGCGCCGTGCTCGACGACTACAAGCAGCAGGCCACGGCCCGGGCGATGCGCCGCACCGAGTCCTGGTCGATCCTGGGGCGTTGACCGGGTCGCGCCCCGGCGCCGGGAACGGCTCCGGCCCAGCAGCACGCGGCGGCAATCCTGGAACGCTGCTGCCAGAGCGTGGCCACCGCCGGTGCCAAGGCCCGCTCGGGCATGCCGGTCGGCCGCCAGGCCACTGGCGCGGTCCCTGCCACGCCCGAGCCGTTCTGGCGCTGTGGCCCCATGGCCGCCACACGCCGTCGTCTCGCCCTGCTCGCGGCGCTGCTGCTCACGGTCCCGAGCCCGAGCTGCACGCTGTGCAAGCCCGTGGTGGGTGCGGTGGTCGGACCGGTGGTGTTCCTCGCCCATGGCAGCGGCCACGGCCTGGGCTGCCATGGGGATGCTCGCGGCTTGCTGGTGGCCTACGGCATCCTGGCAGCGGCCGGTGCAGTCTGCGGACTGGTGACCGGCGCCATCACCGACGTGCGGATCGTGTGCGGCTACCAGCCCGATCCACTCTGCAACTGGTGGGATCCGTTCGCCGTGGGTGAGTGCCGTCTCGGCCGGTGAACACCGCCAGAGGCGCACCCCATCACACCGCAGGGGTGCTCGGGCCGGCGACGCCCACGGCCGCCCGCACCGCTGCCAGCAGCCGTTCGCGTTCGCGCTGGGGCTGCGCGAACCAGTCCACCGACCAGATGCGGTGGATGCGCCAGCCGAGCCGCACCAGGATCTCCTGGCGCAGCCGGTCGCGATCGCGTGCACTCTGCGCCGAGTGGTACATGCGCCCATCGCACTCGATGCCGAGCGCGAACTCACCGGGCCGCTCCGGATGGCGCACGGCGAGGTCGATGCGATAGCCGGCCACCCCGACCTGGGGCACGGCCACGAATCCAGCTTCGGCGAGCACGGCCCCGACCGCCGCTTCGAACGGACTCTCCGGGGCACGACCGGTGGGCACCGCCGCGGTGGACCAGCCATCGCGCGCGAACTCGAGGTACCCACGCAGCGCCTGCACGCCCTCGGACGACTGCTCGGTCACCACCACGTCCGTGGGCTGCATGCTGGAGAACACCACCACCTGGTACTTGGCGCGGGTGAACAGCACGTTCAGCCGGCGGTGGCCACCCTGCCCGTTGATCGGGCCGAAGCGCTGGTGCATCACGCCCTTGCCGTCCTTGCCGTAGACGGTCGAGATGTAGATCACATCGCGCTCGTCGCCCTGCACGTTCTCGAGGTTCTTGACGAAGAACGGCTCCAGCGTGGTCTCACGGTGCCTGCGCCAGGCCTCGAAGACCGGATCCTCGGCGGCGATGCGGTCGAGTTCGAGCGCCAGCAGATTGGCCTGGGCGGCGTTGAGCGCGACGACGCCGAGGCTGCGGTCCGGATGTTCCACGGCGAACCGCCGCGCCGCCTCGGCCACTTGCCGCGCCTCCGGCACGTTGAGACTCTGGCCATAGACGCCTTCGGCCACGTGCACGTAGCGCACGCCGAACGCCGCGTGGCGGTCGTAGGGCGCGGGAAACGCCACCAGCTGGCTGTCGTAGAAGTGCTGGTTGCTGAACTCGATCAGCGACGGGTGGCGCGAGCGGTAGTGCCACGTGAGCCGACGCTTCTGCAACACCGCGGCCGCCGCGTCCAAGATCGACTCCTCCGGCTGGTCGACCTCGGCATCTTCGTCGTCACCGGCATCGAGCGTGCCGCCGGTGAAGAACGGCGTCGGCGGCAACTGCTTCGGGTCGCCGACCACCACCACCTGCTTGCCGCGCGCGATGCCACCCAGCGCATCCTGCGGACGCAGCTGTGAGGCTTCGTCCATCACCACCAGATCGAACTCCAGCCCTTGCTGGGGCAGGAACTGCGCGATCGACAGCGGGCTCATCAAGAAGCACGGCATCAGTTGCTGCAGTGCGGAGCCCGCGCGCGCCACCAGATCGCGCACTGCGACGAACCGTTTCTCCTTCGCCGCCTCGTTGCGCAGCAGGGCGCCGTCGGTCCACGTCGACTTGGGCCCCTGGGCGCGGCCGGCCGGTGCCACCCGCCGCGACAGGGTGGCACAGAGCTGCTTCTGCAGCAGTTCCGCGAATTTGCGATCCAACTGGGCGAACTGGGCGCGGCGGTCGTCGTGCCGCGCACCGGCGAAGCCAGCGAGGCACGGCGCGGTCGCCAGCACCTGCCGCACCACCGACTGGTAGACGATGCGCCGCGCCAGGGTGCCGAGCTCTTGCAGCGCCGGCGCGGCCGTGGCGAGCTCCACGAGGCCGGCGAGGCCGTGCGCGCGCAGTTCGGCCTGCCGCTGCAGCAGTTCGACGAGCTGCGCCAGAGACTCCGGCGCCGCAGTGGCGCGGGTGGCCGCCTGGTGCAGGTCGGCGAGCGTCGCCGAGCGCGGGTCGGTGGTGTGCAACCACTCCGGCCAGCGGATCGGGCGGATCGCCGCCAACCGGTCGAGGACCGCGGTGAGCTGCTTCGCGGCGGCGTCGACCGCGGCGGCGAACTGCTGCAAGCGCACCAGCGCGCTCGCGTCCGCCGCCTGCAACAGCCACTGGCGCACCGCCGGCGGCAGTCCCGCGGCCTGGACGGCATCGACGTAGGCCAGGGCCGCACCCAAGTGGCGCAGATCGGTGCGACTGCCGGCGAAGGCGCTGCCGAGCGCTGCCGCCGCGGCTTCGCAGGCATCGGCACGCTGGCGCCGCTCTTGCCGCTGGGCGAGCTGCGCGGCGAGCTCGGCCAGGGACGCACACGGCGTGCCGGGCGCCAGCTCCAGTTGCTGGACCAGGGTTTGGGCCCGGGCACAGCCGCGCGCCACCTGCTCACTGCGCTGCTGTTGCGCCGCGAGGCTGCCGTGGTCGGTCGCCAACGCCGCGCCGAGGCTCGCGGCATCGGCACTCGCGGCCAGACGGGCCACTTCGAGCAACCGCGGCGTCGGTGCCCCGAGCACCGCAGCGGCCAGAGCTTCGTCGAGAACCGCGGCCCGCACGCCATCGGCCCACCGCGCCACGGCCAGCGCCGCCGGCAGATCCCCGTCCAGTCCGGCGGCTGCGGGCCCGGCCACGCGCTGCAGTTCGGCGTCCGCAGCCAAGGCGCGCACACCTTCGGCGAACGCCGCCAGCGATTCGAGGCGCGCGGCGGCCGCGTAGCGATCGAGCTGCAGCGGCCGCAGCGCCAAGCGGCCCAGCGTGGCCCAGGCAGCGCGCCAACTGGCCCGCAGCCAGCGCAACGCGGGCGGCTGGCGCAAGGTGGCGGCGTGCTCGCGCAATGCCGCAGGCTCCGGCAGCGCCGACAGCACGAACTCGGCGCCCAGCGCCGTGCGCTGTTCGCGCAGCGCCTGCCAGGTCTGGTGGGCGCGCTCCAGCACCGCCGCAGCACCCGTGGCCCACAGCTCGGCACGCCGGCGTTCGCACAGCTCGCGCGACAGTCCCGCGCCGGCCTGCAGGGCCGCGTGCAGGTTGCGTTCGGCCCGGCGCCCAGCCGGGACCGCCACGCTCAGTTGGCCGGCAGCGGCGACCAGGACTTCGGCGGCGCGGGTGAGCTGTCCGGCGGTGGCCTGGGCCGCCGCACCGATGCCGACCAGTTCGGTCGGCGTCACAGCGGTCGCGGCCACGTCGGCCACCAGCGCGGCCAATTCGGCGCACATTCTGGGAGCCGCACTGTCCACCGCTTCCGGACGGAGGAAACTCGCCGCCAGCTTCTGGCCGAGCTCGCGCACCTGCTGCACGTCCTCGGCGAACTGCCGCAGCAGACCCAACTGCAGTGGCGCGGCGAGCGCGGGCACCAGCGCGAACCCGGCCGCCGGCATGCCGGCGTCGAGCGTGCGCGCGGCCAGGATCTGCTCGAGTTCCGCCCAGGTGGCGAGGTTCGCGCGGGTCGCAGCCGACACCGACCGGGCCAGCTGTTCGGCTGCCCCGGCAGCCGCCACCAGGTCCTGCATGGCCCGCACCAGATCCTGGACCTGGAGGACCCCGAGCTCCTGGTGGGCGATGCCGCGCCAAGGGTGGCGCGCCAGATCGCCACAGCGCACCACCAGCTCGCGCTGCAGTTGCTCCAGGCGCGCCGCCACCTGTTCGACCTGATCCACCTCGAGCTCGGTCATGGCACTGGCCCGCTCGGCACCGAGCCCGTCGACCGCCGCCGGAGCCTCGGCGGTGGCACGCCGCAGGTTGGCAGTGCGCCACAGCAGATCGTGCACGGACATGCCGAGCTGTCCGGCGGGGGCCGCGAGTGCGGCCACGGTGTCGGTGAGCGACTGTTCGAGCGCTGCGAGCTCACGCGCCGTGGCCTGCAGCAGGCTTTCGGCGAAGTCCGAGGCCGGCAGATCCAGTCGGCTGCGCACCTGCCGCACGACGTCCTCGCGGCCCACCCGAGTCGAGTGCAATTCGAGGCAGAACGGCGCGAGCCCCAGCTGCTGCAGCCGGTTCTGCACGACTGCCAGGGCCGCCATCTTCTCGGCCAGGAACAACACCGTCTGGCCCTTCGCCAGCGCCGCGGCGATCAGGTTGGTGATGGTCTGCGACTTGCCGGTCCCAGGCGGGCCTTCGATCACCAGGCTGCGACCCGCCAACACTTCGGCGATCGCCGCGCGCTGCGAAGAATCGGCGTCGGCGACCAGCGGCAGGGCCTCGGGTCGCTGCACGGGCGCTGGGGCCGCACCGGCCGCCAGGTGTTCGACGCCCGCGCTGGAGCCGCCGCTCGGACCGGCACCGCCCAAGAGCCGCTGCAATTGCGGATGCTCCTGCAAAGCCGCACCCTCGCGCCAGTGCTCTGGCGCCAGATCGTTGTACATGGCGATCTTGGCGAAACTGAGCAAGGCGATGGTGATGCACCGACGCACTCGCCAGCCCGCCTGGCCCAACACCACCGCCTGCACTGCGGCGAAATGGCGTTCGGGCGGCGTCTCGTCGTCGAACTCGGGCAACTCGATGCCGAATTCGGCACGCAACCGGGCCCGCAGCGCCACGTTCGTCTGCATGCCTTCCCCAGCAGAATGCACTTCGTACTGGTAGCGCCCCTGCCGCAACTCGCGCGTCATCGCCAAGGGGTAGAGCAACAGCGGCGCGCTGTGCAGCTTCTGCGGGTCCTTCTGCTCGTACCACTCCAGGAAGCCGAACACCGCGAACAGCGGGTTGATGCCGCTCTCGCTCAGCGACAGTTGCACGCGACCGCGCAGGTTGGTGAGCGTGGCCTGCAGTTGCTCCTCGAACAGCAGCGTCTGCAGATACTGGTCGTGATGCCGCCGTTCGCCGGAGGCGGCCATCGGCAAGTCGTAGCCGGGATCGAGCCCCTGCTCACGCGCCACCGCCGCCGGATCGGGAATCGCCTGGTCCGGCCGCGGCGGCATGCCGAGGCGGGCGCGCAGGCGCACCCGCAACTGCTGCTCGATCGCCGCCTGCGCCTTGCTGCCGGCGTCGTCGGCCAGGCTGCGCATCGCCGTCAGGTACTCTTCGTCCTGGAGCTTGGCGGCGTCGAGCGCGCGGCGGAAGCCGAGTTCGCGCTCGTCGGCGGGCTCGCGGCTGGCCGGACCGAGCGAGCGGCACCGCAGGCTGCTGCCGTTCTCCCACCGTTCGTGCAGGAGGTCCGGCACTTCGTCGATCACGCGCAGGAACCGTCCCGAGCGGGCCTGATGGCGGAACGACAACAGAGGATTGCGCGCCGTCAGGTCCAGCAACTTGCCGCGCAACGCCGCCAACTTGTTGCCGACCACTGCTTCGGGTTCCGCGCTCATGGGGCGGCCATCGGACGGATCGCCAATCGCGTCGTCAATACGCAGGTGCCGGGGCCGGCCACGCCCCAGGACCGACGCGCCCCTCGCCGCGCAGCGCGCTACTGTTGCCGGGGCATGCATCCAGCCGCCGCCGTGCTCGGTACGCTCACCAGCTTGCTCGCCCACCCCCAGGACCCGGCCCCTGGCATCGACCGCAGCCTCGCAACCGCGCGCGCCGCACTGCTGCGCTCGGTGCAGTACGATTTGACCTTCCGCATCGAGCCTCGGGCACGCGAAGTGCGCGGCTCCGTCTGGATCCGGTTCGCGTTCGCCGACGACCGCCCGCCTCGCGAACCGCTGGTGCTCGACTTCGCCGGCGAAGGACTCGCCGACGTGCGCGTCAACGACCGGCCCGCCACCCTGCGCGCAGTCGCCAACCACCTGCTGGTGCCTCCCGACCTGCTCGGCCGCGGCCAGAACGGCATCACCGCGACGTTCCGTTCGCCGATCGCCGCCTCTGGCACGCCGCTCACCGTCTACCGCGATCCCGCGGACGGTCGCGAGTACTACTACACGCTGGTGGTGCCTGCCGACGCGCACCGTCTCTATCCGTGCTTCGACCAGCCGGACCTGCGCGCGGCGTTCACACTGGTCCTCGACCTGCCCACCGATTGGACGGCGGTCGCCAACACCCTGCCCACGCCCCCCGAGCCCACCCCTCGCGAACTGCTCGACGCCGGCCTGCGCCGCTGGACGTTCGCGCCGACCCAGCCGCTGCCGACCTACCTGATGGCGTTCGCCGCCGGCCCGTTCGATCGCATCGATGCGCCGCCGCCACCCGCCCCCGGCATCGACCCGAACAGCCAACTGCGCATCTTCCTGCGGGCGAGCCAGCGCCGCCACCTGGACACCGACGCAGTGGTGGACCTGCATCGCTCCGGCCTTGCCTGGCTGGCCCAGGACTTCGGCGTGCCCTACCCGTTCGGCAAACTCGACACGGTGTTGCTGCCGGGTTTCCCGTACGGCGGCATGGAGCACGCCGGCGCGATCTTCTACCGCGAGTCGGCGCTGGTGTTCGACCACCCACCCACCACCGCCGAACGGGTGCGCCGCAGCACGCTCGTCTACCACGAACTCGCACACCAGTGGTTCGGCAACCTGGTGACCATGAAGTGGTTCGACGATCTGTGGCTGAAGGAAGGCTTCGCCACGTTCGCCGCACACCGCTGCCTCGAAGCCCTCGAGCCCGGCCAGCAGTCGTGGTTGCGCTTCCTGCAGCGCGTCAAACCACGCGCCTACGAAGTCGACGGCACGCCGGGCACCACGCCGGTGTTCCAGTCCTTGCAGAACCTGGCCGACGCCAAGAGCGCCTACGGCCCGATCGTGTACAACAAGGCCCCGGCGGTGCTGCGCGAACTGCATGCGCGGCTCGGCGACGGGCCGTTCCGCAAGGGCCTGCGCGACTACCTGCAGCGGCACGCGTTCGGCGCCGCCGAGTGGCGCGATCTCGCGGCCGCCCTCGAACGCAGCACGCTGCGCGATCTCGGCCCATGGTCGCAGCGCTGGCTGCTCGGTGCTTCGTTGCCGCAGGTCCGGGTGCACTGGCAGAGCGACGCCGGGGGCGTGGTCACCACCGCCGTGGTCCAGCAGCGCGCCACGCTGGGCGAGGGCACCTGGCCGCTCGACCTGGAACTGCTGGTGTTCGAAGCGGACGGCACGCGGCGCACCGTGCGGGTGGTCGGCGCCGACGCGGAGCTGCCGATCCCGCCGTTGGTGGGCCAACCCGCGCCGCGCGCGATCCTGGCCAATCCCCGCGACGTCGCGTACGGCCAGTTCGTGCCCGATGCGGCGACGCGGGCGTTCCTGCTGCAGCACTTGCCCGACGAAGCCGACCCACTGCTGCGCGCGGTTGGCACCGGAGCCCTGTTCGAAGCGGTGCGCGAGGCCGAACTCGACCCGGCGCAGTTCGCGGCGTTGGCCCTCACCCTGCTCGCGCGCGAACGCGACCCGGACAGCCACGGCGCGCTGCTGGATGCGTTCGCCACCTGCACGAACCGCTACCTCACGCCGGAACGGAGCGCCGCTCTGCGCCAGAGCGGCACGGCGCTGCTGCTGCGGCAGCTGCGTGAGGAGAGCGGTTCGGGCCGCGAACTCACCACCTTTCGCCATCTGGTGCGGCTCGGCAGCGACGCCGCGGTGCTCGACCTGTGCCGCAGTGTCTGCCGCGGCGACGAGCTGCCCAAAGGCCTGCAGCCCGGCAAGCAGGACTGCTTCCTGGCCGCCGCGGCACTGCTCGCTGCGGGAGCCGCGGACGAACGGGCCGCGCTGCGCGCGCGCTTCGCCACGGACGACCTCGGCAAGGAGCTGTTCCTCGCCGGCGCTGCGGTGCCCACGGCCGAAGCCAAACAGCACTACTGGCAGCAGTATCTGGCTCCCGAGCCGCCCGAGCAGTGGACCATCGACAGCCTGGGTTGGTTCCACTGGCCGGGCCAGGAAGCGCTGACGCTGCCGTACCTGCAGCAAGCCCTCGAACGCGCGATGTGGGCCAAGCAGAACCGGCGCATCTTCTTCCTGCCGGCTTGGTTCGAGGGCTTCGTGCAGGCGCACAGCGACGCCGCGGCCCTGGCCGTGGTCGACGCCTGCCTCGGCACCGCCGAACTCGACGCAGACGTGCGCCGCAAACTGCAGCAGAGCCGCGACGGGCTGTGGCGCGCGGTGCGCTGCCGGGCGACGTTCTCGAAACGGGACGATTGAGTCGGCCGCGCGCGCATGCCCGCACCCACTGCAAGCCCCGCGCCGACACGACCTTGCCACGGGGCACACACCGCCGCCACTGCGGCGCATTGCGCTGCGGCGCACGCGGGCCAGCTACGGATTGCCAAGTTGTGGATGCAGCCCACCCCAACCGTTGCCATGATGGTCGCCCCCGGATCCTGGCGGCTGCGCATTCCGCGCCCCGCTCGGGTCGATCCCAGCCGTTCCGCATCATGAACTCCACCACCCAGTCCTTCGCTCTCGCGACGGCCGTGCTCGGCCTGTCGTTGTCCGCCACCGCCCAGTTCACCCCCGGCAACCTCGTCGTGCTGCGCGTCGGCACTGGCACCGGGGCTCTGTCGGGCGTCGCCACGGCGACGTTCCTCGACGAATACACGCCGAGTGGCACTCTGGTGCAGAGTGTGGCGATGCCCACGGCCGTGAACGGCGCCAACCGCGCGTGCACGAACTCGGGCTCTGCGACCTCGGAAGGCCTGCTCACGCAATCGGCGGACGGCCGTTACCTGATGGTGGCCGGCTACGATGCAGCTCCAGGCACCACCGGCGTGGCCAGCACGGCCAGCGCCACCGTGAACCGCGTGATCGCCCGCATCGCACTCGACGGCACCATCGACACCAGCACCGCCATCCCCGACGCGCTCTCGGGCAACAACATCCGCGCTGCCGCGAGCGAAGACGGCTCGATCCACTGGGCCACGGGTGGCAACGGCGGAGTCGTGCTGGCGTTCCACGGCGGTAACAGCGGCACGTCGCTGAACACCAGCCTGCCGACCAACCTGCGCGGCATCGGCATCTACGACGGCCAGCTGTTCATTTCGACCGGCTCGGGCACGGCC
>ERZ1066126.358-NODE-358-length-10755-cov-7.862430_pt1 | contig 10755 bp, 5 predicted proteins | sample MGYA00382773_ERZ1066126 | MGnify/ENA primary metagenome ERZ1066126 (study PRJEB33369, sample SAMEA5778356) | biofilm metagenome | biome: Industrial cooling water; feature: Water cooling tower basin; material: Biofilm | place: United Arab Emirates | collected... | reverse complement strand
CCACGGCCTGCTGCCCGACCATCCGAAACTGCGCACGCCGAACGGTGGCGGTGGCAGTGGCGGCGAAGGCGACGCGGTGCCGCTGTTCATCCTGCCCGCGGCCAGCGGCCGGCTGTTGCTGGCGCACCTCGGTGTGTCCTTGGACCAGGACGGCGCGCCCGCCGGGGCCCAAACCGAGGACAAAGCCAGCGGCAAGCTGAGCCTCACGGTCAAAGCCGACGACAAAGCCCTCGGCAGCAACGTGGTCGCGGTGCTGGAGGGCAAGAGCAAGAAAGCCGAAGCGGTGGTGTTCTCCGCGCACCACGACCACATCGGGCAACGGCTCGACGGCGACGCCTTCAACGGCGCCGACGACAACGCCAGCGGCACGGCCGGCCTGCTCGAGATCGCCGAAGCGTTCGCCAAGGGTGGCGACCGGCCGGAGCGTTCGATCGTGTTCTTGTCGGTGAGCGGCGAGGAACTCGGCCTGTGGGGTTCGGACTGGTTCGGCGAACACCCGACCTGGCCGCTCGACAAGATCGTGGCCAATGTGAACATCGACATGATCGGGCGCGCCGGCACCGACCCGCAGCGCATCGACCTGCAGGTGACGCCGAGCCACCTGCACGAGAAGTTCTCGACGCTGGTGCGCGAAGGCGTGCAGCTCGGCAAGCACTTCGGCATCACCTGGAGCAGCGGCGACCAGTACTACCATCGCAGCGACCACTACAATTTCGCCAAGCGCGGTGTGCCGGTGGTGTTCTTCTGCGACGGTGAGCATCCCGACTACCACCAGGTCGGCGACCACCCGGACCGGCTCGACTACGCGAAGATGGAAGCGATCGCGCGGCTGGCGTTCTGGAGCGGTTGGCTGGCGGCGCAGCAGAAGGGGCGGCCGCAGGAACTCGGCGCGCAGGCGAATTGGTGAGGGGCTACGGCCGCCGCAACACTACTTCGACCGGCCCAGGGCTCGGCACTTCGAATGCCCGTTCGCCGCGGTAGCCACCGAGAGTCGTCACGTCGAACCGGTAACGACCCGGCGCGAGATGCCACTCGGATTGCAGCTCCCCCTGGACGCCCCGCGTGGCGACGACCACGCCATCGCTGGCGCGAAGCACCCGCTCCTCGCGCTGGCCAACAGCCGATGCCTCCACACCCGCGTCGAACCGGACCAGCACGGCCACCGCAGCTTCGGCGTCGACGGCCCAATGGGTCACGGCCCCGGCTTGGACGGCTACCGGGTGCAAGGCAGGGGCGAGACCAGGCCCCTTCACCACGATCCACCAACGTCCGGCTGGCACCTGCTCGCACCGCCAGACGCCGTCGTCACGAGGCTCCAGGCGAGGACCGAAACTGGCCCCGGCGGCCTCGCCCACCGGCCGCAGAGCCACCACCAGGGCCGGGGCGTTCACACCCGCCGGCAACCGCACCAGCACTTCGAGGCTGCCGTGCCCCGGCAGGGCTTGCACCCCCAGATCCTGGGTTTCGCCACTGGCCAGAGCCACTGCGCCGAGCCACAGGAACTCCTCAGGCTCGCCCAGCATTGTGAGCCAGAGGCGGTAGCGGCCGGGATCCAGGCGCTCGACCACCACGGCGCCATCAGCAGCGAGTGGCTGGGTCAGGATCGAATTCAGGCCTTGTTCCTGGACCTTCAGCACGGCGCCCGTCGGCGCGCCGGGGAACCTGGCGAGGATCCGCCCCGGTCGCCAGAGCGCAGCCGCCGACAGGCGGAAGTCCATGCGCTGCCCATCCTCCGGTTCGGCGAAGAACACCTGGCTGCCGCCGGCCCTGCCGCGCACTTCGACCCGCTGCACACCACCCGGTACGGCAAGGGCGAACTCTCCTGCGGCGTCGGTGTGCGAATGTTCCACTCCATCGCCTAGAACCGAACGCACCGTGACGGCCCATGCCACCGCCGGCTGCCCGTCGGGCAGCAACAGCCGACCGAGCAAGCTCCTGCCGCCGGGCAGGCGGAACTCCACCTCCTGCTCGCCGGCCCGGACGACAAACTGCTTCCTGCGCATGCCCGGGCCGAAGTAGGCCTCGTGCTCACCAACCGCCAGCTGGGGCACGACGAACCGCCCATCTTGGTCGGTCACGAGTGCGCGGTGGAAGAGCGTCGCGGCATCGCCCACCAGGACCTGGAGGCCGGCGGCCGGCCGTTCGCCCTGCCGCACCACGCCCACCAGTGTCCCCGATGCGCCGAGTTCGATGGTTTCCAGGTGCGGCGGGTCTTGGTCCTCGAGGCGTACGCGACGCAGGGCCGGCGGATGGAGCGGGTGCACCACTTCGATCCGGTAGTCCCCTTCGGGCCCGGCGGGGAACGCAGCCAAACCCTCTTGGTCGGTGCAAGAGGTGGCACGCCAAGCATCGTAGGCACGCACTTGCTGGGCGATTTGCAGCCCGGCCCCCGCCACCGGCTGGTCGCCGCTCATCACTTTGACTTGCAAAGTGATGAGCGGTTGCACCAAGCGCAGCACCAGGGGCCCCGCCACTGGCAGGTCGCGCAGTGTCACTTCGCCAGATTGCCGACCGTTGGCGGCGGCTCGGAGCCGGAAGTCCTCGGCGAGTCCTTCGACCACGAAGGCGCCGCCGGCACCAGAGCGGGCAACCGAGGAGGAAGGACTGGAGGCGACGCCGGACCACACCTCTGCCCCCACCACGGGCTGTCCACTCGCGTCGAGCACCACACCCGCGACCTGGACGCCGTCCTCCAGTTCCATCAGCAGACGGTTCGGCTCACCGGCCTTGCCCGCAGCGTAGGTTCGCCCCGGCCGCAATGGCGTGGTGACACCGACCCAACGACTGGTCCCAGCCGCTTCGTTCCAACGGTGGCCCGAAGCAACCAGGGCGAAGTGCACGCTGCCGTTCGGGTCGGTCACCCCCTCCGCGAGGAAGGTCGAAGGAGGCACGAACAGCTGCACCGGCACCCCGCGTGCCGGCAGCCGCGAACGCTGCCACACCGCCGTGACCTGCATGTCGACTGCAACTTCCGCGCCGGCCACGGCCGACTGTGTCGGTGGCGGCGCAGGCGGAGGCTGGATCCGTTCGCGTTCGACGGCCGACGCGATCGGTGCCCCGGAACTGGCCCCCAGAGCGACGGGGTCGACCGGCAAGGGCCGGGCAGCGGCCTCGCCGCCACCGGGCAGGGACAGGGACCACCAGAACGGTACTCCAGCCAAGGCTGCGAGCAGCAGCAAAGCCGCCACGACGCTTGCGAACTTCTTCATTGCCAGTCCTCCCCACAGCGCCAAGAGCCCCAACGTCGCACCCCGCGCACCAGCCTGGGCCAGCACGGCGTGGCGCGTCGCGGCGAGGCCGGGCCCGGCCACCAACGCAACCGCACCACTGAGCGCCAAGCCCGCCGGCAGTTGGGCGCGCAACCAAGCGACGCCGCGGCGCAGCCGCGTCTTCACGGTGGCCACGGGCACCGCCAGTGCGGCCGCAATGCGCCGCGGCGGCAAATCGTGGAGGAGCCGTAGGGTGACGACATCGCGGTAGGTCTCGGGCAAGCTGGCGAAGGCCGCATCGACCACCTGCCGAACTTCTTGCTGGATCACGACCGCCGGCGGTTCCACGACCTCGCGTGGCTCCCAGCGCGTCGGCACCAGCGCCGGCCGGCGCCGCTGCATGCGCGCTTCGTTGACGAGAATCGCTGTCAACCAGGGCAGGACCCGCCGCGTCGGATCGAACTGCCCAGCGCGTTCGATGGCCCGCACGAACGCCTGCTGCACCAGGTCCTCGGCAGCCGCAGCATCGCCGACCAAGCGACGAGCCAGAAGCAACAATTCGCCAGCAGTGTGGTCGAAAACCACCGCCATCGCGCGCGGGCTGCCGCTGCGCCGAAACTCGGCGTAAGCATCTTCGAGGATCTGGGGCGACGATGGGGACACGGATGGCTTGGCAGGGCACCTGGGACTGGCACTGCTTCTATGCCCAAGCGAGCCGATCGGCTTCACCTCGGCACCGATTTGGTTGCGTTGACACAGCCCCACCAGCGGGCCATCCTCGCCACCATGCCGCGCCGAGCCACCACCGCTCCCCGCCTCCCCCAGCACCGCGGGCAGGTCGCCTAGATGTGCGGCATCGCTGGAGCCATCGGGCCGATCGCACCGAACCTCGTGGCGGCGGTGGCCGCGGCCAGTGCGCGGCAGCGGCACCGCGGGCCGGACGACGCCGGCGAATGGCAGTCGGGGCCGGTTGGGACCCGCGGCGCACTGTTCGGCTTCCGCCGCCTGGCGATCCTGGATCTCAGTGCGCTCGGCCACCAGCCGATGGTCGACACCGACACCGGCAATGCGATCGCCTTCAACGGCGAGATCTACAACTTCGCCGAACTGCGCACCGAGCTGCAGGGTCGGGGGGTCGTGTTCCGCTCCGGCACCGACACCGAAGTGATCCTGCGCGGGTACGCCCACTGGGGCCGGGACACCATCGCCCGACTGCGCGGCATGTTCGCCCTGGCGATCTGGGACGCGCGGCGCCACCGCGTGCTGGTGGCCCGCGATCGCCTGGGCATCAAGCCCCTGTACTGGACCCGCGTGGCGCCGCCGGGTGGGCCGCCCGCCGTGTTGTTCGCGTCGGAGCTGCGCTCGCTGCTGGCCACCGGGCTGGTCGAACGGCGCCTGCAGCCGTCGGCGCTGGCGAGTTACCTGTGGCACGGCTACGTCGCTGGCGATGCGAGCCTGGTCGACGCCGTGCAGCAACTGCCGCCGGGCCATCTGGCCGAAGTCGATCCGGCGGCACCCGACGTGGTTCCGATCCGTTACTGGCAGCCGCCGCGAGCCGCGCCGGTGGCCGACGGCGCCGAACAACTCGCGGCCGAGCTGCGCACCGCCGTGCGCCAGCACCTGATCAGCGACGTGCCGCTCGGCGTGTTCCTGTCCGGCGGGATCGATTCGAGCGCCGTGGCGGCCATGGCGGCCGAAGCGGTCGGCGGCGCTGCGGTGCGCACCTTCAACGTCTCGTTCGACGAAGCGGACTTCGACGAGTCGAGCCATGCCCGTGCGGTCGCCACGGCACTCGGCACCCAGCACCAGGAAGTGCGCGTGTCCGCGGCCTACTTCCGGCAGCACCTGGACACCGCCCTGTCGGCCATCGACCAACCGACCTTCGACGGCATCAACACCTGGTTCGTCAGCCGCGCGACCCGTGAGCACGGCGTGACCGTGGCCCTGGCCGGCACCGGCGGCGACGAGCTGTTCGGTGGCTACCGCAGCTTCCGCGACGTACCCCGCAGTGCGCGGCTGGCGCGCCTTTGCCGGTGGCTGCCGCACGGCCTGTTGCGCACCGCGGCGGCGGGCTGGGTGCGGGCCATGGTCGGTCGCAGCGGCGCCGTGCCACCGCAGACGCGCTGGGGCAAACTGGGCGACGTGCTGTGTGGCGGCGGCGACCTGCTGGCTGCCTACCAGGCTGCCTACGCCCTGTTCACCGAACGCTTCCACCGCGAACTGCAGGCGACTCCCGCGACCGGCCTGCGGCACGGTCTGCCCGAAGCCCTCGCCGAGCGCTGGCGCGAGGCCACGGCCCACCAGCCCGAACTGCACGCCGTGGGCCTGCTCGAACTGCACAGCTTCCTCGGCGAGCGACTGCTGCGCGACACCGACTGGGCCTCGATGGCGGTGTCCCTGGAAGTGCGGGTGCCCCTGCTCGACCACCGCGTGGTCGAAGCTGCAGCTCTGGTGCCACCCAACCAGCGTTTCCACCCCCTGGGCCGCAAACAGCTGCTGCGCACCCTGGCGCTGCAGCGCCTCGATCCCAACCTGTTCGAACGGCCCAAGCGTGGCTTCGTGCTGCCGATCGAAGCCTGGTCGCGCCAGCAGCTGCGCAGCGAAGTGGCTGCCACGCTCAACGACGCCGAACTCTGTCGGAGCCTCGGCCTCGCACCGGACGCGGTGGCGCGGCTGTGGCAAGCGTGGTCGAGCAACGCGCCGGGCTTGTACTGGTCGCGCGTCTGGACCCTGTTCGTGCTGCTGCGTTGGTGCCGCGAGCAGCGGGTCGCGGCCTGACCGGCGTGGTGGCTCGACGGGCGTGAGCCGGCCGTGGATTCAGCGGCCGAACAGGCTGCTGCGCCGCGACGGCTCCTGCACCACCAGATCGTCCGTCGTGCCGAGGATCCCGTCCTGGCCGGAACTGACGGCCTCCCACCGCACCCCGACGGCACGCTTGCGCAGCAGGTAGGTCTTGCCCCACGGGTCCTGCTGCGGCCCACGGTAGAGCGGCGCGCCATCGCGCCCCTTGGCAGCCGCGAGCTCGGCCACGGTCGGCACTTCGCGCGGCGCCATGCCACCGGTGCGGTACTCGCGGGCCATTGCCGCCAACGCCGCCAGCTCGTCCCTGCAGCGCAGGCGCGCCTGCACCAGTTCGCGGTCGTACTTCACGTCCGGCCGCGGCGTGCAGTCCCACGCCACCAGCCACTCGTGGCCGACCTTCTGGAAGCCGAAGTCCGCCACCAGGCGTTGCTCCAGGTGCGGCAGGTGCGCCGCCCCGTAGTAGATGCCGAGCTTCTTCTTGCCCGCGGCGAGTTCGCGCTCGAGGACCTGCAGGCACTTCTCGTTGCGCCCGTACAACAACGTGCCGTTGCCCTGGCTGCCACCGGCCGAAAGCGCTTCCATCTGCTCGAGCTGCGAAGCGAACAACATGCGCATGGTGTGCCGCCCGCGGCCGCTGCGGAACGCCGTGACCAGATCGAAGTCCACGGCCGGCTTGGCGTCCCGCGGCTGCTCGTCCTCGTCCTCGGCCGCCTTGCGCTGCGCCTTCATGCCGTCGAGCATCATGCCGAGCATGATGGTCATCAGGCTCTCGCCGCGCTCGGCCATGCTGGCTTCGAACTCCGCCGGGGTCATGTCGGCGTGCACGAAGTTGGCGGGGCCATAGTCGATCGCATCGAGCTGGAACGCCAACTCCAGCGACCTCTGCAGCGCCGTCTGCAACATCGAGATCGGACCGTCGCCGCGCTGGCCCTTCTGCGGCCGGTAGTCGGCGGGACCGACCAGTTCGTAGAGCAGTGCCTCGTAGGCGGTGAAGCGGTCGTTGAGCACGTCGTAGCAGGCCTGGTCGGCAATGTGCACGGCGCCGAACAGCACCACTTCGACCTCGCCCTTGCGGTAGGTGGTGATCGCCGTGTCGAGGTGCCCACCTTCGCCCACCGGCACGAAGCGCACGAAGTCGCTGGGAGTGCGGTCCGGAGCGTCGCCGGGGTTCGGCTTGGCCTCGGTTTGGGCGGTCAAGCCCGCGTGGAGCAACGACAAGAGCACGACAGCAAGGCGCGAACCCAAAGCCATGCCGCCATGATCGGCGGTCAGCCCCCACCCGGCAAGCCGGTTCCCCCAGGAGCTTCGCCTGGAACACGTGGGGGTGGTGACGGCGGTCGCAGCACGTAGACGTACAGGCTCTCGTCCTTGGGGCCGACGAAGCACGGCAGGTGCTCGATCAGATCGAAGTCCCGCTGCAGAGCCGGCGCCAACTCACCGTCGTCGAACTCGGCCAGCTCCGGCAGGGTGGTCACCACCACCAAGCGTCCCCCCCACTTCTGCGCCGCCGCCGCATGCCAGCGCAGATGGTTCTGCCCCCCCGGGGCGTGCAGACGCACGGCCTCGGGCGACGAGTCGGGCAGGGCCTCGCCCGTGGTGTTGGACTTGCGGTTGGGCAGGCCCTGCACGCCCCAACGGGTCAGCGCATGGATCTGCACGGTGGCCGCCGTGGCCCCCGGGCCTGCCGCCCAGCGTTGCCGCTGCAGGTAGTAGGTGGCGATCGGCTGCGCCACGGTGACCACGTAGATCGGCTGCCCCGCAAGGTGCGCCTGCGCCGCCACGAACGCTTCACGCCAGCGGCCGCGGTCCCCGTGCCGTTCCAGGTAGTAGCCGGGCAGCACGGCCAAGCACTCCAGCGGCAGAGCGAGCAGCGCCAGCGCCCCGGCCACCCTTAGCCGCAGCGCCGGCCGTGGTGCCACGCCGCGCACGGCGGCGCCCGCCTGGACGGCCAACGCCCCGCCGAGCCACAGGATCAACGGGAACACACCGATCGAATACCGGGCCGTGGTCTGGGCGACGCTGGCCCCGACCACCGCGAGCGCGAACAGCGGCATCCCGGCGAGGCAGGCGAGCAACCGCGACCGCACCGCGCCGATGCGCTGCTGGATGCCGAGCCAGCCAACCAGCGCCGCCAGCAACAGGATCGGCCGGTAGTAGAACGCCGTGGTCTGCAGGAAGTGCACCAACGACGGATTCGCCTTGGCGCGCAGGAAATCCTCGTACGGCGACCAGGCGACGAGGGCCAGCGGCAGGCCGAACAGCACCGAGACCGCAGCCAGGGCGAGCACGGCCACCTGGGTCGGCCCCAGGCGCGGCGCGCGGCGCACCAACGCGAACACCACGAGGCCGAGCGCCAGGCTGCCGGTGGTCGGGTGGCACAGCATGCCGAGGCAGACCACGGCCAGGGTGGCCAACAGCCGCCGCGCTCCGCCGTGTTCGGCCCAGCGGTCCGCGAGCTGCGTGGCCCAGGCCGCGCACAGGAACGCAAGACCGTAGCCGCGCGCGTTCTGGCTCCAGAACACGTGCCACGGGTGCACGGCGCACAGCCACGCCGCAACCACCGCACCGCCGTCGCCGACCAAGCGCCGCCCCCACCAGCCGAGCAGGGGCACGGTGGCGATGCCGACCAGCGCGAACGGCAGTCGCAGCGCAGTTTCGTCCTGACCAAGGCCGAGGGCGAACAGTCCGCGCAGCAGCAGGAACGGCACCGGATACAGCGCGCGGTTCTGCTCCAGCAGACCGCCCTCGCCGTACAACGGGATGGTCGCATCGCGGAAGGTGTGCGCTTCGTCGATCCACAGGGACCAGGTGCCAAGGTCCCACATGCGCAGCACCGCCGCTGCAGCGGTGGCCAACAGCAACCACCAGCGCAGCGGCGCAGCGAGCGGTGGCAGGGCATCGCGCGGCGCGGGTCGCACCGGGGCCGGCTTCTGGTGGGACGGACGTGGCAAGGGCGTGCCAGGATAGCTGCCACCCTCGGCCCGGCCAGGAGGTTCCGCCCCGGCTCAGGAGAACGGATAGAAGGATTCCTCGGCGAAGCTGTAGTAGCGCTCGTGGCCGACCACGATGTGGTCGAGCAGGACGATGCCGACCAGCTTGCCGACCTCCTCGAGGCGCCGGGTCACCAAGCGGTCCTCGGCACTCGGCGACGGGTCGCCCGACGGGTGGTTGTGCGCCACCACCACCGCCGCGGCGGCCTCGCGGATCGCCGGCGAGAACACTTCGCGCGGATGCACGGTCGCGGCGTCGACCGAGCCGATGCTGACCACCGAGAGCTGCATCAGGCGATGCCGGGCGTCGAGCAGGGCGGCGAAGAACGTCTCCCGGCGCAACCCGCGCGCCGATTCGCGCACCAGCCGGGCCAAATCGCCCCCGCAGCGCACCGGGCAGCCGGGGCGGTAGGCGGCTTCGGCCAGGCGCCGCGACAGGCCGAACGCCGCAGCGATCGACGCCGCGCGCACGGGACCGACCCCGGGCTCGCCCGCGACTTCGGCGAGACCGGCGTGGTGCAGCCCCGGCAGACCGCCGAAGCGGCGCAGCAGGCGCAGCGCCAAGGCCTCGACCGGGACGTCCCTGGTGCCGGTGCGCAACACCAGGGCCAGACATTCGGCATCGGAGAGACGGCACTCGCCGAACTGCCGAATCCGTTCGCGCGGGCCGCAAGGGGCAAGGAGAGGAACCACTGCGTCACTCATGCCCTGGCAGTGCCCAGAAACGGCCAACGGTGGCACACCAAACGCAAAATCCGGCGCAAGCCCGACCGCGGCGACTCACCAGGCACGGTGCAGCACCAGCGCCGCCCGCGCCGCTGCCAACCAGCGTTCGCGTTCGGGGCCCGGCGTCATCAGCGCCGCCGCGGTCTCCGCGTCCTCGGGTCGGCCACAGCGCAGTGCCACCTGGACGCAAGCGGCCAGCACCCCTTCGCGCCGCACCGGATCGGCCAGCGGATCCGCGTCCAGCAGACCGGCCACGAACTCGTAGAGATCGGGGTCGACGCGCAGCAGTTCGAACCGCGTGTGGCCGTGGGTGGTCTCACCGCCCGGGCGTTTGCCGAGGGCGACGAACGCCTCGACACCCTGCCCGAAGTACTCCGCCTCGTTGCTCGCCGCGTAGTAGTCGAGGCAGCGATTCTCGCGCAGGGCGCGCTGGTAGAGGTCCTTGAGCCGGGCGCGCTGCACCGGGGTGAAGGCGAAGAAGTGCACTTGGTGGGCCACTTCGTGCACCAGCGTGTCGAAGCCGAACTGGGCCGCTTCGTCGAGCGCCTCGATCCCGGTCGCCGCCTGCAAGCCACCGACGCCGCGCACGTCGTCCCAGACGCGCCCGTCGAAGGTGCGTTTGCCACGCAGCACCGCACGAGTTTCGGCATCGGTGGTGCGTTCGAGTTCGCGCAACAGGTCGTGGGTCGCCCCGACCGCGACGATCTTGCGCAGATGCCGGGCGAAGGTGCAGAGCGCCCGATCGACCACTGCGCGCCGGGTCGGCGTGAGCTCCCCGTAGCCCGGGATGAACACGGCCGCCGGCAGACCGAGCGCGCTGGTGGCCGGGACGGCGGCGCGCAGGGCGGCGAACGCGGCGTCGCGGTTGGCCATGCTGAGCTCGGCGCGCTGTTGGAACAGCACTTCGCCGAGCAGGCGGTGCGCCACGGCGTGGTCGGGGGTGTCGGACAACACCGTCTGCAACGCGACGGCGGCGGCGGCCAGTTCCCCACGGCCCGCCAGCACCACGGCCCGGCGCAGTTCGCCGC
>ERZ1066126.356-NODE-356-length-10880-cov-8.349654_pt1 | contig 10880 bp, 8 predicted proteins | sample MGYA00382773_ERZ1066126 | MGnify/ENA primary metagenome ERZ1066126 (study PRJEB33369, sample SAMEA5778356) | biofilm metagenome | biome: Industrial cooling water; feature: Water cooling tower basin; material: Biofilm | place: United Arab Emirates | collected... | reverse complement strand
GGCTTCTCCTGGCGGGTGAGCAGTTCGCAGGGTGTCCAGGCGGCCTTGGCGATCGTCGCGCGCCACTGGCCGCCGCCGGCCGGATAGAAGCCGTGCGTGCGCAGTTGCAGTCCGAGCGACGCACCCATGCGGTGCAGCACCGGCGCGAACGCGTGCTGCAGGAAGTCGAACGGCGGCGCCATCGGGTTGTGGGTACCGCCGACGAGTTCGACGGTCGACGGACCGTCGGCAGCCAGCAGGGCCGGCAGGATCGTCTGCAGTACGAGCGTGGTGCTGCCCGCCGTGCCGATCGCAAAGCGGTAGTCGCCCGCGCGCAGGGCCTTCGGCTTGAACGCGAGCCGCATCGAACCGAGCGTGGCACCTTCGACCTGGGCCGAGCCGACCTCGGCCGCAGCGAGGACCGCGGTGAGGTGCTGACGCTTCAGGCCCGGCTGTTCGCGGCCAGCGCGGATCTTCTCGATCACGAACGCGGTGCCGGTGACCAGGGACAGACCGAGTGCCGTGCGCAGCACCTGGCCACCGCCTTCGCCCAGCGAACCATCGAGGTACAACATGGGTCAACCCTTCACGCAGACGACCTGCTTCAGCGTATGCACGATCTCGACGAGGTCACTCTGCGCAGCCATCACCGCGTCGATGTCCTTGTACGCCATCGGCGTCTCATCGATGACATCCTGGTCCTTGCGGCACTCCACGCCAGCGGTCGCGGCGATGTGCTCTTCGACCGTGAAGCGCCGGTTGGCTTCGCCACGCGACATCAGGCGGCCAGCGCCGTGGCTGCACGAATGAAAGCTCTCGGCGCTGCCCTTGCCGCGCACGATGTACGACTTCGCACCCATCGAGCCGGGGATGATGCCGAGGTCGCCGAGGCCCGCGCGCACCGCGCCCTTCCGCGTGACGAAGACGGACGCACCGAAGTGCTCCTCCTTCTGCACGTAGTTGTGGTGGCAGTTCACCGCGACTTCGCCGTGCGTGAACTTCGGCAGCAGCTTGCTCTTGACGAGCACCTCGAAGATCGCCGCCATCATCAGATCGCGGTTGGTGCGCGCGAACTTCTGCGCCCAATCCACCGCGAACACGTAGTCGTCGAAGTGCTCGGCGCCCTCCGTGAAGTACGCGAGGTCCTGGTCGGGCAGGTTGTGGATGTGCTTCTGCATGTCCTTCTTGGCGAGGTCGATGAAGTGCTGGCCGATGCGGTTGCCGACGCCGCGCGAACCGCTGTGCAGCATCACCCAGACGCGCTGGGCTTCGTCGAGGCAGACCTCGATGAAGTGGTTGCCGCCGCCGAGCGTGCCGAGGTGTTCGGCCGTCGAGCCGCGGTCGAGCCGGGGGTGCTTGTCGATGATGCGCTGGTAGCCGGTACGGAGCTTCTTCCAGGCATCCTCGGGCCGCGCGGGCAGATTGCTCCAAGCACCCCGGTCGCCCTTGCCGCCGTTCTGCGTGCGGCCGTGAGGAACGGCGCGTTCGATCGCCGCACGCAGGCCCTTCAGGTCGTCGGGCAGGTCGCTCGCCGTGAGCGACGTGCGCACCGCCATCATGCCGCAGCCGATGTCGACGCCGACCGCGGCGGGGATGATCGCGCCGAGCGTGGGGATCACGCTGCCGACGGTGGCACCGATGCCGAAGTGCACGTCGGGCATCGCTGCGACGTGGTGGTGCACGATCGGCAACTGCGCGACGTTGCGGAGCTGCTGGAGGGCCTTCTCGTCGGCGACGACGCCGCGGATCCAGGCCTGGATGGGGACGCCGTGCGTGCCCAGGGTTTCGAAGTTGCTCATCGGAGTGGCGCAGGGAAAGGTAGTGGTTGTGCTGGAGCAGACGGCGTGCCGGCGGCGCCAGATTCCGCGAGAATGACAGAAGCTATTGTCTGCAAGACGCTTGCGCTTGCCTTATGGCGGCCGGTCTCGCTCTCCTGGGGCGCCGCGATGATCCCCTGAGATAACCTCATATCTCCTGGGATAGCCCCCGTTGCCGGCACAGCGAGGAACGGGGTGGTCCAGAGCAGGGGGCCAAGTGGCAACGGTGCCTCGCGAGACCACGTTCGAGCCGTCTCGGCCGCGATCCTGGGAGCCATGTGGCGCCTTCGGGTTGCCATGGCGGCGCACCGCGCCCATGGGATAAGAACCCATCTCCATGGCGAAAGCCGCCGGCCACACCGTCGTCAGCTTCCTCGGCACCTCCCTCGACCGCGGCAGCGGCCGCGACCGTTGGGAGCACTGGCGGCCGAACGTCTCGATCTGCCAGCACGAAGACCTGCTGGTGAAGCGGCTCATCCTGCTCGCCGAGCGCCGCTACTCGAAGCTCTACGAGCAGGTCGCCGCCGACATCGCCACCGTCTCGCCGGAGACCGTCGTCGAGCGCCTCGACATCTCCCTGCGCGATCCGTGGGACTTCGAGGAGGTGTTCGACGCGCTGTTCCAGAAGGCGAAGGAGCTCGCCTTCGACCCCGAGGACGACGAACTGCTCGTGCACATGACAACGGGCACGCACGTCGCCCAGATCTGCCTGTTCCTGCTCACCGAGACGCGGCACTTCCCGGCGCGGTTGCTGCAGACGGGTCCGCCGCCGAGCAACAGCACCGACGTGGTCGGCACCTGGCAGATCATCGACCTCGACCTGTCGCGCTTCGACCGGCTCGCGCAGCGCTTCGCGCAGGAGCATCGGCAGGGCGAATCGCTGCTGAAGTCGGGCATCGCCACGCGCAATGCCGCATTCAACGCGCTCATCACGCAGCTCGAACGGGTCGCCCCCGCATCGACGGCGCCGATCCTGCTGATGGGGCCGACGGGGGCCGGCAAGTCGCAGCTGGCGCGGCGCGTCTACGAGCTGAAGAAGCAGCGCCACCAGCTCGCCGGGCCGTTCGTCGAGGTCAACTGCGCGACGATCCGCGGCGACGGTGCGCATTCGACCCTGTTCGGGCACAAACGCGGCGCGTTCACTGGTGCCCTGCAAGATCGTGCGGGGCTGCTGCGCGCGGCGAACGGTGGCTTGCTGTTCCTCGACGAAGTCGGCGAACTCGGCCGAGACGAACAGGCGATGCTGCTGCGCGCTCTGGAGGAAAAGCGCTTCCTGCCGCTCGGCAGCGACCAGGAGGTCGAGAGCAGCTTCCAACTGATCGCCGGCACCAACCGCGATCTCAGCACAGCGGTGGCACAGGGACGGTTCCGCGAGGACTTGCTGGCGCGCATCAACCTGTGGACGTTCCGCTTGCCTGGCTTGCGTGAACGCATCGAAGACCTCGAGCCGAACGTCGACTTCGAACTCGAACGCTTCTCGGCGCGGCTTGGACGGCGCGTGCACTTCAGCGCCGAGGCACGGCGGCGCTACCTGGACTTCGCCACTTCGGTCGACGGGCAGTGGTACGGCAACTTCCGCGACCTCAACGCCAGCATCACCCGTCTGGGCACTCTGGCGAACGCGGGACGCATCACCGACGACGATGTGCGGGGCGAGATCGAGCGACTGCGGGCGGATTGGCGACGTGGTGGTGAAGGCCGGCCAGCGGCCGCGGGAACCGCCGCAGACGACGACGCTCTGCTCGAAGCAGTGCTCGGGCCCGTCAAGCTGGCCGCAGTCGATCGCTTCGATCGTGTGCAGCTCGCCGAGGTCGTGCGCGCGTGCCGGAGGCACCGTTCCCTGTCGGCTGTGGGGCGCGAACTGTTCGCGGTATCGCGCACCAGACGGGTGACGACCAACGATGCCGATCGTTTGCGCAAGTATCTGGTGCGGTATGGGCTGTCGTTCGACGGTCTCGCGGACCATGGTGAGGCGATGGCGTAGGGCGATCTCCGTTCGGGGATTCCGCAGGAACCCACGATGGTGTGGGTGCCAAGACCTGTGGCGGCGCGCTGAATCAGGCCCTCGCGCTACCCCCCCACCCGGGGATCCCCCATGATTCCCCGATGCGAGCCGCCCTGCGCCTGCCGTTCTCCATGCTGCTGTTGGCAGCCCTGGCCCCAGCTCAGCATCGCGCTCCCGACCCGGGCCACTCGCAGCACGGCACCACCTTCGACGCAGGACCGCGCCAGGCGGCGTTCGCCATGCCCGGCATGTCGGCGCAGGTACACCTGCCGATCGGCGGACTGTCGCCCGAAGCCCAGGTCCTGTTCGACCAAGGCCTCTGCCAACTGCACGGCTTCTGGTTCTTCGAAGGCGAACGCTCGTTCCGGCAGGTCGCCAAACTGCATCCCGAGTGCGCGATGGCCTATTGGGGCATGGCGATGTGCAACGCCGAAGCGCCCGAACGCGCCGCCGGGTTCGCCGCCCGCGCCGTGGCGCGCAGCGCCGCCGCACCGCGGCACGAACAGCTCTACGTCGATGCGCTGGCGGGCTACTACCAGATCGACGACGCCGCGCGCAGCGACCTGCGCAGTGCCGAGCCGGGCAAGGCCGACACCACCATCCAGGCCCTGGTGCAGAAGAACCGCGAACGGCCGAAAGAACTGCGCGAACGGCTCGGCAAGCAGTTCGTGAAGGACCTCGGCGCGGTCGTGCACGAGTTTCCCGACGATCTCGAAGCCAAAGCGCTGCTCGCCGTGCAGATCTGGCACCTCTACGACTGGGGCGGCGGCGTGCCGATCGTGTCGCACGTGGCCGTCGACGCCCTGCTCGACCAGGTGTTCGCCAAAGCACCGCTGCACCCAGCGCACCACTACCGCGTCCACCTGTGGGATCAGGAGCGGGGCGAACGCGCGCTGCCTTCGGCGGCGGTGATCGGCCAGACCGCGCCGGGCATCGCCCACCAGTGGCACATGGCGGGCCACATCTACGCGGGCAAGCATCGGCACTTCGCCGCGGCGTGGCAGCAGGAAGCGAGCGGCCGCGTCGACCACGCCCACCAGCTGCGCGACCGCGTGATGCCGTTCCTGATCCACAACTACGGCCACAACCAGGAGTGGCTGTCGCGCAGCCTCGCACACGTGGGGCGCTTCGACGCGGCGCTGGCGGTGGCGAAGAACCTCGCCGAGCTGCCGCGCCATCCGGAGTGGAACGACCTCGGCAACCAGGACAGCATCGCCGGCTACGCCCGCACCCGCCTCGTGTCGCTCTGCGAGGACCACGAAGCCTGGGCCACGCTGCTCGAACTGGCGGCCGACGGCCACCTCGAGGCCAGCGAAGCCCCCGCCGCCGAAGTGGTGCGGCTCGGCGGGCTCGCGCGCGCGTGTTACCGCCTCGGCCGCCGGCAGGAAGCCGATCGCTACGCCGCTGCGGTGAAGGACCTGCTGCCCAAAGCGCGGGCCGAGCGGGCCAAGCAGCTCGACCAGGCCGAGGACCGCGCCATGACCGCGGGCGCGGACCGGCCGGCCCTCGACCGTTCGCTGGAGGAAGCCACCCGCCGCGGCACCGACGTGGTGCGCGCCGTGCTCGACCTGCAGAAGGAACTCGACGGCGAACGCCGGCTCGCCGAGGGCGACGCCAAAGGCGCCGCGGCGCTGTTCGCGGCGCTCGAAGGTTTCCCCAAGACGCTGCTGGCCGACGCCTGGCTGGCCGCTGGCGAACCGGCGAAGGCGATCGAGATCCTGGCCGCAGAACACAAGGCGCACCCCAACCGCGCCGCAATCATGCTGCGGCTGCTGGCCGCCTACGGCGCGGCCGCGGCGGAACCAGCGCACCAGGAGGCAGCCCGCACCCTGCGGGCCGATTGCCTCACGGCACTCGACTGCACCGCGCTGGCTGCGTCGCCGCTGTTCGTGCGCCTAGGCGGCCTGGCCAGCCTCGGCGCCGACGCAGCCACCGAACCCGCCGCGGGCGCCTCCGCCGAGACCGCGCGCTGCGGCGACGACTTCGGCACCCGGCCACCGCTCGCCACGCTCGGCCCCGCGCACTGGCAGCCGTGGGCAGCGCCCACGCTCGACCTGCCCAGCACCACGGGGGGCCAGTACTCCCTGGCCAACCAGCGCGGCCGGCCCACGCTGGTGGTGTTCTACCTGGGGTTCGGCTGCATGCACTGCGTCGAACAACTGCGGGCCCTGGCGCCGCGCACTGCCGAGTTCGCCGCGGCGGGCATCGATCTGGTCGCCATCGGCACCGACGATCCGAGCAAGGCGAGTGCCGGTGCGGCCGAACTGCCGGAAGCCGAACGGCCCCCGTTCCCGTTGCTGGCCGATCCCCGGCTCGAGGCGTTTCGGACCTGGCGCTGCCACGACGACTTCGAGTCGGTGCCGCTGCACGGCACGTTCTTGGTCGACGGCGCAGGCCGCGTGCGCTGGCAAGACGTCGGCGCCGAGCCGTTCGTGCAGTTCGAGTGGCTGTTGGCCGAGAGCAAGCGCCTGCTGGCGCTGCAGCCGCCGGCTACTGCCGCGAAGCAGTGACCGGCCCAGGCGCGGTCAAGGCACAGCGAAACCCGGTGTGGCACAACGCCGTGTCCGGCGTCGACTTCATGCGCGTGCCCGGCAGGTACCCGAGGCAGTAGCTGTCGCTGCACAGGTACGAGCCGCCGCGCATCACCCGCTTCGCCACACCAGGCTCCGCCGGATCGTGGCTGGTGGCCGGGCCCTGCGGATCCACCAGCACCCGCGCGCCGTCCCCGTAGCCGTCGGGCCGGTAGAAGTCCTGGCACCACTCCCACACGTTGCCGGACATGCCGAACAAGCCGTAGCCGTTCGCTGCGAAAGCCCGCACGGGTGCGGTGCCCAGATGGCCGTCGGCCGCGGTGTTCTGGTACGGGAACTCGCCCTGGAAGATGTTGGCCGGATACCGGCCCGCAGCCGGAGCGGCCGCGCCCCACACGTAGCGCTGTTGCAGCAGGCCGCCGCGCGCCGCGTATTCCCATTCGGCTTCGGTCGGCAGGCGCTTCTTGTGGTGGGCGCAAAACGCTTGTGCATCGCGCCAGCTCACCTGCACCACGGGATGCTGTTCGCGGCCGGCGATGCTGCTGCCGGGGCCTTCGGGATGGCGCCAGTCGGCACCCGGGACGAACTGCCACCAGCGCCAGTACTCTTCGGCCCGCACGGGTTCGGTGGGCGCGCGGAACACCAGCGCGCCGGCGCGCCGTTCGGCCTCGGGCACGCCGGGCAGTTCTGCGGCGGTCGGGACACGTTCGGCGTCGGTCACGTAGCCGGTCGCCTGGACGAACGCTGCGAACTGAGCATTGGTGACTTCGGTGGCGTCGAGCCAGAAGCCGGACAGGCGCACGCGGTGCAGCGGCGCGTCGTGATCGCCGGTCTGGCTGCCGAGCACGGCTTCGCCGGCGGGGATCCAGACCATGCCGTCGCTTGCGGGCGGTCTGGGGGCGGTGGCGGTGCTGGGGGCAGGGGTTGGAGTGGCGGGTGCGGGTGGTTCCTGGGCTGGCAAGCCTGCCAGCACCACCGTCCAGAACAGCCAGCCGACACCACTGCAGCGCATGGGGGCACTACAGCCCAGCAGGCGCAGACGCGCCAGGGGCGGCGGCGATCAAGCCGGAGCCGGACTCCGCCGCACCGCCCGCTCCAGCGCACCGAGATGCACCGCGAGCACCGTCTCGAGCACGTGCAGCCCCCGCGCTTCGCCCAGCAGACTCGCCTTGGGCGCGTCGAACAGACACGCCGTGGCCAACCCCCGCACGAACTCCACGAACGAACGCCCAGCCGCGAAGTCGGCACCCGCCGTGCCGCTGCCGCACAGGATCGGCAGCCACTGCTGCGCCACCGCGTGCTGCACCGGCTCGTCGACCCTCGCCTCCGCAATCGCATTGCACCAGGCACGCGCAGCGCGCCGGCGGCGGTTCAGCACCGCGAGCTGGATCGGCTGGGCACTGGCCTGCGACCAACGGTCGCGGCGCTGGCGCGCGATCGACCAGTCGACCAGCGCACGCACCAGCATCGGGATGCTGTCGGTGAGGGCCTCGGCGAGCCGTTCGCAGCCTTGCGAGTCGAGCTCGGGCAGGCGCCCGGAGGGCCGGGCGGGTTCGAGGAACGAGAACGGCCGCACCTCGCGAGGTGACTGGACCACGGGGGCGGGGAGCGTCTTCGCCATACCCATGCCATCGGCGGATCGGGGGCTGGGACTGGAGAGCGTGCGGAGGGCCGGACCGGCAACCAGACAGATCCGCCTTGCCACGAAGGATTATCCGGATAAACTGCCCTGGCCATGCGCATCTGCAGAAGACTGCTGGACATGGATCTGAAGGCTGGTCGGTCCGCCTTCCTGTGGGGGCCGCGGAAAGTCGGCAAGACCCACTGGCTGCGCCACCATCCCAAGCTGGCCACTGCCCACTACATCGACCTGCTGGAGACGGACACCTTCGCCGACTACGCCGCCCGACCGGCCTTGCTGCGCGAACGGTGGCGGCCCGGCCTGGTCGTGATCGACGAAGTGCAGAAGGTGCCGGCCCTGCTCGACGAAGTGCATGGCCTGATCGAGCACAAGCAGGCGACGTTCCTGCTGACCGGATCCAGTGCGCGCAAGTTGCGGCGCGGCCACGCCAACCTCCTGGGCGGTCGGGCCTGGCGCTACGAGATGGGACCCCTCTCGGCGCACGAAATCGAAGATTTCGACCTCGATGCGGCGCTGCGCTCCGGCCTGCTCCCGCCGCACCTGCTGTCGCCGGAACCGGCCCGCGACCTGCGCGCCTACGTGGCCGACTACCTGCGCGAGGAGATCGCCGCCGAGGCGGCGGTGCGCAACATTCCGGCGTTCACCGAGTTCCTACGCACGGCAGCACTCACCAGCAGTGAGTTGCTCAACTACGAGAACGTGGCGCGCGAAACCGGCGTCAGTGCCAAGGTGGTACGAGGCTACTTCGAGATCCTCGAAGACACGTTGCTCGGCGAACGACTGCCACCCTGGCGGCGCGCAGCGAACCGCCGGATGATCCAGACCGAGAAGTTCTACCTGTTCGATGTCGGAGTGGCGAACCACTTGGCGCGTCGCACGGTGACACCAGGGAGCCCTGAGTACGGCAAGGCCTTCGAGCACTGGGTGCTCATGGAACTGCAGAACTACCGGCGTTACCGCCACCCCGATCTGCCCCTCGCGTTCTGGCGAACATCGACCGGCGCGGAAGTGGACTTCGTGGTCGGCGACATGGACTTGGCCGTCGAGGTCAAGAGCGGTCGCCGAGTTCACGATGGCGACCTGCGTGGCCTGGCTGCGCTGCAGGAGGCCCACCGCGTGCGCAAGGCGGTGGTCGTCAGCGGCGAACCCGAAGCCCGCACCATCGACGGCATCGAGGTCCTGCCTTGGCGTGTCTTCGTGGAGCGCCTGTGGTCTGGCGACTTGGTGGCGTAGCTCGCGCAGAAGCAGACGGCAGCGCCGGCGCGGCGCTGCCCACCAAGCCGATCCGGCCCGCCATCACACCTGCGACGGGTACTTCTCCTTCACCAGGAGCCAGAGTGCTGCCAGGGCCCTGCCCGACATCTTCTGTTCCACCAGATGCTTGAGTTCGGCGTCGACACCACCAGGAACACCACTCAGGTACGCCTTGATCTCACCCCGTACGGGCTTGGCGACGACGTCGGTCACAGCGAAGGCATCCACCTTGGCCGAGTCGTGGAGAACCTGCAGGACATCCTCGAGGTCGACCCCGGAGATCGTCCCAGCCGGACTACAGCGGAACCCGACTTGGGTGACGTGCGGGACATCGCCTTTCCGCCAACGGAAGGTGAACTTCAGGGTGCAGCCCGACGGCGAGAGCTGGTACTCGTCGAACTGCAGCGAATCGAATTGCTTGACAGTCGGGTGGGCAAGACGCCAAGTGGTGCTGGCCTGCTGCTCGAACAGCACCTTGGCCTTCTGCACCTCGGCAGGCAGCTGGTTGCCCCGGCCAGTGCAGGCGGCGACGGAAAGCAGGGCACTCAGAACGCAGATGAGGCGGCTAACTCGCATGGATTGACTCCGATCGAGGAACGATACTGTTTGGGACGAGCACTCAGCGACAGCGGGGTGTGGTTGTTGCACCATCGAAGTTTGCTTCCCGAACGCGAGAACCCGTATACGGTCAACAGAATATCCGAGCTGATCTCGAGGGGCAAGGGGGCCCCACATCACTCGCAATGTCAATTCGATCTCTGCCGACTGTGGGTCGCCAGGAACCTCCGGCTTCAACCAGGGCCAGCGGCGCCAAGTTCACTCGGTCACCACCTCCCTAGCCAGACACCAGATCAGCCCGATCCCAAGAGCCACCGCGTCCACCTCCGCCACCCCCCCCAGCCAGGCCGCGGGCCGCACACCGTGCACCGCGTTGCTCACCGCCAAGGCCGATGCCGCATGCAGATCGGCCAAGGCCAGGGGCCGCTCCGCCACCTTCACCCCCACCACCGCCGCGCGCTCGAGCAGCAGACCCCGCGCCACGCCGGGCAGCACCCGCCCGTCGAGCGGCGGCGTGCACCAGACCCCGTCGAGACAGGCCCACAGATTGCCCGTCGCCGTCTCCAGCACCGCCCCATCGCCCGCCACCACCACCCCATCGTCGGCGCCGCCGTCCTGCGCCTGCTGCCGCACCGCGTCGTAGAAGCGCCGCGGCTCGGCCTTCAGGTCGCCGGGCGGATCGTCGGCGCGCCGTTCGACCACGGTCGGCAGGAGCAACACCGTGCGCACCGGCGAACGCGTTCGGCTCTGCAGCACCGGCAGCGCGCCGGCCGCGGTGACCCGCAATTGCAGGCGCAGCACGTGCTCGGTGTGCCCGTTGCGCAACAGCAGGTCCGTCGCGGGCCCGCGCAGCATGGCGGCATCGGGCATCACGAGCTGCAGGCGGGCTGCGGCAGCGGCGAGGCGCGCCAGGTGCCGCGACCACAGCGGACACTGCCCAGCCACGGCTCCGAGGGTTTCGAACGGCGACCAGCCACTGCGCGCGGGCAGTTGGTCTTCGGGCAGCCAGCGACCCGCGCACCAGGCGATCATGGGGCCTCCGGGGTCGTGGCCGTGGCCTGCAGCGCCTGTTCGAGGCCGACCAGTTTGTGGCG